>Ga0080006_1133278_pt1 | contig 61615 bp, 69 predicted proteins | sample RS3BMetagenome_FD_69209 | JGI IMG/M metagenome (GOLD analysis project Ga0080006, IMG submission 69209) | Ferric oxide microbial mat and aquatic microbial communities from Rainbow Spring, Yellowstone National Park, USA - RS3B (SPADES... ...
CCCTACGGGCCACCAGGGCGTGCTCAATCACGCCCCTACGGGCCACCAGGGCGTGCTCAATCACGCCCCTACGGGCCACCAGGGCGTGCTCAATCACGCCCCTACGGGCCACCAGGGCGTGATGAACCACGCCCTGCTCACACTCACCCTCCCTGCTCGGCCTGCTCTCACCCTCCCTGCTCGCTCCCTGGCCAGCCTGCTCGCTCGCGGCTCAACGGGCCACCAGGCGTGCTCAATCACGCCCCTACGGGGGAAAAATCAATCGGCGATAATCTGATACAATACATCCGTCATTTGCTGCCATTCTTTAAGGAAGGCATCGTGCCCGTGCGGGGAATCGAGTTCTATGTAAGTGGCATCGCCACCGAGGGCGCGCACCCGCTCGGCCAGAGCGTGGACGCGGGCCGCCGGAAAGAGAAAATCGGAGCGAATGCCGACAAACAGGGCCTTACTGCGCAGACGGCTCAGGGCCGTATCCAGCGATGGATAGCCCTCGCTAACATCATAAAGGTCCATCGCACGACTGAGATACAGGTAGCTATTGGCGTCGAAGCGACGGGCCAGTTGTTCCCCCTGATAATAGAGGTAGCCCTCCACATCGAAGCGCCCACCGAGATCGCCCGCATGACTGGGGGGTGCCACGATGGTGTTGCGGGCTTGCCTGCGCGAGAAGCGCAGTTCCATCGCCTCTTCGCTCTGATAGGTAATCATCGCCAGCATACGCGCGATAGCGAGGCCCGTTGTTGGCCCTTGCCCCGGCGCGTAGTCGCCGCCCTGCCAGCGCGGATCGGCCATAATCGCCTGCCGCTCAACTTCGCTAAAGGCAACCGCCTGCGCCGTGAGGGCTGCCGTCGCCGCCACCACACCCACCCGGCGCACCAGTTCGGGGTACGTGACGGCCCACTCCAACGCCTGCTGACCGCCGATGGAGCCACCCACTACCAGCGCCAGTTCCTGCACGCCCAGATAATCGAGCAACGCGCGCTGCGCGCGCACCATATCACGAATCGTAATAACGGGGAAGCGCATGCCATAGGGACGCCCGGTACGTGGATCGACCGATGAGGGACCGGTACTGCCATAGCAACTGCCCAGCACATTCGAGCAAACCACGAAGTAGCGCGTGGTGTCGATAGGTCGCCCAGGCCCGATTAGCGGATTCCACCACGCCGCCTTCACATCATCCGGGCGCTCTACATCATGCGCGTGTGCGTTGCCGGTAAGAGCATGGGTGATGAGAATGGCATTGGTGCGCTCCTTGTTCAGTGTACCCCACGTCTCATAGGCCAGCGTCACCGGGCCAAGCGACCCACCGCGCTGTAATGACAGATGCTCGAAGGTGTAGGTAGCGTTCCGGTAGGCAGGATGGACGACACCGGGCTGAGACGTTTGCGTCTTTGCCTGAACGGTCTGCTCATGCTGTAGCTCATACTGTATCACCATCGCAATCGCATACGCTCCTTTCTGAAAAGTTGAAAATGAGTACAAAAAAACCCCTCTACCCTACAGGGGCGAGGGGTAAACGTCTTCGCGGTACCACCCTGGTTTGTTGACACCTCACGATGCCAACCTCTTCGGTAGGGTTGTGCTATCCTGCCCGGCGGGTATCCCTTGCAGATACCCTGTCACTGCCTCGCTCACCTTGCTGTTACATCCCCTACCGTAGCCTGTAACGTGGCTACACGGCACGATCTACTCGCCGTAACTGAGCGGCTTTCAATCTGCAACTCAGAGGTCATATTCAACGTCGGTATGGTGCTGACATCGCAGCAACGTCAACTCTCTGGAACCACCCGTCTCGTTTACTCGTCCTCTTCAGCGTCATTCTTAACTTGAGTTGTAAGATATACAATGTGTAGTGCAACAAAAAACCCCTGGATACTCAGGGGTCTGGCGTCTGGTGCGCTCATTCCCCTCATCTTGCGGATTACTCCGCCGGAATTGGCACCCTTCCTGCATCGTTGCAAGTGGGTTGCCGGGCTTCGTCGGGCCGTTTCCCTCCACCTCTCTTGATGAGAGCATCACTGCACGTGTTCGGTTGTCAATGTGATTGTCGGATATTTTCTCAAAGTATACCCGACAGCCAACGAGGATGTCAAGGTAAAATCAGTCTCAACATATGTACAAACTATCTATAGTTTCCATACCGCAAGCGGTGGATTAATGCCGCCACGGAATCAACATCTCGCTAACGTATTGATTACACTTTTATTTTTCTTCTTTATATAAGCGGGCTTATGATTAAAGATTTTAACAAAAATGCTTGATTTTTAAGGCCACATATAGTAAGCTTATCAATGATATTCCTGGCAGAAGGATGACTCTGAAACAGGCAAAAAACCGGTAGATCATGCCTGATTCCCTCCTTCAACTCTGGTATGGCAAAATACTTGAAAAGAACCATCCAAGGGGGGCGATTGCTTTATGCAGAATAATCTCGTCGGGCTGCAAATCGGCAATTACCGTCTAGTTTCCCTGCTTGGCCAGGGGGGCTTTGCCGACACCTACTTAGGTGAACAGCTTCATCTCAAAACATATGCCGCTATCAAAATATTACACACTCAGTTGAGTGGCGACGATCAACGCCGTTTCATCGATGAGGCACGTGTTATTGCTAACCTCTCTCACCCTAACATTGTCCGTGTGCTGGATTTTGGCATCGATAGCACGCATAACACGCCTTACCTTGTCATGGAGTATGCCCCCAATGGAACGCTGCGTCAGCGTTATCCACGCGGGGCAGCACTGCCTATCGGCCTTATCCTGCCGCATATTCAGCAGATTGCGGCGGCGCTGGCCTATGCTCATAGTCAGAACATCGTTCACCGCGACGTAAAGCCGGAAAATATGTTACTTGGCAAGTCTAATGAGGCTCTGCTCAGCGATTTTGGCATTGCTATCATCGCACAAAATACCTATCGCGCAGGTTTGGCCGACATTGCGGGCACTGTTACCTACATGGCACCGGAGCAGTTGCAGGGCCGACCTCAACCGGCGAGCGATCAGTATGCTCTGGGCACCGTTGTCTACGAGTGGCTATGTGGGCGTACACCTTTCACAGGCACCTACGCTGAAGTCGCCGTCCAGCAGCAGCAGGCCACGCCGCCACCACTCCGCCAGTTTGTGCCCTCCATCCCCCCAGACGTTGAACAGGTCGTGCTAACCGCGCTGGCGAAGGATATCAAAAACCGTTTTGCCACCATCGAAGCGTTCTCCAATGCATTAACACGGGCCGCTGGCTATGAGCCGCAGCCGCGCCCCTCCATCTCCTCGCCTTCATTAACGCCTGTACCACCATCCTTCACCCCTACGCCGCCCCCGTTCAATCCCACGCCTACCCCTCAGCCAGCACCAGCAAATATTGTGGTGCCGCCTCCACCTGCAACACCCGTCACCGGCTACGGCATGGTAGCGGGCTATGGAGACGGCCTGACCATACCGGCCAGCTACCCCACTCCCACACCACACAATACACCGCTGAACCTTCCTCTATCCGCTAATTCCGGCTCCATGCCACCGGTGCTACCCGCAACGCCGTTGCCGACGCCGCCCTTGTACCCACCACCCACGCCGACGCCAACACCTCCATCCATGTATCCTCAACCCGGCTCTTACTCACAGACCGGGGCACCTTCACCTGTCCCCCAAAAGCCGGGCGGGGCAAAGCGCAGCCCACTGATGATCGCTGCTATCACCGTTGTAGTACTCATCTTACTCCTGGCGAGCGGGTTTATCTATTACTCTAGCGTCTACGTGCCGGGCGTGCGACACGTAGAGGCTACCGCCACCGCCAATGCGCAGGCATCCGGCACCGCTCACGCCAACGCCACCAGTGCTGCTATTGCTTTTGCAACCACACAGGCCGAAAACAACGCTACCGCGACGGCAGGGGCGCAGATACAGGCTACACAGACGGCGCTCCAGAACATCTACACCCAGGCCACTACCGGTACGCCCACTATGAATGACCCCCTCACCGCTGGCGACAACTACGGCTGGGACGATACAACTTTCTCTGCCGGAAACGCTTGCCTCTTTACGAATGGTGCTTATCAGGCCTCGGCGGCTAAAGGTTACACCACGTACTGTGTAGCCAGTGCCACCCACTTCAATAACTTCGCCTTACAGGTCGATATGACCGTTCTCAACGGTCACTCCGGCGGCCTGATATTCCGCGTGAATACCAACTCAGGCTCAGGATACAGCTTCCGCCTCAGTACCGATGGTACCTACATTCTGGCCAAATTCTCTACAGATTCGAAGGGCTATATTCAGACGACAACCTTGATTAGCGGTCAAGACACCGATTCGTCGTTCAATTCGGGCAACAACCAGAAGAACACCATCGCCGTTGTCGCTACTGGAAGCACCTTTTACCTCTACATTAACCAGGTATATATGGATCAGGGTAGCGATAATACTTATACCTCTGGCAACATCGGGGTCTTTGCCGACAGCGATACACAGGGAGTAACGGTCAGTTTCAACAACCTGAAGCTGTGGGAACATTGATTGCATGAGAAAAAGATATCCCGTCAGGCCATCGTTCGGTCGGTGAAGATGGCATTGCCCAGGCGCTGCTCAATGATCCGCAACTGCTGATCGTCGATGAGCCAACAGCGGGCTTAGACCCGGAGGAGCGCATCCGCTTCCGCAACCTGCTCGCAGAGTTGGGCGGCGACCGCACGGTGTTACTCTCTACGCACATTGTTGAAGACATCGCCCAGACCAGCCGCAATCTGGCGGTGATGAAGAATGGGCGTGTCATCTTTCAGGGCACGACGGTAGAGATGGTGCGCGAGGCACAGGGCAAGGTCTGGACAGTTACCACCAATGGCCCCAAACCGGAGGGACAACTGACGGTCGTTTCCACGCTCAACATGGGCGACACGATCCAGTATCGCGTAGTAGGCGATCTCCAGACCGGAGCCGGAGCCATCGCGGCAGAACCAGGATTGGAAGATGCCTATGTCTGGCTCATGCGCGAGCAACACACTTCCCCGCTACTGAAAGCCCGCTGAGATAGTTAAGAAGAGCGGTCAGGACTTCGTTCTCAGTGTCTGACCGCTTCTTGTCAGAGTGCCTCTGGTAAGATACAATAATGCCTGACCTGCCTCGCTTGATAATGGTACAAACAGCCGAAGGAAACGGAGGGATAGCGTGTCTTGAATATCGAAATTGACGACAGAGAAGACGCATCCTGTGTTATTTATCACCCCACCAATAAGGAACGAGAGGCACTGTTGCATAAATTTGGAGAGAAGATATCGGTCAATACAGTACTTGATCGCAGCATAGTAAGCTATCAGGCGAATAAGCACGTCCCGTTTTATAGCTGGTTCAAGTACAAAGAAGGCTTCTCAGAGGCACTTGTCAATTATCTCTTGCAACGTTTTGAGCCTGGTGTGTTGTTAGACCCTTTCGCTGGCTCCGGTTCAGCATTATTTGCCGCCAGCGCGTTGGGATGGCGAACCAGAGGCATTGAATTGCTACCAGTAGGTCTTTACGCGATAAAAGCTCGCTGTATCGCTGAATCTATTGATAAGCAAGAGCTTCGTCATGTCATCGCTGCACTGCTCCAAATAAATTTTGCCGATTACTACAATCCAGAATTTGCCTTCAAACATATTGCTATCACCAATGGAGCCTTTCCTGCCGAAGAGGAAAAGCAACTGGTTGGGTTTATTTCTTACTGCCGTGAAACTGTTAAGCAAGATGGCATCAGAGAATTACTGCTTTTTAGCGCATTTTGTGTGCTTGAAGAAATCAGCTATACGCGGAAAGATGGGCAATACTTGCGTTGGGACGCACGTTCAGGGCGTTCTCAAGGCGAAAAACCCTTTGATAAAGGACGCATTATCCCGTTTCGTGAAGCAATTGAAGATAAACTCAAACAGATATTGACAGATATAGAGAGTCATTATACTCAGCAATCACTTTTTGGAGACTTTTCACAAGAAAGAAGGTTACTAACATTCCCTGAACTCTATGAAGGCTCTTGTCTATATAATCTACCAAAAATCCCCGACAATACTATCGACGTTGTTTTAACCTCGCCACCTTATGCCAACAGATACGATTACACACGTACCTATGCGCTGGAACTGGTCTTTCTGGGTTATGGAGAAGAGCAAGTTAAAAATTTGCGCCAAGAAATGCTTTCCTGCACAGTTGAAAATAAGAGTAAACGTGATAGGTTGGAAAGTTTTTACCGTGAAATGGGACGCGACATTGAGTTTGAGTTTATTGAAAATGTGTTTTATCGGCAAAAGGCATTACAAGAGATACTTACTCTGCTGCAAGTCTATCAGTCGGAAGGAAAGCTTAATAATCCTGGTATCGTGACACTGATTCACAATTACTTCTACGAAATGTGTTTCGTCATCTACGAGCTAGCGCGCGTACTAAAGCCGGATGGTACCATTCTCATGGTCAACGATAACGTTCGTTATGCCGGAGAAGAGATTCCCGTTGACCTTATTCTATCCGACATAGCAGAATCATTTGGTTTAACGGTCAAACACATCTGGACACTGAACCGGGGCAAGGGCAATAGTAGTCAACAGATGGGCAATCACGGGCGCACCGAACTCCGCAAGTGCGTCTATGTTTGGAAGAAAGAGGGGCATATGGCACAAACACGTGACCAGTTACTCATAGAAGCACACCAGATTAACTATCGGTTACGTTCGAGCTTCTTCTATCGTAAAATAAAGGAATACAATACACTCGCATTTCCTTCTATTATTGCCAACCTATCTCAAGTTGCACAACTGTACAATTGGGAGCAACGAACAACCTGGGGAATTGGAGAAGATGCCTTTACATACATCAATAACCACCCAGAGTTGCAATTGATACAGGTGTTTTGTCATCCAAAGCTTCTTCATGAATATCCCGTTCTGCTAGCTTATTACAGAAACATAGCCGCACTGTCACAAAAATCAGTGACCTATTTGACCGGGATCAACATCTCCAGATATGAAGACCTGGACAATAAAAATATGCTAGATGATGGCCAAATAACGGCTCTGGTGAAATTATTTAATGAGCATATCACCCTCATTATTGACAGCTCTGTTCATAGCTTTACGCAAGAGGAACTACATGGATTGTTATTGGCCTCGACAGGAGCGCAAATAGATGGTGCATGGCGTAACGCAATTGGAGATGAAGCAGAGAAAGTTGTACAACGCCTGCTAGTGAAAGAAGCAGTAAAGCTTCGTCTATTATCTGCTTTCATTCTAAGAAATGGTCTTGGCATCGAACCTTCTGAACCCACAAAGCTTGAAGAACAACTCAGCAATATTGGGAAATATCGGGGAGTGATGTTAAGCAACCAGACATCTATATTGTTCTCTAGTGAGCCAGATATTTCCCTTGTAGGCAAGCAAGGTACAACTCTTGGTGTCATCGAAGTAAAAGGAGGTACAGACCCGGCTGGCGCGCTCGAACGGTACGGAGCCGCGAAGAAATCATTCGAAGATACTTTGCGAACATCTCCTGATGCAAAGACAATCTTTCTAGCAAGTTGCATTACTGCTGAGGCTCGTGAGCGAATTGAGCAGGATCAAACAATTTTTAGGTATTTTAATTTGACAGAGGTAATTAAAGAAAAAGCTCGTTACAGTGAATTTGTAGAACTGATTTTTTCTCTCCTGGATGAAAGGTGAAGAAGAACCCGTATAGTCACTAATCTCTCATAGGAGGGCATGGTAATCCTCACACAATGAACTGCCACGCCAGCCTATAAGAGATTGATCACACGCCCACCACGTACAGCACGAGGCAGGTGAGCGAGCTGCCAGCGACCGCCAGCGCCAGCGTGTGACGCCTCAGCAACTTTCTACTATAACATCCTTTATAAATCTACATGTTGCGCCTGCACGGCATAGCCCAGCACTTTGCTGGCCACACGACTAAAATCTTGCGCGTCGCCGCTGCACCAGACCTGTAGCTCGCCGGGAGTATTCTGGGAACGCATCAGACCATCAGCTTCCAGCACAGCATGAACGCGCCGCGCAATAGCTTTGCCGCTATCGATAATCTGCACCTTGTTGCCCGCAACACGCTGAATAGAGGCATGGAGTGCGGGAAAGTGTGTACAGCCCAGCACAATGACATCTACGTCCTGCGCCAACAAAGGGGCCAGCGATTGTTGCAAGGTCGCTTCAACCTCTGGCCCATCGAGTTGGCCCTGCTCCACCAGCGTGACCAGTTCCGGGCAACCGACGGCGAAGACCTCGACACCACTGGCATAATCGTCGATGAGTTGCTGCAAATAGGCCGCGCGTACCGCCTGATTGGTGGCCATAACGCCGATGCGTCCGCTCCGCGTGAGGCGCGCCGCCGGTTTCACTGCCGGAACAACACCCACAAAGGGCAAGGCAAAGGTGGCACGTAAGGTGCTTAACGCTGCCTGAGAAGCGGTGTTACAGGCCACAACAATCAGCTTGACGCCCTGCTCTTGCAGAAAACGGCAGGCGTTGATCGACAGATCAATGATCTCAGCTTCAGTGCGCATTCCATAAGGGACATGCCTGGTATCGCCGATGTAGATAAAATGCTCATATGGCAACTCCGCGCGCAGGGCTGTCAGAATGGTCAGCCCACCCGCACCGGAGTCAAAGACCCCAATGGGGGACTGCGCGCTCACCGGCACAGGTGTCTTCTCATCATCGAAGCACCGTTCGCTGCGCTCAGCATCGCGTGCTGGATAGACACGTGATTTCTGCGCCTCATCATGGCTATTCCTTTGTGACATATATACTCGTTTTTCTATTCCACACTACGAAATTCTCTTTGTTCTCCAAAGACACGCCGCAGCGTATCGCTGATCTCGCCCAGGGTAGCATAAGCCTCAACCGCGTCAATAATCAGTGGCAACAGGTTCTCGCTACCCTCCGCCGCGTGTTCCAGCGCCCGCAAACGCTGCTGCACCAGTTCATTATCTCTGCGCTGCCGCAACGCCGCCAGTCTCGCGGCCTGCACACGCCCAATTTCAGGATCGACACGCAAGAGTGCTGGCTTCTCCTCATTCTCCTGCACAAAGCGATTGACGCCTACCACAATGGCCCGCTCCTCCTCAAGCGCGATCTGATAGCGGTAGGCCGCCTCTTCGATTTCGCGCTGCATGAAGCCCAGTTCGATGGCGCGCACGCTGCCGCCGAGCGCATCGATCTTCTCGATATACTCCCACGCGCGCCGTTCAACCTCATTGGTCAGCCACTCGATATAGTACGAACCGGCCAGCGGGTCTACTACATCGGCCACACCCGTCTCATAGGCGAGAATCTGCTGCGTGCGTAAGGCGATGCGGGCCGATTCCTCGGTCGGCAAGGCCAGTGCCTCGTCCTTGCTATTGGTATGCAGCGACTGCGTGCCACCCAGCACGGCAGCCAGCGCCTGATAGGCGGTACGCACGATGTTATTATCGGGCTGCTGCGCCGTCAGCGTCGAGCCTGCCGTCTGCGTGTGAAACCGCAGCATCATCGAGCGCGGCTCCTGCGCGTGGAAGCGGTCGCGCATGATCTTTGCCCACATGCGGCGTGCAGCGCGAAACTTTGCCACCTCTTCTAGCAGATTATTGTGGCTGTTAAAAAAGAATGAGAGTTGACCGGCGAAGCGATCTACGTTTAAACCTGCGTCAACTGCCGCCTGTACATAGCTAATAGCGTTGGCGAGCGTGAAGGCGATCTCCTGCACCGCCGTTGAACCCGCCTCGCGGATATGATAGCCGCTAATACTGATAGTGTTCCAGTGCGGCATATGCTCGGCGCAGTAGCGGAAAATGTCGGTGATCACGCGCATCGAATGCTGTGGGGGATAGATATAGGTACCACGAGCGATATACTCTTTCAGCACATCATTCTGCACCGTGCCTGAAAGCTTCGCCAGCGGCACACCCTGCTTTTTCGCTACCGCGATATAGAGCGCGAGCAGGATCGCGGCAGTGGCATTAATCGTCATCGAGGTACTGATGCGATCAAGTGGCAGGCCGTTCAGCAGCGTCTCCATGTCTTCCAGGCTGGAGATCGAGACACCGACCTTGCCCACCTCACCCTCTGAGAGAGGATGGTCGGCATCATAGCCCATCTGGGTCGGCAGATCGAAGGCAACCGAGAGTCCGGTCGTTCCCTGTGACAGCAGGAAATGATAACGTTTATTCGATTCCTCTGCTGTGCCGAAGCCTGCGTACTGGCGCATTGTCCAGAGGCGTGAACGGTACATGCCGGGATGAATGCCACGGGTGAAAGGGAATTCACCGGGGCGGCCCAACTGCGTCTTTGCATCGAAGTCGCGCAGGTCATCTTCTGTGTAGAGGTTCGCAATCTCAATCTCTGAACTGGTCGTGAAGCGGTCTTGCCGCTCTTTTTGCTCTTTTTTTGTTTTTGCCTGATTGTGTGTTTGCTGTTCCATCGGCGCGCCTCCTTCCATATACCACTGGCATTATAGCATAAGTGGCTTGCAGAGTGATTACAGGGTAAGAGAGTTGTCCAACAGGCGTGACGAAAGGGACGAAATGTGGTATTGTTCACGTTAGTAATGCCTCGGTGTAACTCCTTTCCTTGCTCTTGTTGTCTGATCTGTGGTTGCTCAGAAAGAGGCATTACTCTGTGTCTTCGGAGAACTCAGACAAAAAACCGGTGGCAGAACGAGCGCGCGACATCGCCTTGCCAGCCATACACAATGTAAAAAAATGGCACACACGCCAAAGAGACTATTGACAAGCTATGATAATATATGTGATAGATAAAGGGGAACGAGAGAAGGTTCTCTGAGGTGGCGTAGCTCAGTCGGTAGAGCAAGGGACTCATAAGCCCTGTGTCGTAGGTTCGATTCCTACCGCCACTACCAGCAAAAATAGAGATAAAGCCAACCTGATAAATGGGTTGGCTTTTTTGTTGCCTTTGTTGGGAAAGTGATGCCTACCCTGTAATCCGTCCGGTACGCACCAGCCAGCGCGCAAACTCCAGGCGGCGCGTATCCATCTCGGCCCGGTCAAGCTGGTTGGGTTGATGGGTTTGGAGATAGCGGCGTAGCCGTTCGATCTCTGGCAGCGTCCAGCCTGCCGCTCGCAACGTTACAGTCATCCAATTCACTGCTGGCTCCCTCATCACCGTTCTCCTTGTATGTGCATATCAAATAAAGTAGAAAGTCACAGTCTAACATGAAGGTCGTATATCACGAGCTAACACGTGCAAGGTTCTGATCTGGTAACTCAGCAGCGATCTTCTGAACAGGGTGTGAAAGTTACTGCATGTCCATGATACAATGACGGCAGTAGTCTCCACAGCATTGTGAGAATTGGAGTTATTGCACACACATGAGTACAACACCTGCGGGGCGACCACGCCCCTTTGTTTTGATCATTATGGATGGCTGGGGCATCAACCCACGCAAAGAGGGAAACGCCATTGCGCTGGCACGCACCCCCAACCTGGACGCTCTGGAGCGCAAGTGGCCCCACACAGCGATAAAAACCTCTGGCGAAGCAGTGGGTTTGCCGGAGGGGCAGATGGGTAATTCTGAGGTCGGGCACCAGAATATCGGGGCCGGTAAGCGCGTGCTGCAAGACTTCACGCGCATCACCGAGTCGATCCGCGATGGCTCTTTCTTCCACAATCCGGCCTTGCTCAAGGCGATTGAGCATGTGAAACGCAACCAGTCGCAGTTGCATATCTGTGGCCTGCTTGGTAACGGCGGTGTCCACGCACATGAGTCGCACCTGGAGGCACTGCTGAGGCTAGCGCAAATGCACGAAGTTGAGCACGTCTATATCCACTCCTTCACCGATGGCCGCGATACCTCGCCTACGGGCGGCGTCGAATTTATGCGCCAACTAGAAGCGCGCGCACAAGAAATCGGCGGCGACCATCCAGCGAAGGTGGCAACGGTGAGTGGACGCTACTATGCGATGGACCGCGACAACCGCTGGGATCGCACGGCGCGCACATATTTTGCTATGACAAAAGGCGAGGGGTTGCGCGCCTCGTCTCCTATCGCCGCTATTCAGCAGTCATACGATAAAGGCGTTACTGACGAATTTATCGAGCCAACGGTCATCATGGAGGATCAACACCCCGTCGCCATCGTCAAGGCCGGAGATGCCATCATCCACTATAACTTCCGTCCTGACCGCGCGCGCCAGTTGACCAAAGCGTTTGTCTTGCCAGAACTGCCGCCCCAGGCCGAGGGCAAGTTTGCCCGTGGTCCACGCATCGCCGATCTGCAATTCGTGATGATGACCGAGTACGAGGAGGGATTAGATGCCGCCGTGGCCTATCGCGCCGACGAGGTAGAGATGCCCCTGGCGCGCGTCATTTCCGAGCATGGCCTGCGCCAGTTCCATACCGCCGAAACCGAGAAGTACGCGCACGTGACCTATTTTATTAACGGACGGCGCGAGACGCCCTTCCCCGGCGAGGATCGCGTGCTGGTACCCTCGCCAAAGGTGCCGACCTACGATTTGCAACCGGAGATGAGCGCGGCAGGCGTAACCGATACCGCTATCGAGCATATTCGTAGCGGGGTCTATGATCTGGTGATTATGAACTATGCCAACGCCGACATGGTGGGGCATACCGGCGTCATCGAGGCGGCTATAAAAGCGGTGGAGGCAGTGGATACCGGCGTCGGGCGCGTGGTAGAGGCTACGCTGGCAATGGGGGGCGGCCTGCTGATTACTGCCGATCATGGCAACGCGGAACAGTTGATCGACTACGAGACCGGCAAGCCCTTTACCGCACACACCACCAATCCGGTGCCACTTTACCTGGTTGTGCCGCAATATGCCAACGCCCGTCTGCGCTCCGGCGGTATTCTGGCCGATGTCGCACCAACCATATTGCATATCATGGGTATCCCACAACCGAAGGATATGACCGGGCGCTCACTGCTGCTGCCATAGCCGGTTACAAAAAGAGCATAACGATCCTCTAGCCAGCAGACGCGCAGCACTCTCTTACGAATGTACATCTTTAGAAAATGATGGGATGCTCTGCCAGTACTTATCTTGAAAGCGTTGAGCATCCCATTGAGTGAGTCTTTATTCGCTGCAAACACCCATTCCTTCATGCTCCTATCATCTTAGCCTTCCATACTCTGTAGTCAGGAGACCTATAACTACCTGGGAGGATTACTGAGCAATGATTCATGGAAGGTTGATTGATTTGCGTCCGGTGCGTGCTGCTGATCTGGCAGTGCTGCGTCGCTGGGAGCATGATCCACAAATAGATCGCTGGCTGGCAACTACCGTCTATGCGCTTGATGCCCGCGAAAGTCAAGAACAAGAGTTTGAGCGGCTTCTCCGCACGCCACGTGTTAAGATTGTGGTCATACAAACAAAAGCAGAGGCCATCGTCGGCTTCATCCGTCTAAATGACATCGACTGGCAAGCCCATAAAGCGTCATTACGCCTCTTCATCTTGCCGGAGATGCAGAATAAAGGTTATGGTAGTGATGCACTCCGCACACTGCTTCACTTTTGTTTCACCGAAATGGGCCTTCACCGCCTCGGCCTTACAGTCCTCGAAAGCAATAAACGGGCACTAGCCGTTTATCAGCGTCTCGGTTTTGTAGTTGAAGGGTGTGAACGTGAAAGCGTCTGGAGCGCAGGACGCTGGCAAAACATGCTGCACATGGGCCTGCTGGCTCACGAATGGAACGAGGAGTCCGAGTAATATGCGCACCTGGTTCCGTTTCCTGGTTCTGCTTAAGCCCTACCGTGGACGCCTTATCGTAACATTTCTGGCAACGCTATCTCGTCCACTTTTAAACGCGGCAAAAATCTACCTCCTCAAACTGATTGTTGATAATCTAGTGGCACAGCCAACCGGCCCCGTCGTGCTATGGATTTGCGGCGGCTATCTGGCCATTGCCTTACTCAAAGGTGGCGCAAACTATCTCGATCAATACCAGGGTGCCTATATTGGAGGGCGGGTCGTGATTGATCTGCGCCATCAGTTATTCGCTCGTTTGTTGCGCCTCTCTCTGCATTATCATCACGATCATCGCGTTGGTGAAAGTGTAAGTCGCCTCATTAGTGATGTGGGAGCGGTAGAAGATGTTCTCGTTGCAGGTATTACCGATGGAACGACGCAGGCGCTCACCATTTTCGTGTTTGCCACGATGCTCTTCTATCTGGACCCATTCCTTGCTGCCATCTCATTACTGGTACTTCCATTCCTGTTTGTCTCACTTGCACTCTACGCACGTCGTAGTCGATTAGCATCGCGCGAAGTACGCACACGTCTCTCAGAGTTGACGGCAACGGTGGAGGAAGTTCTTTCTGCAATTGTGCTGGTCAAGTCTTTCGTGCGCTTCTCACATGAGGAGCAAAGATTTCGAGAACGTGGCGAGCAACACTGGCAGGCACGCCTGGATGCAGCACGCCAGCGCGCCATCTTTACGCCACTCAGCGATATAATCGCAACCGTTGGCACAGTTCTTGTGGTCTACTTTGGGGCACAGGCGCTCGCGGCAGGTACACTCACCATTGGCGGCCTCGTCATCTTTCTGGCCTACCTCGGACAACTTTATAACCCACTCTTGAGCCTGAGCCGTCTGGGCAACACAATGCAGAGCGGATTAGCAGCAGCGGAGCGCGTTGCGGCCTTGCTTGACCTGTCGAAAGACCATGATGAACCCTCTGCCGCCTTACTTCCACGCAGCACATTGCTTAAAGCATATCATCCACCATACAGAATTGTTGAATCGGCTATCACCTTTGAGCATGTCTTCTTTTCCTATAAACCAGGGCGAACGATACTACGAGATTTTAATCTTACTGTTCCTCGCGGCGCAATTGTTGGTCTGGTTGGAGCTAGCGGCGGCGGCAAATCAACCGCCATAGCGCTCTTACAGAGGTTTTACGATCCTGATGCTGGACGTATTACGGTCTTTGGATATGATATACGCCAGTTTGAAACTACCGAGCTACGCCATTATATGGCGGTTGTTCCACAGGAAATCACGCTGTTCATGGGCAGTATCCGCGAAAATATTGCCTATGGTCGGCTGGACGCTGACCATAACACCATCCTGCGAGCAGCACAACAGGCCGGTATTCTTGAGATGAAACTCGCCGATGGCCTGGATACGCTGATCGGCCCACGCGGCACAAAACTTTCTGGTGGGCAACGCCAGCGCGTAGCAATCGCACGGGCATTGGTACGCCAGGCTCCTATTCTCATTTTTGATGAAGCGACCTCCGCCCTGGATTCTCTCTCCGAAGAAAAAATCCGTTCAACTCTCGACACGCTACGTGGGCAGCATACGGTTCTACTGATCGCTCATCGCCTCTCGACCGTGCGCACGGCAGACTTAATCGCGGTAGTCGAACAAGGACATGTAGTTGAAATGGGGTCACACGAAGAGTTACTTCAACGTAATGGAGCCTACGCGACACTCGTTCGCGGGCAGTGTACTACTGACATTGCAAAACAGGCCACCATCGTTCTCCCACACCTGTCATAGAAAATTCTCATGATTTTCTTCATAGTTTTCTCATAAAAAGCGTCTAAGATAGTAATGTGCGAACGAGAGAAATGCACGCACAATATAGACTGGAAGAAAGGAGGAATGCAAATATGGCAGAAGCTGTAGGTCTCGAAAGCGAAAGCGTTGAGAATACCACTGAATCCAACGATAGCAGCGGTTCCAATACCCAGCAAGATGGCAACTTTGAAGGCGATTATTAGATCGCACACATAAGGTAAATCTATACGTGCGCAATGCCGTATGAGTTGACACAGCCGGGGAATGTAGTTGATGATCTCAGCTACGTTCCCCGGCTGTTTGAACAACAAATCACCTTACTCCTTTAACCTCTCCCCCTCCCATAAATATCCCGTTTGTTGTGAGTATAGAATATTGAACTCATCATCTCCTCATTTTTGGCTCCTACAATTAAGGAGAGAACCAATCTGGACGATGATGAGACAAGGAGAAATAAATAGATGCGCATTTTATTAGCTGAAGATAATCCCTCTTTAGGGCCAAATCTGAAGAAAAGCCTGGAAAAATATCACTACGCCGTTGATCTACTGACCAATGGGGAAGATGCCCTGGCTTCCGGGCTCAGCACTCCCTATGATCTATTGATTCTGGATGTGCTACTGCCCGGCCTCAATGGCTTTGAAGTCTGTCGTCGGCTGCGCAATCATAAACGGACTGTCCCAATCTTGATGTTAACAGCTCTCGGCGAGGTGGATCAGCGCGTGATGGGCCTTAATCTCGGTGCAGACGACTATCTCGTCAAACCGTTTGCGTTCAGTGAGCTAGAAGCACGGGTACGCGCCTTGCTGCGACGCGAAGGCTCCACGCGGTCATCGCTTCTCTCTTTTCTGGATATCACCCTCGATACAGCAACGCAAGAGGTCAAAAGAGGCGAGCGCGTTATCACGCTCTCAAGCAAAGAGTACGCTCTCTTCAATTTTCTAATGCATCATCCGCGCCAGGTGCTAAGTCGCACTATGATTGCTGAACACGTGTGGGATTTTGATGCCGAACATATGTCGAATGTCATCGACGTTTACATTCGCTATCTGCGCAACAAACTTTGCGCGGAGGGTGAACCCAACGTCATTCATACTGTGCGTGGAACAGGCTATCAACTCAAGGAGCCCGAATAGATGTTGCGACTTCGCCACCTATGGCCCCCCGGTATTCGTATGCAACTCACCATCTGGTATACCCTGGTCTTTGCCTTGCTGTTGCTCTGCTCTGACATACTGCTCTATACCCAGTTGCAGACCTCATTGCTTAATAACCTTGATAAAGCATTGAGCCTGCAAGCCAGGCAGATCGCTACTAATATTAACAGCGATGGAGGCATTGTAACTATTCAGGATATAGGCGGGCAACCTGAAGGAACAGGAAACACTCCTTCAAGCAATAATCAGCAAGGCTCTCACATTGATATCATGTTTAGTACGCTCGTCCGCGTTTTAGACCTGCATGGTCATGTTGTAAGCGCCACACCTTCGTTTCATATGCTGCTCGTGCCAGCTATAAGCATGACAGAAACGTTGCGTCAACATGAATGGCTAGGCACCGTACAAACCCGTGCGGGTCAACAGGTTCGCCTCTACAGCACAATCGTTACTGAGAATGGTACATCCATTGCCATCGTCCAGGTAGGCGAATCGCTGGCGCAACTCGAAACCTCTTTACGCAGCCTTCTCCTTGAACTCCTGCTTATTGCGCCCTTCGCATTGCTACTGGGAGGGACAGGAAGCTATTGGCTGGCGGCGCGTGCCTTTATTCCTATCGATCAATTGACGCGCAAGGCCCGACAGATTGGCGCAGGTGATCTCCATCAGCGCGTGCCAGTGCCGTCTGCTCACGATGAAGTGCGTCGCCTCGCTCAAACGCTCAATGAGATGATTGAGCGACTTGACCAATCTTTCGCGCGCCAATTGCGCTTTGTTGCTGATGCCTCTCATGAACTACGCACGCCCGTTGCGGTTATTCGCAGCATGACCGATCTGGCCCTCTTGCAAGAACTCTCGTCCACTGAATACAAAACCTTGCTTGAAAACATCAACAACGAAACCGAGCGGCTGGGACGCCTCATCAGCGACCTGCTGGTTCTGGCACGGGCCGACGAAGGTAATGTTGTTTTCGAGCGCGAACCGGTACGCCTTGATGAGCTTGTACACGCTGTAGCCCAAAATGCCGAGCTGCTAGCGGTGGAACACGATCTCAAGCTTGAGGTCTATGCAGCACAACCTGTCACCATTCTGGGTGATGAGTCGCGCCTGATCCAGGCCGTGATGAACTTGCTCGATAATGCCATCCAGTATACAAACGCGGGCGGCAAGGTAACAGTAATTGCCAGACAAAACGGGGCAGTCGCCCAGGTTGTTGTGCAAGACACCGGTATCGGCATTGCACCAGAACATCTCCCGCACATCTTTGAACGTTTTTATCGCGTTGATCCCGCGCGATTACGCACGGAGAACAATAATAGTGGCCTGGGGCTCTCCCTGGTGAAGTGGATCATTGAGATGCATGGTGGCTCCATCACTGTCGAAAGCCAACCGGGACAAGGTTCCACATTTACAGTCACACTGCCCCAGGCAATGCCACATACCTCCCTCGGTCGGATAGCTACACCGCCGCAATAACAAGATGACGAAATAGCACATGCCCATTATCAATACCGCGCAAACCAACACCGCCCCTGGCGAAAGCAGAGAGTGTTGCCTGTCCCACAGGTGTACCATTAATCAGCAGTGTCACCTGTTGTCCCTTAACAATCACCTGCAATTCATTTACGGCGTTCAAGCCCTGGTGGATTACCTTACTTGCTGTGAATGGCAGCACGACGTGTTTCACATCGTTGACCACTATAGTCAGCGTAAAATGCCCATGCGAGTCAATACCGAAAAAATCATAGTTATGGGGCGCGCTATGCCGAAACACGATACCATAGGCATGCTGCACTGAACCCCTGATTTGCTGAACTGTAACCGTCACAGACACATCAGAGGGAGGGGTCAGTGGTGCCAGACAGATGTATGCCTGCCCGCCCTGCGGCTGTACATCCAGGCCAGCGGAACTAAATGAGCAGGCAGGGTTACTCGCCCATCCTGCCGAAGCTTGCGTGAGCGGCTGATCATAAAGCACCTGCGCTGCGGAGGGCGTTGAATAGGGCTGTTTGATCAAGGTCGATCCTGTTGCCGTTATTTTTGGTGCGGAGGTCACCAGCGCTCCACAGCTTACTATCAGTAGGCTTACCAGGCTGCTCAGCACAGAAGACAAAACATATTTCCAATATACATGCCTTTGTTGCATTTTACTCCTTCTCCAAAGTTAATGTTCTTGCTTTCTACGTGACGACCTCGGCATGAGTATAGCAAGTGAGCATGATTTATTGGTGAGAGATTGATGAGAGGAAAGCAGAGAAACAATGAAATAGTAGCAGGTGGGAGACATAATACGGGAATCTACTCTCCCAAAAAAGGTATGAAAAGTTATCCACATATTTGTATCAAAATATGTGGATAACTCCCTCTGACTGTGGATAACTCCGATAGTGGCAATTATGCTTACCCAACTGGCTTCACCAGCGCGACGGGAACGACCAGCAAGGAGCCATCTTCCAGACGAAGGCGCAGCGCATCGGCGCGTATGCCGGAAGCAAACACCTGCTGATGTGAGAAGACATAATCGATCACACCGATCATGCCCTTGTGCTCCCCTCCACAGACCCGTACCAGTGCATCCTTCCGCAAAACCTGGGAGGGAAACGCGGCTGAATTCAGTTGTTGAGCATCCTTAAACGGCAACGAAATAATCAATTCGGGAAAAATGCGCTGTTGCGGCGACATATTGCCCGTCAACAAGACTATCGCGCCCTGGTACTGACTTAGTAAATTGAGAACCCGTGCTGGCATAGTAGCACTGCCAACCCCCTCTGTCAACAGAATAGTCAAAGTGGGGGACTCGATCAGTTTGGAGGGTGTTGCACTCCGCGTAGTCAGCAACTGGATCATGTCGGTGTGCAAAAAACCTTCGAGATCGCCGACCGAGATGCTGCTGGCGACAATACCAACAACGCCGGAATTCACCGCCTGGCGCAGCAGGGCAAAGTTGAGCGGCCCCGGCACCACCAGGACGGCCCCAGGAGGGATCATGCGCGGGTTACGCTCCATCACACCGGGCGTAGGGCCATGCCACATGGTTAAAACGCCTGCAACCTGCCGACCGGCCCCCAGCGTCCCCTGCAAGATTGTGGCATAGCTCTCAATGACCACACCGCCTCGGCGCGTGATCTCCACCACGCGACCATAGAGACCTGCCGGAACGAGTTCGGGTACATCGGGCACACTCCCTACTCCAGACCTGGTAAGCGTGCTTTTGTCATCCTTATTGCCCTTACTTTCCTGTCCCTCTCGCTCCACGCGAATGATCGTCTGATCAGGACTGACGCGCTGCCCCACTGTTACGAGCGGGACACATCGCCCGGAGACCGGTTCGGGCCAGCGTTCGCGTTTTACCAACCTCTGTACCATTACGGGCCAACCAGGCGGATAGGCCATCGATTCTTCCCCTCCCCGTTGCATCGTATCTCGTAGGAGCGTGATACATCATGCCTTGCTTGCTTGCTTGCTTGCCTGCTCATCGCACCACTCCCAGGGCGTGATGAATCACGCCCCTACGGAAATTTTCCACAGTCGGGTTTGGTCAGAAAAAGTTATAATCACACCCCTACACACCTAATGCTTGTGCCCACTGTTGCAGGCGCAACTGGCGCTCGGAGTCGTTGGGTGGCAGCACAAGGGGGCGTCCTCGCGCGTCGATAATCAGGCCAAGCAGGCCACCATCGATCTCTTCGGCGGCACGCGCTCGCTCGCCCGGCCCCAGGCCTACATCGACGCCGGGCGCGGGAAAGAGCGAGAGCAGGGCCTGTTCATTCATCTGCAATGGGATCACCGCCATAGTACCGCCAACAACCTCGATCTGTTGCGAGCGTCCATTATTATATTCTACCTCCACACGCAAAACCACCTGTCCGGGACGCACATCGCCGAAAGGAATGACACAGGTGCCAAGTCGATGCGTCACCGCGTCATTCTCGTTGACCTGCACCGCCGTCACCGGCGCGACAGTGGCAACGGCTCCCAGTTGCGTAATAAGCATGGCAGGATCAAGCACCAGCGAAACCACGCCGCGCGGCTGCAAGGTATCGAGCAGTATCATAGCCACCTGCCCGTAGCTGGGGGCATGGGCCAGCGTCGCACCGGTAGCGAGGATCAGGTCTGACTCCAGCCACTCACCGGCATGCCGTTTGGCCTCTTCCATCGTCAGAATAATGGCCTCGCGCGCGAAGGCATGGCTGATTTGCAGTTCGCGCTTGCTGGTGGGTATCACCTGCGGATGCACAATCTGGTTCAACACAAACTGGCGCAACTCTTCTTCCGTGACAGGGAAAGGTAGCCAGCGCGCAAGCCGCTGCACGCCCGCCAGTTGCAGCACCGCGCCAATACCCGGCCCGATGCCTACACCCGCGTTGACCTTCGGAATAAACTCACCCTTCTCGCCTGCGACCATCACTGTCGTTGTCATACCACCAAGATCGACTGCCGTCACGTTCATAGCATAGTGCTGGGCCAGGAAGCGCACCAGACTACTCAGCGAGGTCGTGGTTGCCACCGGCGCGGCGCTCGACCAGGAGAGTAAACGTTGATAACCAGGGATGCGTTGCAGCACAACACGCTCATGTAACGCCGCCGCCGCGACACTGATGGCTCCCAATTGCGCTTGCGACACCAGCGGTTCAATGCGCGCCATCTCGGCCACACTCTGCACCATATTACGAGTGGCCTCGGTATACTGCGGTGCGCCCGCATAGATAACCGTATATTGCGGTGCGGAAGGCCGGGGAGAATTGCCCTGACCACCGGCAGCATTAACCAGTAACTCACAAGCCTCTCTCAAAGGCATGGGACCACTGGGGCCATCGGCCATACCCACGATAAGGGCCGCGTGGGGCTGTAGCTCCTGCATCGCCGCCAACTGCCGTTCCCGCTCCATGTTCATACGCTCCGCAGACCAGGGGCGGGCCTGACCACCACCAACCGGGACAGGCTCATTGACGGCCAGAAACGATGGGGCGGGCAATGCCTCCGTTTCCACATAGAGACCGGAGACGGCCTGACGCGCCAGTTCTTCCAGATTCTTGCTCACGGCCCCCAGGATGACCATACGCAAGGGGCCACCCGCGCTAATGGTGGCGATAAATATATCGGTGCCGTCCCCATTCTCCTGTTCCGGCGTGATGATCTGTCCATCCTTCATAAAACGCCGCCCGGTCACGGCCTCGATGCGCTGGATGGCCTGCATGATGCCTGCCGTAATATCTTCCTGCGGCGGCGCGACCGTCGTGGGGGCCTGGCCACGCGCCATCAGACGATACTGCCCCTCCACCAGTCCAAACAGCGATACCTTTGTATAGACCGTGCCGCAATCGGCTACGAGAAGCGAATTGATTGAGCCTTGTGGTATCGGCGTATGCTGCTGCTGACGCTGCGTCTGTTCCTGTCCTCGCTCCTGCTGAGGTTGCATGTACATGTTTTGTCTTCCTCTCCTCTCCTAAGACCGGGACAGCCAGTTGCGAATCGCCTCAAAGAGCCCCTTTTTAGCCGGTTTGGCCTCCGCCTGCGGTGGATTCATCATGCCAGCGCCGGGCGACATTGACGATACGCCCATATTCGTTCCAGGCGCAGACGCTGCATGTGGCGCGTTGCTGCCCGTCGCGGCAGGCATATAGCCCTGGCCGGATTGCGGGGACAAGGGTTGACCGGGGCCAGGGCCGGAAGCTCCCATCATCCCAGAAGTATAAGGCGTACCCATTGTGCCCGCCGGAGCGACCGACTGTGGAGGCCCATACTGCGAAGATTGTCCCGCGCGCGGTGCATTTGGCAGATCATTCGGCCCCATTTGTTCTGGCGGTCGAACGCCCGCCATGCCCTGTGAACCGGTGGGAAACTTCGGCGCAGTCGCGGCCACACCCAGCATTGAGGCAAAGACATTGGCGGCCACTTCGCTGCCATCATGCGTCCCCATCTCGGCACGCGGGCGGCTCGGCACACGCACATTGTCGGCACGATGAGGAGGCATATACGCAGGTTGTGCCTGACCGCTATTCCCCTGCCCCTGCTGCGCGATGTGCTGCTCAGCCGCTGGACGCAGCCAATCGGGCAACGCGCTCAAATCCATCAGGGACGAGGCATCTAGCATACCGGGAATGGGCTGTGCAGCAGACCACGCGGGGCCAGATTGCCGCATCGGTGGTTGCGGTGGCTGAGGTGTCTGTGCTGCCGGTGCCATTGGTGATACATCTTGCGTCCCCTGTGTCCCTGCTGTACCGGTCGGCCACGATACCCCGGAGCTACCGGTTCTCGGCACACCCTGGGCATTATTCTCGCGCAACCAGGATGGCAAGGAGTTGGCGTCAATCAGCGATGAGGCTGAAAAGCCGCGCGTAGGCGGTAGCTCGCCCTGCACGGGTGACATCGGCCCATTGCTGCTCTGCCCAGGTCGGGCAGGCGTCTGTGGTGTGCGCTGATCGCCCTGAGTCATCCAGGAAGGTAACGCCTGCGGATCAAGCAGATCACGCGCTGAGAAGCCCGACGCAGGCGGCGCAGACATCAACGGTGACGGCGTCGATTGGGCAGGCCGCGACGACGACGGAGAAACTATCGGCCCCGATGATTGCACAGGAGCCGACTGTGGTTGGAAGGATTTCATCCACGCAGGCAGCACATCTTGATTCACCAGCTCATTGGCCGAGATATTCTGCGGCGGCACTGTGCCGCTACTGACGTTCGACCCGCTCAACCAGCCGGGAAGGGACTGCTCATCAATCAGCGAACTGGCCGAGATACCTTCTCTCGGCAATTGATCGGTATTGGGGGCCACTATGCCGGAAGGACGCAGCCCGTCGAGCGAATTTCGGCTGTCAATTGCACCATAGGCAGTTGATGGCTTTGAATCATCCCCATGCTCCGGGCGCATCCAGGCCGGTAAGGAGTTATCATCAATCAAACCTGCCGCGTTAAAAGAGGCGGCGTTACTCTGCGACGAGAGAGGACGCTCCTGCGCGCGCAACGATTCCAGCCACGCAGGCAATTCTGGTGACATCGAGGCATCCATAGCTCGTTTCGTATTTGTTCCTTGTTCATCAGGCTTGGCTAGTGGAGTTCGGCACGTCCGACATTGCAGCGCATCGGCTGGGTTCACACTTCCACAGCGGTTACACGTAATCACTTTTCCTCCTCACTTTCGCCAGGACTTGACGCATCAGAAGACCCTGTTTGTACCCCGACGTGCGCCTGGAGAAGAGTTCAATGAATGACGACATAACAGTACACGTTGATATAATACAATACACCTGTACCGAATCTTCCAAAAGTACTATGTAGCGACCTGGCCCTTTCCCTGGAACCGCTCCCTCCTCATATCTCTTCGTCGAGTGAGAGGCTATATCTGACCGGCAGTTTGATAGTGAGTACATTCTTCTTACCTGGGTACTCGCTATTGCCGTCACGCCGGGTCTTCTTTAGAATAGAACTGATAATTCCAAGATTCTGTAACAAGAAATGGCACTAACCATGTTGAGGTACTACACGTTGCGCTGGAAACCAGCGCGCCTGCTGGTCGGGCTTTTTTTAAGTAGCGTTATCGGTCTGCTGGCCTACCGCCGCCGTTCGCTCAATCGTAGCGGCATCGTGGGAGCGGTTATCACCGGCACAACAACCTTTGGTCTGGGTGGTCTGCCCTGGGGCCTGGCCCTCATTTATTTCTTCGGCTCCTCCAGCTTACTTTCACACTTCCGCGAGCGCGATAAGGAGCAGGTGGCCGCCGACAAGTTCAGCAAGGGAACACAACGCGATCTGGGCCAGGTTCTCGCCAACGGTGGCCTGGCGGCGCTGCTGGCTCTCTGCTATGGCCTGAGCCTCTCGGAGCGCCACCGCCAGCTCTATCAGGCGGGCTATGTAGGGACCCTGGCAACGGCCACCGCCGATACCTGGGCCACCGAACTGGGCGTCCTCAGTCCACAGCCGCCACGTCTGATTACGACAGGCCAACGCACCACGCCCGGCACCTCCGGCGGCATCAGCCCGACCGGTCTGGGCGCGGCTGCTCTCGGTGCACTTACTCTAGGCAGCACCTTCTGGCTATTGCAAAAGCTCAAACACGCCGATAAGAAAGATGGAGAGAAGAGCGCTCATAAAGCATATAATGCACTTCCATGCATTGCCCTGATCTCCGGCTTCATTGGCAGTCTGGCCGATAGCTTACTGGGGGCAACGGTGCAGTCCATGTACTATTGTCCACAGTGCGAGAAAGAGACGGAGCGGCGTGTTCATCGCTGCGGCACACCTACCCGTCCGTTGCGCGGCATCCCCTGGTTTGATAACGATGTCGTCAACTTCGTCGCCACCGGTATTGGCGGCCTCGTCGCCATGCTACTTGCGCTACCCTGCGTGGGCCGCAAACAGCGTCTCTAAGGTAAGCATCAACGTGTCATTTTTGTAGAAGTAGTGATAAGACAAAGGATAAAGCTTAAAATGATGAAAATTATGCAGGATATTGTGAGTAAAAACTGGAAACCAGGGAAGGCCGCCCTGGTCGGCCTGATCGCCACACTGGCCTATAGTGCCGCAATGGAAGGTGATCAAGTACTATGGAACAATCACTTCAGTGATGTGCGCTTCATCGAAGGCATGATTGAGGGTGAAAAGCGGAGTCCGCAAGGCCGCACGCTGGCCTGGGCCATTCATCTGCTCAACGGCGTGGCACTGGCCGAAATCTATGCCGCCGTCGGCAAACGCTTCCTGCCTGGCCCCGACTGGCTACGCGGCTCCCTCTTCGGCGAACTCTTCATTATCGCCGTCTGGTGGCTCACCCCTATCGCCGACAAACACCACCCGCTGATCAAGAATGGTGAGATGCCCCCACTGGCAAACTGGAAATCCTTCCGCCAAAACGTTATTCGTCATTTAGTCTTCGGGCTTGTGCTGGGACTGCTCTATAGAGAATAGACCAGCACAGTCCTCTGTTCCTTATCAATTTGCGCAGCAAAGTATACAACAGAGGGTGCCGACAAGAGAGTACTACGACTGCAAGGGTGAGGAAGGAAAAGTCATAACACTGCCATCCAGGGGTCATCTTGTTTATTTCGTCTCACCCGCTACGTCGCCATCGGGATACCAGAACCAGGAAGAGATATCAAGATAGTCGGCGGTGCAGGCGATGAGCAGTGGCAAACCCGTCCAGCGCCTGCTTGGCCCCGAACAGCACTCGTTCTCCTACGACGATGGCTTTCGTTCCGTATTGTCTATTCCCATTATCAGCCGCCATGCCGGCAACGTCGTTTTGCTGGTTCACCGCAGTATGCCACAACTCTTTAATCAAAGCGAAATCGACTTGCTGCTGACCTTTGCTAACTATGCTACCCTGGCCTGGGAACACGCCGTTCTCTATGAACGTAGTGATGAGCGGCTGCGTGAAGTGGCACACGAGAACGAGCGGCTCTATCGGCAGGCATCAGAGGAAAAACAACGGCTGGAAGCTATTATGGGCAGCATGAGTGATGGCCTGGTCCTGACGAGCATCGACGGAATCATCCTTTATGCAAACGCGGGAGCCAGCGCCATGACGGGCCTTGCACACGAAGCATTGGAACATCATCCTATCAGTGACCTCTATGAAGTTTTGCGCAGTTCAGCCGTATCTCTAAAAGATTACGAACAGGCACTGAAGCGCATGGCAGCGAAGACGGATTCAGAAGTCGTTATCGAGGTCAAGCGGGAGGGCAAACGCTGTGCCATCCACCTGCGGCAATTCAACGTGGGCGACGTAGCGGGACGGGCCGTTGGGCGCGGTCTATTATTGCGTGATGTGACTCGCGAGCATGAAATTGATGAGTTCAAGTCAACGTTACTGGCGGCAGTGGGGCACGAACTGCGCACACCACTAGCGGCCATCAAAGGCTATGCTTCAACGCTGCTTCAGCAAGACGTGGAGTGGGCACCAGAAGACCAGCATTATTTTCTGCAAACGATCAGTAGCGAAGCCGACCGCCTGGCCCGGTTGGTCAGGAATCTGCTCGATCTCTCGCGCCAGGAGGCCGGTTTGCTCCTGCTCAATCGCTCCCCGGTCAAGTTACAGGATCTGGTAACGAAGCTCATTGAGCGGCAGGCCCAATCGGGAAGTCAGATCAGCGTGCAACTTCCTGCAGATCTGCCCCCGGTACACATCGACAGCGCGCGCATTGAAGTCGTCTTACAAAACCTGATTGCCAACGCACTGGCCTATGCCAACGATACGGTCATTGCAGACAAAACCATAAGGGAACTTTCATTGTAGAAAGAAGGGATACTATGGCGGCGAAGCGTATCCTTCTCGCGGAAGATGAATTCGCATTGCATGATTTTATATGATGCCTCGTATGGATGGCCTGGAAGTTTGTCAGCATGTGCGCGAACACTCTACCGTGCCGATTATAGTCTTAACAGCCCTGGACGCGGAAAAAGATAAGGTCGCCGCCCTTGATCTGGGGGCCGACGATTATCTGACGAAGCCGTTTGGGGTTGAGGAGTTGCTGGCGCGGGTACGTGCTGTTCTGCGTCGGACACAGTGAGAAATGCAACTGCCAGAGGATGGTACAAAACAGTTTGGCGAACTGGAAATCGATCTGGCCGGTCACATTGTACGCCTGCGTGGCGCTGAGGTACACTTATCACCGACCGAATTTGCCGTTCTCAAGCTGCTTATCACCCATGCAGGCAAAGTGCTGACTCATCGTATGTTATTACAAAGCATCTGGGGGGCCGAATACGGTGGCGAAGCTGAATATCTGCGCGTTTATATCAACCGCTTGCGCCAGAAGCTGGAGCCAGACCCGACCAACCCGCACTACCTGCTCACCGAACCCGGCGTAGGCTACCGTTTTGTCACCCCTAAACGCTAAGCAGAGGGAAGCAATAAACGCTTGACGTAGGGACAGGCATCTGCTATAATAATTCCCGTCCAATGATCGGGGTGTAGCGCAGCCCGGTAGCGCACCACAATGGGGTTGTGGTGGTCGGAGGTTCAAATCCTCTCACCCCGACTCAACATCAGGCGAGAAGCCCTCTCACGAAAGAGCCTCTCGCCTTCCTTTATGCCATCACACACTCAATACCACCAGCCAGCATACTAAACATGAGAGCAAAAGTGAGAGCAATCAACTCTACTTTTGCATCTTGCCCTCTTCACCATCCTTCCCAAACACACTATCCCACTTTTCTACTACCTCTTGCTGCATCGATGGAAGCAAATGCGAATAGGTACGCAGCGTGATCGAAATGTCACTATGCCCTAGCAACTCCTGTATCACCTTGACATTGACACCCATACACAACAAGATCGATGCGGCACTATGCCTTAAATCATGAAAATGTATCGGAGGCAAACCAGCCTCTTTGAGCAACTTGCGAAACAACTCACCCATATGGTTAGGATGCATATACCCACCATGCAAATTCGGAAACACCAGATCATTGTCTTGCCATTTATCAGTTACCTTGCTCAACTCAATCTGTTGCGCCCGATGTTCTTTCATCATCTCTAGCAAAAAGCCAGGAAGAACTATCACACGCTTCCCAGCCGCTGTTTTCGGCATGCCCTCAACATACCCATGCCCAGCAATAAAATCGACCGAATGCAACACTAACAGGCGACCATTTTCAAAATCAATATTCGACCACCGCAATGCCAGCAACTCACCACGCCGCATACCTGTGACAACAGCCATCGTTAGCAAAAGCTCTAAACGATGGCCCCGCACATGATTGACCAGACTACGCGCTTGCTCTAATGAGAGCGGCACAACCTGACGACTCACTATACGAGGAGGCGTTACAAAATCACAGACATTTCTCGACACCAATCCCCAGCGTACAGCATTTTTCAATGCTAAATGTAGCACACCATGAATATCATGCACAACCTTAGAAGAAAGCTCCTCTTCCAGTTTCCTGGCGTAGAACTCCTGAACCTGTTGAGGAGTCAACTTTTGTAACCACACGTCACCCAGGTCAGCAACAATATAGCGTACCAGCTTCTTATAGTTCATATATGTGCCGATACGCAGCCGACTTTTATGAACATTTTCCAACCAATCATCCAGGTACTCTCCCAACTTCCTACGAGTTCCTGTTGTAAGCGTTCCCTGCTCTAATTCTCGCAGAGCCTCATTCTTCTTTTTGATTGCCTCTTTCTCTGTCTTGCAATAGAACTTCTTACGTTTGCCAGGACTCACAGAAATCTCTGCTACCCAACGCTTACGCCCTGGTACATAGTAAACCGTACCCTCATTATGACCACGCCGCTTTTGTCGCTTCTGTTCTTGCATACCACCACCTTCCTACACAAACTGCTGCTCATGTGCTCGCAGCCAATCCTCTAATGAGTCTGGATGCACACGACGTATCCGCCCGACAAGAATAGAAGGCAACCCCTCACGATAAATGAGATTATAGACCGTCTGACGACACACCCCAAGCCGAATCGCCACATCAGCCACACTCAATAACGAAGACTGTACCGCCGAAACCCCTTTACGTCTTGCCATAAGCCACCTCCTCATGACTTCTACACCATCGCATCAGGAGCGCTATAACACCAGCAATCTCCCTCTTCACAAAGCGATTGATGACAGCGCCCACAATACTGCTTATGCAGGTCTTCACTCCCATACAACACCACACCAAACGGATTGCCCTCATGATCGACACACTGCTCATACCCTGCTACCCCATCCACCACCGCCATGATCGCCTGCTCTCCATAGACATGCATCGCACAGACCACACAAAACATGTCCGCATCCGCAGTCATGGCTATCACCCCAGGCCATAAGCCATACTTCTCAACCATACACACCCCCTTCCTATGAGGAAACCGTCTGCAAACCCAACTTCACCCGCTTGCGCCGCACTTCCGCACTGAAATCACGCCCTGTTCGCTCAAGATACGCCTGTCCTTTCATGGCTAGCCAGTGAAGAAACACCGACAAATCCGTCCCATCTTCGGCTAACTCCTCACCAACCCAGGCCGCCAGCGAGGTCGCATACCCCATCACCGCCTCAATGCCCTTCTCGACATGATGCTCTTTCCATCGCTTACGTACTAACTTGCCAAACTGCTCAGGCATTTCCCCAGGCACCAGAAACGCCCCTTGCACTACTTTCCAGACCGGATGTGTCGGCCAGCGCGAACGGTTCTTATCACACGTCGGTATCACACACCGGAGCCACCCATCTGGCACCCCATCAGAACCCCCTTGCACTTGCCCAACTGCATACGCCCACAGCACCGGCAACAGCTCAGGCAAACGGTAGGCATCTTCGACACCATGAAACACCCCCTCTTGCTCTAACTCATGCAGAGCTTCCCGCTTGAACTTCATCTCAACACGCCATACCGGCCCATCCTCTTCTGACCATCCATGCAGATGCCACAGATCATAAAACCATTCCTTGCCCGACCGCTGAACCTCTCGCGTCTTATCATAGATAGTGCAGGATAACGCACTTTTCCCCTTTTTCCCCCGTCCAAAGTCAAAGCCCGTCGGTCTACGGCCATACGAATATTCCTGTAACTCCGTGTCATAATTCCAATCCGGCGTGCCATACCCTGTGCGTTTCCGTGCCCGCGTCACAAAATGCCGCGCACGATCTAACTGGTCAATATCCGACCAGCCCGCAATGTCCGCACACAGATCAACCGCCGACACTTGCAAAAACATCTCCTCTTGAAACACCTCATAGAGTAAGACCTGCACTTCTACCAGCGCATCAGCCAGACTTGGCACACTCCACAGATATTGTGAATTCAAACGCACCGATGCAATCCCGTTCCAGGAACCGCTCGATAGATAGAGCGTGATATCCGGCGTTTTCAGCATCCAGGGCCATTGTCCCTGACCCGCTCCATTCGGTTGCATCTGCAAATTTGCCCCATGAAACTGCAAAGGTGTAGAAAAATCGCCATGTACCTCTTGCGCTAACCGTTTCCACTCATCAAACTGCTCATACAAGCGCTCATCTAGCTCACGCTTGACCGGCCCACGAAACTCATCCAGATAGAGCGCGTTGACCACCAGCGTATCAACCCCATGACAGACCACCCACGCACCGTCATGTTCCTTTGTCATGTATACCTCACTTTCTTCCCTGTCATTCACGAGTCGCGTCGCTCTCTTCCCTCCTTTGTATTTTAATGGGCGCGATATACTTGCCCCGCGCCCTCGGCGGTTGTACGTCGTCGGCGGCACCCCGTTGGGGGCAACCCCCGCCGCCGCGCGTACAACCGCCCCACCAGTTGAGACACCCCACCCCCTTCCCCAACAGGCACGCTGGTCGGTCGCTGGCACAAGGGGTACAGGCCGAGCGAGAAGGCCGGACATGTGCCCCGTGCCCGTCGCACCGCCGCCCCTTCACCCACCCGTCCTACCGCCTCTCCTCTCGCTGTCGCAGTTCCATCTCACGCAAAAAACCTAACAAGGCTTGCTCATACACACTATCCCGCTCATATGCCTCATCAGTCGCCGTATAGTACCTGCTCCTTGCTTGACGCCGCGCCAGATACGCCTGCTCACGGTGCATTTTCTGCTCTAACCAGGCCACCATCTCAGCTAACCAGCATTGCTGCTCAGTAGGTGTCAAATGATCAAAAAATGAAGCCTGAGCACCAGCCCCCCGACGCAAACCAGGTAAAGCTATTTTCCGAGAAGACCACCACATGAACACACCTCCAACACATCAGCAAACAATGAAAGTTGCATCCCACACGCAGGAAGAGGGGCAGGCATATCACAGGTCCGTTGTTGGAAGACAAGAAGTCCATTGCGTGTATAGCCAACATGACACCAACCAGCACGACGATAACACCGCCCCCAATCCCGCTTCTTCCGCACCTTCGCGGTATTCACAAAGGTAATCATTCCCTGTTCGGGGGCTGTTCCCCACCAAAACCGTGTCGCAGCCACCGCGCAGACAATCAAATCACTGGACAGATAGACCGACTCATTGCGAAACAGCGAGCAGAGCCACGCACCCGCCCAGGCATGTTTGACATACTCAGGATAGGGCCAGGAAGACACCCACACAGCATCAGCAGCTCCCGTTAGCAAGACTAGACACCGTCCAGGCGGGACAAACTGTGCAGCACCCACCGTCTTCCGACTATAATGGCGATCAGCCAGAGCAGCCGCCCGCGCATCAGCACGCGAGGAAAGATACCACGGCATCATCCCATCAGGAACACGCTGTTGACCCATTCCTACCCCCTCAGACTGACTCCATACTCCTCCTGATGAACACAGGCAAACGCCACGCATACGAGAAACCTGTCTCACTCCATCGACATTCCCCATAGACCGCCCACCAGCACCCCACCATTCGACGTACCACCACACACCACGCAAAAGAAAACGCACAACACTCCATCACACGCAAGACCGCTTCTTCCTCTGATCGCGCCTCTTCCTCACACCTCACGTTAGGAATCCCCATTCGCATCTGTTCATCAGAGAGGTACACATCCACTACATACTGTTCCATCACCCTATTTTCACCTACCATCATCTCCCTCCTTTGCAACTCTTCTCACTATCCCCGGCATGAGGACACCACCACAATGAGGACAAACCACACACCCACGCTGATACCGATAGCCACAAACAAGACAAGAGGCAAAATGGCTTGCCATACAAACACATACTTGTACGGCAAAGCCATAAGCAACACTCCCCCTCCAAAAAGGACTCTCAACGCCCATACCACCTACGGCCATTCACCTGCTTGCACACGCCGCCACCCCTCTTGCACTGTCACCCCATGATACAGACACAAAAAATCAAGCAGATCACCACCCCGTTGCCACGTATAGCAGTACCAGCACTGATCTTGCTCAGGAAACACATGAAAACTTGGACGCACATCACCCCGATAATGATGCCCTTTGAACGGACATGACCCCATCCCACGCCGATCAAGCACTACATAGCGCCCAATCACCGCCCGCACATCCTGCGCTCGACACCATGCCCGAATCCATCCCCGACCAGAACGAGCAACAGCATCCCTCACCGGCGCAGATGATTCCAATGGCTTACCATTCACCACGCCCGATGCAACCGATACTGCTGACGCCATTGGCACCGTCACCCGCTCTACCGACGCACAAGCCCATCGACAGCAGTCCTCTACCGTCTGTCCCACCGGCACCAGCGAACCATCAGCAGCTACCGTCAGAAACGGATACCAGCCCCGACTCCGCCGATGCACACCCAGCGGTAAACGAATAAGCGAACCAACCCCACCCAGGCGCATCTCTTGTTTCGGATACAATTCCATCCCATACGCTTGCGCAAAGGGCAGCAACCAGACGCGCACCAGCGCCGCCGACGTGGGTGCATCAACATGTATCCACAGATGCCCACCACGTCGGCTGGCTTCCAGCAGCGTCGGTATCCCCTGTTGTCGCAATTCATCCGCAAGCATGGCAAGCCGTGCAAGACCATCCTCACAATCCGCATCAAAAACCGCAAATGTGCAGGTATCATCCTCATCCAGCACATACGTCCCAATCGTCACCAACCCTCGCAGATGCGCCGCCAGCAGTTCAAGTGTGATCGGCTTATTCACCCGCCAATACCGCCCATCCCCTTGCTGAACCGCATACGACGACCAACAATGCACAAACAGCAAGCCGTAAGCCTCGATCAGCGCCTCATCGATCATCCGCTCCCTCATCTTCCACCACATCCATCCCCATCTCAGCCGTTCCTACCACCGACCGCACATTATCATAGCGCATCACTTCTCTGGTATCATCGGCTTGTACAGCCGCATGAGCTACATACCGCAAATGAGCGCGTTCCATCAACGTCAACACCGCCAGAAAGGGTGAACTCGTTTCCACCTCCTCAACGACCACCGGCAACCAGGGATAGCCCGCATACGAGGTCTGCGAAAAGCTACGCCAGAGCGCCACCTGATAACGTGTCATATTCCCCCCTTTCTACGATACCCACACCTGCCCTGACCGCCACGTCTGTACCGCCTGTTCTACTGCTTGTATGTATGCCACCTCATTATTGCCATCCGAGGCCGGAGCATAGCGCGGAATAATCTGCTCTACAGTGACACATCCCCACGCATCAACATACACCTGTCGAATCAGTCGATACCATGCCTCATAGCCCGCTTGCCACGTGGGAAACCAGGCATACCCATCCCGACACACCGCCCCGGCAATACAGCGCAGGTTGCCGAGTGACCTGGAGAAACGCGCCTCCCCTTGTGTCCCAAAGCGACTTTCATGCAGAAAAAACGCCAGTGCTATTACGGGGTCTATCCCGTATTCGACACCAAGCGTATACAACGCTTGTCCTGTTCCCGCCGCAGGTGAATGATAAGCGACAAGAACCTGATCGATAAAATGCGCTGACACAGTAGGAGCGCCCACTACCCGCAATCCCTTTTCCACCTCACTCACACCCTTCACAACAACTCCCCCTATCGGCTGCTTCCCTTGAACTCTCATCCCACCAGCATGGGCAGCATTGCCCATCATACCTACCAGCAAGTAAATCACCACACATCCACACCCTACCAACACCACGAGCGGCAATCTTCGCATCAGCACCACCTCTTTCCACATCCCTACCAGCTACACATCCGACGCAACCGAACCATATTCCTGTTTCGCATACGGGCCAAGACGGAGCCGCCGCAATTCTGCATCACAACGTATCTGTGGTACCGAAGACAAAGCCGTCGGTACACAATGCCGACACACCGCAACATAGCCACATCCGCAGCTACATACAAACCATCCAGGAAGAAACCCAGGCACCATCCAATGAGGAGCCATCTGCTTAGCAGGTTGTTTTCGTGTCATCTTCTTCCTCCCCTTTTCACCTCTTCTTCACAAAGTACGCACATTCACTTACGCTCCATGCAGAGCAGCCGACGCTGGACAAGCAACGCATGACGATACGCCTCAAGCGCCGCCCGCCGCTCGCGTTGCCGCCATGACCAGTCATAACGACCGTGACACGACGGGCAAAGCGCCACCAACCGGGGCATCGGATTCCAGGGGTCATGATCGACATGCGCCGCCGCCAGATAGACCGGATAGACCACCCCGGTACGCCGTGAAATCGCCTGCGCTCCCTGTGGAACACCACAAAACTCACAGCGCCACCCCGCTCGCTCCTTACAGGCTTGTGCCAACGCATACCAGTTGGCCGGATATAACGAGCAGTATTTCATAGCTCGCTATGCAGACCCCACCACGATGAGGAAAGGAACAGATCAAACCAGCAGTAATCACAAAACAACCCTTCTGTCTGAAGGGTCATATCCGCTAACTCAACCGTCGCATGTGACCGACACACCAACCGCTCACATCCCATACAGCGTCCATCCGCAGGAGCGGCACATGCCCATAATGCGCAACGTTGAAGATCAGGCAGCCCAGGAGAAGAAGCAGAGGACATCATCGCCACCATCTACCACCTACCTTCCACCTCGCCATCCACCAGTTCCGAAGCACGCCCTTGAAACTGCTTATAGGCTTCCACTTGCGTCAAATAGTCACGCAGGCTATTGTAGAGTCCCTCACCCAATTCCCCATAGCAACAGGCTTCCGGCAGCGGCGGCATCTCCACCTGACGGGCCGCCCTTTCCAACTCACGCCGCAGGTGCGTCCACAACGTTGTCATCCATTCCCCATAAGCACCTACCTGTTGTTCCACCAGCGCCTTGAGTCGCTCATGTTCCGCGCGAGCCTGCTGCAACTCCTGCTCATGCCCATCCATTACCTGTTGCCAGACCCGTTCAAGCGCCGCCTCAGCCTGTATTTGCTGCTCACGCATCCGCTCAGCCAGCGTCACATCATAGTACTGTTGCAGACACCACTCGATCACCGCCGCAAGCTCGCCAGGATACAACGCCTCAAGCGCATCTAGCTCAACAGCCCCTTCCCCATGCCGTTGCTCAAAACCCACACGCCGCCGTTCCGTTTCCTTAATCGGTGTGCGTGGCAACTGATAATACTGCACTTGTTCCAGTGTCAGCACCACCGGAAACACGCGAATATCCAGATTCAGACCATAGGTACGCACAAAGTATTCCAACTTGCGTGACACTGCTACCGGCATCGACTGCCCCGCCGGGTCAAAATCGGAGACATACAAAATGCGCGCAGGCTTTCCGGCATCCACTAAACGATGAACCAGAGCCAGCGTCGCTGTGATACTCATTTCCCCCATCCCTGTCTGTAAGTTCGCACCATACCGCTGACAGAGCGGAGCCAGCACATCGTTCATCGTCGATTTTTCACACCAGACTTCCAGATGATAGGGCTGTACCGGATAATAGCCAGAGACACTGTAGTACGGCGGATCAGGAAAATCAGGAAAGGTAAACAGATGTTGCATCCCATACGTGCCATGCACTCGCACCGTCGGATCAGCCTCATCCCGTTCAGCAAACAGCATCACCTCTGGCGTCCGACGGTCATTGAACGCTTCCGGGTCTACCAACCGCAAGTAACGCGCCGCCTTTGAAGCCAGATTAAGCAAATCCCAACACTCAACGGTGTTCTCATACGGCTTGCCATTGGGGAATGTCACCGCAGGACGTTGACTGATAATCTGGTAATGCACACGACGCAGATGCGCTTTGTCATAACCAAAGGTGTGCCACAGATCAGCGAACCACTGTCCTAACGCCCAATCATTCGGTGTCCCCGTATAAAACGGGTCATTTTGCGGAGCCAGCACAATCAAGTCACCCACCGAACAATGTTGCACTTTGGCCCACTGTTTAATACGCTGATACGTGATCGCCCCATCATCAAACAGACTCAACGTCATACGCCACCTCCCATCATGCACAAAGCGCGCAGCATGCCAGCAAACTTACTGGACACCCTACGCGCTTCACACTCATCCATTCCCCTACGAGGAACGGACAGTAAAATGTCGCCACTGATGCCGGTCAAGAAACTGCACTGGTTGCCCACTTGCCACCGCCGCACGCACCATCTGTGCTTCCTGTTTCGTCAACCGTTTCGTAGCACGCTGTACAACCAGCATCCCTGTTATCGGGTCGAATGCCACCCCTGTTAGCGCATCGCCGAAACGAAAGGGGCAGTAGCTTGTCCCCCCTGTGACGCATTCACCGCACCAACAGCACGCCCTCCTTGACGAGCCGCAGGAACGACAGACGGACTAGCATTTCCCGTATAGCCCTTCTGATACGACGCACCACCTGTCGGATAGTACGCCGGATTCGCCTGTTTGGGCACCGCCCCACCAACACTCACCCCTTGCACACATCGCCGTTCCAAATCCATATCCACCACCGCCAGGAACACTGACACCACCGGAATAATCGCCAACACACAATACGTCAGAATCACCATCCACCCATGCCAACTCGTCGGCACCGCACGCAACCACGTCGCCCCCTGCACTACCGAAGCCGCCAACGCAAAGTTACAAAACACTTCCACAAATTCCACCACCACACAGATCGGCGCATACGCCCAGATGGACTCTTTATTCATCATGCGGTGAGCCATCCCACGACTCACAAAGTACCCCAACACGCCAAAGCCCACCGCCAACACCCAGGTCATCACCGGCATCAGTGAGTCCACCCGATCTAAGGGCGAAAAAAACCAGCGAATCGCATGCGCCGACACGAGCGAAAACGCCAGCGACGCCACCCGCAATACCGTATGCTCTACCAAGCGCACCCACGAGCCACCTCGCGCACGCGCCGCTTGTAACCCATGCCAAAAAGCCATCGGCCACCCCCTTTCACCTACACCAACTCACCACACAACACCTCATAGACATCCTGAAAAAACACCGCCACCTGTTCCGCTCCCATCTGTTCCGCCAGATCATGCAGCCGCATCGCCGCCTCACATCCCTGGGCCACCACAGACGCCACCCCCTCAAGAGCACCTTCCTGAACACCTGTCTCAAGCAATGCGTCAAGAGCCTCTCCCACCACAGCATAATCCACTTCAACCGCTTCCCCTCCCTGTGTCCTCATACACGGCCAGAGCCACACCAGCTCACGCAAACCAGCATCATCCATCACATCACCCTTCACACACAACGGTGCATGCCGTTACTCCTCATCACCACTCACCCATCCGGCACGCACCATTGCTCACCACATGAGCTACCCTCTCACATGCTCAACTTACTGGGAAACAGATGCAGCTTGCGGTAAACGGCAGACCAGTTTGAGAAAAGCCGCACTTTTGCCCTTGAACTTGACCACCTCAAGCGTGAGCAACGTGCGACGTGGCGGCAGTTCCTGACGCAATGCATCAGCCACCTGACGTAACACATCAGGCGGTTGTCCCTGACGGCGCAGTTCTTTCAACTCTTCCAGACGAGGAAAACCATCAGTCAACTGGCAGGTATACTTCTCTTCCGTGTCCACATCAAGCACCGTCAACTCGACCGCAAAGCTCGGTTTTTCCTGTCCAGTCGCCTGATCGTAAAAGATGCTCTCACGGACTTCACCTGACAACACTTCTGCACGCAAAATCATCGGCACACCCCTTTCATACACACAACCATTGTTCCACTCGACAACGCCCTCCAAAAACGAAAACAAACAGACCCTTTCCACATGACCACCACCACAGGCAGACCCTTCCCACATTCCCTCATCCCCTACGCACGCACAAACGACACCCACACAAGCAGTCCCACAAAAGCCAGACATGCCAGACACACCGCCCAGGCAATCACAGCAACACACCCATCACGCCCACGAGACGCACGCACCGCAACCGACAAGAAAAACCCAACCACTACCAACGCAACCACCACTTGCACAAGATGCAACAACACGGGAATCATCGCATCACCCCCTCTCCTCATCACACCACTCACCTATCCTCACCCACCAGCAAGACGCCGACGCCGGGCCGCAGCCGACTCACGTAACTGTTGAGCATGAACCGCACAAATGCCATGCGACCCCGACATCGGCACAATGCCCTGTTCCGCCAAACACCACGCACACTCGATCACCACAACCTCCATCCCTTCCTCCATCGCTTCATCAAGTGTGCTGGTCTCTTCATCCGTCCCATCCTCACCAGAGCCAGATCGAGTCCACCATTTCCACATCGCAGCCCTCACTTTCTTCCACCCGCGCCACCCTTCCCCTCATGGCTTGCCATACAAACGTGCATCCTTATAACAAACCAGACAAACCACTCACCGCTGACAAGTCCTTGTAAACACGACGCCCCATCCTAGAAAAGATGCCCATGCATCATACTCAACAGACTGATAGCAATCCCCAATGACAAAAGGAAGGCTACCAGACGCAGCAACAGCGCCTCCCACGTTCGCTTCCTTCCTGCCACTAGCAACAGCAGCACAACCACCAGCATCACTACCCACCCACCATAAACCTCCACCCACAAGATCAAACTCATCAGCATCACCTCCTAGAAAAAGCGCAGCGGCCAGGGCAACGGCATCACCAGCAACACCAGAACAATCCCCACACACCCCATCAGCACTAACAACCACTCAGTACGCCCCATTGTACGATGATACCCCTTCGCCAGCAGAATACCCACCAGCACGAGCATCGCCACCACCGCAACCAGCACATTGACCAGCACCCTCATCTCCATCACACACCATCCTTTCACGCCTTTCAAACACGAACTACCAGGAACCACACCTCTTAACGCCACACATGCTCAAGATTTTCATCCCAAACCAATGCCGCCTGATAACACGCCTCACACCGATAGCCGTTGAAAACAAAATCAAGCGTCTTATGCAGTTGTACACCACAAACTACACAACGCACCGGACGCGACAAATGATAGTTCGGGTCATACTGGTTATACCCCATACCAAGACCGAAACGACGTGTTTTCATCGCCACCCCCTACGAGTGTGTCGGCACACCCACCACCTGAGAAGCACCATACAAGAGATAACAAGAGCGACATCGCTCTCCATAAACTTGCAACATATGCGTTACAGGCAACACACGCTGACACTCAATACAGCGAACAACGGCAAAGGACACCCGTGCATGACGAAGCACCTTGCGCTCAGGCTTAACATACTGCTTTTTTAACCAGCTTGCCATGAACACCCCCTTGACAGTACCAGCATCATGCGCCACAATAGACGCGAGAAGCAAAGCCATAACCCAAAAAGCCACGCCTCTTCAGAGCTGGCTAAGGTGTAGCAGACCTCAGCCAGCACTCCTTAGAAACGAGCAGATTTTTTCACCGGACGATAGACCGTCAAATTGACCTTCACATCTGGTAAAGCAGGTAAGGCAACCCCACCACCAGTCGAAGCTATCAATTGTGATTTCTCACTCTGCGAGAGACCAAGCGATTGTGTCAGATCAACCTCTATCACAAGCATATCTCCCTGAACGTGCATCTGAACATTCTGCATAGGCAAAACTCCCTTTCAATGGCTACTCATCATCGTAGTCCAGCCCATACGCATAGTACGCGGCAAGATCATGTTCACGATCTTCCTCAACCATACGCGCTATTTCCTCCTCAGTCAGAGCCGCCATCTCGCTAAAAAAAGTATCAAACTCAGCCGCCATCTCCCGACACGCATCACTACAAAAACCATCCTCTTGTGCCTGCTCTTCAAAACAGAACACGCAAGGCTGTGTAATCCCCCTTACCTCATAATAAGTATTCTCAGACAAGGGATGCGGACACAGATCAGGACGCAGATGACACATAAACTACCTCACAACAACACGAGTCAATGCATGAAGCATCATACACATCACATGAAGGATTGTGACAATGCCCACAATAGGAGCATCGATAGTATCCACAACAAGGACACGGAGTAGACAAAGCATGTACCACCCCCAGCCGAGCAAACACACCAGCCATGCACACCACCTCCTGAACCCCTCTTAAAATGGCTTGCTATCAGCCCGTGTCACCCGCTTCCCAAGCAAAGTAACATCAGCAATACAGTAACAAGGCTGATCGTTGCTGTCATAGCCAACCAGGATAAACACCCTTCCATGCTCATCAATCCGCTCAACCTCACCGTAATCCGACGAAGGCAGCACTCCACCATACGTCACCCAAACCCGACACCCTACCCACGCTTGCGCCTGTTCAATCAATGCCTGACGCTCAGCCACTTTACGAGCTTGCTGCTCATGCCAATCTTCATAAAAACCCATAGGCACACCATCCTCTCTTCTCAATGACTTGCTATACCCACTACTGACTAGCAGCCGCCAGCAGCAGAAACGCCTCAAGCCCCGTGACCACACGAGTGAACTGCGACGTAGCATACGCCTCAAACAGCACGGCCCAGCGAGGAAGTGGACGCCATCGATACACAGGCATACAGGCCGGCCCATACACCGTTTCATCCACCCCAACCACAACTCCAAGCCGTTCAGATAACCAGAGAGCTAGAGGGGAGTGAAAACACATGCCTAACCGTCCTACGACATCATACTCATGCAGAGCTAACCAGGCACAAAAATCATCGACAGAGAGATCACCCATACCAGCCTCCTATGACACACAACCAGGCAGCAGCAGCAATAAAAAAATGATTTCGTAAGCACCAGCGCGTTTCTCGCGTACCCTCCTTTCTCGAAACCCGCCAGGCTACTTACGCCCTCACCCAACACATCAGAAAGCCATTCCCTCATCTCGGACACGTCAAACAAGATGATAAGCCCTAGACCGAACTAGCACACTGTTGCATTCTCTCTACAGCGTCCACTTGCGTCGTTGCAAGGCCGACCAATCTGTAGCCCGTAGCTATGGCCTTTCTCATGCTGGCAAGGTATTCAATTGTTAAGGTGTGATGACTAACTTCCAGAGCTAGCCAGAACCACATATCCCAAACATCATCTAGACTCCTTAGTCTAGACTAATTATACCTGAGTTAAGTCTACAAAATCAAGTCTATAAGTCTATAAATCTCAAAAATCCGTAAGTCTTGGACTAAGGATACACAAATCTACGTCCAGACTGTATAATGAAAAAAGGGCCATCATATGCCAGGAGATATTCATGAGTACGGAAACGAACTACTACACGGCTGAGGAAGCCATGAAAAAACTCGGTAAGCCACGCTCAACCTTCTTTAAGGAAGTTGAAAATGGCTTAATACCTTTTGAACTTGACCCAGGACGACAACGAGGAAGACGCTACCCTAAACAAGCTATCGATGTACTGGCACGACGACAAAAAGTACGTCATAAGCAAAAAGCGCCATCACACCTCATCTTCACACCAGCTAGCCCTGCCGACCTCTGGGCAGAAGTGCAAATCGGCCTAGACCTTTACGGAGAAGATGACATCGTACCCTTTGAAACCTTACTCGAATGGAGAGATGTCAACGATGAAATGGATATGGTAGTAAAAGATCAAGGACAAGTTGTAGGCTATTCCTCACTTATGCCCCTGGATGAAACTATCATACTACCACTCATTCATGACAAAATCAGAGAAAAAGACATACCAGCAAAAGCTATTAAGCAATGGACAGACCCTCAAATCTCGGTTTATGTATGCAGTCTTACAGTAAAACCATCAAATAGCGCAAAAAGGGATGCAGAGGTAGGAAGATTTCTTATTAAACATACTATCAAGTGGGCTTTAGGGCTGCACAGGCAATTTAATATCAAAAACTGGTATAGCATCGGTGCCACAAAAAAGGGCCAGGAGTTACTAGAGTCTTTAGGTTTCACTGAAATAGTCAGCATGAATAACGGAGAACGCAAAGGCTACCTTTTAGAAGATATTAAAAAGCCAGTGAAAGTTATCACCAATCTTCTAAAAGAAATGCAATAGCATCACAATCAGAAAAGATAGGGGATAGCATAACTACCCCCTATCTTTTGCCATAAAAAGCTTATCTCAATTTTTGCTCGTCCACAATGATGTTATATAGTCATAAGACAACACAAAGTAACTAGCAACAAAGATTATACGATTGAACATTATCACCGTACTGTCATCCTCAGCATAATTTGTACGTTGCACTTCCAATACAGGAGCAGTACGAACAATTTTAAGTAGCTTTTGCTCTTGCCCCGTCGGTAGCCGCGCGATCACATCCTCATGTACCCTCTTAATCACTTTTCCATGAGCCTCTTTTATTGCTAACAGCACATCTAACCGAGCATCCTGTTTCATTCGCTCCAAAATCGTACCCCCAGCCAGATCAAGAGGATAAAAATTCTCAGCCAACCGATAAGATACCGTCGTAGTCCCTTGCAAACGCACACGCCGCACCACCTCGGCCCCTTCAGCAATGCCCATTGCTTTTGCCACATCAGCAGGAGCAGCTACTATAGACGGTTCAACCACATTCACTTCCATTGGCGTTAGACCCTGTTCCTGTAGATACAGATCAAAGCGCGCTGTAATCCCAGGAATGCGAGTCCGAAACTTATTCACAAAGACGCCAGCACGACCGCGAGAGATCAATAACCCCTCAGCCTGTAGCAACTGCACAACCTTATTCATCGTCTCATTGGTCGTACCAAATTCTTCCGCAAGCATCCGCAGCGACGGCAAGCGTCCCCGCGTGCCAAAATCACCGGCCAGAATACGCTTACGAAAAGCGTCTACAATAGCGTCAACTTTCGTTTCTGGTGACATAAAAACCTACAATTCCGGTCATCATTGACCAATCGACCTGCATTAATTGATCTAGAACAATCATAGCACAAAAAATATGCAGAAGAAAAGATACAAACGTTGCAGAGAAACCTTAACCATTCCTCAATAGCTACCAGCGCTTATTTCATTTACTCACAAGAAGCCACATAGAAACCCATCTACAAACCACCACTATCGTAAAGGCCAGCCCCCATGTTCCTCAATCGCCTCATCAATGCGTTCCATCAGCGTAATCGTTTCAGCCAGCGCCGCCACAATGCGCTGATAGTGCCTGATATCCTCAAACGAAAGAGTACGCCCTTTGCGATCTTTCAGCCACTTCTGACAAACCTGATAGCCACCTACATGAAATTCCCACACCTCTAATGGCACACCATCAAAATATTGTTCCCTGTTAATGTACACCCGACCGGCCACCTCATCATGGGCTGCTCGATACTCTACCTTCTCAACCACATTATTCCCTTTTGCTGGATATGACGGCAACGCCGCCCCAAATTGTTCCATCAGATGCAGCGCCACCAGTCGCGCCCCCAGGCTACAAAGCACACGAAATAACTCAACATCCGTCGTGAGCGGCAGACGCGGAAAATCGATCTTGAGAAACTCAGCATAGCGTGTGCGATAGGTTGGCGAATGGAAAACGGCATACATGTAATCAAAAATATCTTCTGGCCCCAACGTCTCACGCAAATCCCCCTTGCCATCCGATACAAAGCGCAAACCGAGCTTGCTGGTAATATCAGCAATAAACGCAGACGAAAGATTAGGACGCCGCCCACCAGGAGCATCGGTCGGCTCGCTAGTATCGAAAAGCGCATCTTTTTTGTTTGGATCAGGATAGAGGTAGAGAGGGAAAACAACGCCACCTTCCTTTGTACGTACTGAAATCAAATGCTGATCAGATAGCATATTTGTACACCATACATGTTCAAATGGCAATGAAGCTAACTGACGTACTGTGACTAAAGCCAAGTTGAACCGATCAAGATGATGCATAATTCTACGATTTAATCTAGCAACAAATTTTTCGTGATAAAAAATATATCTCACATCAAAAGGTCTAAAAGACTCTTCACAGATATACTTATCAATATCTTGAATATCAATAGACTTTCTTGCTAAAGAAGCATTCCACATATCATGATCTGAAAGCTCCAAATTAAATTCCGCAACAGCTTCAGCATCTGTCTTACCCGGATCAAGAAACCGCAAAATACGATGTCTTACTTCATCCTTCGTTTTACCTATCACCAGACTATCTCTTTTTGTCAGACAACCAAGAGACGACTCAGATGCCATCTGAGTTATACTCCAACAAATTTCATACTCATCCCTCAATGTAATATTTTGCGGCCTAAATAAATATAAAGGCATTTGAGGACTCAACTTTACCCAATCAGTACAAATTACATCATTTTCTATTAACCATTGATATTTGCCACCCACCAACTGTTGCACACCACCAATTTCCTCAAACACCTCGCGCTCGCCCCACAGATCAGCGTGATAAACATTTGCCACCCCTGTTGCACTCTTTTTGCCCTTATGCTTCACAAAGATACCGACAGCCACACCCTGTTGAATATCAAAGACATTCTCATCCTTAGAACCATCGGGCGAGCGTTCCTTCTTTTTGCTATTGCCATGCAGATCGAGTACATAAATGTCATCAAAACTCTGCATTAACGCCTGACGCATACCACGAAAGGTCGGATTGTCCAGATAGCCATGATTGCTGATAAAGGCCAGGATGCCATAACCAGTCTGCTCAATGCGCCATTGTGCAAAACGAATGAACTTGACATAATCATCATTCAGCCACTTTGGGTTACGTTCACCCAGCTCACGCCCATCCACCTCAAAATAATTGCTAACTTTTGCCCCTGTCAGATCATCTTTCCCACGCAGCAGATGCGCAATCCACTCACCTTTATTAGCAGAATGACCAGAATACGGCGGATTGCCTATCACCACCATCACAGGAGCTTCATGCTTGACGCGATCAGCCGCCTGCGCCTCCTGTACCAGCCATTCAGCAAACGGCAGTGTACTACCCTCATAACTTTCTTCTAGCGTATTGGTCAGATAGACACCCAGGCGCTCATTGCTCTCAAAATCATAACCAGTTTCCGCCAGTTGCAAACCAAGCTTCATGTGTGCCACCGTATAGGGAGCCATCAGCAATTCAAACCCGAACACACGAGGTAACAAATGTTGCGAGACATAGCCCGACCACATGCCCTCATTGCCCTTAAAACTGTCATGAATCAGGTCGATCACGCTATGCAAAAATGTTCCTGTACCAGTAGCAGGGTCTAATATCTGCACTTTATGCGTCTCAAAGGTCGTGCCATCAGCCTTCTGTAAACGAATCTTTGTCGCATCGGCCAGCCCATCAGGCAAACCAAAATCATGTTTGAGCAGATAATCCACACTCCGCACAATATAGGAGACCACCGGCTCCGGTGTATAATAGACCCCACGCGCCTCACGTAATTTCGGGTCATAGGCCGCCAGGAAGGTTTCATAGAAATGCACAACCGGGTCTTCCTGGCGCGTGCGTTTGCCAAAGTCACGCAGAATCGCCCCCATGTCCGTGTGTCTCAGAACAGCTACAAGGTCATCCACCGCCCACGCGATACGCTCATCCAAATCAGGGCCAGCGATATAGCCAAACATCTTGCGCAAAAAAGGATTCGTTTTAGGAATCGCATACGCCGCATGTTCACGCGTAAACTGCTCTTCCGAGGTATTCATACGCGCCGCAAACAAGCCATAGCAAATCGTCTGCGCATACATATCCGCAAACTGCTCACTATCCAGATCAGGCAGCAGCACGTGTTTGAAACCTTGCAATTGTCCATGCAGCGAACCCGCGCCCGCCTCACTCTTGAACGCCTGACTAATCGCGTTACGAATCAGTTGTGCAATAGCCGCCATACGGATCGCCAGTTCTTTGGGCGTATTAACAGTCGGAGCCTGTGCCAGCAAAAAGCCTTGTAGCAGCTTCTCTACCTGCTGCACACCCTCATCATCCACCATCCACTTTACCGCCGTCTTACCTTTACCACCCACATGCGAAACAAGACGAGCCGTCATGCGCCGCTCGCCCATTACATACCAGCGAAACTCTATATAGTCAGTGAGAATCAAATTCGCCAGCCCACGCAGATAGCGCTTCATCTGGTCGCTACGCTCCACCTGATCGAGAGAGACAGCAATATCTTTCGTTTCCACATAACCAAGAGGAGTCTGTTTCTGTGTCACAATAAAATCAGGCGCACCACAATTCTTAATATGTTTGGGTTCATTCGTGGCAATAATACCGGGTACAAAGGTCTCTAATAGCTGCTTGAGATAAGGGCGATAGGAATGTTCCGTGGCGCTACCAGCGCGATACACCGTCTCAACCGCCTTCACATAGGAGCGTAGTGCAGCCTCACTCATGACACCTCACCTGTTTCACAAAATAAAGAAATGCTACCTCGTCTCACCTGACTTAGCTCATGCATCTCGTGGGATTTCAGTGTAGCGCATCAACAACAAAAATGCAAGCAAATTCTTCCACACATCAACCATAAACGCACATGGCAAGCCATTAACTCATTGGGGCATCTCAATGCTTTTCCGACACCTGAAACGTCGTACTGGTATCCACAGAAAACGTGTCTCCCACACAACCGCCGTTGCTACACAACAACCACACAGCTTGTCAGTGGTTATAACCCACTCGATATACGACATTAACCTGGACACAGCCCATTAAAGATGACCGATTACTACACTTCGCTGACTATCCAGCGACTAAAAAAGTCGCATGAGCAACACTTAACGCTGTGGATCGGACATAATAACGGTAGCGAGGTATTTGGCATAGGATATGGGAAAAAGTAGTACAAATTGATGATGAAGCAAGAACACAGCGAAAAACACCTGTATTCCTGCTTCTATAGCAACCTACAACTAAACGGCAGTTAATGCTCTCGGTGGCGGAACTGGTTCTCCTGCTTTTTGTGCATCCTCAATCCAGAGTTCGATCACTTCGAGCGCATTTTTGACAGCCTTTTCATATGTCTTGCCATGCGTTCTGCACCCAGGCAGTTCAGGAACACTTACGACATAGATTTCATCGCGTGGGTCCCACTGAATGACCATTGAATAATGCTTTGGATTTACGTTCATAGGTCACTGCCTACCTTTCTCAAGTTCCAATCCCCAACGGGATGCCTCTTCTCTTTTCTTTAGACGAATCACGATGGACGCATGGATATGGTGGCAACCTGTTTTCAATCCCCTACGGGCCGCCTCTTCCTTTTAGACAAGAAGGGCGGACGCTTCCTCGTCAGCCGCAAGGCGGCGTTCCAATCCCCAACGGGATACCTCTTCCACTCAGACTCTTCCAGATAGGAAGGTGTTCATGACACTGGCGTACGTTCCAATCCCCAACGGGATACCTCTTCCACTCAGACCAGTACAATGATCAAACGTCCCGTCCTCTTGCCTGGTTCCAATCCCCAACGGGATACCTCTTCCACTCAGACCAGTACAATGATCAAACGTCCCGTCCTCTTGCCTGGTTCCAATCCCCAACGGGATACCTCTTCCACTCAGACCAGTACAATGATCAAACGTCCCGTCCTCTTGCCTGGTTCCAATCCCCAACGGGATACCTCTTCCACTCAGACCAGTACAATGATCAAACGTCCCGTCCTCTTGCCTGGTTCCAATCCCCAACGGGATACCTCTTCCACTCAGACGCAGTGGGCACGATTGAGCACGACGCTGGCCGATCAGGGCAGTTCCAATCCCCAACGGGATACCTCTTCCACTCAGACCTGGCTATGTGTTCCATCGCCTGCCTTGAAATTTTGTTCCAATCCCCAACGGGATACCTCTTCCACTCAGACACGGTCTGCTTTAAACATGTTATAAGCAGTCACAACCGGTTCCAATCCCCAACGGGATACCTCTTCCACTCAGACACGGTCTGCTTTAAACATGTTATAAGCAGTCACAACCGGTTCCAATCCCCAACGGGATACCTCTTCCACTCAGACCATGATCGAACCCCAGTGACCCTCCCAGGGCACGGGTTCCAATCCCCAACGGGATACCTCTTCCACTCAGACGTAGGTTGCCAGCGCCTGATGGCTACTACATTGTAAAGTTCCAATCCCCAACGGGATACCTCTTCCACTCAGACGACGATTTCACCAGTGGATGCACGCACCCCAGGCGAGTTCCAATCCCCAACGGGATACCTCTTCCACTCAGACACTATATCCGCTATCAGAACTATGGCAAGAAGTACACGGTTCCAATCCCCAACGGGATACCTCTTCCACTCAGACTGAGGAAGAGGCAAGCATTCTTGCTGATGTGATGCTGTTCCAATCCCCAACGGGATACCTCTTCCACTCAGACCGAGCGTGCATTTTATCAATGCGCACATGCTGAATGGTTCCAATCCCCAACGGGATACCTCTTCCACTCAGACGTATTACTCTATGGGATGTTTTTGGTTTCTTTCAAGTGTTCCAATCCCCAACGGGATACCTCTTCCACTCAGACTGCTACCCTTATAAAATAGCATAAGAAGCCACAAAAAGCAAGCGTTTGCGAGAGGCTCTTTTGAAAACACTTCCAACGAAGAAGGATGATATCCTGTTTTTCTGCAAAACGAAGCTCAAGGCACTTCTAAAGCGAATCGAGAGGCTACGCTCAGACTCGTCACTGGCAAGCCTCTCGCAGCCGAACCTATACAACCCTCTAGCTTGCCATACACTCCTCCTCCCTTTGCAGAAAGTACCTCACATGAGAGCAATTTGAGAGCAAAAGTGAGAGCAAAACCGTTTGATGCAGAGAGATAAAAGCAGGCAAAAATGGACAACAATCAAACGCATCACGCTCGACAGACCCACAAAACCGCCTGTACAGCAGGCCAAAAACACGGCGTCTGAGGTTCAAATCCTCTCACCCCGACTTGTTCCAGGGCATCCCTATGAGGAGAGTGGTGACGATGAAACATCACTCTTTTGCTTTTTTGGCTTCGCAGCCGTAATCAATACTGCCCCTGGCGTCAGCAAGCGATGGCTACGCACCTGTTCCAGACCGGCCTGCTCCAGCCACTCCTTCACCGTGCCGAATGGATAGGTCGTGCCGCCCACCGTTACCATTGTTAGCGCCATGAACTGTACCATCAGCGCGGTCAGGCGCGAGCCACCTGTTTGATCCGTGACCTGATCCACAAAGACCAGCACACCCCCCGCTTTGAGCGCATGAGCCACGCGCGCCAGCAGTATTCGGTTAACTTCGGGCCGTAAGAGGTGTGCTATATGAAAATAGAGTGCGACATCAAACTGTTCGCCCAGCAGTGTGGTAAAATCATCTTTCACAATATCTGCTTCGATAAAGCGCATGCGCTGTTCCATGTGCATCATCTTCGCGGTACGCTCGCCAGCCGCCAGACCGGCTTGCATATCGATAATTGTAGCGTGCAGATGGGGATAGCGCTGGCAGAAGAGCGCACTATAGGCCGCGTGTGAGCCGCCAACATCCAGCAACGCGCGCGCGTCACGCGGCACATGCACACGCAGGACAATCTCGCGCCCTAGCATGTTCGCCAGCGAGGCCAGACCGGCATAGTGACGCGCCAGCCGAGCCTGCTCCTCTGGCGTCTCGTTCTTCTCATCGTAGGGCATCCGCATCGCCATCCGATTTGTGCGCACCACCTCCGGCATATGTTCCCAGATTTGCACGATATCCGGGCTGTGCAACACATAGGGTGCAACCGTGAATGGCGACGTGCTGGTGAGCCAGCGTTGCGCGGCGCGTGTGTTGCGATAATAACCGTCGCGCTCACGCAGGTAACCTGCGGAAACTAGCAGGTTTAGCAGTAATTTCAACCCCTCCGGCTCACAATTCAGGCGACCGGCCAGCACGTTGAGCGGCAGCGCGCGCCGACTTAAGGCATCGAAAAGGCCCATTTCGCAGGCCGTGACCACAGCTTTGGCGATCCCTGGCCCCAGGGGCGTATCAAATAACGGCACCGGCAACAGACTCAAGCGGGCCAGCAACGACTCTATAGGATTCAGGCGCAATGGCATATTACAATAACGCTCCTATCAACCAGCCAGCCGCCAGCAATAGACTGGTCATAACAACAAGATAAAAATATGGCTTACGTCTCTGCTCGTTTCGTATGCTTGCACTCATTATAAACTGTAGAGTGGCCAGTATGAGCAAGATAACGATGAACGGCCAGAAGAGCGTGGCTTGTAGGGGTATAATATGCGTCAAGGATAACAACACAATAATGAACAGAGCTAGCAGCGTCAACGCCGGACAAGCCAGCGCGCTGATACGCAGGCCCAGCGTTACGGCCAGCGTGCGTGCTCCTTGCCTCGCATCATCCTCAATATCAGGCAACGAATTAGCGAGGTTGAGCGCGATACCAAGCAGGGCCGCCACCGGCACGAGCCAGTAGAGCAGAGGAGATACATGCTGCATCCCCGCGAAGGCATAGAGCGGAATGAGCGGAATAGCCAGCGCGAAGACGATGCCGCTCCAGGGCGTCCCTTTGAGACCAAAATCATAAGCCAATCCGAAGGCCAGGTAGAGCAGGGAGATGAGCAGAGCCAGCAATGGCAGGAAGAGCAGAAAGAGCAACATAACCAGAATACACATTACGCCCAGCACCAGCGCCTCACGCGGACGAACCAGGCCGAGCGGTATCGGCTTACTCTTCCTGCTGTGTGCGTCCTGTCGGCGATCACAGTAATCATTCAAAATAGCGATGGCGAACTGCATAAAGGCATGGGCCAGCACGACCAGCGTCAGCGTTCGCCAGGCAATGGATGGCCAGGCCGCCAGCACGGCCAGCAAAGTAACGGCCACAAGATGAAAGAAAACCGGCAAAGGATGCGTCAGCAGGAACAATCCGCGCAGAATAGCAGTAGGGGATCGCCGCTTCGAGATTTCCATGCCAACTATACGCTCGCTTTCCATCAAACGTTTCTGTATTATGATAACAACGTTATGGGGAAAGATTTTTTCCGACTTACAGCATCGACAGGCGATCAAGCATCGCTTTATACCAGGTGGAGCGCATCTCGCTGCCGGCCACCATCAGCGTGATACAGATACCCAGGAAGGTGCCGATGATCCAGAAGAGCAGCACTGTGGTACCGTTCGCCGATGAAAGCAATCCATGTAATAGATTCATGATCGAGAGCAACGCATTATCCAGGCTGGCGGCAAACGGCAGCGATTGGCGCAGCGGTGGCTGGCCAATAATAATGGCAAACGTGGTGAGGGTGGCCAGGAAGATAGCGATACAGAGTTCCAGTAGCGAGAGCTGGAGCAAGCGATAATTGCGCTCTTCCATACGGCGCGGGTGCGCAGCCACACGGCGCATAATACTGATCGTCAGGTCAGGCGGTTCCGCGACAGGCGTAATGCTGTTCAGAGCATGGGTCACTTCTTCCTGCAAGAAGAATTCCTCCTGACAACGCGGGCAAACAGCGAGATGTAGCTCTAATTCGCGTATCTGGTCGAGAGAAAGCTGGTGGTCAAGGTATAATTGGAACTGCCGGGTTGCTTTCGCACAGCGCATCAAACGCCTCTCGTTCTATTATTCCATTCGCGCTCAAAAGCCTCCAGACGTTCTTTTAGCAGATTGCGAGCGCGAAAGAGATGAGTTTTGATTGTACCGACCGGCATGGAGAGAATCTCGGCGATCTCTTCATAGGTCATATCCTGAAGATGGCGTAGTACTAGAACGATACGATACTTAGCCGGAAGTGTTGAGAGCTGTGAGCGTACAAACTGCTGGCAATCTTGCGCATCCAGTTCCGCGCTGGCACGTTCCTCAAGGCTTCTATGAGCAAGTGTCTGCTCGGCCTGCACGGCAACCTGTACTGCGCGTTCACGCTTACGCACCTCTAACTGCTTGAGGCAACAGTTATAGGCAATCCGATACAGCCACGTGGAGAAGCGCGCATCACCGCGAAACGACGGCAGACCCTGCCATGCTGCGAAAAACGCCTCTTGCGTGACTTCGCTGGCTTCCTCGTAATCCTGTAGCATACGATAGACGAGATTAAAAACGCGCCGTTGATGCAACTGCACTAAACGAGCGAAAGCATCCTGGTCGCCCTTCCGACTGGCCGCGACTAATGCGATCTCATCTTGATCGATACTATGAGCAGCGAGGTTGGGTAATGACAACCCGATACTGTGTGGTGGCTGCAAGAGATACTCACTCATTCTTTACTTTTAGAGCCGCGCCAGGCACAGAATGTTTCGCGTTTGTGTGCGAAACATTCTGCACATTTCTTATATCATACCATATACGGTCGATAGATTGAACGAGGTAGACCCATGTTCTCAAACATTGCAGTCATTTTCTTGATTTCGCTGGCCTTTTTCTTTGGCTTCATCGTCTTCCTGCGCTACCTGCATCACAAGGAGCGTATGGCGTTGATTGCGCGTGGCATACACCCCCATCAAATACCAAACCGGGGCAATCGCGGCCTGCTACGTGCCGGATTGATTACCGGCATGGTGGGACTGGCACTGACCATTGGCCTCTATCCGCTGGGCTTTCTCTTACCCCCAGCTTTCACCGCAACGCCGTTCCATCTTGGCCCCTGGTTGCTGCCAGGACTGATCCCGCTCAGCGTTGGGGCCGCGCTGGTCGTCAGCTACTACTTGGAAGCGGGCAGCGCGAACGGGGTCAGCCAGGAACAGGAGCAGAAGCAGGAGAACAATAACATCAGTTCGTTGCAAGAACATCGTAAGCGAGAGCGAAAGGAACCGCGATAGTGAGAGGGGCAGTGCAAGGCATCATCCCTATAATGATATGATGCTGCACCTGCTGTCATTCATAAAAAAATGATGCCTCGTGCTCTCCCTGCCCGCTGCCAAAAATTAACGTACTACCCACAAGTCCCACTCATTTGTGTGCCGCGCGATAGCATGTTATGATTGGTTAAACGAAGATGAAGCGGGAAAGTAGAATCTGGAGACTCATGTAACTGTGTACTGAGCAGAAGCCTCGTAGTTTTTCAAAATGAACAAAAAATTCATACTGCTGTTTTCGATATTTGCCGTGTCCCTGGTATTCTCCACTGTGTATGTCATCGGTGGTACACAGGCATATACACAGTATCAACAGGCGCATATCGCGCAACAACGCTACTGCGGGGGCCAGGGCAGTGTCCATATTTGTGTTGACACGCCAGAAGCCATCTATAGCGCGTTTTACCCTTCCTATCTGGCGCAGCACTATCCCGTGTTCGCCGTTGAATATAGCAGCACACAGCCGATGACGCTGTTCATCAGCGTCACCATTAATGGCTTCAGCCAGATGCAGACACAATCGGTGCAGGCATCTTATTTTACGCAGAAGGCAGGCTTTACCCCACCTATGCAGGGTCAGGCACTGCAAAACCTGACCGGCGAAGACACCACCATGCTGCATGTGGTGGTAACAGACAGCGCCGCGCACACCTACTACCTGAACGACCTGCCCCTGCTCCTGCACTCACGCTGGCTGATGCTCTGGACAAAAAGTAACTTGACACGCATTGCCGCCTGGGTAACGCCGAATGATACACGCATCGCCAGCCTGGTCGCCAGCGCCAGCAATTACTTGAACAACCAGAAAGCTCCTGCTCCGACAGCGTTGATTGGCTATAACCATGCCGGTCAGCAGCAGGTGATTGATCAGGTAGACGCCATCTATGATGCGCTCCTCGCGCAGAAGATGCGCTATGTCCAGGCAACAATCCCTTTTACCGGCGACAACAGCAATACAAACGCGAGCGAAGAGATCAAGCTTCCCGGCGAAGTGCTACAGCAACACAGTGGCATGTGTATCGAACTGACCTTGCTCCTGGCCTCAGCCGTCGAGCGTATCGGCCTGAATCCCGAAATCATTCTCATTCCTGGCCACGCCTTCCTGGGCGTAGCAACAACACCTGATGACAAACATTTTGCCTACTGGGACGCGGTAGCCCTGAACAATGGTGTGGCCGGCGACTCCGCGAATCTGATGGCGGATAAACTCTACGCGCAAAACCTGGCACGACACACGATTATCGCAACGATCTCTGTGAAAGACGCCCTTCATGATGGCATCGGCCCTATGCTTGGGTCTGTGCAATAAAAGAGCAGAGAGGATGGCAGCAACGAGTACCATAGATTTCTCTATCTGGTTTCATGCAGGTTGTTATTGCGGTCTGGTAGCCTGCATGAGCGCCATCACATTTAACGCCCTCTATACCGCCGTACTGCGTCGTGGCACCACACGCCAGCTTGCGGCGGCTATCGTCGTCTGTGTTCTCTCCGCACTGCTACTCTTGCCCGCGCTGGTCTGGTATGAACTGCGCTTCGATGTCGAACAGGCCACCACCAGTATGTTAGAAGTGCAATTCCTACTGTTCTACGTTGCCCTCTGTGGCTTGATTATTCCTGTCGGCATTACCAGCATCTACTGCATCTTTGCAGAACCACGCACCAGCATAACCTCTGTGCGCATACCGAGCCAGAAGAAGCGCAGCACACAGATCAACGCTACGGGCATACCGCATCCGCCACGTCACCGGCCCGGCATGCCCATTTCTTTCGTCTTTGGCGAGGACACGCCCTGGGGCTGGCTTGAATATCGCGGCGGACGCTTTCAAGGTCAACGCCTTGCCCTCACGCGCAACATCATAACCATTGGGCGCGATGAAAACAACGACATCTGGTTGGATGATGAACTGGCCTCGCGCCATCACGCCGAAATAGCCTGGGATCAGGGCCATGTCTATGTGACGGATTGCGACAGCATGAACGGCGTCCTCATTAACGGACGGCGTATTTTCGGCTCCACGCAACTTTCTAGCAACGACGTGATCGATATTGGCTCGCATCGCTTCCTCTTCACATTAGCGGAACATGATCAACCCCCCCTGGAATTGAGCGATCCGCTCGCCCACCACATCTGGCACTCGGCACAAGAACTGCAATCGGCCAAAAATGCCGCATTGCCACCAACGGTACCCTTAGAGGAACGGCAGAAAGGTCAGCAGCCAACCAGTACCCGCCTGAGCGCCTTTCATACAAACGACAGGCAGCTAGAGATGAAGACGCCGCTGACACAGCCTTTTTCACCTCTGCCTATGCATCTGACTCTGGCCGACCAGCAAGTGGCGCAGACGCCGCCCCCACATACTACCTTGTCGCCTCGCAAGCTGCCTACCTCTGATTTCGATGGCGTTACGCAACGCCACTGGCAAGAAACGGCGGAGATCGCGCATGTCACACCGCCCGCGCCGCTATCCGCCCCCGATGGTGCAATCTACATTCGTGGCGGCACACTGGCCGGACACATCTTCCTGCTGGAGCGCGCAGTTATCACGGTAGGACGCGGCATTGAAAGCGACATCGTGATCGAAGATGCCTCCATCTCACGTCGGCATGTGCAATTCTCACGCCAGCCAGATGGCGATTACGTGCAGGATATGTCCAGCCGCAACGGCACCAGGGTCAACGGCGAACTCCTGACGCATCCACGCATGTTGCACACTGGCGACACCATAACTATCGGCAATATTGCGCTGGAATACATTCCCATTCAGCAGGCACGTACCATGCCGCTCTCGCAGATACTCACGCCTCAGCCCATCGCGTACACGACGAGCGGCCCCATGCCCCTGCGCCTGCCCAGCAAAAACCGTCCGCTCCCTTAGAAACGAGATTTATTATTCTATATCAACCTTTTCTAAGGGATGTTCGCCCAGGATGGCCCGACCGTGCCCAGGATAAAGGTAATGCACTCGCAACGTGCGCAACACGTGCAGCGTCTCTTGAAGCTGGCGGCGATTGACGCCACCACGGAGCAGAGGCGCGCGCCACTCCGCCGTCACAATAGTATCGCCACAAAGCAATTCCAGCGAGAAGGGGTTATAGAGGCAGAGGCTTTCGGGCGTGTGGCCAGGGCTGGCAAGCACGCGCCACTGCGGATGACCCGGCAAGGCCGCTATATCTTCGAGCCAGAGATCCACCTGTTTGCACTGCTGTTGATAAGAGGCTGTGAAGAAATTGAAGGCCGCCAGCGAACCAGGCATGACAGAGCGTGCGAAATGCACGATGCCGGACGGGGGCCAGTGTTCACCGGCTTCTGCCAGCGCCATCATGCGCGCTGCCGCCGAGGCTGCAACGGGTGCGCGGCACAGACGACGTAGCGACTCCACACCGGCAGTATGGTCGGGATGCAGGTGAGTCAGGACGATCAGATCAATCTCGTGCAGCTCCCTGTGCAGCATCTGCCGCAGATAGCGTTCTAACAATTGCACGTTGAGATCAGAGCAGGGATCGACCACAACCAGTTTCTCATCATTGATCAAGTAGGTATTGTTCAGCGAGAAACGATCCGTCACCGTATGCACCTGGCGTTCAGTCCGCGTATACTGCTCCTCTTTTGGCATCGGAACATGAGCTGGATTCACCTGGCCCCTCCAATAAGTTCGGAAAACGATCACCCATGCTATAATCCTACCATTTTGGGGCCATAACCACAGCACTGAACATTACCTCATGCCCCAGAACGAAATCTTTGGTAGTGCCCACATTCTCCTGCTGATAGAGGTGCGTGCCGTAGGGGCTATAGGCGCGGTTGCCCTGCACGGCGGCGCTCCCCGATGGGTTACTGAAGCTGGTCACCACACTGTCCAGCAGGTCGGTGAGCAGGAACGTCGTGGTCTTCGTGCTGGTGCCGGTCTGCTCGCCAACCAGGTACCCACCCACGCTGTAGTACGACGTGTTGCCGGTGTTCGTCCCAGAGGCATTGTACTGGTGTTCCTCCAGCCCGAAGGCGTAAACGGTGGGGCTGGCGGTGCCCCCGACCGAGGTGCGCTGCATGACGCGCTGCCCGCTGCCATCGTACCAGTTCCACTGCTCCGTGCTATTCGAGCCTGTCCAGCGTACCAGATCGTCCAGGCCGTCGTAGGCGAGCGTCCCCGTCACCCCGCCGGTGCTGCGACTGGTCATGTTGGCCCAGGCATGATAGCCACTACCATCAACTTGTCCGCTTTGATGGCTACACATGATGCTCGCCCGAAGGTGCCTATGAGCAAGTGTAGATGGGTAACGTGAGTTCTGGATAAGTAGACCCTCCTCCGATGAGTGAGAATGGAGCAAGAACAAACAGCTTCTATTCACCGTCGGAGGGATCTAGAAATGAGTGTACTGGAATTGTTTTGCGATGTCGATGATTTCATGTTGAGCTTTGCGCCACACCTGAAAGCCACCCAGATTGCCGCAGGCAAACAACGCCAACACCCAGGACAGTTGTAGCCAAGCGAGATCATGACGATCTTGATCCATTTTCATCAGTCGCACTATCGAACGTTCAAAGCGTATTACACCGAACATGTGCAAGTATACCTGACCAGCGAATTTCCTCATTTGGTAAGTGATACCCGCTTTGTCGCGCTCATTCCTAGCATGCTCGTGCCTCTGCTCGCCTCTTTACAGAGCCGCTATGGGGCTTGCACGGGCATCAGCTTCATTATCGCGTCTTTGCTGCCGATGCCAAGCGGGGGAAGTCGTCAATGGGCTGGTTCTTTGGCTTCAAGCTCCATCTGGCGGTCAACGATCAAGGCGAGTTGCTCGCGTGCAGCCTTGACGCCGGGCAATGTCGATGATCGCGCTCCGGTGCCTCAGATGGTGCAGCATCTGCGTGGCAAGCTGATTGGGGATCGCGGCTACATTTCCGCTCCCTTGACCGCGTTGCTGTTTAAGCAAGGGCTGCAGCTCATGACGCGCTTGCGTAAAAACATGAAAAACCATCCCATGCACCTTTCTGATAAGCTCTTAGTGCGCAAACGCGCGATTATTGAGTCGATCATTGATCAGCTCAAAAATATCTCGCAGATTGAGCACTCTCGCCATCGCAGCCCGACCAACTTTGTCGTTCATTTGATCGCTGGGCATCTCGCTTCCAGTCATCAAGCCAAAAAGCCCGGCCTTCATCTCGATCAACGCTTGCTTCTGGCCCTTTGATCGGGTTGGCTTATCCAGAACTCACGTTGGGTACTATTATAAACACACGAAAAGAAGCAGCCCGTCACCGGTAGGAAACAAGCTTCTCGTACTCTCTGTAGGGTCAACGCACATCAAAACAGTGGTGAACCAGCTACATGCAAAATGAGCGAGGTCTTTTGTCTTACCACATCACGAGCCGCCTCTCTTACCTCAACCAGAGCCTTGTGGATTGATATTTAACAGATTGTTATATCTTCTCGATTCTATTTTCTTCACATAAGCATTCTTCGATAAGCGTGTAGAGTATTTGTTTCATATCATCAAGTTGTCTTTTTTGCTCCATCGAAAATATCGATGCATCCCAATTCAACAAAGGAACTAAAAAGAGCAGCCATGCTGCAAATCGAGAAATAATAGTTCGCTCTTTCCATATCCGATGCAACACTGTTAATGCCTGAACAGTTTCTTCAAAGGCAGTCAGATCTATTTGTCCAAAACGTAAACTGGCTCCAAAGCTACTCCAGTTCCTCATATGCAGCGTTATATCATGAATAACCATTCGTTCTGAGACCGACTCTTGATCTAAATCATGCAATAGGCTTTCTAACCAACCAAGAATTTTTGCACGTAGTATATACAAAGATACCCCTTTTTTAGGGGAACGTTGTACTAGATTTTCTAGGTGAAGGACACAACGCCATAAGCAACAGATTTGCCATTTTGGAAGCTCTTCCATTCCTGTCCACCTCTGGCGGATTACCTCCAACGCCAGGTGTATATCCTTTAATTCCTGATATTCGTCTGCTTGTACTCCTGGTTTGATCTGCACATCTTTACCTCGTTCAATCTGATCCAGGAACCCTCCTGGCTGAGTGAAATGTTGCTTGAGTACTTCCCAGACCTGTTCTTCTGAGAGATTTTCTCTTTCCTTTTCCATTCTCACCTGTTCTCCTTGCCTATTGTTCACTCATGTAAGCACCGGTTAATTTCTCCATACAGGAGATGTTTCATTTCTTCTAACTTATGACGTTCTGCTACAGAAAACTGTTCTGATGACCAGGGAAGCAATTCTATAGCGATGATAGCTTCACCCGCACGTTTAGGAATATCCTGTTTCCCATTCCATAGAAGCTTGAACTCCTCGATCTGGTTGAGAAGATGCTGGAAAAAAGTAATATTAATATGCCCTTGCCATAAAGCATGACCAAACGAAGGACCTCCAACAATCTGCTGAAGCAACACGGCAAGAGCTTCTTCTTCCTTCCATAATGACACAGGTGTACGAAATATTGCTTCCATCTGCTGTGCAAGAGATTGTACTAATAAACGTAACTCTTTATCCTCTAATGAGCGATGAAGGATCTGCTCTAGCCGGGGAAAAACACTCCAAAGAAGATAAACCTTTTTTCGGGAAACAACACTTTGTCTTTCCCACTCGCTCTGTACTAAGAGCAGAGCATGTTCTATCTCGCTCAAAAACTCTTGTTTGATTCCCCTACCATGCTCGATATCATCGAGCAAACCTTCTTTCTCAAAGAAATGATGGTGCAATAGCCCCCATACATTTTCTGCTTGAAATGACGTAATTTCTTCGCTCATCAATACTTACTCGTTAGTCACAACTTATGCTTTTCCCCTAATTTATGAATCAAGAAGTAATGCTCTACTGCACACTCTACTAACCTGCTTTGTTACAGTAGTTGTATTGAGAGGAAGTTAAAAATAGCTATTTTTAACTTCCTCTCACCCCCTGGTTCATGTGTAAATAACTTTCCCCCATGAACCACACTCTAACAGAACCAGCTACTGCTCAGTAATTCCAGAAGATGTCTTATTGCCACAAAGTACAACTGTAGTCAATCGTACTTTCACAATCTATAGTTCACTTCCAAGAATGTACTCGAGAATAGCCGCCGGGTCTATCCTACCTTGCACAAGAACTTCTTGAGACATGAGAGATAGACGGGCCAGATCCGGCTGTCGGTTAAATCCTATAGCTTGCTGGGCCTCCTCTGTTGACAAGTCAATGACTGGCTCGTTACCTGATCTAAGTCTACCACAGCAACTAATTTATTCGCTCCTCCCCCAGTTGCCCATGCTCTAGCAAAGTTTATGCTTCTTGTAGTTGAAATGTAAGGGCCTTTAAACCAATCCTGGCTTCCAAATCTTACATGATCGTAGATGCTATACTCTGTAGCAGTAGGGTCTTTAGCAACAATCCCATTTGTTGTATCTTCATTTTCACGAAGCACCCTATAGACGGTATTCTTGCCAGTACAATTATGTACTACCCACTGCCCATCACCAACCGTGAAGGTATGATCCTGGGCGACCTCCAGATGATACATCACCTGCGCCCCAGGTACCACCTTCCAGCCGGTGATGACGCCCATCTGTGCATCGGCGCTCAGCACATGCATCCCCAACTTGAGGTTACGTACCGGCACAAAACCGTGTTCCAGTGTGTAGAACGGGTGCTTCTGGTTGGTGTGGATGACTTCGCTGTGCTTCTGTACCACCGTACTATGAGGCGCATGCGTCGTGGTTGTGATCGTCAAGTCCACCAGGTCATTATCCGTGTGTCTCCACACGTGTTCGACCGGCTCCCATTCCGTCTTGTGCGTCTTGGGATTGTAAGCCAGCACCTGTTCCCCGGTCTGCATCGTGCCAATAGCTTGCTTGCCGTGCGCGGTGGTCACCACTGTCGAGGGCGTGAAGCTACACGCTCCGGTAGTGGTGGGGGCCTCTGGTGGAGCTGTTGCTTCCGCCTCTGCGGTTGCCGCTTGCGTCTCTGCGGTTGCTGCCGCCTGTGTCTCGGCGCTCGTGGTGGCAGCAGGCTCTGCGGTCACTGCGGCAGCAGCATCGTTGGCCCCATACTCAGCTATTGCCCAGCCTGCATAACCTAGCGTCACAGCCCCAGAGAGGCCGGCCCCGCCCGCTAGCGCTGAACCTGCGGCGGTCGCCCCTGCCACCAACGCCGGGGCGGCGGCTCCCAACGTGGCCCCAAGCAGGGCTCCTGTCAGGGCTGCCCCGCCCACCTGCCACCAGTTAATGTTACTGGTCCAGGGGTTGCTCTTGCCACTCTGGTAGTTGTTGTAGACCTGCATCCCGTAGTCAATGGCGGCACCGGCGACCGCGCCGACAACAGCCCCTATGATGCACCATGGACACTGCCCACTCGGATCCGTCCAGGTTTCCGGGTTGCCACCCACATACGCATAGGGATCCATCCCGACCAGATTGCCCTGCACGCTGTCTGCACTCACAAACTGCCCCACCACCGGGTCAGAGGACCGAGCGT
>Ga0080006_1149886_pt1 | contig 61541 bp, 48 predicted proteins | sample RS3BMetagenome_FD_69209 | JGI IMG/M metagenome (GOLD analysis project Ga0080006, IMG submission 69209) | Ferric oxide microbial mat and aquatic microbial communities from Rainbow Spring, Yellowstone National Park, USA - RS3B (SPADES... ...
ACGCGTTTTTCGTCATAAAGGGGCGGTGTCCGTGCATTGGTGTCTCGGATACAGCACCATCCGCAAGATGCATCGCGCGCGCTCCTCCGCATTCGGATGAGCAATCGCTTCTAGCCATGCTATAGCAGCTGATGCGCTCGGAGTATGCTCGGGAGCACGTATTCCGCTCCTGTTTTCCACAGAGAGATGTATGCATCAAACCTCGTGTGCACAAAGTGCCCAGAAGCTCTTGATATCCAAAGAAGAGTCGTCAGTGTTTCCACAATCTTTTTTTGTTTGCCGCTTCACAGCAGCATTCCCCTTTCCAAACATGGAGGATAGATCTTACCACGCTTCGGTTTCCGCACAAACTGCACACGCCCGCTGCGACGCCAGATGCACTAGCGGGGTTAGCGTTCAGAGGCAGAACGCTTCCTCTTCGCATCCCTGCATCTATTGAATCGATATCTGGCCAACGTATTCATGGACAATCTTGTCCAGGAAACAATATCAAATGCACCGTCTTGAACCTTACCGGATACATCATCATCACGCCTAACCAGCAGCGAGGCTTACTGTGCCGCTTTGATGCATAGGCATCTCGAATAGGCTTTGGGTTTCTGATGATCGAGACGCTGGTTATTCTGTACGCAGTTGAACATAATCTGTCCCAACCATGGCGGCGACGTCCGCAGAACGCCTTATGTTTTGTTTACCAACAAGCAAAGAATGTTCGACATGCTCTGCAGCAGCCATATCCCCTTGGCGTTGCGCACACTTATTCTGGGTAGAGCAAGTGCCTGACCGCTCCCAAGTGCAAAGTATGCGCCGAGTAAAATTCAGATTCGTTGATGTGTTCAAGACGACTACTGGGTTTCGGGATTGAAAGCATGACATGCGTGCACAGCTCTTTGTTTGCACGAATATCTTCATTTGGACGCCAGGATTCTTTCAGCACCGTCGAGGTTCGCATAGCAGTCCTGATGCAGACTTTGTCTGTCTACCTTGCCAGGTTCAGCTCATACGCGATGAGGTCCGTAGCAAAAGGTATCCAAAAGAAGCGTCACATCCTCACTCGAACTCTTCGAACTTTCGGGTCACTTCCACAGACCAAAGAGTCACCCACAAGTCGATCGTGATCTGCATTCGGAAGCAGGTCCGCAATTCCGCACAAAACGATCAGCTTCTGTCTAAAAGCCTCCAAGGTCACAGGTAATTTAAAGTCTCAACGCGTCGTCGAGAAACAGAGACTTTTTCTGCGCACGCTATGGCGCAAATGAATAGGCCTCGTCAACCTCTTCTTTGGACGGATCATGGCGTGCACTCGCAGTTGGGCCGGCTCTATAAAGGTGTCATATGCTCGAATGACACCATGCCTTCCACGATCTCTCCATTAGAATGAACAGCACGACACATGCCGAATTCGCATCCAACGGAATAATCATGGGCCGCCACGCTCATTGCATGAAACTCAGACGAAAATACAAAAAGTGTCCTTTGACGGGGCATTCGATTTACCACGACAAGCAGAGGCAACCGACAAACGTCCTGATTCTCTTAGAGGCCGCGCTCATATGCAGACAAAGCTGCGCACATATTACCACGGCAGGCTTGTGCAAAAACTTCGGGCAAGGTCACCCGCAAGACATTTTCTCAGGAGAAGACGAGCGCGTAATCTAGTAGAGCATTGGATGCGAGGCTAGGCTATGGTCACTGCCCACCAAAATATCGACGACTACAGGACAGGTCTATGCCTGCGCAGAATTCGGTACGGATCTCCAAACAAGACCAAATGGAGCCTATTCACGCAACCAAGAACGAGCTATGTTAAGAACATATGCGACTGAATCATGCATAGTGAACTGAGACCGATCGACGACAATTTTCAACCTGGTAATCGGAACTGTACCGATCAGTAAAGCATCCTCTGTCGGGAATGCCGCTCTCCTCTATTCTTCGTGGGCCATGATCCGCGGGCTGTTCGATAAGCCACAACAGGCACGAGAACCAACAGCGTCCTCTACAGGTACGATTTCCGACACTAGTCAAGCTTCACAGACAAGTATATTCGTCGCACAAACCCGAGCGCTGCGAGGAAGCCAACGGCACCGAGCGCCACACCGATAAAGGATGAGGCAATGGCCGCATAGACAACAAAGAGCAAGCAAGAAATTGCTGTTTCGCCGTCAATTTCGTGTTTCTTCCACAAATATAACACAGAATAGAGAAAAACGTAGCCTCCAGTGCTAGAAGATACCATGAAAGAGTACCACGGCCAACGCCAGTCTTCTGACGAAAGTCGAATGTATACAAAAATCATGCTGTTCAGAGCTGTCGTCAACAGCAAAATGAAAAACGATGCTGTCAGAAAACCGAAAAAGTAGTAGTAGCGCTGGAAGAGTACTGAATTCAGAATGAAGAACAGCGAGAGGAAAAGGCTACCGAACGGGAGCAAACCGCCTACCAACATTCCCACCCAGGTGCGTGCGTAGAGCGGTAACTGTGGGATCTGCCGTGGAATCAAATTCGTCCGACAGGGGAAATCAATCGCTGGCTTCCTGTACCCCAAATACGAACCCAAAAACGCCATCGGTATAGATATCCCAAACCAAAGGACAAACATGTACAGAAGCGTTACGAACGGCACCGCCGCTGAAGACTGCAGCATCCACAGAAGCAGGTTCAAGCCAAAAAACGTTGCGAAACATATACCCGGAAAGAGGATCGCCGTTGAGAGCGTCACCCGTTTCGGCATGGTGCCACGATAGGATTTGTAGATGCGGGCAGCAACGTAGCCGCCCGGAAATGCCATAACCAGCCAAAGCATGACCATCGCGGTTACGAGACCGCCCCGGTTTGCCGGTGACAAAAAGCCGGCCATCGCAATAACGAGTACGACAACAAGCATTCCAAGAAGCTGAGCGCCGCTGCCCACAAGGACGGCGAAAATGTTCAGATTCCGCGGAGCCCGAAATACATCCCCGTGAACGAGCTTCCAGCCGTACTCCTCCTCGTCCGCTTCCTCGCCATCGGCCGCGCTATTGTATCGCAAAAGATCTTGGCGCAAGGTCCTCAGAAGGATCATGAACACTGTGGCAGCAAGAAAAACCACAATTAGCGACGAATTCAAGATGCTGAACCAGTGTATCGACGAGGCGGTAGGTGGCTGTTGCAGATAAATATCCCAGCGAGAGCCCCAAGCCACGGCGCTCTCACTAAACTCCACATCGTACGTGTAGAAGACATCTGCGCCCGGCTCTACCACTTGCCGAGGCGCGTTCACGTCGGGTCCCGTGGCGGTTGAGCACGTCGATAGCAGCGTTGTGTTCGGTTTCCGCGAGTCAGAGTTCGCAGCCTCGCTATGTTGAATAGACAGCGCTGCAACCTCAAATCCGACAATGCGATAGCCTTTCGTCGGAATTTTCAGACCTCCGCTTGGCCTATGGTAATAGATCTTGAACGAAAGGTGGTTGTTAAGGTACGTACCCGCTGCGTCTGCGACCCCGAGGGGGTAGCCACGCTCGATCCCGATTTTCTGCCCCTCACCGTAGATAGGTTCTCCTACGGGTAAGTTATCCAGCTGAAGCAAGACGCGGTACTCCTGACGGATGCGTTGTGCGAGAATATTTGCGTCACGCTCGCGCAAACGCCGCCTGCAAAGCACGGCGCAGGTCTTGTCCTCGAGCATGCGCACCTCAAACGGCGTTGAGTAGATGCGGGCTCCAGATAACAATTCCCCAAGGTTTTCAGGATACTTCTTAAGTTTCTTTGGACGACAGAACGGCAGTGAATAGTAGTTGTACGGCAGCACTGACTTGCTGGAAACAAGTTTCGTCGTCTTGATGGTGAGCGCAGCACCCTGCGGATAATCCACGGGGGCAACCCCCGGAATGTAGAACCCCACCGCATTGCTTGTCTGCACTAGGATGATCACCAAGTATACAGTGATCCATAGCAGCCGCTTCCAGGTTACGTCGAACATGTCTGCTCCGTGGGCTCGTCTACGTTCGCTAGACCGCCAACGGACACTGGGCGGTTGTCGCAGCGACCTACTCCGGCGGATTTCGGGGCCAGCAGCGCACGACGCGGCAGGCGCTGCGCGCTTTCGCGGCACTGTGGATACAGGCGGCCCGGCAGTTCGGCGTTCTCTAGCGAATAACAGCTTCAATGCACAGCAATGCACAACTGAAGCCCTTTGCTTCGTTCTAGCTTTTGTATGTGTGCCTAAACGAGCTGCAATAAGGATCATCCCTGCGAAAAACGATGCGCGAAGAAGCGCCAAATCGCGGACACGTTTTCGGAATGCATGCATGCGTGCCTGCATGCGTGCAACGACGTGTCCGTGCCTGCCGTCTTGCAGCGATCCCTGTGACACATCATTCAAAATAGTATTGGTGTTCTTCGGTGCATTTCTTGAGAGACTGTGACGGGCCCACGGAGTAAGGCTCGATGACGCGCGGGTGCTCGGTACACTCCATGCTCTTCGGGCACGCTCATAACATCGTCTCGTGCGGTCGCGCACAGCGCATCGACAGAGGTGCATGACAGTAGGTCGCCCGGGAAGCCACGCTCGAGCATCATAGGGGTTTTACCATAGCTGAGGCTATTGCGCAAATCGCACGCAGGGAGCCCGTGTACGATGCAAGTGCCAGACTTGCTTGTATATGTCCGTGCGAGTGCATATGACGGTTGTCTCTTACTTCAGACGGTGCGTTCGGGACACTTGTGCCGCTCCGTGCTTAGTGTTGCAAATGCATGCCGTGATCCCGCCCACATTGGCCCACGATCGCTTCGCCGAGCCTGACAGTGCGTCTGCGATGGCGCCAGAGCTGCTTCGCAGTGTCGCTTAATTTTGCTCCACCCATGCTCCTGGGTTGTGGAGGGCACTATGGATCAGGAGCGCCCGCCGACACCCGTCACTGACGAGAATGACGTGGATAAGCTGGTAGAACATGATGCTTCCGAGTCGTTGATCTTGCCGCTTTCCCGTGTGCGAAAAATCATCAAGTACGACAGCGAGGTGTCTACCGTGCGTGAAGACGCCGTCACGGCAATCGCCCGTGCTACAGAACTCTTTCTCGAGTACTTCCTGGAGGAGACTTATCGCGAAGCTACATCTAGAACCCGCGGTCGTGTGAAGAGGCTGAACTATAATGACTTCAGCAAAACCGTGCAGGAGATCGAGGCACTGCACTTTCTTGCAGAGTTGATCCCGCCTCGAACACGTTTCGGAAGTATTTCCGCAGCACCAAACAGGTCGCTCGCCGACGCTAGCAGCACTCCTGTCTCGGCCGCTGTGCAGGAAGATGGAAAGCAAGCTGCAGCTGAGTAATGCTCGCAAGACCGACTCAGCTCGGACTTGGTGCAAGAACCACCGCAGCGCAGTTGCTCGTGGGACTATTCTCGCGTGGCAATGGTGCCGCGCCTGTTGACCTCTGTGTTTGTCGGTTTTTGTGTCCAGGACAGGACTTTCAGGTTGTACGCATTTGTTTGCTTATGCGCATATTTTTTTGCAAGCCGATGGGCACGAGCACATCTGGGGTACAGCAAGCGGTGTACTAATTTGCGAACGGGCACCCCATGATACGTTTTTTTCTCCAGTAGCGAGGAATCTTCTGCGTGACGTGCGAAAAGTATGCACTGCTGGGAATGATGACAAAAGCGCTCGTTGTTTGTGCTGGAGATGGTTTCTTCTGCTTGCCCCCTGGTCCTAGTCGTATTGGCTGGTCTTTTTGGGAAAAGTGGCACTCGCGGGCGAAATCGGCTTGTGTGACCCTGTGTCTCCTCCGATGATCGCGGAATCAGCCGAGCATTGGGTTTTCGTCGTGAATTGGTATGAGCGCTCCAGCTCCTTTCGGGGACATCCAACAGCTACGTTAACATGGCCTGCGTTTGCGACTTGTCTGGAAGAACCACTTTTTTTGAATGAACCCACACGGAAGCGATGGCACCGGATCTCACATTCCAGGCGTATCCACCGCAAGGAGTGAAATCATAGGGCCTCTTTATTTTCTGTTATTATTATCTGTTCGAGGCTCAAGTCGCCTTGTTGTGCTCCATGTCGTGCAGAGGCACAAACGCGTAGTGCCAGCAACACCCAGAGTTTCCGTTCCCTGGAAGCCCTACTTCAACCGCGTGTCGCGCTGCAAAGGGGCTTCTTTGAATACGCTGCTGGCTCGAAAAGCGTCTGTTGGTCAATGAACCTGGCAGTGGTTGCGTCTGATCTTTGGTGATCAGTAGAGAGTCTCCCAAAATGATCTACGGACACGGGTACGAGAAACCTCGCACCGATCCGTCAAAGCCGCTGAATCCTCTGGTCCACGCGATGGATAGAGCTCCAGTGGTGCAGCCAAGTTCGCCGCCGCAAGAATCTTAAGGCCAGCGCGTACTCGACGGCACGAGCATGTGGTGCTCGACGAAGCAGCAGGCCCTGCGACAGATCATAGCATTCAGGCACGCACCGCGTACAATGCGTGCTCAGCAGCCGGAGCCCAGCGTCCTAGACTAAGGAGTCCGTGGAACGCTTTGTCGCAGATGGTCGTGTTGTTTGAAGCACGTGAAACCTCCTATCTCGTTCCATACTACGGTACAAACTCCTGCCCAGAGGGTATTCGTCGAGATCCGCAAAAGACAGAGCCTCCGAATATCGTCGCAGTGATACTCCCAGCGGCAACAACGAGAAGCCGCGATAAAAACGTACTCCGAACGCTCGGCATGCTGCTTCTCTACTGGCCTTTCCTCGCAAGCGGTGAGGATCGAATACTAAAGCAGCTCTGCCGAGGGGCGCAGCAAAAGCGCACTGCTCGATAGCGCACCCTGCTGATGTACCCTTACCACATCGGGTTCAGTGCGGCATCCATACGGTCGGTATCATGACAAAGGGGAATCTCGCATCACTGGATGAGAAGCCTACGAATCGAGAACAAAAAGAGCCCAGACCAAAGCTCTGAAAATACTTTATTCTGTATGCGCCGTTGGCAATGCACAGTGGCCAAGCACGCGCGGAAATGCTCATGCGGCCTCCGCCAAGCCGGAGAAGTTTCGCCTGGGCTCGATGTGCACATTCAGAGGCAACTCGTGCAATCAGACATGCGCTCTCTGTGCATTACGGTGTTCGTGTATCTGTCTGTGTGTCTGTCTACCTACCTGTCTGTCTCGAACAGCCTGCAAACCAAGGTACCCGCAAATTTCGACATCCGTCTTAGCTTACGAACGCCCGGCGGCAGCGTTCGAGCCAACCACACGCTGTTGCAATTGCCGCTGAATGGCCGCGAGGAATTCGAGATAGCCCATCTCCGAGGAGGTTCGATCCTCAGTCATCAGCGTTAGGACTCGGGCTTCTGCTGGTGTGCCCTGTCGAACCAGAGAAACAACCGGCTGTGCGTCCCAGCGCGCTTCCAGAACAGCGTGAATGCGACGGCGCATTTCATGCCCACGGTCGTTCAGCTCGTGGTACGGCAACCGCAGTACCTCTTCACCGAGCGCTTTCGGGCTGGGTACATGTGCTGGAGGCGGTTGTGCCAGGAATAAACTCGTAATCTCTGGACCAATGAGCGAAACGAGCAGCGGTGGCGGCACATCCTGTGCAATCCAAATAAAAATCTCAAAGCCCGCGTCGATGAGCACCATACCAGACAGAGCAGCAGCCGAAGCGTGTACACCAGTGCCGTCCTCAAGGCGAATGCAGTTGGGGTACGCAAACGCCATGAGCGTGCCAATACTGCCGTTGTCAATCGCCTGTAAAAGTGCCGCTTTGCAGTCGAGTCGAAGTACCATCGCTGTAGCTGCGTCGCGACTCAACAGCACGCTGCGAATAATGCCCAGCGCGTAAAGAGGCATGCAGCGCAAGGCGTCGGGCAGCACGAGCTGTGAACTCGTCACATTGCCAGGGCTCGATAGCAACTGACGATACTTGGCCAAGATGTCAACAATTTGGTCAACTATAAGCCGACGAACAGCGTCCGCCTTCTTCATGGTGCAGTGTTCGAAGAGCGAGCGCGCCAGGAGGTTCACAACCGCGTTCACATCGGCACTGCGATAGAGCTCGTTCACAATGGATGTTACAGGTGCAACGATTGTATGCACCCGGATTCGTCGCTCCCCACGGCTTGTTGTGTACAAAAGGGCGCTTTGTGCACAGAGATAGCGACTTGACAGCTGTGCCTCGTCGAAACTCAGCTCCACCACATAGGTTTTGTCGGAATCGACATTCGGTTGCGCTAAAAGGTCGGAGCTTCGGGTGAAGAAGCGCCCATGGAAACGCGAACAACGGACACCGTTGCTTGCGCGGAGTCGGAATACCGCCTCGAACCCGGTCTCGCGGGAGAGGTTGCGGCGGAGCGCTCGCGCTAGACGAGCACCATCGCGCGTCGCTTCGAAGCCACTAATGTAGAGAAGCTCGCCTCCAGTGTACTTTGAGAGGCAGCCGAGGCTCGCCACGTCTACGTAGGTACCGCTGGGTGGCGTCAGAAACAGATCAACACTGACCTGTGCTCGGACAAAGTCGACCGCTAGGCGTTTGTATTGGCCCTCCTCAGGCGACAGCAGCCGAGCCTCTCGGTCTGTAAAGAGCGCGTAGGCGTCGTCACGATCCTTGAGTTTTGCGATGCCCATCGTTGGACGCGACGCACCAAGGACAACCATTTTGCCACCCCAGTGCTGCATGATATAATATGCGCCCATCACTGCACTGCCCAAGGCGCTTCCATTTGTGAGCGCATTCCCCGTCAAGGTTGCCGTACTCTGCAGCGTTGCCGGATGGTAGATGGTCTGCAGTTTGTCGAGCAATCTCAATAAAGCCGGCCGCGACTCATCCAGCGACGCAAGCACATCCTCAGGCGTCGGTAGAAACACATCGTCGACATCGGGTGTCACTAGGAAACGAGGTTCACCCTGTTGGCCCGGCGGCAGCACACAATACGTCAACTGGGTGTCAAACGGGAGCACGGCGACACGTGTGCGACCATCCTGTGGAAGCAGATCCAGACTGCTACGAATCGTCTCTACAAACGTAATAAACGCCCCCGAAATGATACTTCCATACGAAACATCTAAAACAAACACGTAAACCGGTGGTTGTGGAGGCCGAATCATATACTCGCTCGGTGCGACAAACTCGACGGAGGCGGAGCACAGCTCTGCCCGCTCAGCAATATCATGCCGCTTTCCATTTGCGTCCAAGGGAGAATAGTACTCGGGTGGAACGTCATTGAGCAGTTGGCAGATATTGCAGCGCCAACGTCGACCACCGTCCGTAAATGTTACACCGAAATTGATGTACGTTCGACAACGACGACAACGCACAATACCGTTTGTTCCAAAGTTCACCACAGGCACCTGATCAAGAGGATCGTCACTCAGTGGTGGTGCCAGAGGGCGTACAATCGCAGCCAATGGTAGTCCAGTCTTGCTGCGAGTAGCAGCACTGTTTGGGAAGAAGTTGACGCTCATGCGCATCCGCGACGGGTGGCAGGGTCTGAAGAGCTCAATCGGGCAGCACCAGGTTGGATCAAAGGCACAAAAGTTAATCTGAGGTTCGAAAGGCATCCCAGCACCCGCAGCTCCCGGATTATATCCGCCTCCATGGGCGGAACGGTCGCCAGCAAGAACCTGCTGAGGCCACAGGAGGTCCCGCTGCAAAGCATCACCGTACCATACTCGATACATGACAGAGTCGGGATCCAGTGCGGGGCGTGGTAGCGATGCAAAGTCCGTACTCGGAGTCGCTGCTGCTGCTGCTGGCGCTGGAATCGCTTGAACAGGTGCGCTTACCATTCCGCCAGGTGGCCCGTAGTATGGCGCTCCGGGCGCAGTCGACATACCGGTTGGCAAGTTCGCATAGGAACCAGGTACTCGAGGACCCGCCATTTGCGGCCCCGCACCGCCACTACCAGGAATGGGTTGCATCGGATACGGCACGTTTCCCGGAACTGCTTGGTATGAAACAGCAGAATTGCCCTGCCGGGCGTACGCTGGACCCACAGACGCCATTGCTGGAGCGAACTGCCCCGCAGTCGGGGGTCCATCTCCAGGACTGGGCATCAAAACGCCAGGTACAGGTCGGTTAGCATATCCGACGGGGCTATATCCGGATGAGATGGTTGATCTCGTGGTAGATCCCAGCGCATTGGCGCCAGCAGAAAGCGACGTACCCATCGACAACGGATTCGAAAATGACGGGACACGATTCTGGCCTGGAGGCGACACTGTGGTGGTGATTCCTCCAGAGGGTCCACCTGGCGGTGCTCGAGGCATTACAGCCGGTGCTTGAGACGAAAACGGTACCGTATTGCGCTGGCTAACTTCTGTATACTGGTTGCCCGCCGCGGTTCCATGTCCGGCACTGGTAGCAGTTGCGACCGGCGATGCGCCATTCATCATCGACGCATCCATCGATGGATGAAGGTGCGGTACAGTAGGTGCTGCGGCACGGTAACCAGGTACCGGTTGTGCAGAGGGCATGCCCCTTGCCGTATCCGGTCCGGTACGAATCCCCGTTGGATGCTGCACAGCCGTAGCTGTTGCGCTATCGCCATGATTGGAACCGAAAGCAATCGAGTCGGCGACTCCGTAGCCAGTTGTCGCCCACTGGGATGCAGCAGCCTGTGGGGTGTATCTCGCATCGCCTGGTGCACCGCTCGGATGGCTCAGGTTCGAGCGCCCCTGATCCGATATCAGCATCGGACGCTGATGCTCCATTTGCTGTCCTGCTTCGAGTGTCGCTGCCGTTACACCACGCCCTGTATAGGCGCTCGACCCTAATGGAGCAGGAACGTACCCGCCAGCTCTACCAGTATGTGCGCTGTTCGTAGGATTTCCGCCTTCAGCGGAATGCTGGCCATCGCTGGACAGCGAATCGGTGCCCTGCGGCATCGGGCGGGCCTGTAGACCTTGAGCAACTCCCGCTCGTGGTATACTGTTTGACGCGAGAGCTGAAGCAGCAGCTCTCGGGTCAGTGGTCATTGCCCCCTGGTTGTCGCTGGGGGTATCAAAACGACGCGGTGATCCATAGATATCTGCGGCAGATGCATGCAGAGCGTCGGATGCCATCGTGTTCGACATATTGCCCCTGACGGGTGGTGCTGTGCGTTCTGGGCTGATTCTCTGTGGGGGCAACGCTTGTCCCAGAGCCGACGCCGACTCAGAGTGCGCAGTTGCCTCATACGCCCCAGAACGTGATGACAGTCCCGCAGGCGACCGCTGTGGCTGCTGTGGCGTTGGGAGAACGCTTTGGCGACCTGGTGGAGGCGGCGCTGCGCCCATAGCCGCCCCTGCACCTGTATATGCCGTTCCATCACCTTGCGAGGAAGCCTCACTCGACCAGGCAGAGGAGCGCCCCGGCCGCTGTGTAACCTGATCAGCTTGATCGGAGACGTTGCGAGCAAGCTGCGCCTCAGATATCCGCCCCATATTACCGGTACCGTGCGACTCTGCGGAAGCCTGTTGTTGCTGCCGAAACGTGGACCTTTCCGACAAACGCTGCTGCTCGTACGCTGCCCCATACCGACTAGCGGACGCAGTAGCATAGTCCGCGGGTGATGGACCCGTACCAGGCCTCGGCAGAGGTGCCGCTTCGTGCGCCGTGACCGCCACTCGCCGCTGTGTGCCGTCACCAGCGACACCGCGCTGCTCGCCCTGCGGTAACGAGCCTGGTCTGCTTGCAGGGTTCATGCTCTAAACTGCTTCGAAAAACACGTAAGCTTTTCACAAGGAACCCCAGCGTTCGTCGAAAGCACACTAATGTCCCCTGTAAAGCTGAGATCGCGTCCTGCAGTGCACCACGCCGTGAAACGGCTCAGGAGGGCACCAAGCCTCCACTGAGCGCCTCCGTCGCCGCAGTGCCGATCGCACCCGCCTCGCTCCTGTGCCGTGCGCTGAATTTTGAAGTCCAAGGGCCGTCATTCTTCGCTCCATGAAGGTATGTCTATGCTAGACATGCGCGAGGGTACAGTACGACCCAACAGACGCTTTTGGCCAGCTTGCTAGGACATCGTCAGTGCTCGTACCGCTGTAGACCGACACCAAGGCTTGATCGCTTTTGCCACATCCTGTGCACATGAACGGGAACGTGTAGTTCTGAGGTGTGCTGGGTCGCGGGGGGCCTTCTCGATGAGCAGCAGAACGAAATCGTCGGTAGCTCTAGCGTGCGGAGGCTCCGCATCTGGACGTGTGGACAACTGGAGCTGAAAATCTTGACAGCATGGAACGTCCACGTGACACCTGGAGCTGGGCTGGAGCTGGCAGACCGCAGCGACCTGTTAGCGCTGACGATGCGTGCAGCGCGTACTGTTTGCCGGTCGAAGCGGCAGACGTGCAGGACGTGACGCGGCTGAACAAGGCGTGCATCATCCGGCTGACTAGTTGAGTGAGCGGGAAAGTAGGAAGCTATCGGTTTCTCGGGCGTATTCTGTACGCAGGCGTATCGTTCCATTCGCAACTTGACTCGGTTCATCGAAGTGGATTTGTTTCAACGTTGATGGTGCGTGCATCCATGTACCATGAACGGGTGCATTGGCCTAGATCTGCAGGATACCGCTCGCTCGTGTCCATGACAAGCACTCGGTGCGAAAGATACATCGTTTATTGAACGCTCCAGGCCGGCGCCAAAGCGCTCACCGCCAAGTCATCGGCAGGTTGACCGGGGTCAGTGCTCTTTCTCTCTCTGAATGTGATGGGGTCTCGCCAGATCCCAGCGTCTCTCGAGCATGCAGAGCACAAAATGCTCATCTATTGGTAATGAGCGAGGCATGTTACTGATGGCGAACGGAAACGAGCATCGCCGAACCCATTATGGACGGCACGGAACGCGGCCTTCACCATCTGCCCACGCTAGTCGCCCAGAATACATCGGACAAAGTCTAAGAACTCAGGCTTTCTTCTTTATACCGAGTTCTTCCATGGACTTGAGCGCAATCTCGCATGACTTGTCAGGCGAGACTGGAATCGCCTCTGCGAGCTTGTCCGCGGTCCCCTCTGCGAAAATAAAGTGTGATCTAATTGTGTTCGCGGGTGGTTTGCGAGCCTTGAGTTTTCCAATGAGGTTCTGTGTCGGGTCCGAGAGTCCAGGGACTGGACTCTGATACTTCGCCCGCCAGCGTGCAAGCGCCTCTGGCTTGTCTTTGCTAAGGACAAAGCAGCGAACGCCTAGGGCAGTAAACCGCTCGTAGTTGCGTGTGTACGACTCGTACTGCCTGTTGCAGCCAGGCGTGTTCGCTTTGGGGACGAGAAAAACCACTATGGGCCCAGTTGCAGCTAGTTTGCGAAGGCTAGTTTCCTGGTTTTCGTCAGTTTTCACCACCACGTCACGGTAGTCACCTGAGTTGGCTTTGCTAGTCTTGTGCTCAGGCTTGGAGTCAGGGTGTAGGTCGACAGCGGCTTTGCTAGCGGGCCCCGCCTTTCCAGACTTGTTTCTTGTAGCTGCCGGCATATGTCGTTCACGTTGCTCGCCCAGAAACAAAAAACCGCTTTGCGCAGCTATGAAGACAAAAAACAACGTCAAAATACAGGCGGGTATCGATCTGGTCGCATCTGCAAAGCGATCAGTGAAACGAACAATGTCTCACGCCCGTGTGGTGTAGATGAATATCCACCTGCAGATGCCTCCCACCCTTTTTTGACCGGTTGCCTGCTATCGGTTTCAGTTTATCCCTGTACACTTCGAGCATTAGAGGGTGCTTCACGAAGATGGATTGCATCCGCTCTTCGGGCCTCGTCTTCACCATCGCCTATCTCCTGATTTCGATAGCAACGTTGGAGTCCCCGTTCACGAATTCGATGCGTTTCTTGCAACTGCTTGGATTCGTCAGTGCAAGGAGTCCTCGAACTCGTGCCTTCTGTGTCAAGTGCTGCTCTGTCAGCTCGCCGTACGTTTCTATCACAGAAGCGCTATGCTGGCTTAGTTCCATCTCGGCCTTCTGGAGCGTAGACCGTGGCTCATCTTATAGAATTTTCATTTCTTCATATGAACGCACTACTCTGTGCCCATAGGCAAGTCCTTTTCCGGAAAAGAAAAGGACTTGCACAAGAAACACGAAGTGCCTTGGTTTGTCACCTTGTGCTGAGCGATTCAGCGATGCTCCCAGTGGAGCGCGCATCAAGTCTCACGATAGCCAGTACTGCTTTGGTGGGGTCGAACCACGGACAGAACGGAGGAATGAAAAGCAGCTGTACCCCGATAGGAGCGGGAGCGGCTCGAACGCAATGGGAATGGTGGCTTACCATGCTGTCCAGTGGAAGGACATCGTCAGACATCGAGTGAAACGTCTTCTGTGATTCGAAAGAGGGCTTTGCGCTGTTGCGCGATTCTTTTCTACGATTGAAACTGAGGCCGCTAAATCAGACCACGGTAGCTAGAAAAAGATGATGTCCTCGATCTCCTCGAAATGGATTGGGCACACAACGGGCTTCCTGCATCACGAATTCCTATGTACGCTCCGACCGTTTCGTCAGAGGGAAGTCACATCGATTGAAATAATAAAGCGACGTTGTGGTGCCTCATACCAATCGCGACATTCCAGGAACACCGTAGCTGCAATATCGGTAGGGGTTGACTGCAGGCTGAAGTAGAACACTTTCTTGCGACTGTATCCTAATGCTTTCAGGAACTGGCGCACAAGCTGGTGAGAAACAGGGACGCCCGCAGTAGCTACGATCGTCGCTTTTGCCTTACGTAACGCGCTCAACGGGTCGTTTTCCACCACTGACAGCAAGCGCGCTTTGCGATTTTCCGTATTTCGCAAGGATCGCATACTTTTGTTTCTTTCGGTGCTCCTCGGCCTTCTGAGTATTGTAATATGACTGATCTGAGGGAGCAATGAAGTCCTCCTTTGCACTGTGCAGTACAGAATATATCCTAGAGGCAATTCGTCTACGATCTATACGGTATATTGCGTCTGGGTACCGGTCGCATTCTAATCATTCCAAAAAGCATTCGATTACACGCAGCACGGGTGCGACACACTTGAGTCGAAAGAATTCCATACGCCTTTTCAAAAGTTCTCCAATGCGCAAGGCGATCAGGGCATGCTGTCACCGCTATTTTTTGCGATGATGAATGGGCGGCGAACGGTACACCCCATCGAGATGCCCCAGATGCGTGACTCCTTTTAGCAACCGTGTTGAACAAGCCCCAAATCGCTCCGTGCACCTCAAGGTATCACTTACCCGGGACTTGTCTTCCAGTGGCGCGGAGGCGTAACCAGGATGCGGCGAGCCGGTTTCACTGGATGACAGGGCTTCACGTCGGCGCTGGCTAGAAAGCCGGATATGCCGCCACAACCGCTGCAGTCGTTGCTTGGCCTCCGCTCGTCGGCGGAGCGGCTTTGTGGTTCCCTCGTGCTCGCCGGAACTGGGCCGCTCCACACTGCCGCAGCGATGGCCACCGGCGCGGCCTTCATCATGCGGCACAGAAGTTGGAATTTGGCATGGGATTTCCGCGGAAGCGTGAACTATCGCACCGATGGTGTCGTTGTTTTATGAGGAATTACGAAGAATGCTCTTTTGGAAGCCTCTGTGAAAAAAATATCTCTTCAAAGCCTACCGAGAGCGTATGCGGAAGCAGTGGTATTCATGGACACTTGTAGGAAATTCTCCATGGTAACAGCGTTTGCACACGGCCGAGGGCAGAATTCGTGTCAAGCAATCATCTGTATCCATGCATGCAACGTGTAGCCGTCGCTTCGCTAGAAATTCACTCGAATAGGAGTTGAAAGTGCGCTGGCAATGAGAAACACGGCAGCAAATTGCTCGAAAAGCGAGTATGCGCCACTGCTAAATCACAGCCTAGTGGTGCGATTCCCGATATCGGATCCATCAAGTAGCGCATATCGTACTCGCTTGAATTTTACAGGGCGCGAGCTGACCTCTCAGAATAGCGCTCGTCAGCAATGCCTGCCTGAAGGAACGTATTGCAGCGAAGGTTTTTCATAGGCGGAACGTTTACAGAGGCCAGGCAGCCTCGGTTGCGCGATAGCTATCGGCGTGCCGGAGAGCGTCCATCATTCCGCTCCACAGCTGAAAGGTACACTGGCCGCCACCACCACGAACATCCCAGACTTGGCTTTTGAGAGACTGGTTCGCTCACAGGCTTCACCGAGGCGCCAAATATGCCATGTACGCCCGCATGGGCGCCTGCTGCTCTTTTGCTGACGCACCACGGAAACACACGCACTGCTTTGCTAAACCAGTGAGGATGCCGGCCCTGCGAGCGCCGCTCAACGCGCTGGGATGCAGGTGCTGCGCACTAGGCCGGCGATTATCGGCTACAGACAGCAATCGAATGCCTGTGAGGGCATCAGATATTTTTGTCAAAAAAATCGTTTACGTTTACCATGGATTCCCTACAGCGGGATGGATACTGACATTCGGGAACGCTTCCAATCTGCTACACTGAACTTTAAAGTTCCATTACTTATACTTCCACTCGGATGTGCAGGTCTTTTCGTACGTCCTATCGTGCGCCGAGTACCTGCCCTGATCCTCCTCGATAGAGCATATAGCGTCAATACAGTCCTAGCACGGAGAGAGAACGTCTTTACCATATCATTGAGGGCGTGGACTCGAGGTGCGGTTCACTAGTCACAGAATCGGGTTTCATCATCATTCTGGGAACCTGCACGCTGCGCACACAGACCTACTGCCTGCGGCAGCGAAAAGCGATATACGAGGAGATTACCGCGACCAAGTTGACGCTCAGACACAGCCTAACCACCGCTAGTCCCGGAGTGAGCTGCGTTGCGGGCTAGTTGCTCGGGTCTCGTCAAGGCACCCGCCACCGGGGCGAGCATGAAGCACGAGCCCGGCAGACTCGTCCAGCTCGCGGGCCCCCTCCGCCCATGAGGTAAACTTTTGAAAATACGGGATCCTTTCACCCTTTTCAATGCCTCCAGGAGAGGGGAAAGAAATTGCTATATAGCTGCTAGTAAGTGCTTCGATGCTTTTCTTTTTACTCATGGGCACTGGATGCCGTCTGCATCCCATGAGGCAACGTCCTGCCTGCTCCGAATAGAGGGCAAGCCCAGCCTTAAAAAGCGAGGCATGTGTCTTGTACGAGGGATTCCAAAAAAGCACACCAGTGTGGCACAATTCTTTGCTCTTCTGTTTTATACAAAGAGCGATGCGGCGCCCACGAACCAGCATTGACACGTGAGGACCGCGAAGTGCTTACGCTCTAGCGCTAAGGTTCTTCCATGCGATACTACTGGAAAGTATACCGATGGATCGATTGAGATGTGTGGTGTTGATGACAGGTGCGCTGGCTGACTTTCAGAAGGTCGCCCTTGTAGCAGGGGCAACGTGCATTCTGGGCGCTCATGGAAGTGCGCAAAGTGCATGAGCAGTAGATTGGGTTGACGAAAAACGGCTTATCAACCTGTAGCGAAATATCTCACAGGATGAAGAGCTGTCTACCGCGAGAATCTAATAAGCCATCCTGGTTGCGCTCCATGAAGAGGCCTCCCTCGAGGCCGGGATTCTGTGCAGCACCAGCGGATGGCTTTCTCAGACCCCGCGGCTCCATTCGAGACGTGTGTATGGATATTGAGCTCTGTCTCTGGATCGTTGCATCACGGAGAATTCAACGATGCGCAACTTTAGAATAATCATAGAAGCATTGCAAGGAAGCGACAGCCCTAATCAGCAGGAATGCAGCATATCCAGTGGATTGTATTTAGTGACGTGATCAGCCGAGTCTATCGCCGCGTAGAGCTGGATCGTCTGCAAAACAAATCATCAACCAGCATGATTTCTTCCAAATCGGAAGGAACGCACATTGGGTGCATCGAACGATCGCCGGCGCGACGGGAGGCTACCCGAACCCTGCAAGCAGCGTCACCTGCTTAGACTGGAAAAAGCCGTGTGCGCACTTCATGCATGAACAACGAGCGTCCAACGAATATCTCTATATATACTACGGTCCTCTGAACCGCAATCGCGCTGCCAAAGCTCGATAGAGACGTAAACAAAAACGCTCGAACTTGGCTCGCGTTGTGAACAATCAGAACAAGCTCCAAAAAGAACCGCGTCGCCGCCTCGCACCCTACGAAAGCGCACCAAGGGATGCACCAACAAAGGTCAGCCTCCTTTATCATTGTATAGTGTCTCGCCAAGCTCGTTGAAAAGGATGAGCGCAGCGCGGAAGCAAAGGAACGCAGCGCTTATATCACGAACTTGGCGTGCTTCGAAACACGGCTCAGAGTCCATTCTCCCGAAGCGAACGACCCACGCTTCGTGTACATGTAACGTACCGTGGCTCATTTCCTCCAACGCCTTTGCATACGCAGCCGCCTGGAGCGCATACTCTGAATAAATGGCTGAGGTTGTTTTCCAATCGAAGACCGCGAGACTTGCGCTCGGTCGCGATGATGACTCGTCCGCTGTTCGGACGGCTTCGTTCAGCCGCACTGCAATCGCATCACACTGGCCAGCGTATCCATAGCGTTCACTCCGCACGACCAGTTCTGAGCACGCTAGCACATACCAAGAATGTTTCCACCAGCGCTCAAAGTTGCTTACTGTCTGATCAAGCTCTGCAGTTACAGGCTTGCTCGCTCCTAGACCGCTCAATACGCGACCGAAGGCCTCGTGTCCGCGAATGCCGAGCTGCGCTGCCCGCCCCGCCAGTGCTCGTGGCTGCTGCTTCGCTTCTTGCAGAGCCTGTTCCAGAATCTCGTTGGTGATGCTCTTCCCGGCCTTGCGAAGAAGCGCGTCGCGCATAGCCTCGAGCGCCGTGTTTCGGCTCCAGGTGGTGAGCGCCGGCTTCGCAATCGTGGATAGCACTGATGTCACGGAGGGCAGCGGTCGCGCTTCCGGTCCTTCAAAGAGATAAAATCGGTTACCACGATCGTCTCGTAAACGCCGATGTGCAGGCTGAACCGCAGCCAGTGCCTGGACCTGCTCTACAAGCGCAGACACAAACTGCCGCTGCGGGACTGCCTTCGACGTAGGCCGTACAATCATGAAGCAAGTCGTGGACGATGAAGATGAAGGGGTGCAGGCGCCATTCCAAGACTCCCAGTGCACAGGCCAGAAAATGAGACCACAACCACGCGACGCTGAACTTGAGCGCGGGCTCTTTAGCGCACAAGCGAATCCATAACGACCTGGAAGCCGCTGAGGCTTTCGCCGTGTACAAACTTGTCGCCAGTTCAGAACGCGACGAGGCGATCTGTTTCCGCATAATCCTGTTTGTGGAACCTGGTAGATATATGTTCCGTAGTGTATATTTATGAACAATGTCGACATTCACGTCCTTGATATTGACCTCAGCACCGAGGCGCCTATCTCGGAATGGCGACTCTGCTGCCGTCCTCGATACATATGGAACGCTGTGCTGCTCGCTCTCTTTTAGTCATTGTTTTTTCCGAAAAATGTTTATCATGTACAGCCTCGACAATCGATATGCAGCAATAAGGGCTTATGGATAAAAGCAGTTTTGGGTTCTCGAACATGTATTCGGCGTAGCGCATGCAACGCTCGACAGAAGCCGCTCGTTTCATCATCGTCAACAGGAGGGTTCGCGGCGCCGTCCACCAAGGGGTTTGTTAAATAACGGATCCCAATATCAAATCCATATCTGCAGGCTTCGTTCCCGTCCTTTCCTTACATGTGGCATACTCAATGCACGCGTGTTTCGGGTTTGCGACCTTTCTGATGCACGCCAACCCGTGGACGCATCAATGCGTACCGCTCTATCGACGAGGAAAACAACGCAACATCATCCCTTGGTGGTTTGTGTACAAGCTCGTGCCTAAAACATCACTCTGCTTGTCACGATCAATAATCGACTCCGTTCAAAAAATGCATCCGCCTCGCTTTATGGCTATCGACGGAACTGGATTCGACAGCGGCATGATACTACTTGTCGCATTTGCTCGCAGACGCTCCCACCTCCTCTATTCGAATAGATAAGGTTCCTGGACTCGGAACTGAGTCACCGCAGCGATCACTTCAAATAGGGAGTAATTCGCCGGTTTGCACGAAGTTAGCGCAGGAGGATCGAATTTCTCGAGTTGATCGACGGTCCCGGTTTTTCTTCCGACATTCATTTCATCATGGAAAGCATTGCGTTCCATAAACGCTCCGCCGACTGTAACAGTGTGTGCTTGCACATGCAGCGGACACCGTTCTTGTCGAGGAAATCGCCGAGCAGTAGGAGTCCATGGTCCTAGGATACGGCACAGAGAGCGGAAACAAATATGGATATTCAGGGTACCCGTCAGTGCTTTTCACGGGCATGCGCCGTTCGGTGAACCAAGCTTTCACGCACCTAGGGCCAGTGCTTGGAGAAAGAGGCGGCACCCTTGCGGACGTAGGCCAATACCTGACCCCTCCCCCACGAACGTGGCACCGCTGATATGCAAGCGCCGAGGCTATATACAAAGCAGATGAAACTCGGAAACGATCACAACGTTCGCCTGTGCATGCAAGGGGTCAACAATTGTCGGAACCGACGAAATATGTACTAAAGCGCTGGCATCAGTATCCTCTCACTGTTGATAAACGGAACTGGACCGCAACGAGATACCAGCGCATTTCAAGCCGGGGATACGACGTACTAAAAGAAGCAGTCGAAGGAAAAACGGCCAAGTTCTGGCATCGATGATCGCAAAACGCGATCTAAACTTGAATGTGTTCGCTAGAGTCAGCTGACTGAAGCGGTGTCATATTACTCTGACATGGGTTTGGTGCAACGCCAGTTTTTGCGGATGGCCCCGAGCAAGCCTCTCCAGAAACAAATCAATGGGGCCATGACTCTATACAATGTCTGCGGTAGACGCTGCAGCTCGAGGGTCGTTCGCTCGTCAAATCTGAGTACCCGTGCGGAACTCGGGAGAGGCGTTGCAAGAACCCTGAAGCACGCAGCAAGAAACGAAGGTTTCTTCCCGAGTTATTAGCGGCAGCGGCGCATCTGACGGTGCCGAGTTCGGATCATCGTTCCTACGTACCATGCCTGTAACCAGAGAATCTTCAAGTAGAAAACACGGGCAAACGGGCCTCTCTCTGTCGCACGCTGGCATCCGCTGCTTTAGGTTGCCACCTATATTGCCGCTCGCAACGGGACGGCGTTGTCACCTGCCTAGCTCCGAGCGTGTGCGTTCCGCAAGCCTCTGTCACTGGGAGCGCCAGTACGATGCGTCATCGCTGCGTCACAAGGAAACCGCGCTTGGCGATTCTACGCTCCAACCAGATCATCGACAGCGGGTATCGAACTGCTGCCCATACGTACGGGTAATCTCTTGGCGTGAGCACAGCCGCTTCCGCCGGTTATGCAGGAGCGGCGCCAAGCGGTACAGACCCGATGGGAAACGCTGCCCAGCAAGCACCCACGTCGTCTCGTTCGTCAACTGCGAAGACGCGTCCAGAGACTTCGAATTGGTAGCTTTCGAGCAAAAGCTCCGCAATCGGCACGCCTGGGCCGCTCCTCTGATAAGCGTCCGGCATCTGCACCAAAGAATATCGATCACATGTGTATAGATAGAGTATCCTCGCATGAAGCTTTCATTGCAGGTAGCACGTGTACGGTGACTCGTCGACGGCAGCAGGTACGCGCCCCAGAGAACGAGGTTGCCTTGAACCGGGTCCCGGTTACGAAGCAGACGTGAATGCAACACAGCTGCCTTGCCAGTTCAGGGCATGTGCCTGAGAACGCGTGCCAGAATATCCAGGAGTATATCCGCGTGATGCTTGTCGAAGATGAGTGCGGGGCGTAAGCGTACGGTTTTGTCCCCCGAGCTGCCTACAAGAACACCCTGATTTCGCATTTCGCCAAGCAAATGATCTCTTTGCGCTGGACTCGGTAAATCGAATGCAATGAATGTTCCCCGTCCACGAATGCGCTCCACAAGTGGGTGATTCAAGTCCGCAAGCGCATGTATGAGGTAGTCCCCGACACTGTGGACGCGCTCAACCAAGTGATCAGCGACAATGGTGTCAATGATGACGCTTGCCTGCAGCGCACGCAACGGGTCGCCACTCCAAGTTGAATAGATGCGAAACGCTTGCGGTGGCAGAAACTCTGGTTTGAAAAAGAAACCGCTCGCCTGCATCTTTTTCGCAAAGGTCACCATGTCTGGGGCGAGCTCCGCAGCGCCGGTGCCAACGCCTTGTCCCGTTTTCTCGAGTCCCTCGGACCAGTGTTCGTGTGCCCAAAAACGACCAGTAGCGCCGACGCCAGTTTGAACCTCGTCGCAAACCATCGCAACCTGATAGTGGCGGGTCAGTTCTCTGAGTCCGCGAAAGAACGCGGGCGATGCATGCAGGTCTCCGCCCTCGCTCAGGATTGGCTCCACGATAAGTGCCGCGACCCGCTGCTCCGAGAGTGTTTTGTCAACGAGATCGAGACACCGCGCCTCGTCTTGTTCGTCTTTCGGAAATGGGAGCACTGGCCAGTTGCCAAATGCGGGGATATCGACCTTATGAATCGACTTGGAGCGGGTCGTCGATAAGCTCCCGAATAGTCGGCCATGGAAAGCGTGTTCAAAAGAAACGACCGCCATGCTGTTCGGACTCCCCGGTTCACTGTTTCGCATACATGAATCGAGCTCAGCGGTCGTTGGGTTCACGTCACCTCGCTCAAGCGCTCGTTTTCGAATAAATGCGGCCTTTAGGGCATTCTCGACGGCAGACGCCCCACACCCGCAAGTCATCTGTACATTGGCGAGACCTTGGGGTGCAACGGAGAGAATCTTTGTGCGCAGCGTGTGAACCCACTCTGGTGGTGCTGAGTATCCCAACGCCGGCCGTTGTGCAAGGTGCGGCAGCCAAGCTGGCGACTGAGCAGCTTCAACGAGGTTCGGGTGATTGTACCCTAGGGGCAGCGAGGCTATGAAGCAGAACGCGTCTAAAAGCAGGTTACCATCTACATCTGCAACATAGTTCCCAAATGACTTGTGCGGATCATGGAAGAACTGCACGGTTCTACCCTCTGATACCTCCTGAAGCTCGCGAGCCAACTCGAGCGACCGCGGCCCCGGCACCAGTGTGTGCACCAGAGGTCGAGCCGGTTCCTCGCGCGCCAACGTGCTCAACAGACACCGACACCTGCGGTGTGATAACCCTATACAACGAAGAGAGAGCGTCCTAGGCATATAGATGCGTACGCAGTGCACGAGAGAGCGGCCTGGCTGTCCTAGCGTCTCCCCCGTTCGAATGAAACAAGCGGTGGTACCGTAGTCGCTCGAGAGATTCCGACGTAGCGCCATTGGGGATCGGAGGTGCGATTTCCACAGGCGGGATGCTGGTCGCCTCGGGAACGCCTCTGAGGAATACAACGTACACCCATGTGTGTGCATAAAATGGGATTGGAGCTATGAGCTGATTCGTTTCGCGTTTTGTAGGTTGCTCATGTTCGCCCTGTACTCAAGAGCAGTCTTTGCGGGATTTCTCTGTGACTGCGTTCTTCAGCCACCTCTTATTCCTGGTGCCCAATACGCCGGTCTTTATCGCGCCTGTGGCATCGCTGTCAGCAGTCGAAGAATATTGATGGCGGATTTCGGGTCCCTTTCGTTGTCGACGCATTGCACGCACTAGCAAAACTCGTTATCTGCGCTTCGCTTGCTTTTATCGTCTCAGGGTGTACAGCGTCGGTGCACGCTTCACAGCGATGACCCTGATGTGATCTGGAGTTCCCGCATGTCTAACACACCTTGCCATCCACTGAGGGCCGCGCTCTGTCGCAAACGAGCTTACCTTATCGCTAGGTGGATGCCCTTGGCGAGAACAGAAGACTATGCACGACGCCCTCGTCTGCTTCCGCACCCGATGCTATCTACGAAGCCTGCGTGTTCCTTGGAAGCAATCACACCGACGACTAGGCTGTGCGTTGCACGCGCAACCGCAAGCTGTCCATCCCAATAAAGGCTTGCGGAACGCGATGTTGTTACCTGGAAACCAGTACGGGGAGGCAAATCGATGCTGGACAAGTCTTAGAGAAATTCTGACTTGTCTACGCTGCACGCGATGCGATCGCCACGATGAATCAAGTGCGATTGCGAGATCCTATTCGATGGGAACAGAAGAAATGGAAGCCTTTAGGAGCATGTTCCGTGAAAGGTATCACGCTGCTGTGGAATATCGCCTTGTCGGTGGTTACAAAGAGACGCGGATTTCGCTTTCGGAAGGACTCGATGATCATTTGACGTGAGGACATCACTGATGTCTCGGCATGAGCTTGTGAACAACAGTCCAAGAGACGACGTCGATAGTCTTCATCGGGACGAAAGCTCAAAAACTCGAAGAGTGCGTGCATCAAGCATGCCACGTTCAACGACAGGAGAAGAGCGGAGGCCTCAACCTATAAACTCGATAATGGTATCGTTTATTTGAGGAGATTGTGGTCAGCAGCGCCGCGAATCATCTGGATTCCCGTGAAGTAACCCCATGTCACCGGCAACGATGCGACGGATCCACCCAGCAAGCACGACCAATAACCCCAAACCTACGTCTGAATCCGTAACCACATATTGACGAACATCAATTGTCGACTTTGTGCACCCAAAATCGCTCGGAATTTTGGAATGAAGGAGCAGAATGATCCATTCAACGCTCCCCTTTTATCTGAAACCCGACATAGATACAGATGCAGGCCTCGATCCACGAGGATGTTGCAACCTATGCCGTACCTGAGCGCTCCCAGACAAGCAGCAGCAGCAGCAGCAGCGCGCTGCTCTGCGGCCATCAGGCGCTGCTGCAGCAGGGGCGTTGCCCTGCGCTGCCGACGGCCCAGAAACGCTGCCGCGGGGACTGGCATTCCGGACACTGTCTATTCACGGCGACAATGTTCTTGGGGACACTTTACAGCGTCTCTCGTTGGGGAAGGTTGTCGCACGAGTCGAGCACTAGGATAAAGGATTTTACTTGCTCGACGCACGGGGGATACACTGGTTTGCTGCGCAGGGGCATTGTACCCCAATTCCAGCGGTTTCGTTCGTTCGCAATGATTGTAGAGCGAACCTCACCGGAGGAGGCGCACCGGCGGAAACAGTGTGGCGAGTGCGACCTGCACTTGGACGTTCGCACTCCAGAGGAATACCAAGAAGTGCACGCACCAGACTCTGTGCTCGTTCCGTACATGCTGAAGCAGGGAGACAAAATGGTACCGAATCCGAACTTTTTGAGTGAGGTTGAGAAGCTCACCGGCGGTAACCTGGAACGGAAACTAATCGTGAACTGCGCTTCTGGGAGACGTAGTGCTATGGCAGCTGAGGAGCTCTCCAAAAAGGGATACAAAGTCATAGCGGATATGGAGGGCGGCATCCAGCAGTACTTACAAAAGCCGCATCTGCCGGTGAACCGGCCTAAAAGCCAGTGATACTCTGTTACCGTCGGAGCTGGTCGTCAGTCAAGAGGAACGGTGTATGCCGAACTTGGTAACCTTTATGCAGAATCGTGAAAGCTGGGAGTGCGCTCTCTCGACTTCAATCACTCGACATGACTGGCTGAAAAATACACATATCTAGTTAGGAAGGAACGGGAATCCGCGTAAACCCTCAGGACGATTGAGGAACGCTAGTTTAGTATGCTGAGAGCTTGGTCATGAATGTATGGATGTTTTTCATTCCATACGCATATTTTGCGGTAGCCTGACGCACTTGCGCAGAATGAGGATCGGATGAGCGCTCGAAAAGCGCCTGGAGCATGATCCGCATCTGGTGTAGAAGATGTCGGTATGCGCCGGGGAGCAACGGTCACCAGGCATAAGACTGGCTCACGAGGAGCGTGCTGCGAAGGCGTGTCGCATACAGCATTGGTCTGGAAAGTGTTGCAGGAATTCGTGTTTGAGGCCGTCTTTCACGACGCGCTCGACGCATGGGCCTGATCCACTGGGGGACCATTCGAGTGCAGCCGTGTTATAGTGCATCGCCGCAAGCCGAAGCGAGGCATACACTAAAAACAGGATCGGAACAGGGAATAACAGCAAAGGTTCTGATAGCAAAGGCTCTAAGATAAACGCCCGGCAACAGAGCACTGTTGACTGCGGTGGTCAGGTCCTGTGAGCGTGCCTGACATTGCATTGCATTGCATTGAAAGCTGCCTGTTGGTCGAAACCAATCATCCTAAAGGCTACTCGTACGGTAATTTGGTGAAATGTTTTCATTACATTGTATGCTCTTGGATGGCTGCAACCGCCTATCCCCGGCTCTTGTGGGCCAAGTTGCTCTTTGGAACCAAGACCAGCGCCTGGCTCGCAGGCACGCGTAATCACCGCTGAAAGAACAAGGCGATGTCGGTCATTGGAGCGACCCGCGTGCCCGCCAGTCTTTCGCATGGAACGACAGGCACGGATCTGACCTGAATACCCGGTCACGCGAGCGCTGCCGCCGACCAAAGAAGAGAAATTTGACATCCTTCAAATACCCGTCTATCCCACAAGCTCCGAAATGGTCCTCCCCGTGGAGCTACAGGTCCGATCCAGCGACCCAGGTTCCATACTGAGCCGCTCTTGCGTGCTTCCTACGACGCTGGATGCGCTAGAGCTGTCGTTTCGCAACGCTCGAGACGATAGCCTCGAGAATGGTAAGAGATTTCGGAGCCTTGATGCTCCAGCGCAGCCTGCCTCGGAACGATGTGTTTGGCCCCCTGGCTCATGTGTGCATCCGCCCCGACGGCGCAATAGCAGTTTATCAAGCCAGCTCAAGAGCAGGTCCATCGTGTCCATGCGTGGCTCTGTGGGAGAGCGCATCTACGAAGACGCGCGTGGTACGCTGCGCAGAAAATTCGCAAATTTTTCACGGCTGCAGTGCCTCCATCTCCCAAACTTCAACTTCTGTTGCAGCGTTCGCATCTTTGACATCTGGCGCTCCGATATTCCGATAGTAACAAGTTCGATGTGGTGGTGGTCCATTGGATTTCGCGAGTTGCAAGTAATCCACACGAGTTGCCAAAACCAGCACGAGACCGAACGAATCAGGGACACCTGCATCGTCGAGCTTGATCTCTGGTTTCGAGGCGCTGGCGACTCGTAGCGGAAGACCTGGGGTTGGCGCCAGAAACGGCGCCTGCAGAGGCGGCGTCAGTCGGCACCAGACCTCTTTCCGAGCCTCTCTGAGGAAAGCGTCTGCGCCAGAAGCACCGACGACTTCTGCACAGCCAGTGATTCGGTACTGTTCACGTGTAACGGGCATGTACCAGCAGATCTCACACCACGTACACTTCTCCAAGTCTTTGTGCTTGCCAGAGCGCAGGTCTGATACGAAGGTAACGTAGGGTGCAGCGTCCGTGCCTCGCTCCACCGTACCACGGTAAACTACAGTACGGTTCGCGGGGCGACCGTCTGGTCGGACTGTGGCCACCTGGAAGTAGCGTGCAAAAGCATGGACTCTATTCCGCTGCAGAGACTTTTCAAGCTGAATCCACCAGTGCGGGGAGTCTCGCATCAGCGCGTTCCAGCGCCTCTAGCGTACGAGATAGGAGTCGTCACCATCGGTGCCGGGCGCTGGCGTACCTGTCCGTGAGAGCGCCGGGCAAACGCTGGGTGCGTAGTAGAGCTGCGCGTACAGAAACGTCCTATATTAGGTACTTGTTTCTCATGATGAACGGAGCGGCCCGAAAGGGGTATGGTGGCGCTTGTGCTTCATGGCACGAGAGCGTTTTGTACGAATATATGCATATTTCGGCGATGACGCCGGCGCGATGGCTTGGACGCAGCGGCGCGTTGCCTGGCACAAGCTTAGCATCCGTTTGAGTAAGCTGCTTCGGAGGCTGCAACTGAGGACTGGACGTTGCGGTGCCCGTTTGCTGGTCACCATGGGCAGACACCAGTACAGTCGGTTACCAGAGTCCCGCGATAATATTGCGCTCGCATGCGGTTCATCTCTGCGGGTGCACTTTAAGAACACGCGAGAGACTGCAGCTGCGATCAAGGGCATGCGTCTGGAACGAGCGAAAACTTACCTGCAGAACGTGATCGCGAAGAAGGAGATCGTGCCGTTTGTGCGCTACCGCTACGGCGTTGGGCGGAAGGCTCAGGTGAAGCAATGGGGCATTCTTGGCGCCTCGGGTCGTTGGCCTAAGAAGAGCTGCGAGATCCTCCTGGATTTGCTACGCAACGCCGAGGAAAACGCCAAAGCCAAGGGACTCGACACGGATACCTTGGTAATTCGGCATATTCAAGTCAATCAGGCCATGAAGGGAAGGCGAAGAACATACAGGGCGCACGGTAGAATCACAGCGTATAAGAGCAACCCGTGTCACGTCGAGTTGTGGCTGCAGCCAAAACAGCAGGAACCTGTTCCAAAGGCGTCCGAGACGGGTATCGTTCTACGAGCGGACGGTCGCAGTCTCCGCAGTGCGGTTCGGGGCCGGCGTCTCGCGGACGGAGCAACAGCCGCTCGCACGTAAACTTTCTGAAACTCTCAAAGCAACCGTCCAGCGATGTGAGCGCTCATGCATGCGGGCGAGCTCCCAGCGTCCAATGACACGGCATCATGTTCTTTTGGCGTCGCGTAGAACCCGATCTACCTGGATCGCTTCCCCAGTGGGCTTGTCTGGGGAATGAAACCACAAGTCGCCAAAAATATACCAAATGGATGGTGATTCTGGTGTCGCGCAGCAGCTGAACCTCCACGGCGTTGTGTCGCTCCGGCGACAGAGGCATGACGAGTACGCCCCGGCATAAGGCAGCGCGTAAGCTAGACTGCAGTGCAGCCGAAAACTTTGCAGGCATCCGGAATCAAAGGCCTAGTCATCTGACGCACATCCGTTCGTTGCACAACATCGTCATGCAATGAGGCTCGCGAAATCATTAACTTGACCCCGGTACCGATGATATCTTCACGCTGCATGGGCAAATACGCTGCGTACGGACGCGCGGCCTCCGATACCGTGTCGCTGTTGCTGGAAGACGCCCCAGAGGTATTTTGAAACTCGCTCCGATACCACCACGAAATACATAGGTTATGAGCAGGCTTTCGTTGATAAATACGCTGCGTACGGACGCGCGGCCTCCGATACCGTGTCGCTGTTGCCGGAAGACGCCCCAGAGGTATTTTGAAACTCGCTCCGATACCACCACGAAATGCATAGGTTATGAGCAGGCTTTCGTTGATGCGCATGCAAACCAATCTCTCGCACTTGTCTGGACGTTGTTCTTCACAATGTTGTAATCGGTGCATCGACCAAGCATTCCTTCAGGCTCTGCGGGGTTCCGTTGCGGCCGTAATCCACACAAGGGACCTGCTCAATCATCGAATGCAGTCAGGATCCGTCGTGTCAACAGCAAGAATCCTGCTCAGGCGAGAACACTGACTCGCGGTGGTGGGTATCAGCAACCAAATATGTAGTCGAGAGCGCGCTGAACGGGACTCGATCATGATCTTCGCTGGTGCAGGTGAAAGCCAACATTTGGACAAAAGGTTACCGCCTTCCATCGAGCAACGTGTATGTGCATCTTCGTGTCCTGCAGTAGAAACGACACCTTGGTGCATTGATTGGTGGCCTTCCAGGCTCGAAGCAACTCTTCCGATTCGAGCAGCATACCGTACCTATATGAGAAGAAGGCAGCCGCGTAGTTTCAGTTCGCGGATTTGCCGGCATCTGCGGAATATGAAGCATTGCGTCGGCACCGAGGAAGCTCGTTGTATGCCAAGCACCCAGATAACGATTCTGTAGAATAGACAGGAGCATCGTACTGGATGTTTTGGAGGGTAATTATTCAGATCGCATGGTCGGCGAACGCTCACGGAAAAGAATGCGGAGCTGCTTTGACACCAGAAGCCTGGACATTTGCCTATACCAAGAAAATGGATGCGCGAAGCGAACAACAGAACCGAATACACTACCGTCTATCAGAGAGACTGTGGCATTCCTTTGGCAACAGAAGCGAGCATACTTCTTTTCGCCAAGAAAATGAATACGACAAGAACGCAGCAGAGCCAAATATATTCGATCGGAAAGAATGTGGATATGCGTTGCCACCAAAAGCGAACATACTTCTCTCAACGATAAAAACCGGGAAGCATGCTTCGTTACCAGCGTCATATGCATAATAACGAACATCACAAGACGATCCACGAGGACGATCGAAACCGCAGCGGTACGCGGACTGCTGCCGTAGTGCACGTGCGCCCCACTGCCCAGGTGTTATTGTTCGCTGGGGGGCGCGTCGACCCGCCACAGCCAACAGTTTCAGGGTCCGAGTCTGGTGCTCGCCGAAACACAAGTCCCGTAACCAGCACTGGATATTCTCTAATTGGCGGAACGAACGGACGAGCAGACCGACGGGCAAACAGTTCCGACTTGGGTCTGTTTTGGCGGCAAGTACGATGAGTGGCGGGGCTCGCGAAGGTAACGGTTTGGAGTTTTACGGCGGCTCGAGTGTGCCGTACAGCACCGGGCCGTCGACATTCTATCAGGACAATGCGGTGAGCGTTGCCCCCGCCTGGTCGACGGTTAGGGAACCCCAGCGGCACCCTAGTGCGACAACGAGCTGGCACGCCCGCAGTGCCTCTTTTGAACTGGGAAGGGCGCTCTCCGGAGCGTCTGTGGGAGAAGACGAACCACCGCTGCTGGAAGAGCTGGGGATCCATCCTGAAGCCATTTGGCGCAAGAGCCTTCAGGTTCTCAACCCGCTCCGCCGTTTTGAAAAATCATTCGCTGACGAACCGGATATGGCTGGGCCCCTGCTGTACGCTTTTCTACTGGGCATGGCGCTGCTCTTGCGAGGAAAAGTACACTTTGGTGTGATCTATGGTATTGCGATTGTCGGTTGTCTTAGCATCTACTTGGTGTTGAACCTCATGGCAGGTAGAGAACTTGATCTCTATCGTATCGTAAGTGTTCTGGGCTACGGGCTGCTACCTATTGTGGTACTGGCGTTCTTGGTATTATTGGTGCCACCGCTCGCGTTCCGGGCGATTATGGCCGGCGTTGCTGTGCTCTGGTGCACCAGCACGGCAAGCAGAATATTCACTGCCGTTCTCGCAATCCCTGCGGGGAACTGGCCCCTGGTGGCGTATCCTGTAGGTCTCTGGTACACCTCGTTCGCATTGATAACAGTGTTCTGAGATGCGCTGCAGCCGACATAGCGGGCTCGGTCGTGCAGGATCCTCGCGAGCGCCCTCGAGCCTCAACTTGTAGACGCGCGGTCATATCGTCCTCGTTCGGAATGATGCGGAAACGGATTCCAAATCCGTATCTAGCATTCAATAGACTTGAGTATTTGCGGTAACATGGACACGCTGGTCTACCTCCTGTTTCACTAATTGTTCGCGACACTATCGGATCGGTGGCAATTCATGCGCAAGGAACACGAAGTAACCATCGCCGGTGTCGCTCGCTCTTACGCTTCTGAAGCCGGGTTCAGGTTCCCTTCGAGATGGACACGCCTTCAGAACTTGCTGCAGCCTAGTTCTGGGCGGCGAAAAGCGCCTCTGCACTGCGGCGCTACAGTGGATGCTCAAGCACTGCACCGTCGTGCTGCCTACTGGTCTGTCGCACGACGGATTCGTCTTGTAAGAGCAAGGACGCCAAGATATGATTTCATCTCTCTCCGATGCTGCTCCAGTGATTGGGCGAGAGCGCAGAACGCTGCGCGACTCCGTCTCCATGCGTACGCAAATCAGTCTCTCCAGGGACGCTGCAACGGCCCATACGACGCGGGCATTGGACCTGGTTGCAGGTGTGGCTAGCATTCGCGACGATGCATCGAGAACGAGCGCCCCGAACTACCTGGTACGTACAACTGCGCCTCGCTGTCGCAAAGAACACCATGTGCTGTGAATCAACATGCCTGTCTTTGCCACCGTCGACAACGAGTGGTGCATCGAGAGGGTACCGCACGCGGCCCGCCAGGCTGCGAGTACATAGCGCTGCCAGCTTGCAAGCCATGAGCCCTGTCGCTATGCTGTCGCCTGAGATGTTTCACGACACGTGCAACATAGACGTTTGAACTACGGCACATGCCAGACACCTCTCTGAATCGATTGCATCAAATATATCTGGATTCGTATACATCAGAGACACGGATGCAGTCATTTTCAAAGAGCCAACTGCATCTTTGCTGTGCCAGTTGCGAATCGCTCCCAGCGTTTCCAGCATAAACGCTGTAAATCCCGTGTGTTGATGATGTAGATTGTACGGACCTGGATTCTTCGGCCAACATCAACTGATCCCGGGGATTCCTGCTCGAAGACAAGCGCAAGGAGACCCCCCGGTGCTGTTCCTGGCAGTGCTGGTAGAACTTGATCAAAAGTGCTCCTTCTAGCGAAGCAGGGATTCCAGTGTCCATAGACGGCCGATATTTACTCTCAGCTACGATCTGAAGCGTTCCGGAAACCACATACGATAAGCGTGATCGCGCACAGCTTCAGCAGCAGCAGCAGCAGCAGCAGCAACTGTCGCTGCCCGTCCTTGATTCGACACAAGAACGTATGCACATACACCAAGACACAGCAGTCCACACTGGATTGCCCCGCTCTGCCTCGCTCCAGGCGCTGCAGAGCGTCCGTCCCTACGAGCCGGCGATCGCCTGCACCGACCAACGAACGAGCAAACCAGGACTAGCCTCTACACGGTCATGATATCTTTTTCTTTGGCGCGCATGATTTCATCGACTTTTGCCTCAAATCGCTTGATCATTTTCGTGAGCTCATCCTGGGCGTCAGCGCTCAAATCCTTGCTGATTTCGCTCCCTTTCTCGAGCTTTTTCACCGCATCCACGCCGGTGCGACGGATATTGCGCAAGGCAACGCGGCTTTCCTCTGCCATTTCCTTGGCAGCCTTGACGAGCTGCTTTCGTCGCTCTTCGGTAAGCGGTGGCACGTTCAGTCGTATCACGTTGCCGTCGTTGGATGGCGTCAGTCCTAGGTCACTTTCCGCAATGGCACGCTCAATGTCCCCTAGACACGACTTGTCGTATGGTTCAATCTGGAGGGCGGTACTAGACGGCGTCGATATACTCGCTAGTTGGAGCAGCGGTGTGTCAACCCCGTAGTACTTGACCTGGATGCGGTTCAGTAAGGCAGGCGAGGCACGACTCGTTCGAATCGCTGCCAGGTTATTCCGGAGCGAGACGATAGTCTTCTCCATCTTCTGCTCACAGTCGACCTGAATGCCTTTCAAGGAATCGGTGCCTTCGACGCAACGTAAGCGCAGCGCCGCGTGTACCCGGGCCTGTGGACGACGTCGCAGCGGCACCAGCGGAGCACCCTTCCCCAGCAGCCGCGGACGCTCCCAGCGCCCGGACGCTGGCGAGCTCGCTTGAGCTACCCGGACACTCAGCGGCGCGATAAAAGAGACACTTTCTCTGGGAGACTTCATCCGTCGAAGGTCAGCGACGTGAGCAGCGCACCGATGCTGACGAGGAACCGCTGCCGAGAGACGCCGTTGACCCAGAAAAGGCCTTGCCCCAAAACATATACCAATCTGTATATTTATGGAATGCACTGAATGCATGCCGTCTCCGCCGCTGGACCATGCGTCAGCGGCTGGTCTACGTGTAGACATGATCAGCGATACGAAGAATGTTTCATGAACATGGAGGACAAATGTATCTGTCTACACGTAGACGCCACCTGGGCTTTTTTGACCGGCATCCTGCGATCGGTTTCAGTTTCTTCCTGTACATCTCGAGCCTGAGAGGTTGCTACTTAAAGTTAGATGGCGTCAGCTGCGCAGGTGTCGTCTATAGTACCGCACATCCCCTGATATTGATTGCACCGTTAAAGTCTCGATTCACAGACTCCTTGCGTGCATTGCCGCGGGTGGAAGTCACCATTGCAAGGAGTCCTCGAACGCTTGCGCTCTGTGCAATTTGGTGCTGTATCAGTTCTCAGGGCTTTTCTATCGCCGAGACGCTCCGCTGGGTCTTCTCCATCTCGACCTTTTACATTGTACGCCCCAGCTGATGTCTTAATTTTTGAAAATAAACGTTCTTGTTTATGCTCACAGGAACGGACCTTCACGGATGGACAAGGACTTGTGGAAGAAACACGAAGTGCTTCGGTTTGTTACCGTGTGCTGAGCGCTTCAGCGATTTTCCCAGTGCAGCGGTCATAACTTTTCACGATAGACAAAACTCCTTTGGTGGATTCAAAAATTCGAGGGGTAATAAGGAATAAAAAGCAGCCCTGACCGGATAAAATCGACAACAGCTCGGACACGAGAAGAACGGTGAAATGTCGCGTTGTCCAATGGAAGGACGTCACCAGACATCAAGGAAAAGTCTTTAGTGCTTGGACAAACTGGTTGGCGCTAGTGCATGAGTCTTTTTTACGAGCGAAACTGAGGCCACCAAATACATCTTCTAAAGCTAGAATAAATGATAATGTCCTCGTTGTCTTCGCGTTCGATCGAACGTCCAACAGGGCCCTTCTCCGCGAATATCCGTACGCGCTCCGACCGCTTCATCCGAAGAAAGCGACATCGACTGCGGAAATAGAACGACGTTCCAGCGCTTCATACGAGTCGTGACATTCCATGAACTATGTTTTAGTTGCGATTTCGGTAGATGCCCGTATGTGCAACTGGACTTCTTTGTGATTTTATCCCAGTATTTACAGGACGACACGAACAAGCTGATGATAAACAGAAGCACCCGTGGCGTATATCATCGTTGATTTTGGTTTCTGTGAGGTAATCAACGGGTCGTTTTCCACGAATGACCACAAACACGCTTTGATAATACCATCTTTTTGGCGCGGAGCGTATCTACTTGTTGCGCTCAGTGTTCCCCAGTCATCAGAGTACTATGATGTGACCGACTCGGAAGAGGAATGCAGTCCCCTTGCACTATTCAGTAAAGAATATATCCTACGGGCAATTCGTCTACGATCTCTCCAATACATTACATCTTGACGTCGATGGCCTGCTATCACCGCAGCGGTGGTGAAACGGGTATGAGTCTGGGCGCTAGCGACTCGCCGCAGCACCATGCGTCCTCATCGGTACGACTACCTCATACCCCTGCATCTATGACAAAGCCGTGGTGCCCCTCGGGAAAACTAGGGGCAGCGCACCTAGCAGCGACGTGACAAGCGTCCACCAGAACACGCAGCACCCGAAAGCTCGTCGGATCGAGCGACGAGATACACCCAACGAGAAGATCGATCTCGAGCTCGCTCAGAAACGCTGCAGCGCTCGTGAGGGACCAGACGTCGATTCCGCGACTACCTACAACGAGCATGCTTCCGGAAACACCAGATCTCATGCGTACCAGACGTCGATTCCACGACTACCTACAACGAGCGTGCTTCCGGAAACACCAGATCCCATGCATTGACTTCAGACTACACCATCAAACGCCCGGCCTTTGCCCCAGCATTAACACCAGGCAGTCAAAGCAGCATACGCTGGCAACGAACGTACCAGCAAGCAGCACGGGTATATGCATCGAGTCCAACGGTGCGCACTGGACGACGAAAGCACCTCCTCCTGCATAGCGCTCTCGAGCGCAAGCACGGCCCCTGGTGCACCTGGTTGAACGAAGGCCCAACACAGACGCAAGCAGGAGCGATTCCCAGCCGAGGCGGCAGCGGATGCTACCGCGCTGTCGCCGCTCAAGCCTGCTACGCCCTGCCAGCCAGGTGCTTTCCGCATGAGCTGGCAGCCGAGGTGCTCATGCGGAGCTTCGGGCGACAACGTTTCTCATTAGGACTGTGGGTATGCGCGGTGTATACGCTGATAATCTGTGCATCATTATGTATCGGTATTTCGCAGAGTTTTTTGCCTGCAGCGGTGCGGCGCAGCGTGAAGGCGCTCCACGTTGACGTGGTAGCACCCTGGAACGCATCATCGTTGCCGCTAGAGCTTTTAGAAGGCATACGCAGAATATATTCAGATCGCTTGTTCTGGAGTTTATTGGACCAGATCGCGGACGGGACTGATCTACTTCGCAGCGCTAACTCGGACTCGGAGCGCGAGCTCAGTGCCATACGCTGGCTGCGAACGCGGCTGGAGCTTGCGTGGACCGCAGCTGCCGCTGATCTGACTTCCTCAGTAGAGGCTGACGCGTTGACTGCAGCAGTTCGCCAAGCGTGGAGAAGTTTGGAAGTACTCGTTGTCCAGCGTGTTTACGCCGCACGCCTACAGCTCCATGAGCGTTTGGAGACGGACGATCGCGATCAGCTGGAGCCCGCTCTGAACGCAGTAGACTCCACGTGGATACTCCTCGTATGCGGTGCGGAACGCATCCCGATCGCCGATGAAGCAGCGCTCGCTTCCCTTGGTCATCATGTTGATGCTTGTCGCAGTCGCTTCCCGCGAAACATAGACGAGGTACATCGCTGGAATCTTGCCTCCCAACGCTTCCTGCTGCCGTCGGATACGGTCCTGGGCTGTGTCGGTGGCAGTGCAGCAGCGCCGCATGTCCCGGGCGACAAACGCTGGACCGATCAGTCTGGTACTGAACCGCTCATCGCTGCCATTCTGTACACAGATGTTTTCCGTGACGATGCGTTCTCCGCTTTTCATCGTGCAGTCCGTGAACGTGCCCAGAACTGCGAGCTCGTCTACGTCATTCGGATGCGGAGAGCGGCACCGAGTCGAGCGGCGCTAACGGCCGACTTTTCCAGTGACGCGACGCAGATGATGTCATTAAGCGGCTACACAGTAGAGCTGGCGCTGAAAAGCTCCGATTACGTGGTGCTAGACACGAAGCAGAACGAGACGCTCTGGTTGCAGCGCAACAAGACGCAACATGTCAAACAGCGTGGTGCCGCAGGATCTGTTGCGATCGACATTCAGGACCTCGATAAGGATGAAATCCAAGCGACTCTGGATGCGCTGCTCATGCAATCGCTTTGGTCGGAAGCGACGAAGCACACTGGTGCATCTGAAACGCTAGAGGAGTTGCTGATGGACCTGACGGGATCGCTGCTGCAGGGTATCGAGCAGCTGGGCAATGATCTTCCGAGCATTGGCGCCGCTCTCTGGAAGGAGGCCAAGGCAGAGCCTTCGTTTGCGGCTTCCGTGGCGCAAAGCCGAGCTCTGCTCACAGCGTCTGCGGAGAACCTCAGTCGCCTGCATCCTGAACTGCACTGGGACAACCTGCCTTCGGTCTTATTTCTCAATGGACGACAGGTCAGCCCAGACGCTTCATCGGTGGCGCTCTGTGCCGCCACCATCGCTGCCGCACATTTGGCTGCTTACCGTATCTGGGACATGATGGATCCGCTGAAAACAGCGGCGATTGATGATCGAGAACGCTTTCTTGCGAACATCACCCATCGTCAAAGCGAAGCTGAAGCAAGTACGACAATCGTCGATACGCGCCTCTACCTACCGGCACTCTTAGATTGTACAGAGGAATCCGACAGCGATCCTGTACAATCAGTGGAGCAGCTTTTCATTTTCCGCCTGAATGACATAGAGCGGGATCGCAAATACCAGAACTGGAGTCCGAGCTTCCAGGAGCTGCTGCAGAGCCCCAGCGCAAAGGCATTTCCGAAACTACGTCGAAACGCTTTCCGGCTGGTGGCCTTTGTGAACCCAGGCTCCGCGGCTGGACTCGAAGCGTCCGCTCAGTTGATCCAATGGGTCAAGAACCGCGACCCCGTCCTTCCCTTTCAGATATCGCTGGTGCTGGTGCCACCGCATGAGGCAGCGTACCGGTGGAACGCTTCAGCCGGTGACACCGCGGGTGCACCACGCTCTCCTTGGTCGCGCGCTCTGGGCATGCTGAGGTCGCTGGGATGGAGACGCGGTGATCTCCAGTCGCCTGGGGAGCTCCCCCCAAGGCGCTCTCCATTGGAACCGTCAACGGATGCGGTCATCTGCCGAGCAGTATACTACTTGCTGCATGTGCGGCGTTCCCGACGAGCAGCGGCCTCGTTTCTGAGCGAGTTGCACGCAACGGTACAGCGGGAACACCCGCTCGCTGCACTGTGGATGCTGCAGGGACTCGGGGGCCGCTCGAGCACCATCGCGCTGCCGCCGTTACCACCAAGAGCTGACCAGGTCCGACGCGTCTTCCTCCAGACAGCAGCGGGCATGCAAGCGGCTTCTCCGAATCAGACCTCGTCCAGCTTCGATGCCGAACACGACTACGAATCGCTGATTCTACATCCGCACGGCAAGAAGCGAGTCTTGGGTGCGTTGTTCGGTCTCCGCAGCGGCGGCGCTGCTGCTGCTGCAAAGGTTCACGACTCGAGCCAGTGCGCGATGCTGGTGCACGCGGAAGTACGCACTCGTCAGTGGCTACGGAGCATTGGTCTGCCTGCCGATACGTCAGCGTTGCTAGCTCTGAATGGAAAGCGCATCGGCGACCTTGCAAAGGATCCCGTAGATGCGTCCACCGTCTTTCGATACCTTAACGCTGAAGTGCAGCGACTCGCTGAGCTGACACGCGCGGGACTCGCTCCCGACGCAGCCTGTGTGGACGACGTTGTCTACCAGACATCGAGCTGGCGCACATCGACAACGGTCACACCAGGGCCGTATCCATCGCCTAGACGCAAGGAGAGCGCCACTGCTGCGGTTCTGGCAACGAGACTGGTGCTTGTGCCGGCCTTTGAGACGCAGTTGCTCTCAGCAACATCCCAGCTGGTCTCGGGATCGACAGCGCTACAGCAGGAGCACATCGAGCAGGGCCTGCAGTCGATTGCACTGCTCTGGGATGCGCTCTTTGCACAGCAGCAACAGCATACCCAGGGCGATGCAGTGCATCTCCTGAACATCCCGTATCGCTTGGCAGTTGTGGATGCGGCTGACGTCCACGACGATGGATGCCAGCCGCCATTGACCGTGTGGCTTCTTCTCGACCTGGATACAACTTTCGGCTGCAGGTTTCTCCACGATGCGATGCGCGTACTCGCGGAACAGCAGTGGACGCAACCGTCACACCACCCGGGAGCAGCTGCATGGCCGTCTGCGGTACGACTCGGGCTCTTTCATACGGGTCTCCAGGCGGGCCCAGTTGCTCGATCGCTTATGCAGCTGTGGACAGCGACACCTGCGAATGCGTCGCGCTCTTCGATGCAACTCGATGACGCCCTGAGACGGCGCCTGGAGCGCATCTGTGGTGGCGTGGAGGTGAGCCCTGCATCCACAACGCCTACCCTAGCGGGCGCACCAGCACCAAATTGGCTCCGATTGTTGTTCTCTGGCGGCTGGGGCGTCGACCCAGGTCAACTAGCGCTCGTTGTCAACGGTAGACGGTATCGAATCGATCGGGACGAGGTTTGGGCACATCACGCCGCTGCGCTCTTCAAGGCTGTCCTCCAGCGGGAAGCGGCTCTGATGGAGGCTCGTTGCGGCTCGTACATCATTCGGCAAACAAAGCCGCTATCTGGGCGCTGCAGCCCTGTGGATCAGTCGCATCAAGCGGATGCGGTCTTGATCTCCACGATCCTCGCAGACGTTTTGGATGGAAGCTGCAGGCCCAGTGGCGGATCGCTTCTAGTGCAGCAGTCGCCCAGCGAGCTACCGCTTGACTCGCTTCGTCGTTTGCGGCACCTGGTGCCTGCACTGCGGTATCGCAAGGCGCCCGCAGTACCCAGGCAGCACACTGGAAGCGCGCTGCGAGCAGAGGGCCTCATTGCACCATTCACAGCCGCTGATGCTTCGTTCACCCTGGTGCTACGCAAGTTACTTGGCGAAGCACTCGACGCTGAACTCGATGTCACGCTGAACCCGCGACTCCAGTGGCGAGGCGATGACGGACGCCTGCTCCAGCCGCGGTACGTACGCTCCAAGCTGGTGACGCGTTTCGCAGATGCCCTGGCGAACGGTACCAGCGCCAGCGTCATCTTCGATCGACTTGCCGAGCACCGGATCCACAGCGTTCACCTGCGGACACCAGCAACCTGGTTCACAACAGTGCAGCACGCTGAGCTGGATCCAGACAATGTGGCACTGGTGCAGTGGGCACCCCCAGGTACGCCTTCGCATCGCTCCATTCGATACGAACTGAGCAAGCTCATCGTAGAGGGCTTCGTCGTCGATCGGCAGCCGTCTACACGAGCACCTGGCCTCGCGTTACGCCTGGAGCAGCATGGCGGCATTCGACACCCGGATCACTGCAGTCGTGAGCGTCGGTCTCGGGTCGAGACTGTCGTGATGGAAGGTTCCGGCTACTTTCAGCTGGCATTGACACCGGGCATTTGGCGTCTTGTGCCGATACCGATTCCCTCGGCGTTCGGGAGGCAACGCGATGACCTCTCGATTGCCCTTGTCGAGGCGCAACGCGCGCCTTATGCCGCTAGACTTGTGGACCTGCAGCCGATCGATGCCAGCAACGCCACGTTATTGGTTGTGGACGACTTGTGGGGCCAGTCGACACAGTCACAGCCGCTGCTGCTATTGCGTGTGGCGCACCTGCAACGTACCTGGTACGAGCGCGTCTGGGCGCTCGTCGCTGCCCTTCGGACGTCGTCACAAGTGCAGCGTCGCGAGCGTCTCTGTCTACCGCCGAGCGCATCATCGTCGTCATCATCATCAGCGGACAAGCGTCCTCTGATACATCTGTTCTCGATTGCCTCTGGGCATTTGTACGAACGACTGCTTCGAATCATGATGCTGAGTGCGGTCCGAGCGACACCGAGGTATCGTTGCAAGTTCTGGCTGGTGGGCAACTTTCTGTCGCCCAGGTTTCGTGCCCAGTTGCCACGACTAGCACATCGCCTCGGCTTCGACTACGAACTGGTATGGTATGCCTGGCCTCGATGGCTACGGCCGCAGCACGAGAAACAGCGCCTGATCTGGGCGTATAAGATTTTATTCCTAGATGTTTTGTTCCCGTCGGATGTGGAACGTATCATCTTCATCGATTCGGATCAAGTGGTTCGCGGTGACCTCGGTGAGCTCTGGGAGCTGGCCCTCGGATCACGTGCTGTCTACGGTTTCGTGCCGTTTTGTGACGATCGTCCCGAAATGGATGCGTATCGGTTTTGGAAGCGAGGATTCTGGGCGAAACACCTACGCGGGCAACCGTACCACATATCAGCGTTGTTCGTTGTTGATCTGAAACGTTTTCGCGCACACCGTGCCGGTGACACGCTTCGAGCGTTGTACCAGAGACTGAGCGCCGATCCAGAGTCGCTTTCGAATTTGGACCAGGATCTGCCGAACTATGCAAGTGTGCCGCTGGCTGAGCAAAGCGGTACCATGAACGCTGCTGAACCGCTGGTTCCCCTCGAATCCCTACCGTCCGAATGGCTCTGGTGCGAGACCTGGTGCAGCGAACAGAGCAAGGCTCGTGCCAAAACCATTGATCTCTGTAATAATCCGAGTACACACGAGTCGAAACTCGAAAGCGCTCGCCGTATCATTCCGCATTGGGACGAACTGGATACAGAGGCTACCGCAGCAGCGACGCTGGTCGATGACCACGCCTGGGAAGCATTCGTTGCACAGCGGGAGCAATCGATGCACCCTACCCGTCATGATGAGCTACGCTGAGCACAAAAGGCGCCCGGGAGCACCAGCGATGCTGCAGCATAGCCGGGTCGCTGCTGGGCACACGTTTGTCCTCGCCAAGGCGCCAGCAAGTCGGAATGTGGAGGCAGGTGCTCAGCTGCAGCAGCAGCAGCAGCAGCAGAGGACTCAAGAGGCAGCTGCAGCGCTTGTGCGTAGCCGCTTTATGGCAATGTCGCTGGCCGGTGGCGACGGTGTTGCGATACCACGGGTACACTCGTCGTTATAGCAGTTGCTGTTGTTCCCGGAATGCTCGCACGGACGTGTTCTGCATACCTGCTATGATGTGTGCTTGACGCCCCGATCCGCTCTGGGGATCCCTAGGGAAACACATGGGTCTACAGCAGAGCGGGTGTCGTAGCCCCGGTTGCCGAAGACAACCGCGCACTCGGGTGAGCATCATCATCAGCAGGCAGCTACACTGCACCGATCCTGCACCATGAACGAAGCCACATAAGAAAACGCTCCAGCAGTGCGTTTGTGCGTCGCCCACGGTACCCTGCGCTGACGCCTCTGGCAACTGCCGTGGCCCCAGTGGCGGCCGTGTTCATGACACCCCGGGCGCCTGCTTGTGGTGCATACCCGAACTCAGCATCCTGCGAGCGCCAGAGGCGTCGTGCGCCACCCAGGAATGCAGGCATAGGCACGCTGTTGTGTGAAGCGCATTTGGTGATAAAGTGCCGGGCATGGAGCGCGTTATGCGCAACACTTGTCCTTCACAGTGTCTATGGAGGGAGGGTTTCTCGTGACGCAAAAAAAAAAGCATCCGGTCATTCGAAAGCAGATCCTGGTTGCTCCGAAGTTCGTGCATCACAAAGCATACAATGCTAAACTCGCATGACACCGCACGATGCCGCCAAGTTTTCTTGTGTGAAGCGCTACGATATAGTGGGCGATGCATACACGATATGGAAAGGTTGAGACTCGCATAAGCGCAGCGATACTGCGACACCAACAAGTGATACCACTGGAGCGAAGACGGGTCGTGCACCCTCTGTATCCAGCGGATTCGGGACTTGTCGTCGCCGTGCATATGCAGTTGTTGTTGTTGTTGTTGTTGCTGATCAGATGCCGTTCCAGGACGGCGCCTTGACGCAAAATCGAACCTGAAGCCCTGGAAAACGATGGACACCGCGTGCCTGTGCGGAGAGCGCTGTCGGACGGGCCTTGACGCAAACGTTCGTGGATGACCACCAGCCATCGCTTTGTGCAACGACCGAGCAGCACATATGCAGGATGGGTCGCGAGTTGACACCGGCCACGGCACCGCAACGCGCAGCTGTCTTCGCATGGAGGCTGCGGAAACGGTGACATATCCAGCGTCTATTCGAGGCATGTCACCAGACCAGGAGGTTCCCCGGAAGGACCAAGCCGTCGATCTCGACGGAAAGTTTCGTATGGGATTCGGGGAACTTGGCGGCGTCTAGAGAGAACAGATGGTCGCTTGTCTGGTTACGGAGCGTCATCGCATACCCAGACGACAATATACCCGTGTCGCCTGAACGCGGAACACTGAACTACTCGCTCTGAACCTATTTTTCAATGTTGTTTCCGAGCGTGCTTTGGATCTGCAACCTCGAGACTCCGTGTGCAATGATATCGGCGTCCGGATTCATACATGACTTTTCTGATGCTCGATCGGCTTTTTGGAGTGGATTCTCTGATGTATGGCGGGTGGAATTCCACCGGTGACGGGCATCAAGATGACGTGGAACGCCCTCGAACAGGCATTTTTAAAATAACCGCAATCATCGCCCAGTTCACATGTAGAAGCATCCACGCTTCTGCGTTCCTGACGCGTAGCATTTTCAAATCATAAATGGTACGAGTTTTCGATCGTTCTTTTCAGAATGAAAACACCCGCAATCATCGCCCAATTCACATGTACGAGCCTCGACATTTCTGCGTTCCTGACGCGTAGCATGTTCAAATCACAAATGGTACGAGTTTTCGATCTTTCTTTTCAAGCAAACAACAGCGTGCGTCCAAAGATCTCCGTCGCATGACTTTGACGAGCGAAGAACCTCGACGGCGTCCCTTGACGATTTCTTCACAAGCTCCTGCCGACCAGTTCGTGACCTTCTCAAATCACATGATCGATTCCGTTGCGACGATAAATCCTCATCTCATTGTGGCTATCGACGAAACGGCAGGCGCGCAGCAGCCCTATGATCCATCTCATGGGGTATACCTCCGGAGACTCCCGGCTCTTCTCTGTGTGTATGTGTGTGTGTGCGTAGAAAAGGGTCTAGAATTCGGACTTCGTTATCACAGCGATCCCTTTCAGTACAGAGTGCGTCGTCGATTTGCGTCATGGGACCAGCGACAGTTGCAAAGTTTCGTACGCTTCCACCAGTCTTAATTTTTCTCGCGATTCTTGCGTGTCATCATGGAAAACATAGCGTTCTGCAAATCCTCTATCGCACGAGTAAGCATGCGCTCGCGCTTCCACCAGAAAGCATATTCACGGACAGCATCGCCCAGAACGACGCGGTAGTTCCGCACTATGGTATATGGCGCCAACACGGAGAGACGCACCGCGGGAAGCCCTCTGTGCTCATGAAGAACAACTGCCGAGAGATGGAGCAAGCGTTCAAGCACTGCAGTGCAGCTTCCAGAGAAGGCGATACGGCGGACATACGAGGGCACGCCGCTCCCGCAATCAACCACAGGCTAGCATGCCAGTTCCAAATCGCACATCGATGCTGTATACGAACAAGAAGAGCCAAATCGAGAATGAAGCGCAGATGGAAACGTCCGTATATGCACCGCTTGCGCCTACAACAACCCCAGGTACGGAAACCGTCACGCGATCGCCGCCATGGACATCCCTATTGACACCCGTCGAATGCTATGAATGACGTACACAAATTCCCCGATTTCGTATCGGGATCGCTGCCGTCGTTATCCTCATCATCAACACCCTTTCGAATGCTAGGAACGACGAATGCCCATTGTCCATCTCGAAAACACATCCGTGTGTCACTGGGTTCCTCGACGGTGCTGTCCGCAATCGCCCAACACCAAAGATAGATATATATGACTCTAATTGTTTATTACTATACAATTCTGATCAGGAAACAGTACGAGGCGCCCGGAGACGTCTGGGATGGTTCCTCGACGGTGCTGTCCGCAATCGCCCAACACCAAAGGTAGATATATATGACTATAATTGTTTATTACTATACAATTCTGATCAGGAAACAGTACGAGGCGCCCGGAGACGTCTGGGATCGCAGCGGCGCATTCGCATCGAGGCAGCAGCGCCACAATCGTGGTCAGTTTCTCACTCGATGCGCGGACCCAAACTGGGAACGTTTGCTGGCTGTGGCTGTACTCGAGTGGCGGCAGCAAAAAGCAAGCAAGGGTTCTGTTTTCTCGGTATGCTGTCGCAATGACCAATAGTCGTGCGGTCCTTATCGTTTTTCTTGTCATCTTAGCGCTCCTGGGGGTGTGCTCGCGGCCAGCGAGTGCCATCTCGACGTTGCCGCTCGTGGAGCCCGTTGCCTTGACGCCGACGTTACTCGTGAGTTCGTTGCCGCAGCCGAGCCCGACACCATCAAACTGGCCACGAGACGATGAGCTGCTTTTGGTACGGTTAAATGTGAGCGCATCTTCCGGCAGCGTGAACGAGAACGATATGTTAAGGCTGGAAACCGGCCTGCAGCAGTTCATCCTGGGGCACTATCCGTCGGTGCACCACGCGCCGCCCGTGACGCTCACGAACTATGAGCCTCGGGTTCGGATTGCAGTATTTATGATTCAGGTACCTACACGAATCGCGAGCTCCGTCCGCATAGCGCTGACGGACTGGATTGACAGTGGTGCGCTGTCGCGAGCGGCGGCGGTGAACGTTACGCTCGTCGACGAGAACATTCCAGTGTATATGGCACCAAGTGCGTCGCCTACGCCCGACACCTTCCTGACTGGCCAGAAACAAGCGCGTCCGGTACCAACACCAGCAATGCCCTCGCCTGCCAGCAACTATTTGTACATGGAGGCGACGCTCTACATTCGTAATCTGACCTTGGGGGAGTTTACCAGCCTCTACAGCGAACAGCTGAAACGGTGGATGGCCAATAGCACAAACGGCATACTCGATGCCTCGCAGTTCTATCTGACGAACTTGTACGCAGGTTCCGTATACGCTACCTATACCGCAATTGTTCCTCGCGGGGTTGAAGCGGAGAACGCGACGCAGGGTCTCCAGAACTACGTCAATTCCGGTGCCATGAGCGGGACAGCTGGTGTACCGATTACACTCGTTGGTGGGACTGTTCAAACGCTGGGTGTCGCACCAACGACCAGCACGCTCCAGGGGCCAGGTTCGGGCACCGGAGGTGCTCCGCCCTGGGTCATCGCGGTGGCAACTGTGCTACCTGTGCTGGGCGCTTGTCTGCTGGGCAGCGGCGTTGGTGTCTGGTACCTGCGTCAGCGACGCCGCGAACGCGAAAAGGCCGCCAACGCCAAGCCTGCCAGCGACACCGACGTGGAACGAGCCTCGGGTCGGAGTCGATCCAGTGAGGAGCTCTTCCGACCCGAGCCTGTCCCCATGGACGAAGATATCGCCAATGATTCCGAAACGGGTGATACGACGCCAACGATTGCGGATTCACAGCAACAACAACAACAGGCGAATACGGTCACGAGCGCCCTGGGAACACCACAACAGCGACGAGGTGCCGGTGGTGCCGGTGGTGCCGGTGGTGCCGGTGGCGGTGGTGGCAGTAGTGGCAGCCTCCGGGGTCCATCGTCGCCAGCCTGGGCCCCCGTTCTAGTCGGTCATCGATGTACACAGCCTGATCCAGAGCAGTCGCTCGTGAGCGCTCGTCGTCGTTGGTGTATTGACGAGTCCGAGCTACAGATTCTGGAACATATTGGGGCGGGGGGCTTTGGCTCGGTGCATCGAGCGCTCTGGCGAGGCACCGAGGTCGCAGTGAAACGCTCGCTTCTCGATCGAGCGCTGTCCGCGGAGGAACTCGACGAGTTTCTCGCCGAATGCGACATCATGGCAAACCTGCGTCACCCGTGCATCGTGCAGTTCTTCGGTGCTGTGGTAGCACCACCGAACCTCTGCATCGTTATCGAGTTGATGCCGCGTGGGAGCCTCTTTGACCTGCTGCACACGCCTGCAGACCCGTCGCGCCGCGTGCGGCTACCCTGGCGTCGGCGCCTAGCCATGATGCAGGACGCTGCTCGTGGCATGACGTATCTGCACGCTTGCCATCCACCGATCATCCATCGGGATCTCAAGTCCATGAACTGCCTCGTTAGCGAGAACTGGCGGGTGAAAATCTCGGACTTTGGGCTCTCCCGTGCGAAACATCGAACGTTTCTCACGAGTCGCATTGCCGGAGGCACGCCCGAATGGACCGCTCCCGAAGTCATTCGTAACGAACCGCACAACGAGAAGTGCGACGTGTATTCTTTTGGTGTGGTCGCCTGGGAGGTGATCACCAGACGCATTCCGTTTGCTGGTCTACAGCCGATGCAGGTGCTGGTGGCGGTGGCTTTTCAAGGACTTTGCCTGAGTATGCCGCTGGTTCCTGCCGGCAAGCAGCACGAGGATAAGCGCGCGTATGTACAGCTCGTGAATCGTTGTCTACAGGAGCAGCCACAGAAGCGACCCTCGATGGCAGAGGTGTACCAGGAACTGGTGCGTATTGATCGGGAACTGCGGCTGCGACTGGAATCGGCGGGTACGCCTCAGTATCCACCAGGGCGAAACGCGACGGTATCGCCAGCCACAGGCACGACTGCACTGGAGCATTGTTCCGCAGCGGGTATCGCGGATGCCGGCTCTGCGGACCCGAGTGCGCTCACCGGAACGGAGACGACGACAACGACAACAGGGCGTACCGCGCTTGTGCGCAGGTACTCGCCACCGCTCTCCCTGGCGCCACTGGACATGTCGAAACTGCCACCCGCTCTCTGAATGCGTCAGGCGCGCTGATCTAGAGCGCCTCTCAACGGAGGCGTCATTGTTGCTGTTGCTTCCGCGATCTGCTGGCTAGGGGGCTACGGAGAAGCCGTCCAGATCGGGCACGAAATGCCCCCCGCGAAGCAGCATAGCACAGCATAGCGGGAACTGCCTCTGCGAGGTTCAGCAGCCGCGGTATCACTGGACCAACCGAAACGCTACGCTCGAGGATGAACGCGATTCCAGGATTGAGGCACCCGAGAGCGTTTGCTGAGCAACGGAGGTTTCGTTCTGAGTCACCAGCAGCATTGGCGTATCGGGCTGAGCATCGGTGTCGATGCAGCCAAGCAACACCAGGGACATCCGCCTGACGCGACCTCGCAGCAGGTGCCCGCTGAGGCCGCTTCTCAGCGTTTCGTACGCGTATCCAAGGCTGCCTCTTGTTCATGAAAGGCACTGTCGAGGCGACGTTACCAGGAGCCAGCTGTGCCGCAGTGTTTCGAATTTCGTTTCTGCGCTAGTACCGGGATCGTAGACTGGTGCCGCACACCACACTCGAAACCTAGTTCGAGTCGAATACACCTCGCTGATGCAACCTGCAACGAGCGCAGTGCCAGCTACGACGATGACGACAACAGCAACAACAGCACTGCGGCGAGCGCATGCTCACTAGTCAGCGTCACGCTGCCAACGAAGGTGCCTGTAGCGCCTGTGTGTCTCAGCGCGTCTGAGACTCGCGTTTCCGACGCTTCTGGCACGTTCACATAGCCTACGTGTCTGGAACAGATCGAAGCACGGGCTAGCGTATCCATCGGAGGTGCTGCTGCTTGGCATGATGCGGTGACAGCGTTGCGGCCTTAACCGGCTCGAGATGATGGACGTGTACGCTTTCCTGGGTCAGAGACGCGAAACGAACTCGGGCACCTATTCGAGCGACTGGTAAGTTTTCGTTCAAAAGCGGTTTATGATCCGGTTGAGGTAGACTGTACGATCTGGTTTGATTTTTGTTTAAAAACTGGATATCAGCAGGGACGCAGCCGGCACCGCCAACACAGTGATACGCGAGCGGTGTTGCCGCTTACCTGCGAAGCACCAGGTCCTGTTTGCGCTCGCTGGGAGAGCCACGCCCGCAACCTCAACACGTACATATCAACGCATACGCGTACTAATAGACGTGGAAACAGACAGACAAACAGGCGAACAGGATGACGCTGTGCTTCCGCTACTTATAAAAATTCAATGCCTTCGTACTTTTGCTCACCGACTGGCGTATCGGCCAAGAGGACGCGACCATCGTCGACCTGGAACACTGTCAGATACGTTCGATACACACCCTCGTCCTCGTGTTCGATCGTTCGCAACGCAATGGCAAGCCGGTCGCCGGTAAACGGCAGAAACTTCACAGACGAGAAGCCGCGCTCACCATCGACACGAACATTCAGGTGTTTGAGCTGAATGCTCTGAAAGTTCTCATCTGCTAAAAGATAACCATTCCAACCGCGAAATTCGTTTGCTCGTTCATCATATGGCTCGACGCTGAACCGTCGTGGAAGAAAGAGCCACTGGGAGCGTCGTTCACTCCAGACAACCGCTTCGTGTTCCAGGTAGCCCGGAAATGCGGTGCCCGCTGCTCGACGTAGCCGTTCATAACGGTTCGTCCAGTTGAGGTGCTCCACGAACGCTACACCATCTGGAGCGATGCGTTTCACCCAGAGCGCATCGTCGTTCACCACATGAGTGCCGTTGTGTGCATCCGTGGTTTCGCGGCCGTGTCCGCCAATGAATAGTGCACCATGCTGAACGGTCATCCACTCCGCTTTGAAACCTTTCGCGTGTTCACCGTCACCGGTAGCGAGCACGTAACGCGATGCTACATAGGGTTTCGGTAAGCGAGCGTTCAGAATTTCGTACACGATGCCGGTGCGATCGCAGGGCGTCAGATAACGTCCTCGCCAGTAAACGAGTTCGCTGAGTTCCATACCGCGTCCAGCCTCGCTCAGTTGCGTTGTCAAGCGAACACCGGGAGCAGGCTCGTGCCAGCGGATAGTCCAAACACCTTCAGCTGATCGGTTTCCACGAGCGTCGTGTACACGGTATTCCAGTTCACCTCGACGGAAATACGCAATCCACTCGCTTTTGGATGCTTTCGAGCGGTGAGGTACGGCAGACAATCGATCCATGTCCGTGATAACCCCGAAAACAAACGGTCCCCATGGTCTGTCGGGTCGATACATGTCCCGGTTTCTATAGTCATGCCCATGATTTCCTAAGAAACTGCTGTGATGCAGCACGTGATCCACCGAGTAGTCCAGCAGAAGGCCAATACAACACAGGGCGAGAAGCCAGTACAGGAGGCCACGCAGCGAGCGTTGTCGCAGCCATTCGACAATGCTCGTCGAGGGAGGCGTTCCGTTCGTACCTGAAAGCGATGTAGCCGAACCAGATGGCAAGGAACTCGCCGCAGAGCTCGCCGCAAAACCGAGACCCAGGGACCAGAGGCCCCGACGCTCCTTGTCGTTCTCGTCGGCATCGTCCAGGAGCGAACGACCAGTTTCAAGGTCGACACTGCTCTGCCGGCTACTGGCCGTCGGAAGAGAGTTCGAACTTCCCCTATAACCGCTTTGGTGTCGATCATGGGCACTGCCAACCATCTCTGACCAACGAGAACGCGACACTCGCCGCTCGCTGGGACGTACTGCACCTCGACCGTAACCGCCGCTGTCGCTGTCCAGAGAGCCGGCAGAGACTGAACGGGAGCCTCTTTGAAAGGACTTGCCCTGCGGTATTAGCATAAACTATACATAAAGCAAGCCCTCTGGCGGTTCACGTCTGAGCCTCGCCCTCTGACAGTGCACCAGCTGAGACACACTTGCCCTAACGCGTTGGCTGCGTAACCGTCAAGCGGCGATAGGACATGTCGCGCGCTCGTGCTCGTGGGGCGCTCCAAGAATGCCTTGGGGTAGCGCGTTACTTGAGGAAAGCTAGGGCAGCGATCTGAAAATGACAGGGTTGCAAGCACACGTGCCTGAGCAGGTGACATGCGGACCCAGTAGAACGCTGATGTCTAGTGGTACGGTACTAAAGATCTGAAAATGACAGGGTTGCAAGCACACGTGCCTGAGCAGGTGACACTCGGACCCAGTAGAACGCTGATGACTAGTGGCAGTGGGACGTCTGGCGTGTGCCTCTTGCAACTGGTTGGTGTTTTGCAGGACAGCATAACGAATTAACAGTAATACGAGCGCCGGCGGGAGGTGTTCCCGATGCCACCTCGGCTTGCTGTTGTCTTTTGCAGGAGTCAGATGAGCGTCGCTGTGCTGGATAGCGACGCACTGAAGCTGCGGCAGCGAACAGACGCACTGGGCATCTTCGCAGAAGCGGCGATACCACCTGTCCTGTGCAAACCGGAAGCTGTGGTGGATGCTTTGCTTTCATCACGCGGTGCTGTGCTACGTTTAACGCTGCCTGTTACGGTCTGGATCCTGGTGATTCTGCGCTAGTGCTATACAAACTGCTGCGTGTTCTTTTCCTTGACGGACAGGTATGCGCCTTGCAGATGCGAAACGCGTTGCGGGCCAACTGCATACCAGGCTGCGCTACGCTGGCTTGTGCACTGATCGGATGGCGTACCTGCATCCGATCCGTTTCAGTGAATAGAATAACTTTTCTTTCTGGGGTATTTCAGTAGCGGATGCCGGTTTCACGAGCGATGCGACGTGCTCTTCCTTGATCAAGCGTGGGTGTTCTACGTGACGGTTGGCCCTGCTGCCGTGTGCTCTCGCAAGCAGTAGCGCAACGAGTGTGCCTTCATCGTGACTGTGCTGTACTTTGCATGCAATCACTCGTGTGGGGCGGAAGCGTCCTGCTGTATGCTTGGATAACGAGAGCCGTGAACCAGCTGTGTTGGCCCTGGGGCGCTCACTTGCCGTTACCAGAAGCTGTTGAGGTTTGTAACGCTGCGCTTGCAGTGACATCCACGCAGGTGTCGTTTGCAGACCTCGTCCTAGACAAATCAAATGCTGACGCTGTTTGCCGTATAAAGTCATCTATTTTCCCGAGTAACTCATGCAGAGGCGCAGCGCTTTCGAACATGAAGAATCGGAACCTTGGATAACTCGCGATCCGATGCGGGGCAAGAGCAAACAAGCGCGCTTTTCGAGTCGATTCGCCGGACAAGGCCTCGGTACGCTGTGAAACTTATTCGTCAAAGTGCTCTGCTCTTGTACAGGGAGGTGGTGTGAGCGTCGACGCATGCGTTTCGCGCTGAAATATACCTACAAGATGTTCCCGAGAACGCATGCAGTAGCAGCAGCAGCAGCAGCAGCAGCTATCGTCTGGGTGTCGCGAGCCTGCAGCATGCCTCCCGGCCAGTCGAGGACATGTGCAGCGCTCGAACTCCTTCGCCCCGGGAGATGCGTTGTTCGTACAAGCTTTTCGCAGACACTGATATGGCAAGCAAGATTCGAGAGCCTTGACTCGTGTCCATGCATCTGTGGCTGGTTATCAGGTTTTGCACGTTTTTCTGTAGCTGAAATCTCCAGAGCAACATCATTGTGGCAACCAGCGCGTCGTCGTCATCATCATCATGGTGCACGCGCCCAGACCAGCCTGAGCTTCCGACGGAATGGGCCTCGTAACGCAGGTGCGCACTGTAAGGTTTGGGACTCCTGCCACTGTCTCCGATACCAGCCGCTGCGGAATTCTTGTGCAAATGCTACGTTTTCGTCTCTCTCGATTCATCGGCTTTCCAGACGCCTGTCTCTCGCGTGCCTCCGGCCCCCTTATCATCAGTCGAAGGGTATTGATGGATACGTTCCAGTCCCGAATTCGCCGCTTATGGATGCTGTCGACGCATTTCATGCAGAAGCAGTAGTTCCAATCTACGCGTCGCTTGCAATATGCATCTTCGATATAGATAGCCTCGGAGCGCACTTCGCAGCGCAAACCCTTGACGCTGATCAGATGTTCTAATACATAAACCGCACCTTCTGCTCCTCCGAGCGTCGTCCTATGGCAGGTGAACGCTTGCTTCACCTCCCGGTACTTGCCTTTGACGGCTACAGAGGGCTCTGGTTGGTGTCTTCATTCGTTGGCGCCTCTGGTGCCTTCCACGGCAATTCCTGGTTTGTTCCGGGCGATGCCTTCGATACGTAACCTGTAAGCGGCACACGCAAAAGCACGATGTTGCATTTGATAAAGAATCTTTTTGGAACGTGGTGTTTCCCATGATGAAACAAGCCGCGCAAGGAGAATCCAGGCTAGACACGAGATCGAGATTTCTCGATCCGTCTACGCCCTTTTTCGTGGATGGTGGTGGTGACTTGCGCTCCACCAGAAGCAGTCGCTTCGATGACTCAAGCGCGCGTCCTTGACCTATTCCAGATGTCTACCGAGCAGACGGGGGCCTCCAGAAGCGCCCCCCGTCAGAAATGTCACGCTGCTGCGGAATGTCGTCCGTGGATATGTACGAGGATCCAAGCATGTGTGGCTCGAAAAGGCATCGATGATTCGACGAGACACGTTCAGTGAACGATCGATATGAGCTGGTGAACAAATTGCCGAGACATGACGTCCAGTTTTGTTCGTCGTTCTTCCAGCAACACATGCGCCGTCATGAACCAGAAAGACAGAAAACTCGAAGCATGCGCGATTCGAGCACGCTCCACATCAAGAACGGAAAAGCCTGGGGCCTGTACCTATGCTCTGCATCACGATATCAGCTATTTTACGAACCGCTGTTCAAGAGCGTCATGAGTCATCTTGATTCCGGTGACGTATCGAATGCCAGCGCTCAAGGAGCGACACACAAGCACCCCGACAAATGAGCTCCAAGCACCCTCCAACGACACCTAGATCCGTTACCCCTCATTGCAACTTGTCCAAGATTTTTGGAGAACCTAGGCTCCATACACGATTCCTACACCCAAATTCATTGCCCCACATGCACCAGACGTGACCATAGCAACCGACACGTGCAGCCTCCACTGCACCAGCACATAGGTATCCTACGCATCGTGTTACGGGCAGTCGATGATCGCTTGCGCAGCGGCAGCGGCGGCAGCAGCGCTGCATCGCGACCTCGACGTCCTCAATGTCCATATATGATCGATTATCTGGTGGTGCTCGTAGTGCTGGTCGCAGCTGACCCCACCAAACCGGTGTCCGAAACGGAAGGCTTCTGTGCTATCAGGTTTCCGGGACAATCAAGCAGGCACTTGGGTGCTGGTACACTTGTCGTACGCTACTGGTCGCTTGTAGACTTCGTAACGACAAAGTGGTAGGTTTGTTCCGAGTGCTTGCGGGTACCTGCTTTATACAGGTTCAAGGTGCGCGCGAACAGCACCCGTCGATACACGAGGACGTCAGCGGTGCTTTGTGGACCTTGACGCTGCATGTGTGATGCCCGCGTATCCTCCTTCAGAAACTAGTGGAGAGGAGTGTCCGTGGCTTGCTTTGAGCAGCTCCCCGTTGCTCGAAGCGGGGCGGGAGGTGAACGCGCATCCGCCACCGGGACGTACACCAGCGCTCGCAGTGGCTGCAGCGCAGGGCGCGACACAGCGCCCCATACTGGTATGGTACCGGGGGCACGACCTCCGAATAGATGATCATGCTGCCTTCTGTGCGGCTGCAGAAACGGGTATGCCGGTGGTTCCTGTGTACGTTTGGAACCCGCAACTGCCGTGGATGAGTAAACCTGGCAGAGCAGGGCGCTGGCGGCTGCGAGAGTCGCTGCTGGCGCTGGACCGGGAGTTCGCGCACCGCTACGGCGAAGATGCGCGGCTGGTGGTTCTGCAGGGGAGCCTTGTGGAAAGCATTGTGGAGCTGGCGCGGGAAACGAATGCGAGCGCAGTCTACTTCAACCGCTGCTACGATATCGGTGCCGCAGAAGTGGACCGAACGTTGGAACAACGCCTTGCTGTTTGGAATGTTGAACTCGTTAGCTTCAAATCGGAACTTCTTGTGGAGCCGTGGGAGCTTGCTCAAGACAACGGTGAGCCATTCAATGAGTTTCACCCCTTCATGGAAAAGTGGCTCGCTTTCCCGAAACCGCCCCCACCTGTAGCAGCGCCATTGAGGCTGCAGACGCTGCCTGGTTTACGGCAACGCGTTTCCCATGTCGAGATTCATGAGCTGGAGCTGGTCTCTGATCTCAGTCCGGAATGGTGTGCCCAGATGGAATGCATGTGGCCGCTTGTCGGTGAGCGAGCAGCGTGGATTACGTTGTCAAGGTTTCTCCGAGAGCGTTATCCCAAATTCGGGCGTCATGAGTCTCGTTGTGCGCTCGACGGCACGAGCCGCCTCTCCATGCATGTTCGTTTCGGTGAGATTAGCCCGCGGCAGCTGTATGCAGCAATCATGGCTGACATCGTGTCGGACGCGCCTAGCGCGCTTTCCCTAGGGAATGGAATACCAGCGCATTCGAGGGAGCAGAACGGTTACCTGGAGTCGCCACACCGAATCAGTGCAACACCTCACTCCATGGATGCTACTGCTATTGCTACTGCTACTGCTGCAGTTCCCGGTTATCAGCCGCAGCGAGCGCCGATGTTTCCGCTTCGGGTTCAAGTGAACCGACCACGAGGCTCCAGTGGCACGACCTACTTTCTCTACGATCATGAGGATGACGACGACGACGATAATAATAATAATAATGGTGATGAAGCAGATGACAACGACGACGGAGGTCGTGGTGGTACCGATCAAGCGGCTCCAAGGAGCACACGGCATGCGCTCCTGAACCGTGGGCGTCACGCTACAGCAGGCGAGGCGCTCGCGGCAAACACACGTACCCACACCGATGCAGCAGATGCACAACAGACCATCAGCGCGGTGAAGGCGTTCCTGAAAAACATGTGCCTCCGAGAATTCGCGTATCACCTGCTCTTTCACAATCCACAGGCCTTCGAAGAGCCGCTACTGCCCGAATTCCGCGCCTTTCCTTGGCGCTGGAACGATCAGAGCATGCTCGAGGTTTGGCGAAGCGGCCAAACCGGGTATCCCATCATTGACGCAGCGATTCGGGAGTTGCGTACCACTGGATACCTGCATAATCGCATTCGTTTCATGATCGCCGGCTTCCTGACCAAGTACCTTCTCATTCCGTGGCAGCATGGTCTCCGCTTTCTTTACGATCATGTTCTCGACGGGGACATAGCCTGTCAGACGCTCGGGTGGCAGTGGACGGCAGGCTGCCACACCGATGCGTTCCCGTTTGCGTGTATCGTCAATCCGATCACGTTTGGGCTCAGAGAAGATCCCCATGGTGAGTACGTGAAGCGCTGGGTACCCGAATTGGCCGCACTGCCTACGTGTTACGTCCATCGTCCGTGGCGAGCGCCAGCTTCAGTGCTTGCGCAAGCGGGTATCGCGCTGGGCTCTTGCTATGCGCATCCGGTGGTGGACTCGCGGACGGCTCGAGCGCGAGCACTCGACTCCATGGACCTCATGCGGCGTGTATTTGTACTGCGACAACCAACCCGATCCCTGTGGTCTTTAATTGATCTGCAACAGCCGCAGTTGTGGCTTGAGCAATCTGCATCGGATTCGGACGATTCCGGGATGGAAACGTTCTCTTTCACGAATGGAACGCCATACGCACTTCATGATCGCTTTTCAAGGGGCTCAACGACCATCATTGAGGAGCTCGCCCCGACCGTCGAGCACAACGCTCTTCAGTCGCTTTCCTATGGTAACCACAGTCGTCGAGCATTCGGCATTGGCAGTGTACATACAGCAGCAGCGTTGGTACCAGAAAGCCGACAACGACAACGACGAGGCTACGCGCCCTCCTGGATCGAACGTGCGGACGCAGGAGCGTCTGAAGTTGGTGCGATGCAGCCTGGCGGACGCTCTTCGGGGTCGTCTTCGCAACTGAGTGTAGTGCGTCCCGAGCAACTCAATGAGTTTCTCCGCTGGGTAACTGGTCCAGAGGATACTGCCACCAACCAGGAACAAGCATCGGCAACGGCAAACGAGCAGTTGCGAGCATGGAATGACCCGCTGGAGCGTGTCCAGACTGTGGACATTGGTCGGGAGCTCTCGCCTATCACGACGAGTGCGCAGAGCGTGACCCTGGAACCAGCGCAGCCACAGAAACGGCGACGTGGAGGCCAGCGCAATCCTACGCGAGCGAGCATGCTCGGTGTAGCGGAACGCGAAGAGATATTGGCAGCGATAGCGCTGCAACCTAACCAACCGTTTCACTGCTTCGCGCGCTTCCTGATGCAGCACTATCGTTTCACACCGAATACGGTTTTCGGACCACATACGGACTTTGTTCGCTTGCGCGCGCTCAAAGCAGAGTTAGCTGCTGCAGGAACATCTTGCGAGGATTCGACGACCTCCGAAAGGAGCCGCTCGTATGAACGACAGAAAAGCCATTGCCTCGGTCACGTTTTAACTGTTGCGAAAATGAAGCACTTTCTGCGGAATACGCTTGGACTAGAGGTCACTGGCCAGTGGGATCGTCGAGCGCACGGCGGGGTGCGAGGTCCGTACGCCTACGGCCTCACGCGCTGCCCAGCGAGCGACGACAAGCGCAGATGATTGTTTCACGACAAGCATAGAAACACACCGATAGACAGACGTGCATTGACAAAGACAGGTGCTTCATCGGCGAGCTTCGCTTTGTACTGATCTCGATGTGCATGAATCATCACATAAAAGCAAGTGTGGGAGTCGCTTTGTGTACGCTTGTGACGAGGCGCTTGCTGTGCACCTGGTGTCCCTTGAATACCCGGTTGCAGGGGGCATACCCGCATCGGCGACGCAACTGCAGTTTTCGCGACCGTGCTGTGACAGGGCCAGCTTGGGCTTGCCACTTGGATGTTTGCATGCGGAACATTGGTGTATATGCTGTTTCCAGTTCATCGGAAGAAAAATCGGGTGCGTTACGCGCGCTCTGTTGTTTTACGTAGAGCAGCGCGTTCTTGTATACCTGTGCATGTTTTGGTTATGTTTCTTGCAGGTATCCAGCAAAAAAGAATATATCCTGTAGATTCAAGACAAGCCATGGAGAGGCTTTATGTCGTCTTTGGTGTCCAATCGACAATGGCGTTTCTTCTACAAAGCAGTCACTCTAAGATACGCAGTTGGATGAACGCCACGTCGCCTGGGCACGTTGCTGAACGCCGTGTCCCTATTGTGCAACTTACACAACGCCATCCAAACAGAAGGCATTCCCTTAGGTCCAGTCTCATCAGTGTGGACGCTACGCAAACCTGCCAGACAAGTCACAGCATGTGAAGTTTCTCTACCTTGGATACGAACGCTGATGAAGAGAAATGCCGCGTTCAGAGAAATGAGAGCGCATCGCGCGTTGCGCGATCGGTCTCACGCTGAAACGTGAACACGCCCACCGGGACGAGTGTTCGTCGTACTCGATCAGATTATATTCGGGAGAAATCGAACACAGGTATTTTGGTATGCCAAGACGTGGAAACCGCTATTCGTAAAAAAAGCGATAGGCGAGTCTGACGACGACATCAGCCGCAGTGGCGATTCAAACGTACCGTGGCGAATGAATCGCCATTCGCACGGAAACCTTTACCACCGGATCATTCGTCGATGCCCGCCTCGTAGCTTGTCCGCACGACGTTGTTCTGTCCTGATCGGAGATACCCCCGCTTCCCATGACGCAAGAGCGGTCAGGTCGTGCGCACCCCGGCCACGAGCGTCGGGCGGCGAATCCTGCCAGCCTACGCACCGTGCTACGATCCAGTCAAGTCAACGTCCTTCTTTCGCCGAGCTACACCCACGCTCTGACGCCATAGACACGATCTCGAACGCGTACCGCATACGTAGAGCATCGCCAAACCAGCGACATGACCACGAAATCTGATGCGATGGAAAAGTCATGGCGATCGAAGCTCTGGTGCAGCATCATAAACGCACACGCACACACACACCTGGATATCGATAACCAGAGCGCAATCAGAAACTGGACGCTGGTCAATACCCAGGCAAGGCTCCTCGTGTGCAACCATACAAAAAACCAAACCGAGCGTCCTTCAGCATCATGCAACAGCACCGCAGCGTCAACGAGCCTCCGAGCACGGTACGCTGCCTGCCTACCAACTGCCTATCACCTATCTACCAACTGTCTACCAACTGTCTACCAACTGCCTATCACCTATCTACCAACTGTCTACCAACTGTCTACAACCTGCCTATCACCTATCTACAACCTGCCTATCACCTATCTACCACCTGCCTACCACCTATCTACCACCTATCTACCGCCGTGGCGTCGTATCTGGCGATCGCGCAGCGCCCCTCGCGCCGCCACCCGCTGTCGTAAAGAGGCACTGGTCCTGCAGCTGCTACTGATACTACTACAGCTGCTACAACTGCTACTGCCTTTTGGCAGGAACGCGAGCACCAGAGGGCGAACCGACGCCAGTACTGACGGTAAACGACTTGTCTACAGAGCGAGTCTTTATTTTTTAAGCTGATTTCTCTAACGAATCGGTGCGTGGGCAGCATGAGTTTGCTGAATCAAGTTCATTCTGGACGGGCGCTCAACCGTGGTGTAGCGTTTCAGCCAACCTTCCTGTACTGCGGAAGACGGGAGCCAGCGTTTCGTGCTTCATGTCGGCGAAGCGCATCAGTCAGCTGGAGTCGCTTCCAGGGACTAGGTTCGGTGAAGGCGCTTTCCCGTGTTCGTGTGTGTCCAGTGGAGCGAGCGACTCGTCGACCGTGGACTTGTGCGATACGGCCGCTGACAGAGGAGGCCACCGTGGACGCGCTGCCGGCCTGGGCGACACTGGAACAGGTCTCGTACTACTGGGGAACCCCAGACCGTTTGCTGAACCGTTTGGCGATCTCCGCTGGAGGTCTCCTGGTCACGTCGGTGCTGTCGAACGTTCTGTTTAACCATCTGCTCACTTCTTTGCTGAACGCGGTATTCTTTTTCTACTGGGTTTTGGAGCCTGCATTCCTGGCCTCTCGACGCAACCTTGCGCTGCGCCGCTTCCCCTACATTGGCCTATTCTGTGGCACTGTTCGGGAAGTGTACGTTACAGAGGCCGTCCTGCACCGTGAGCGCATACCGAGCTCCCGTCGGACCCGTTTTCGGGAGGTCGTCCAGAAGAGAATTAATGTGGTTGCAGCCGATCCCAGCGGTCGTCGTATCACGATTTCTGGACCGTTTCGAAGCCGCGAACACCGGGTTCTCTCGCCTGGTCTGGATGTTTGCATGCTCGTTGCGAGCGATGTGCCAGACTTTCGGCGAGTTGGCGGCGTCTCCGATGCTTGTATTCGCGTTCAGCGGCTGACGTCGTCGAGCGAGGCGCGCTCGTTCATACCACCGGACTTGGAGGTTGCCGACGTCAGCGACGAGCTTCGTGACCTCTACGATGAAACGGGTTCGGTAGACGATGGCGTCATCGAGGACGATGATTTCGTTTGGATTGGTGATTACCCGTTTGTGAACAAGGAATTTTTCCTGGAGCTCTTCGATGCAGCGCTGGAGCCGCAGGCTCAACAGCAGCAACAACGGCAACGAACGTCGGTTATGCGCAGGACGACTATACCCGTGGATGAGGCAGCGGTCGAGGCATTTGCGCGTCGCCGGTTTCGCGATGATGCCGACGATGATGACTACGACAGGTTCGATACTGACGATGAAGACAGCGACGATTTCGACGGCGAGCGCTCGTATAGGCACGGGCAGCGTCGTCGTCCCGCAAAACGAAAGCCAAGCAAAGTCCGACGGTCAGGGCGCGCACCACGGGAGCGCTTCATTGGCGACGACGACGACAACGACGATGCCGAAGAGAAACCGTGGTTCAGTGACGATAACGATAACGACGCTGGCAGTGGTGGTGATTTGGGGACGTTTCCAGGCGATGACCTCGATCTAGAGGAGGACGACGAAGACGACCCCAGAGCCTGGCGATATGTACGCACGGTACCTGCGCGGCGGTCGCCAATGCCATCGAAACCCCAGCAGCCAAACGAGGCCCCAGATCGTGCAGACAAACAGAAGCAAGCCTCCGACGATATCCATCGCGACCGGAATGAACATCAGGCAAGTTCGACGAGCCGGAATCGAACGAGCGCCGGTCTCGAGTCCGTGCCTACCGAACAGACGCTACCGCGGGATCCCGAGAAATCCACCGTGGACTAGGGTCTGAATTCAGGCAATCCGATGAGAACCGGTTTTATTGGGATTGAGTACATGAAGCAAGACTTGTCGAGGCGCTGGCGGGTATCGGCGGATCTGCAGTGTATCCATGGGCGTCATTCCTAGCAGCAGCAGCAGGAGCAGCAGCAGCAGTAGAGAATGATGCCGGAACAGTGACCAAGGCGCGCCCTCATCAATACGAAAGCCATTTGGGCCCCAAACTGGACGTAAAGGTCGTTGAAAATTCTGTGCACTACTGTTGCAGGCTGCGATTTTCATGGACCATGAACACGCACACACACGCAATTCGCGTCCGTTTTCTAAAATGGTGCACAGGGACCGTGCAATGCCTCGCGACCTCAACGTGGATGCGCGCTGTATTCTACCGGAAACACGCCAACATTGTGAAGTCAGGTTTTGGACGATGCGCTCTGCCTATGAACCAAGCTGTTGCTGTCATCCTCGGTGGCGATTCGGCGCTCCTCATCGCCGATCCCGTAGTCACTCGGTAACGCAACTGCCGCAATCGATTCTTGCTCGTTTTTTGGTCACTGACCAGTCACGCGACGTCTCCGATCGGAAGCGGCATTGGCACAGCGGTAGCGACACATAATCGGGGCAGGCACACTGTAAACTCGACATGGAATTCTCAGAAAGTCGCGTGCGAGATGTATCCACGCCTCTACGATGCGGGCTGTGGATACACGCGGACTCGTTGCCAGCATCGCCCGCAGCGTGATGATCCGTAGCCAAAGGCGTCCGTCGTCGCCACCGTTATCACAACAATAGGATCAGCAACAACAGCAACACGAGTAGCCGTAGAAGCTTGCGTGTCGAATGCATACAGCATAGCGCTTCTCGAGGTCACTCATCAACACGAGTAGCCGTAGTAGCTTGCGCGTCGAATGCATACAGCATAGCGCTTCTCGAGGTCACTCATCAACACGAGTAGCCGTAGAAGCTTGCGTGTCGAATGCATACAGCATAGCGCTTCTCGAGGTCACTCATCAACACGAGTAGCCGTAGAAGCTTGCGTGTCGAATGCATACAGCATAGCGCTTCTCGAGCAGCAACAGCAACACGAGTAGCCGTAGAAGCTTGCGCGTCGAATGCATACAGCATAGCGCTTCTCGAGGTCACTCATCAACACGAGTAGCCGTGAAAGCTTGCGCG
>Ga0080006_1112214_pt1 | contig 61497 bp, 61 predicted proteins | sample RS3BMetagenome_FD_69209 | JGI IMG/M metagenome (GOLD analysis project Ga0080006, IMG submission 69209) | Ferric oxide microbial mat and aquatic microbial communities from Rainbow Spring, Yellowstone National Park, USA - RS3B (SPADES... ...
GTACGGTGGTTGTGCCGATGCCGAACCGACGCTGGAGTTCCGATATGACGACGGCGTGGACGCGGAAGGACGGCTGGGTTGCAGTCACTCCGGTCATCGACAACGGCTGTCGATCGCTGCTTGAGATCGGCGTGACGAAATCACAGGATGCACCCGCAATTCTTAGTCCGGTCGAGAAGGCGCTACGCGAGGCGTTCGGCGAACCGGCGGCTGTACCCGATGATTTCGAACTTCGCAGCGATCACGGATCGGTATACACGGGCGCGGATTGCGAAGAGCTCTGCAACACCTGGCACGTCGAGCACACGTTTGCGCCCGTCGGCCGCCCGACCGGCAACGCCGTCGCCGAACGTGTGATTCAGACGATGAAACTCGAAGTGCTATGGCTGCAGGATTGGGAAGACCTCGCCGAGATTCGTTCAGCGCTCGACGACTGGCGCGTCTTCTACAATACGGAACGACCGCACGAGTCTCTGAACTGGCAAACTCCGGCGGAGCGACGAGCCGATCTCCTCAGCGACCACCAGCGCACGACTCCTGGGTTGCAGGGGGCCTCCGGGGGCGCAGCCGTTGAAGAGCGCGCCTCCGCGCAGGGCGCAGAGCCATCCCCAAACAATCAAGATCAACCGCCGCTCGAAGCGGCAGCATAAACACGAGATTTTGGCGGCTATACTGTCAACCTACGCGGGGAGCGGTGCAAGGGTGCGCCGGGCCTCGTCCCCGGATCGTGGGAGGGATTTACCTCAAGTAACACGGATCAGTTTTCGTCGACCTCGGGCGGCGTAACAACGATAACCCAGATCGCCAACTAGGTATTCCCTTCGTCAAGTGTCGTGCTCGGGCAATCGAATGATTTCCCGGGCGCGATCGTTGGAGTGTAATGTGTTCAAAGCGAGGTCGCTGAGAAACGGGTGTAGTCGCAGGATCGAGCTCCTTCTTGAGGAGGAAACCCTATTAACGCTCGACTACCGGGTGGATTTGGAAGGCGAGCCAGTCGTGCAATTTTCGCCCCGCCCTCTGTGTCTATGATGGGTGAGACCAGCCAGCCGGAGAAACTCATGAGGGCGATTAAGGTTGACGCTAGCCATGGAATCTGATACCGAAGTCCGTCCGCGCAAGAAGCCGCGAACATTTACGGCCGACACGAAGTCCCGCATCCTTGCGGAGTACGAAGCGGCAGCGACGCCGCTCGAACGGGCCGCGTTGATGCGCCGCGAAGGCGTGTATAGCGCGCTCATCTCGAACTGGCGCAAACAGGTCAGCGCGCCGCCCGCAAAGCGCGGGCGCCCGGCCAATCCCGAGGCTGCCGAAAATGCCCGACTACGCAAAGAGAATGAGCGTCTCGAGCGCAAGTTGGCGAAGGCCGAACATACGTTAGCTGCGATAAAAAAAGCGCACGCGCTCTTGCAGATGATCGCCGGCGAGAGCAACGCGGACGAAGAGCGATCGAAGCCGTCGTGATGGAACTTGCAGGTGCTATCGGTAATCGAGCCGCATGCGCCGCGCTTGGCGCTTCGCGTGCAACCATGCATCGTCGCGCTGCGCCGGTGCCGACGCCGCAGTCTCAAGCGCAGCGTGTTCGCCGATCGCCGCGTCGCTTGAGCGATGCCGAGCGGCAAACGCTGCTCGATACCGCTCACTCCGAACGCTTCGCGGATGCGAGCGTCCGGCAGATCTACGCCACCCTCCTGGATGAGGGCTGCTACCATGCCTCGATTTCGACGTGGTATCGCGTGCTTCGCGCCGCCGGTGAAACGCGCGAGCGACGACGCCAAGCCACGCACCCGGCCCACGTGAAGCCCGAACTCGTCGCGGTCAAACCAGGCGAGGTATGGAGCTGGGATATCACCAAGCTGCTCGGCCCGGCGAAGTGGACGTATTACTACCTCTACGTCGTACTCGACATCTTTAGTCGCTACGTCGTTGCCTGGCGCCTGGAGCATCGCGAGAGCGCAACGCTCGCGAAAGAACTCATCGCGACGGCGATCGCGCGTGAAGGTGTTGATCCGACGCGCTTGACGATTCACGCCGACGGCGGACCGTCGATGACATCGAAAACGCTTGCTCAGTTCTATGCCGATCTCGGCGTGACGAAGAGCCGCTCGCGACCGCACGTTTCGAACGACAATCCGTTCAGCGAGGCGCACTTCAAAACGCTGAAGTACGGGCCGGGGTTTCCGCCGTTCTTCGGAAGCATCGAACAGGGGCGGGCGTTCTGCCGCGTTTTCTTTCCATGGTACAACGAGCAGCATCGGCACAGTGGTCTCGCGCTCCTGACGCCGAGCGACGTTCATCATGGGCGAACCGAAGAGCGAACGAGCGCGCGCCGCACCGTCCTGCGCAACGCCTGGCAAGCGCATCCCGAGCGCTTCGTACACGGCGCACCGGAGCCGCCAACAATCCAGTCCGTCGTCTACATCAACCGGCCGGAGGCCGCGTAGCATTTTTCAACTTCCGGTGGTCTCAAACCCATTGACACATTCCGCCGTGCACGCTCGGTTTCTGGATCCGGCGCACTTACTATGCTATTCCAATCATTGCTGTTTTTATCACTGCCTCTCGATCCCGTCAGCGTCGGGCACCTTCGGAAATATATTTTCGATGAAGGGCGACGGTTGTTTGCTGGGATTCCTGAGATTTACGTTGGTGGCGTCGATTGTCTTCGCTGAATTTTCATTTTCTGCCTTGGGTCAACGTAATCCTCGCGCTGCTTCTGAACATGCTTGTCGTTCTGGCTTGTTTTTCGATTCAAAGAGGCAAAATCGCCTTCGGCGTTTTTGCCGTTTGCTCATTCACCGTCTTCGAATTTCAGCGTGTACAGAGCGCTCCTCAGTTCGCGATTGTACTTTTTGAGATCATCGGTACAATCGCCGGGGTGGTATTTCTCGCCCAACATTTCAGAGGTAAATTCCAGCGGTAGAATTCTGAAAAATAATCTTGCTCGACGAAAAGGGGCAAGTTTCTCTTTCTCTATAGCATAAAGCGTCTCGGCCAAAGAACGAAACGCAATCGCGTAGCCGGCTTGGGCCTCAGCGCTTGATTCGCGACGCTACGTAAGCAATGGTAATGCCGAGGGATAAAATGTGGGCCGCGAGGAGATTTGCGATGCTCGAGAGGGTCGCTGGCGGGGAGACGGCATGCCCGAGCGGCACTACCAGCCAACGCATGACGACCATAACGGCTGCACCGAAGACGAGGCCGCGCAAGAGGAACGATCGCTCCCTGCGATCCGTCCGCCCGAAGAGCGTGACGTAGATCGTGGCCCACGCGATGCTGACGACAAGATCGAAAAGGGACCGAGCAGTGCACTTGCGAAGTTCTCGGAAAAAGCCGCCGCACCGAGTGCGTTCGATGCATCCCATTGAAAAAGTTGTAATGGAGTCGCGGCGTGTTGGAGCGAGATGAGCACCGACACGTAGATATCAATGCCGATCCAGCCAGCGATCCCTGCGAAGATAATCCGTTTAAGAATGGTGCTTTTTCTCGTGGAGGCGCCTCAGGGCGGGTAAGACCGTCAGTAATGCATAGCCAGCGAGAATAACAGCACCTTCGTTACGGCCGATCGGTGTGATGTCGAGATGGAATCCGGCGACCGCGCTGTCGAGAACGATGATGCCGACGACAAAAACCGCGAGTTCCAGCGCAAAACGCAAGACGCGAGGCAGCGGCTCCATTCCGGCTTTGACGGCAATATACGCCGTCGCCGCGAGCGAGAGAACGATAACGACGGCGGCGACGGTGAAGAGATCGCTCATTCCGGCTTCGTCCCCGGCAATGGCGATGCGCAACAGAATGCTCGCCTCCACATCGCTTCCACGCGCGCTCGCGTCGGCTTTTCGATCACCGCAGCGACGAATCCATCGGGGCGAATAACGATCGCGCTCGGGTGCTTGAGTAGCCACCGCTTCGGTGGTTTGGCGAGTGCGAGCGTCTCGATTCCCTCGAGGCGCACATCACCGCAGCAGAGCAGCGCGGCACGGCCGCGGCGCTCCGTATTGATGCGGCGGCCGTTATCGAGTGCGACGTCGCCGATACGGCGCCCCGCGAGCGGGTGCGAGGTATCGACATCGGGCGAGCGCGTGTATCGGCCGTCGAGCATTCCGAGCGTACGGCAGGCCTTTCTGCGCATACCGCGCGCGCGTAGGCTGCGCCGCATCCAGGCGAATGCAAAGCGTTTCAACTTGGGTGGTGCGTAGACGGCGAGGCGGGTCGCGAGATCGGTCGTGCGCTCGATGCTATCGCTCTGCATCTCGCGTCGCTCGATATCGTAGCCGGCGAGCAGCGCCTTTGCGCAATGCGACGATTTCAACGCGCAGGCGAGTCGCCAGGCGAGATTCGCGGTATCGTGAATGCCGGCGTTCATGCCCTGCCCGCCCGCTGGGCTGTTCAGGTGTGCGGCATCGCCGGCGAGCGCAACGCGACCGGAGATGAAGTTCGGGGCGTGGCGGCGATGGATGCGAAAGAGGCTGCTCCACGAGACCTTTGCGCTGCGTGCGGCATCGCCGAACAGGTGGGCGATGCGCGCTGCATGCGCCGCCGGTGCGAGTGCGGCGTCGTCCCCGATGCTCGGAGCGACCGAGGCGATGGTGCGCCAAATACCCGGAGCGTATTCGATGCCGACCAGGAGCCCCGGCGCGTCGAGCGCGATGCGGGGTGAGGGGTAAGGGCGAGCGTTGCTCTCGATCTCGACATCGGCGATAGCGACTCGTGTGGAGTATGTCGCACCTTGCAATGAAAATCCCAACGCATGGCGCACGAACCCGTGCGCCCCGTCGGCGCCGACGACGAACGGCGCGCTCACGGTGTCCATACCGTTTGCGCCGTGCACGCCGAGACGCACCTCGGTATCATCTTGTTCGAGCGCGACGGCCTCTTCGTCGTAGCGTAGCCCGCAGAGTGGATGTGCTTCAACGCGCTCGCGCAGGATGCGGACCGTATCGTACTGCGGGATAAAAAGTGCACCAGGGCTCTCCACGCTGTCGGCGATATCGCAGAAATCGATCGAGAGAAGGGCTTCATCCCGCGCTGCGTCGTGCGGCGTAAAGACCGTCGTAAAACGTCCGGCAGCGAGGAGCGGCTCCCAGGCACCCCAATCGCGGAGCAGCTCGGCGGTGCGGGGCCAGATCACCAAGGCGCGCGATTCCCGCGCGATCTCTCGCGAACGCTCGATGACGAGGGAACGCACGCCGTGGTGTGCGAGCCCCAGCGCGAGCGAGCAACCGACAGGGCCGGCGCCGACGATGACGACCTCGGGTTTCATTCCCGGAGATGGTACGCCTCCGGGGTGCGCCACTCATGCTCGCACAAGGGGTGCGGCGTATCCGGCGGGTACAGGCGACGGTGATGCTAGGCACCGGTCACCATTGGCTCCCATTCACGCAGATGAACGCAGCGCAAGCGCATCTGCGACGCTTCGTGCGCGGCGAGGGAAGCTGGCTTTACGACGAAAGCGGCGAGAGGGTCTTCGATGCGGTGAGCTCGATTTGGACGACGATCCACGGCCACTGCCACCCGCGCATCGCCGAAGCGATAGCAAAGCAGGCCCATCTCCTCGACCATGCTACCGCGCTGGGCGCGAGCAATCCCGTAGCCGAAGCACTTGCCGCGCGTCTCTGCGCGCTCACCGGGATGGGGCATGCGATTTTTGCCTCCGATGGTGCGAGTGCGGTCGAGACCGCGATCAAGATCGCCCTTCAGTACTGGCAGAATCTCGGGCAATCGCAGCGCACGCGTATCGTGCGTCTGCGCGATTCCTACCACGGCGATACCGTCGGCGCGATGAGTTGTTCGAACATCGCGCTCTTTAACGAACGCTTTTCCGCAATCACCTTCGAAACGTTCGAACTCGGCAGCGTCGATCTCACGAGCGACGATATCGCTGCCGTCATCGTCGAACCTTTGGTGCAGGCAGCCGCAGGCATGCGCACCGTCTCGCGACATCGCTATGAGATGCTTGCCGGCATGACGCCGTTGTTGATCTGCGACGAAATTGCAACCGGATTCGGGAGAACAGGCACGATGTTCGCCTTCGAACAGGCGCCGATACGCCCCGACCTACTGGTGCTCGGGAAAGGGATGACCGGTGGGGCGCTCGCGCTCTCGGCGACGTTGGCGACCGACCGCGTTTACGATGCCTTTCTCGGCGAATATCTCGAATTTAAACATCTCTTTCACGGGCATTCGTATGCCGGAAATCCGATTGCCTGTGCGGCCGCTCTTGCGAGCCTGGCGCTCTTCGATGAAGAGCACACGACCGTCGCAGCGCTTTCGTTGGCCGCGTGCATTCGCCGTCGCCTCGACTCGTTGCGGTTGCACGCGCTCGTTCGGGACGTGCGTGCGGTCGGTACGATGGTCGGCATCGAATTGCGCGCCGAACGGATCGAGCCGCGTGGATCGCTCACGCCGGCGTGGCGCATCGCTGACGGACTCTATCGCGCCGGGCATTTCACGCGACCGATCGGCGACGTCATTCAATTCGTCCCGCCGCTCTGCTCGCGCGAAGAGCAAGTCGATTCGTTTTTCGATGCGTTAACCGCAGAGTTGGGGCCGTGAGCTACCTCGAACGGGCGCGCGCGCAGCTCGCGCAGATCGACGGAATGCATCGCCGGCGCTCGCTGGAATCGAACGCTCCTCTCGACGCGATCGATTTTTCGGGAAATGATTATTTGGCGCTCTCACACGAGCCGCAGGTCGTCGAAGCGTTGCGTCGCGCACGCAGCGTCGGCTCCGGCGGCTCCCGGCTTCTCGGCGGGCGCCACCGCGAGTATTATCTCCTGGAAGAAGAACTTGCGCGTTGGTTGGGGCGCGAGCGCGCGTTGCTCTTTTCTTCGGGCTATCACGCAGCGATCGGCGTCGCCCCGACGATCGGCGACCTCGTCGATCGCATCGATTCCGACGAGCTCAATCATGCCTGTTGGATCGACGGTATGCGTCTCTCGCGTACGCCGCGTGCGATTTACGCGCACGCACGCCCACCGATCGGCGATGGCCGTCCGCGTGCAATCGTCACCGAGAGCCTCTTCAGTATGGACGGCGATGCGGTCGATGTCGCGCGCTATCGCGCGCTGCTTGCAGCACACGACGTGCTGATTCTCGATGAAGCGCACGCCCTCGGGGTCCTCGGCGTGGGCGGCGCCGGGCTGGCATTCGGTATCGACGACGAGCGCATTCTCGTAATGGGGACGCTCTCGAAATCCTTCGGGTGTTTCGGCGGTTTTGTCGCAGGAGCGAGCGAGGCGATCGAGTTGCTCGTCAATCGCGCCCGGAGTTTTATCTTCGATACGGCGATGCCGCCCGCACTCGCTACGGCCGCGCGCATCTCGCTGATGTTGCTCGCAGGCGAACTCGGAGAGCGGCGTCGCGCGGAGCTACGCGAAACCTACGCGCACCTTCATGCCGGCCTTGCATCGCTTGGCATTGCGATTTCGTCGGAGTTCTCGCCGATCGTGCCGATCGTTTTGGGCAGCGAAGAGCGCGCGCTCGCCGTCGCGGCCCGGTTGCGCGCGGGGCGCATCGAAGCGCCGGCGATTCGGCCGCCGACCGTGCCGCGCGGCTCTTCGCGTTTGCGCCTCTCGCTTCGCGCCGACCATCGCAAGGAGCACGTCGATCTCTTGATCGAGCGTTTGCGCGCCGCTCTCGCGTGAGCACATTGCGGATCTTTGTCACCGGCACCGATACTGGTGTCGGCAAGACGCGCGCGACGGCGACACTCGCCCGCGCCCTGGCGAGCCTCGGGCGCCCGCCGCATATTCTCAAGGCGGTGCAAACGGGGCTGCCGCCCGGCGTTGCCGGGGATGCAGCCGAAGCCGGTGCGCTCGCCGGGGTCGAAGCCGCAGAGATCGAGCGCTACGCGCTTCCCGCCGATCCGTTCTCGGCAGCGCTCGCCGCCGGGCTGCCGCCGCCACGAGCCGCGGATCTCGCGCGCGCCCTCGATCGCTACCCGGGCGATGTGGTGGTCGAGGGTGCGGGTGGCTTGCTCGTCCCGCTCAACGCCGAAGAAACGCTCGCCGATCTCGCCCTAGCGGCGGGGCTGCGCCTCGTGCTGGTCGTCGGGCTTCGGCTGGGCTGTATGAACCATGCATTATTGACGCTCGAAGCCGCCGAGCGACGCAAGCTCCCGGTGCTCGGTACGATTTTGGTCGCCTGCGACGCGCCCCCCGGCGAAGCTTACCTCGCCGACGTCGAGCGCGCCTTGCAGGGAAAGACGAAGATTCTTGGCATTCTGCCACATGAATCGCCGAGCGCGAGCGCGATAGAGCGCGACGCGGCGGCGCTTCGAGTTCATCTCGCTCCTTTTTTGTAGAGAGGCCCCGTGTCGCACCCTGCAATCGAGCGCGCTCGCGAGCGCGTCATTCACGGTCGAATCCCCGCCGACGCAGAGTTGCTGCGCGATATTGCGGCGATTCCCGCCGAGGAAGTTCCCGCACTGCTCGAACTCGCCGATGCCGTGCGAACGGAGTACTGCGGCAACGGCATCGCCGTCGAGGTGCTTTATAACGCAAAGCGCGGCGGGTGCTCTGAAGATTGCAATTTCTGCTCGCAGAGCGCGCGCTTCGCAACGGACGTCGAACCCGAACCACTCTCCGATGTCGAGGGATTTCTTGAGGCGGCGCGCGACGCACACCGTCGCGGAGCGACCGAATTTTGCATCGTCGTCGCGGTCCGCGGCCCGTCGAAACGCTTGCTCGAGCGCGTCTGCGAAGCGACGCAACGCATCAAAGCCGAGCTTCCGCTCACCGTTGCCGTTTCGCTCGGGATTCTCACCGAAGAGCATCTCGTAGCGCTCGCCGCCGCGGGCGTCGATAAAGTCAATCATAATCTCGAGAGCTCGGAGCGCTATTTCCCGAAGGTGTGCACCACGCACACCTTTGCAGAGCGACTGAAGACGGCGCAGTTGGTGAAGGCACACCACCTCGAGCTCTGCTGCGGCGGCATTATCGGCATGGGCGAAACGATGGAAGATCGGATCGATTTCCTAATGACGCTGCAAGCGCTGCGCCCCGAGGAAGTGCCGATCAATTTTCTCAATCCGCGCCCCGGCACGCCGTTCGGCTCGTATTCGCTGCTCGAACCGAGCGAAGCATTGCGCTTCGTCGCGATGGCACGCCTCGCGCTCCCCAAATCGTTAATTCGTTTTGCGGGTGGACGCGAGGTAACGCTCGCCGGGCTCCAAGATCTGGGGATGCGTAGCGGTGCGAGCGGCATCGTTCTCGGCGATTATCTCACCACCGGCGGGCGGGCCGACGCGGAGGATTTCGCTATGCTCGACCGCTTGGGCTTCGAAGTTCTCGCCTAGCGGCTCGTTCGTAAAAAGCCGAAGATGGACCAGCAGCAAACGCCCTATTTTCAGGTGTTGATGGATTACGTCGATGCCGGCGTCATTCCGTTTCACACGCCCGGGCATAAACAGGGGCTCGGGATGGATGCTGCGTTCCGCGAATTCGTCGGCGATAACGTCTTGGCGATCGACCTCACGCAGATACGCGGCCTCGACGACCTCCTTCAGCCGACCGAGGCGCTGGTTGCGGCGCAAGAGCTCGCCGCCGAGGCGTATGGCGCCGACCAGTCGTTCTTTCTTATCAACGGCTCGACCAGCGGCAACCAATGCATGATGATGGCCGCGCTCAACCCGGGCGAGAAGATCGCATTGCCGCGTAACGCGCATAAGAGCGCGATGGGTGGGTTGATTATGAGCGGCGCTCGTCCGGTTTGGATGCAACCCGAGGTCGACCAAACGTTGCACATGGATCACACCGTGACGCCGGAGACGGTGCGGGCAACCCTCGACGCGCACCCCGACACGCGTGCGGTCTATATCGTCAGCCCGACCTATTACGGTGTTGCCGCCGATCTTGAAGGGATCGCTGCGGTCGCTCACGAGCGCGGTATCCCACTGCTCGTCGATGAGGCGTGGGGGCCGCATTTCCATTTTCACCCGGCGTTACCGCTCTCTGCAATGCAGGCGGGTGCAGATATGTGCATCAACTCGACGCACAAAATGCTCGGCTCGCTCTCGCAGACGGCGATGTTGCACGTGCAAGGAAATCGCATTCGGCTCGATCGTTTGAAGGCAGTGTACAAACTCTTTCTTTCAACTTCGCCGAACCTCGTGCTCGTCGCTTCGCTCGACGTCGCTCGGCGGCAGATGGCGACGGAAGGGAGCGCATTGCTCTCTCGCACGATCGAAATTGCGAACGACGCGCGCGCGCGACTTAACGAAATCGATCGCGTCTACTGTTTCGGTGAAGAATTGCAAGGACGACCCGGCGTCTTCGACCTCGACCCGACGAAGGTGACCGTAACGGTCAAAGATCTCGGGTACACGGGTTACGAAGCCGAAGAAATTTTACGCCGTCGCTACAACGTGCAAGTCGAACTCGCCGATCTCTTCAACATGCTCGCGCTCTTTACGATTGGGACCTCGCAAGAAGCCGCCGACGCACTCGTGAACGGCGTGAGCGAGCTGGCACGCGAGGATCGTCCGCTCGACATCTTTTCGCCCTCGGGTGTTTTGGAGCGACGTTTAAAAAGTTCGAGCTATCTGCTCCCCTCGATCCCTCCGACGCGCATGCTCCCGCGCGACGCATTTCTTGCAGAGACCGAATTCGTTCCATTCCGCAGCAGCAAGGGGCGCATCTGTGCAGAGGTCATCACTCCCTATCCACCGGGGATACCGGTCATTTCTCCGGGAGAAGAGTTGACGACCGAGATCATCGAATACCTTTTGTTGGAAAAACGGGCCGGAACGAAAATGCAAGGCCCATACGACGACGAGCTGAAGTTCATTCGCGTCGTTCGCTAATATTGTCGGAGGGTCGGAAATGCCGTTTTGCAATCAATGTGGTTCGGGCGTCAGCGGTGAGAAATGCTCGAACTGCGGGGCCGAGAATCCCCATTTTCGCGACCCGAACGAGGAGGTCGAGGTCGCGCCTGCCCCAGCTGCGAGCGGCATCGTAGAGCGCGAACGACCCCGCCCTTGGCCCTTGATCGAGAGCTCCCTCGCGCTAGCCTGGCCCCGTTTGCGCAAGCACCCGCTCTTTATCGTAATCGTTCTTGCGATCGATATGCTCGCAGCGGCGTATATGCTGCCGCTCAACGCGTCGATAATGAAGGCGCCGATCGCTCCGAACGCACTCGCACACTTTTACGAGCAGCTCGCGCTGCCGTTCCTGGCCGTGCTCTGCGTGTCGTTGGCAATCCGGTTTCTCGCCCTAGGCGTAGCGGCACAGGCACGAATCGCGGAGTTTCGCTGGACGGCGCGGAGCATTGCAGCGTTAGTAGGATGGTTGTTGCTTGCGGGGCTCGGGTTGGGGTTTGCGGTATTCGTTCTCTCGGCGATCGTCCTGGTGCCGACGATCCTCGCGATGGTCGCTCGCACCGGCGCTACGGCGGCGACCGCTGCGATCAATCCAGCCATCATCGGGGTTACGGCGTTGGTCATGCTGGCGACGGCGATCCCGACGGCGGTGTGGCTCGGCACGAAGATCGCGCTGGTCGAGGCCTCGTTTGCGCTGGGGGAGCGGCGCAATCCCATCGGCGCATCCTGGAAGTTGACCGACGGCTATTTCTGGGAGACCCTCGGTTTCTATCTACTCTATCTTCTCGTAGCGCTCGGCATTCTTATTGTCTGCCTCGGCATCGGCAAACTCTTGGCTTCGCTCTCGCCGCTCCTCGCTTTGGTCGGCGATTTGCTGCAAATGCTGGCCGCAGTCTGGCTGCAATTCGCGGTTGAAGAGGGCATGGTTGGGTGGACGGCAATGCTCCGCGAGGCAAAAGCGACCGGGCGGCAGGGGTGAGGATTGGCTGTGGATAACCGGTAGAAAACGTCTTCTGGAGGAAGTGAGGGCTCGCCACTTGGCGCTGAAAGCCGAATCCGTTTCCCCAAACTGGGAACTGACCCAACTCCTCGACATCTTCCCGCTCCCCATCCGGCAATCGCTCGTGCGGCTCCCGCACCTGGAAACGATCATCGAAGTCGTTCTCGACCTAGGCCGCGCCCCCGAGGCGCGCTTCGAGAGCGACTTTGTTTATCTCTCGGAGACGCCGGTCTCGCCCGAAGATATCGCGCACGTCTGTTCGCGCATCTCCGGCTTCGGCGCCGACAATCGGGCGGGTATCGAACAGACGTTGCACCGTATTAGCGCGATACGCAATCGCACCGGAAAGATCGTCGGGCTCACATGCCGCGTCGGGCGAGCGGTCTACGGAACGATCGACATCATTCTCGACGTTCTGCGCAGTGGGAAATCGATCTGCCTGCTCGGGCGACCGGGCGTCGGCAAGACGACCATGCTGCGCGAGTGCGCGCGCGTGCTCGCTTCGGACCGCAAACGCGTGGTTATCGTCGATAGCTCGAATGAGATCGCCGGCGATAGCGACATCCCGCACCCGGGCATCGGCACAGCGCGGCGCATGCAAGTCCCCGATCCGGCGTTGCAACATGCGGTGATGATCGAGGCAGTGGAAAACCACATGCCCGAAGTCGTGGTCATCGACGAGATCGGCACCGAGGCCGAGGCCGCAGCAGCGCGCACGATCGCCGAACGCGGGGTCACGTTAATCGCCACCGCGCACGGACAAACACTCGAAAATCTGCTGATGAACCCGACGCTCTCCGATCTGCTCGGTGGGATCAGTGCGGTCACGCTCTCCGACGAGGAGGCGCGCCGTCGTGGTACGCGCAAAACCGTCCTCGAACGCAAGCAGCCACCGACCTTCGATATTCTGGTCGAGATTCACGATCGCGATCGGCTGGCGATTCACAAAAGCGTCGCCGACGTCGTCGATGCGACGTTGCGCGGATACCAGCCGCAACCGGAGATTCGCCAGCGTAGCGCATCGGGCGAGGTGGCTATCCTTCAGGAAGCGGAGCCCGAATCGATGCCCCAGGTGGTGGAGAGCATCGAGGGAGTCCCCTTGGAGCGCGACGACGGGCAGCGGCCGCTCTCGATTTTCCCGTATGGAGTCTCGCGCAGTAAGATCGAGCGCGCGATACATAACCTGCGCGTCGGAGCTTCGATTGCCCGGACCTGGGACGATGCCGACGTCGTGTTTGCGCTGAAATCGTTGGAGCGCAAGGGGCAGCCGAAACTCAAGCAGATCGCCGCTGAAAACGTGCCGATCTATGCGATTAAAACCAACACCACCACGCAGATTCAACTCGCACTACGCGACGTCTTTCGCTTGGGGTCGATCGATCACGAAGAGATCGCGATGCGTGAGGCCGAGGAAGCCATCTACCAGGTCATGTTGACGAGCCAGGCGATCGAACTCTCGCCGCAGACCTCCTACGTTCGTCGGATGCAACACCAGATGGCCGAGAAACATCGCCTCCATTCCCGTTCGACGGGCCTGGAACCCAATCGCCGCGTTCGTATCTATCGGGGCGGCGAGTAGGCGCTGCAAGCGCTCGCTGTCACCCCGAGTAGGCGCTGCAAGCGCCGTATCGAGGGGTCCTACGCTTGTTTGACGTCGCCTTCTTCGCTGACCAGAAACCGCGTGTCGTAGGCCATCATCTCGTCCTTGACTTGAACGCGGCTATGGACGTTGAAACGGTGCGCTTTTTTCCCGCCGGAATTTACGAGGCCGCCGTAAAATATTTTGATCAACGGTGTCTGCCCCGGTTTTGGTTCTTCGAGTTTCTTCGAAGCGATGAGCGCGGCGACGATTTTATTCTGGATCGCGACGGGTAGGAGGCGATATGCGTCGTCGCTCTGGCTCGCCGCGGGGTTTTCGGTGGCGCGCCGATCGACGGGTTCGGGGGTGTCGGTGACGTAGCGTACGACGGCATCCCAATGGTCTGCGGCGATACCGGCAAATTCACAATAATACCGATTCCAGGTATCGTGTTTGTGTTGCACGCTATCGCTGCGAATTTGCTTGCAACGAATCGGAAAGCGCTGCTCGCGCAGGCGAACGATGAGATTGAATTCTTTCGTGTCGATTTTATCGCGAATGATGAAAACCAACCCATTGGCAGAGACCTCCATGCCGATCCCCTGCCGCAGATCGTTGGCCTTATTTGCATCGGGGAGCCACCAGACGTGAAAAGCACCGGTACGACGTTGGTACTGTCGCCTGTCGCCTGCACGCCCGAGAAACCACTCGATCACATCTGAGAATATCGAGTTTCCGAGGGACATAGGTTGACCTCCCGTCGAAAGACCGCCCCAGTATGTTTGCGGTCATCGAAGGGATTGAAGGTAGCGGCAAGAGCACCCTGCAAGCGGGGCTCGCCGAGGCGCTGCGCGCGCGCGGACGCCGGGTCGTTACCACGCGGGAACCCGGCGGCAGCCCACTCGGGGATGCGATTCGAGCGCTCTTTTTGGGCTCCGAGCTCGATATCGAGCCTACTGCGGAGGCGATGCTGGTCAATGCCGCGAGGGCGCAGCACGTCGCTACGCTGATTCACCCGGCGTTAGAGCGAGGCGAGGTGGTCATCTGCGATCGCTTCGTCGATTCGACGCTCGCCTATCAGGGCTATGGCCGCGGGCTCGATATAGCGATGCTGCGCAGCCTCTGCGATCTCGCCGTCGGCGATCTCGTCGCCGATCTGACGATCCTGCTCGACTGCGAGCCCAGCCTCTCGCAGCGCCGCCTCGACGAGCGAGGTCGTGCGCGCGACCGGCTCGAGAGCGAGGGAGCCGGCTTTCACCAGCGCGTACGCAGTGGATTTCTCGCGCTCGCGTACGGCAGTTCGCGGCACCTCGTTCTAAATGCCGCCGACGCTCGCGAGGCGCTCGTCGCCGCGGCGCTCGCCGCGATCGAGCAGGCTGTCGCTCGTGGCTGACTACGATCCCGCTATCGGCGCCAACGCCGCGCGTGCCTTTTTTGCGCGGAGCCGCAAGGCCGAGATCGCGCATGGCTATCTTTTTGTCGGGCCAAGCGGCGTGGGCAAAAAGAGCTTTGCGCGTTATCTCGCGCAATCGTTGCTCTGCGAAAACAACGGCGAAAGCGCGTTAGGCGCGTGTGAAGCTTGTCGTTCGTGCACCCTTTTCGAACACGAAGGGCGGAGCTCCCATCCCGATTTTATCGAACACGTCGGTGCCCTGAAGATCGGCGACACGGCGAGTGCAGGTTTGGCAACGACGGGCGATACGACATCGCGCGACCTCATTCGACAACTCGCGATGCAATCGTATTCGGGTGGTCGGCGCGTCCTGCTCCTCGCAGACGTCGAATTTGCATCACCGGCGGCCGCAAACGCTCTCCTGAAGTTTTTCGAAGAACCACCCGCCGGAGTAACGCTCCTGTTGACGAGCTCGACCCCAAGTGCGATTCTCGGGACGATCCGCTCGCGGCTCACCCAATTGCGTGTTGGGCCGCTCTCGCGCGATGAAATGATGCAGTTGCTTGCCCGCCGCGGCTTTGCAGAGGATGCCGCGGAGCGCGTCCTCGCGCGAGCGCGCGGCAGTCTTCCACGAGCCTTGGAACTGCTCGATCTCGACGCGGAGGCCCCGCATGCCGTCATCGCGCGCTGGTTCGACGAAGCGATTGCAGGCGGCACCCCGGCGGTGAACTGGGCGACGCGAGAGAGCCTGGACGAAGGGCTTCTCGCCATAAAGACGTTGTTAAAAGACGCGATTTCAGCGCCCTACCTCGGAGAGAGCTCGGATCGAAGCGTCGACCTTGCCCGTGCCCTCAAAGCATTTGAGAAAATCGACGACGCTCAACGCTTGGCGCGGACGAATGTCAGCCCGACCATGGTTGCCGATCTCGTGCGGATGGCTATCACCGGTCTTGCCCTCTCCGGCGGCGATAGGCGTTAGCGAAAACCTCTCGGTGCGACATCGTCGTAGTTTTTTGCAAACGGGAAGGCGAGGTACGCAAACACGAGTGCTTGTATGACCGCCGGGATTATTTGGTAGAGCAACGGATTCGCCGTCAGCGCGAGCATTTGATAGATCGCTATTTGCGGTAATACGCCCCACAGTAAGATAAAGATCACTGCGAGCACGATCGCTCGAGCCGGATGCTCGCGAACCGCGCGGATCGAAGCGCTGATAGCTAATGGCCCCGGCAGGCCGGAAATCGCTCCGGCCGGGATGGTATAGATCAAAAAAAATGCTGCTAGGAGCTGAAGACCATAGACTCCCAGCGCACCGAAGAGCGAGCCGACCGTCGCTGCAACCGAGATGACAAAAACGAAGCCGATCGTTGCCATGAGGATCGCGCCCGCCTTGCCCAGCGCCTCGCTCCATATACTATCGAAATTCGTGCGGTAACCGCGCTGGAGATCGTTGGCATAGAGCGTCGCGACGCCGAACGCAAAACCAAATGCGAGTTGCTGCAAGAAGCTGATAATGCCGCCACCTGCACTGCCGAGCTGGCCGGTCAAGAGTTGGGCGACCTGTGCGAGTAGGACGCTGACCAGCGCGGCCAAAAGCGGGACGACGATAATCGCCGGGTGACGCAGTAGGAGCCCGAGGCCGCGAAGATAGATGCCGAGATCGACCTCGGGCGTACCGCGTCGGTTCATGCAGAGATCCTAGCCGCGCGCGCCATCGAGCGCGTGGCGACACGAACAATCCGCATGCAGATCGACCCGTTCGATGATTTTGCCGAGCGCCGCTTTTACGCGCTCGTTATTGCTCGCGAACACCGTCATAACTTCGGCGTGCGAAACGGGCGACATTCCTTCGAGGCCGACGTCGTAATCGGTAATCAACGAGATGTTCGCGTAGCAGATCTCCAATTCACGCGCGAGGTAGGATTCAGGATACTGGGTCATGTTGATGACCTCCCAGCCCTGGCTCTGAAACCACTTTGATTCCGCCCGCGTAGAAAAGCGCGGCCCTTGAATCACAACGACCGTTCCGCGTTCGTGCGTCTCGATGCCGAGGTCGATCAACGATTTGGCGGCGATGCCGCGCAAGGTCGGGCAATAAGGGTCGGCAAAAGAGACGTGCGTGGTGATCGGCCCGTCGAAGAAGGTATCGCGGCGCCCCGTCGTGCGATCGACGATCTGATCGGCCACAACCATTGAGCCGGGTTTGACATGGACTGCCAGGGAACCGCAAGCAGTCGGCGCGATGATACGCGAGACGCCAAGCATTTTCATTGCGTATAAATTCGCGCGATAATTGATGGATTGTGGTGGGAAACGATGATCCTTACCGTGACGCGGAAGAAACGCGACGCGTTTTCCGGCGATCTCGCCGAGCGCGACGCGGTCGCTGGGGGCACCGTACGGCGTCTCTATCCAGACTTCGCGTGCGTTCTCGATGAGCGAATAAAATCCGGATCCGCCGAAAACGCCGATATCTGCTCGTTCGTTCGTTTGCATGAGTCGCAGATTCGAGAGGAGAATCGTCGGCCCTGCGATGTTCATCCTCAAACACGTTTTACTCGCCGTTGCTACGGCGTTCAACCCAAGCCTTTATCGGACCCAGTGCAGTGCTCTGCTGGCGGGGAACTTGCCGGCCTACGCTGCGACGCTTGCACCGAGCTACCGCGTACTCGATCTCGGAGGTAAGGTCGAAACCCGCGGGCAGGTTCTCAGAACGTTCACCCGCTGGTTCCGCGCGAAGAGTGGAACGATCGAGAGCTGCCGTGCGAACGCAGCGACGGCGTCTTCGACAGCGACGAGCGCCATATTGCCGCTTCATATTGTCGAAAATGTCGCGATTCGAGTTCCGTACGAGGGTGTGCGTCGCTACAGGATCGACCTGCATGCAATCGAGCGTTGGGAGATCGTCGCAGGGCGGTGGCAGGCAGTCGAAAGCGTCGTGCAAAAGCGCAGCGTCACGCCGCTCTAGGCGAACCTTGCGCCGCACGCGCTTCCGGTGCTCCCCGGTGCTCCTCGATACGCTCCCTGCGGGAGCACCTTGGCGTGGCACAGGGGCCTGCGGGGGCTCCTCAGGCGGAACCCTCTCTCCCGAGAACGAACGAACTCCCTTCGTACCCTTGCTTTCTGGAGGTTCCTCACGCCCGTGCTTATTCGTGGACTTTCGATTCTTTTGGCAGGCATCGTTTTGAGCGCCGCCATCGCTAAAACTGCGCGCGCGGCCGCACCGGCGCCGCTGCCCCCGGCCGTCGCCACCGCAATCGCTGCCGCCTACGCAAACCAGTGTACGCTGTTGAAAAATACCGATATCGACGGTTACAGCAAAACCTTGACCAACCGTTGGGTTGAAAGCGATCCGAACGGAACGAAGACCACCAAAGCGCAGGCGATCGGTGCGATCAAACAACAGATCGCGGCGATGGGCTTAACGGTTACCGATTGTGCGGCAACGATCGCCGGGGGCAGCGTAAGCCCCGACGGCAATACCGTAACGGTCAACGTCGAACAATCAGCCGACGGCACCGTCGCTTCGCAGGCCGGAACTTCGCCGATTCAAGTTGCCTCGAAAGAGACCGATATCTGGGTGAAGCGTGGCGGAGTCTGGCTTCAAAGTGCGTCGACGATTCTCAAAAACACGATCATGCTCAACGGCCAAGTCGTGCAACAAACGGGAAGTCGATAGCCGAAAAACGTGAACGAGGGGTCGGTCGCCGGATATCGTTCGCCTATCGGCGACGTGGCCGATCTCTCTTAGCGGTTGAAATCACTCGGTTTGAGATTGTCGAGAAACTTCTTGAACCGAGAGAGATCCTCTTCGTCCCCCTCACCGCCCTCGCCCTGGCTCTCTTCGAGTACGATCTTATCGGTAACGTAGATCGGCGCTTTCGCGCGTAACGCGAGTGCGATTCCATCGGATGGACGTGCGTCGATCTCTTTGAGTTCACCGCCGGCTCGCACCACGAGTTTTGCAAAGAACGTCGAGTCACGAATATCGTGAATGACCACCTGTTCGATCGTTCCTTCCAACGTTTCGACGATCGAGAGCATAAGGTCGTGCGAGAGCGGCCGCGGCGCGTGCCCGCCCTCGAGCACGTGCGAGATCGCAGCGGCTTCGAACGGTCCGATGAGAATCGGTAAGAAATGCATGCCATCTACCGCTTTGAGAATGACTACGGGTTCATGGGTGAGCAAATCGATTCCGAGCTTGTCGACCTTCATCTGACGCATACCCTGGAGTAATCCTACGTGAGGCAGGCTTTCCCTGGCATGGGCGGAAGCGAAGCCGACTTGTCATGGCACTCTCTTGCGGTATCGTCGGGCTTCCCAATGTCGGGAAATCCACCATCTTCAACGCACTAACGCGCTCGGCACAGGCGTTGGCAGCCAACTACCCCTTTGCCACAATCGAGCCCAACGTCGGTGAAGTCGCCGTCCCCGACGAGCGCCTCGGCGTGCTCCAGGATCTCGTGAGCGCCCGCCGCATCGTGCCGACCACGGTCCGCTTCGTCGATATCGCCGGCCTCGTCCGCGGGGCGAGCACCGGGCAGGGGCTCGGCAACGCCTTCCTGAGCCATATTCGGGAGACCGATGCGATCGCGATGGTCGTGCGCTGTTTTGACGATGCCAACGTCACGCACGTGGAAGGCGGGCCCGACCCGGCCCGCGATATCGAGATCATCGCTATCGAGCTTGCGCTCGCCGATCTCTCGACGATGCGCAAGCGCCTCGATCGCCTGGAGCGGGAGGCGCGTGCGAACTCTAAGCTTCGCCCGTCCTACGAGGCGGCGGCTCGGCTTACCGCAGCTCTCGAGGAGGGAAAGCCCGCGCGCTCGTTCCCCGAAGGCTCCCTCGAACGCGAGGTCGCCCGCGAGAGTTTCCTGATTACCGTGAAGCCGCTGCTCTACGTTGCCAACGTCGACGAGGCCCAGATCGCGACGGAGGGGCCTTATGTCGCGGCGGTGCGGAGGGTGGCGAAGATCGAAGGGGCGCAGGTGGTGGTGCTTTGCGGCAAAATCGAGGCCGAGTTCGCCGGGCTCTCCGACGAAGAGGCGCGCGCCTTCTGCGACGAGCTCGGTATCGAGCGCCGTGGGCTCGACGAGCTGGCCCTTGCAGCCTTCGAGACCCTCGGGCTCATGACGTTCCTCACCGCGGGGGAGCAAGAGGTGCGCGCCTGGACGATCGAACGGGGCACCAAGGCTCCGCAGGCCGCCGGGAAGATCCACAGCGATATCGAGCGCGGCTTCATTCGCGCTGAGATCGTCAGCTACGAAGATTACGCCGAGTATAAAACCATGGACGCGATCCGTGCTGCCGGGCGCTTGCGGAGCGAAGGGAAAGAGTACGTCATGCAAGAGGGCGACGTCGTCAACTTCCGGTTCAACGTCTAAGCGGTTGGTAAACCTAGCGGGTGCGACCTAAGTGCTCCAGGAACCGCCGAGAGCGAACGCAAACGTGAGACGGGTTTGCTCTTTGCGCAGATACAACGCACATAAAAATTAGGAGGCACTAGGTTTCTATGAGCACCTCGCCCCGCGATGTCTCGGTCTTCGGCGACGGAATCACGTACTTCAAAGAAGCGGCGGATATTCTCGAGCTCGATGCGGGTATGCGACTCATTCTCACGCACCCGGCTCGACAGATCATCTTTTCGATTCCGTTCCAGCGCGACACCGGAGAGTTCGAGGTTTTCACCGGATACCGCGTGCAATATAGCTTCGCGCGCGGCGCGGCGAAGGGCGGCATTCGCTACCACCCCGGCGTCACGCTCGACGAAGTGACCGCGCTTGCGTTCTGGATGACCTGGAAGTGCGCGGTCGTCGATCTTCCCTTCGGCGGAGCGAAGGGCGGCGTTACCTGCGACCCGGCGACGCTCTCGATGAACGAACTCGAACGTATCACTCGCCGCTACGCAGCCGAACTCGTTGAAGTCGTCGGCCCCGATAAAGACGTTCCGGCACCCGACGTTAACACCACTCCGCAGATCATGGCGTGGTTCATGGACACGTACTCGATGCACGTGCGCCAGAACGTCCCCGGCGTCGTCACCGGTAAGCCGTTGGAGATCGGCGGTTCTCGCGGGAGGGTCGAGGCGACCGGGCGCGGTGTGACGATCTGCGCGCTCGACCAGATGGCGAAGATGGGCTTGAAGCCCGAACAGAGCCGCATCGCCATTCAAGGCTTCGGCAATGTCGGTATGTATGCAGCGAAACTCTTCGCCGAACGCGGTTGTAAGATCGTCGGTATCTCCGACGTGACCGGTGCCTATCACAACGATAAGGGTATCGACATCGCTGCAGCGATGCAGCATGCCGCCGAGCACCGCTCGCTCGACGGCTTCAAGGGCGGCGATAAGATCAGCAACGGCGAATTACTCACCGTCTCCTGCGACGTGCTCGTGCCGGCCGCGCTCGAAAAGGTCTTTACCGCTGAGAACGCTGCGAACGTCAAGGCGAAGCTCATCGTTGAAGGAGCGAACGGTCCGACCACCCCCGAAGCCGCGAATATCTTTCGAGAGCGCGGCGTCGTCGTTATTCCCGATATTATGGCGAACGCCGGCGGCGTTACCGTCTCGTATTTCGAATGGGTACAAGATCGCATGGGCTATTTCTGGAAGGAGTCGGAGGTCAACGAGCGTCTGGAAGATACGCTACTCGAGAACCTCCATCACATTCAGGATTTTGCGAAGAAGCACAACACGACGTTGCGCATCGCCGCGTACTCCATCGCGATCGATCGCGTCGTGAAAGCACTGCGTCTGCGCGGTATCTACGCGTAGCATCGCTCGACCGAGACAATAAAGAAGCGGCCCGCCGAAAGCTCGGCGGGCCGCTTCTTTATTGCGTTCGTTCGTACGGCTAGTGCTGTGCGAACGGATCGGGGTAGAAGTAGCCGGTCCCGTTATAAACGTTGATTGCGCTGACGGGGTTCATCGTCGTGCCGTACGCGGTATTGATGGTCTGGATAAATGCGTTGGCGATGAGCGCGTAGCCGGTATCGGAAGGATGCAGGCCGTCGAAGCTCAGGATGCCGCCGCCGAATCCAAGCGTGCAACACTTGCCGGGATTGATCGTTAGCGCCTGGAGGAAGTAGGGGTTGGGGTTTGCGCCGATCGCACCCTTCCAGGAGAGATTATCTTCGAGCGTCTTCGTATCGACCAGCGGCGTGTTCGTCGCTTGCGCGGCGGCGAGAATGCCGTTGTTGATGTTATCGTTGACGCTTTGCACCTGTGCAGCCCACGCCGGCGTGAAGTAGTTTCCGCCGAGGCCGGTGCCGGCGCCGTTGGGATCGAGTTGGAGCGCTCCGACGAGAGCGGTAGCCAGCGCCGTCGGGTTGGCCAGAAGCGTCGGATTCGCTTTGATGACGGCTCCGAGCGTTCCGATCGTGGTGAGCATGCCGGTCTCCGTGAGGTAGCCCGGAGTGCTGGTGGTTGCGCCCAATCCGTAGGCGTTGGAGACGGCGACCACGAGGCTCTGCGCCTCGGGGAGGGTGATCGGTAGCGCGGGGCTCTGCGAGGTGGCGAAGAGCTCGATCGTACAGGCCGCATTCGCTTGGATATCGCAGACCGAGGGTTGCAGGGTCGGAGCGAGTTCGCCGGTGAGCACCGCCGGATCTTGGACCGTGAAGAACTGCGGAGCGACGAGGATGTCGGGGATATTCGCCACTACGACCTTCGCACCGGTGGCCTTCAGTTGGTTGATGATCGTCGTCATGTCGCTCTGCACCTGGGCAACGGTCGTGTCGTCACCCTGCCATTGCCCGGCGCTAAATGCGTACTTGAGCAGGTCGTTTGCACCGAGCCAGACCGTGGCAAGCGTCGGTTTGAGCGAGACCGCCGCGGCGAGCGGCGTGAGCGAGGAACCCAGCTTCGTGAAACTTTGGAGAACGGGCCAGAAATCCTCGCTCTCGCCGCCGACAACGCCCTGAACGGCGGCCGGGATACCCGGGATCGCCGCACAGCTGGGTACGAGCGGCTGATGCATCGCGATCTCTTCGTGGATCGTGAGGCCGGGGATGCCGAGGTCCAATGGCGTGACATAGGGGTACTCAAGGGCCGTCCCGACGGTCGAGAGGCTGTAGGCAGCCTGATCGTTCGCTTTGCAACCTGCTCCCGGCGCGGTGCCGAAGAGTGGGGCGAATGAAAGCCCGCCGGTGAGTGCGGGGTTCGCCGGCACGAGTTCGTTGCCGATGCCCGGCCCCTCGATGAGCGGCAGAGGGCTATTCGGGCCAGTCATCGTCAGCAGGGTAAAGGGGGTGCCAGTTAGGGCTGTCTGCGCTTGTTCGTAGAGAAGCGACCACCAGCCGTTCTCTTGCCCGAACGGCGCCGGAGCTCCGGCATAGGGAGTCCCGGTCAGGAGTGGGTTTGTAACCGTCGTACCGCCGAGCCAGCCTGCGGATTGGTAACCGGCGGTCAGGCTGTCGCCGACACCGACGATGCGCGCGAGGACGTTCGGTGCCGCCGCCGAGGGCCCCGGAGCCGGGACCGTCGAGGAACTATTGCTGCCTCCGCCGCCGCAGGCCGCGAGCGCGGCCATGGCAACCAGGGCGAACGCGCGTTGGAGATGCTTGATCTTCATCGTTCTCATCCTTGCCTTAGAACTGAATCACGCTCGGCGAACCGATGCCGAACTGAATCTGAATTTGAGTGGCTTTAAGTCCGCCGACGACCGGCGCGCATTGCGTGATCGAAGCGCACGAGATCGCGGAGACACCGTAGGGGGTCTCGTTCGAAGGCCCGCCGCTATTGAGCTGGAGCTGAACGAAGGTATCTTTCGTCAAGCGGCGCGAGACACCGAGGAAATACGCGAAGAGATGCTGCGCGTAGGGATCGGTCGGAAGATAATCGCGCGAGCTCTGTGGCTCGAAGAAAAACTTTGTCTTGGAATCGGGGGTATATTCGAGATAGAGAATCTGGTAGAGCTGTGCTTTGTTCACGCCGTTGATTCCGTTGGGATGGCTGAGCCAGCCCGGAGCGACGGTGAAGGTGCCGAACATCTTCGGCGTCTTCAGAAACGGCACCGTAACGGCGAGCGACAAAACCTGCGCCGAACGCGTCTTCGTATTGAAGAAGATCGGGCCGTCGGGCGGATTGACGGCGAAGGGGACGGTGTCGTCGTTCTGGGTCGAGGCGCCGATCTTCGACCAACGCGAGACGTAGGTCGGGGTGACGACGAACGGCAGCACGCGGCCGTTATTAAACTTGATCGAGAAGAGCTTTTCGTAGTTGAAGAACAGGAACGTATCCTTGGTGGTAACGTTGATGTTCTCCGGCGTACAGCCGTTCGCCGAGGTGTTATTGAGGTTCACGCAACCGATCGGGTTGGCGAAGCCCTGTAGATAGAGCGGCACGGTTCCGCTATTGAAGCCGTAGGGGTAGTGCTGAAGCTGGTACATCGAGACCATGAAGCGGTTTGTGGGGTTGAACCCGTAGCCTGCAACGAGATCGACTCCGCCCGGCAGCCACTGACCTTTTGCGGTTCCAATGTTGCCGTAGGGGAACGCCATCGATGCATCGGCGGTGTAGGTGAAACCGGTCGGAAGCCCTTGCTGGACAGTCGCGCCCCCAACGGGGTGCTGTTCGACCGGGGGTACTTGAGCGACCGTGCGCTTGCCGACGGCGCTCTTGGCCTTCGGGGACTTCATGGCGTTCTTGATGGCGGTGTTCGCGCCACCGACCACGTTGGTCGCAAAGGCCTCGCTCGTAGTGGCGGCGGCGGGCGCCGCCGAGAGCCCTAGCGCGATGAGGGCCGCGCCTGCGGCAATCGCGCGAAGAGAAAGTTTGTGCATTCGCATCTCCAAATCGGGAGCCCGGCGGAAAACGGAAAAAGCGTCCCCCGGTTGGCGGGTTAGGTTGCTCTTGATGCCCCGCTTTCCCTGGCGATGGAGCGCGCTTTAACCTTGCGGGGGCGTCGAAGTTTCCCCTAGGTCGAGCCCGGCCGCCGTGCCGTGTGCCTCGACGAAGGGGCGGCCGAAGAGGCGCGCCTCCAAGCTCTTAATAACGACGTAGAGCACCGGGGTCACCATCAGGTTGAGGAACGTCGAGAGCAGCATCCCGCCGAAGACGACGGTGCCGATCGATTGGCGTGCCGCGCTACCTGCGCCGGTGGCAAAGACCAGCGGTGTCGCACCGAGGATGAAGGCGATCGAGGTCATCAGAATCGGGCGCAGGCGGGTCTGCGCACCGCGTAGCGCGGCGGTGGTGATATCGGCGCCGGCTCGCAACTGCTGGTTGGCGAACTCGACGATCAGGATCGCATTTTTACTTGCCAGACCGACGAGCATAACGTAGCCGACTTGGACGTAGACGTTCTGGGCCATGCCCATGAATGGGATAAAGTTTCGCAGCCCGATCAGGGCGAGTGCGCCGAAAAGTGCAGCCGGCACTGCCAACAATACGATGAGCGGGTCGATCCAGTTTTCGTAGAGTGCGGAGAGCACGAGAAAGACGAAAATAATGCCGAGCGCGAAGAGGAGGATCGTCTGCGAGCCGGCGTGGATCTCTTCGAGCGAGATGCCGCTCCATTCGTAGCTCACGCCCGGCGGTGCGACGTGCTTGAATATCTGCTCCATTGCGGTAATCGCTTCGCCCGAGCTATGCCCGCTCGCGGCTTGGCCGGTAATTTCGATGTTACGATAGAGATTGTAGTGGTCGATCACCGGCGCCGAGAGGGTGCGCTTTACGCTGACGAGCTCCGGCAACGGAATCATCCCGCCGGCCGCGGAGCGGGTATAGAGGCTTTGGAGCGAGGCGATACGATCGCGATACGGCTCGTCGCCTTCGACGTAAACGCGATAGGATTGGTCGAGGTAGGTAAAGTCGTTTACGTAGGCGCCGCCGAGCATCACGCCCAGGGTTGCATAGAGATCGCTCAACGGAACTCCAAGCGAGATCGCTTTCTGGCGGTGTACCGTTGCTTCGATCTGCGGGGAGTCGATCGCAAATTGCGTGCGCACTTGGGCGAGGCGCGGGTCCTTTGCCGCTGCGGCGATAATCTTCTTCGCAACGTCATCGAGTTGTCGGAGCGTAAGCGTTCCATTGTTTTCAAGTTCGAACTGGAAGCCGGAGGTCGTCCCGACTCCGCTGATCGCCGGTGGGTTGAAAACGAGCACCTGGGCTTGTGCGAACGAGAAGAAGTGATAGAAATATTTGAATGCCAGAAAGCCCGCAGAGTTAAATGGGCCGTTGCGTTGATTCCACGGCTTGAGCCGGACGAACATAATGCCGCGGTTCGGGGTCGAACCGCCGAAACTGAAGCCGCCGATATTGAAAACATGTTCGACCTGCGGTTGCGCCAGAAAGTATTTTTCCACTTGTACCGCGACTGCATGCTCGCCTGCAAGCGACGTGCCTTCGGGGGCCTGTATCAAACAGATCAGATATCCCTGGTCTTCGTCGGGAATGAAGCCTGAAGGGATGACTTTAAAGAGCACGACGACGAGCACGAGCGTTATAGCAAATGCGGTGAGGACGCGTCCGCGAACCTTCAATAACCGCGGCAACGTGCGCGCGTAAGAGCCTCGAAAGCGTTCGAGGCGCCGATTGAACCAGGTAAAGAGCCCGAAGCGCGGCGGACGATCCCCAAGGTGCAAGAACTTCACTGCCAACGGCGGCGCGAGCGTCAACGATGCAAAGAGCGAGATCGAGATCGAGCCCACGATCGTGAGCGCAAATTGTTTGTATATCTGCCCCGTCGTCCCGGGGAAGAACGCGACGGGAATAAAAACCGCCAACAATACGAGCGATGAAGCGACGACGGCGCCTTGAATCTCTTCCATCGCCTCGGCGGCGCCGGCGAGAATGCCGGAGCCGCGTAATTTTACGATACGCTCGATATTTTCAATGACGACGATTGCGTCGTCGACGACCAAGCCGGTGGCGAGTGTTATCCCAAAAAGCGTGATCGTGTTAATTGAGAAACCAAAGAGTTTCATGATCGCAAACGTGCCGATCAACGAAACCGGGATGGTAATCGCCGGAATGAGGGTGGCACGGCCGTTCTGCAAAAACAAGTAGATGACCGCGATGACGAGCAAGATCGAGATCAGCAACGTTATTAGCACGTCTTTGATCGACTCTTGCACGAACGCCGTCGAGCTGAATGCGACCTGATAGTGAACGCCGGCCGGAAATTTTTTCTCCAGCTTGTTCATTTCGGCGATCACGGCGCTCGAAACGGTGAGCGCATTCGCCGAAGGGTACTGCTGAACGCCGATTCCGACGACGTTTTGGTGCCCGTCAAAACGCAGGAAGCTGCTATAATCTTCGGCGCCGAGATCGACGCGTGCGACATCCCCGAGGCGCGTTATTCCACCGTTGGGATCGGAGCGCAAGATAATATCGCGGAATTGCTGCGGGGTGGTGAGGCGTCCCTGAACGCTGACGACGTAGGTGTAGGGCTGGTTTGCGGGTTGTGGCGGCGCTCCGATGCTGCCGCCGGCGACCGCGGCATTCTGCGTTTGAATCGCTGATAGAACGTCGGTGACGGTAAGTCCGCGCGCGGCAAGTTCGTGTGGATCGAGCCAAATGCGCATCGCGAAGAGGCGCTCGCCGAAGATGTTGACGTTGCTGACGCCGGGGATACGCTTGAGGTTGTTGACGATGTTGAGTGCGGCGTAATTGCTGAGGAAGAGGGTATCGTATTTCGATGTGTTCGAGATCAGCGGCATGCCCATCACGAAGGAGCCGGCGTTCTTACTGACGGTGACGCCCGACTGCGTTACCGTGCCGGGAAGGCGTCCGAAGGCACTCTGAATGGCATTCTGCACGTCGGCGGCGGCGATATCGAGATCGGTTCCGAGGTGAAACGTGCACGTAATCGACGAAGAGCCTTGCGCGCTTACCGACGAGATGTAGTTGAGCCCTTGCACGCCGTTGACGGCTTGTTCCAAGGGAATCGTAACAGAGGATTCGACGGTTTTCGGGTCGGCGCCGAGATAAAACGCCGAAATCGTAACGACCGGCGGATTGATCTGCGGATATTGCGCGACTGGAAGCGTGGGGATAGCGATCAAACCCGCGATCGTAATGATGAGCGCGAAGACCGTTGCGAAGATCGGGCGATTGAGAAAGAACTTGGTCACGCGGAGAAGGCCTGCTCTGCGTGGTAGGAGGACCGCGAGAGTGGGCTGCTCACGACTTGATGGAAGCCTTTCGAACGCGCGAGCGCTCCGAGTTCGGCGAAGCGTTGCGGGGTGATAAATTCGGTGACCGGGAGATGTTTTTTACTGGGCTGGAGATATTGCCCCATCGTGAAAATGTCGACCCCGACGGCCCGTGCATCTTCCATCGTCGCTTCGATCTCCTCGCCGCTCTCGCCGAGGCCGAGCATAAGCGAGGTTTTAGTGAAGCGATCGGGGGCGCGTTCTTTGGCATGGCGGAGAATCGCTAAGGACTGATCGTACTTCGCGCGCTTATCGCGAACGTGGGGGGTGAGCCGGCGCACCGTTTCGAGGTTATGAGCGAAAACATCGGGGCGTGCGTCGAGCACGATCTCTAAGGCGGTGAGATCGCCGCGATAGTCGCCGCTGAGAATTTCAACACGCGAGCCGGGCACACGTTCGTGGATGGCCCGGACGGTATTTGCAAAAATCAACGCCCCACCGTCGGCAAGATCGTCGCGATCGACTGCAGTGAGCACGAGATACTTCCAGCCAAGGTCGGCGACGGCATCGGCGACCCTCGTCGGTTCGAGCCAATCGACGGCACCGCGGGGGTTGCCGGTCTTGACGTTGCAAAAGCGACAGCCGCGGGTACAGGTGTCGCCGAGAATCATAATCGTCGCGGTCCCTGCGCCCCAGCATTCGGCGAGGTTCGGGCAGGCGGCTTCTTTGCAGACGGTGTTGAGGGTGAGCCCAGAGACCTTGCCCTTCACGCGCTCGTAGTCTTCACCATGGGGCAAGCTAACGCGAAGCCAGTCCGGCTTGCGTGCGTAGCGTATCGCCTCAGGGGGCGTACCAGTGAGATCGATCTCGATAGCCATAACCTCGCAGATTCTAACATCCCGCAGCCCCCGAAGGCTGCAGCCTAAACCGAACAGGTCGCGGGAAATAGCCCCGCGCGACTTTTTCTGCAACCCGCCGATGCTACAGCGAGAAGCTTACCCTGCGCCGGGAGCGAGCAGGTTGCGCAGGAGGGCAAGGGTCGCCTGACGGGCCTGCTCGCTCGCTTTGCCGGGAAGCATCGTTGCGTTTGCTTCGAAGAGCACGAGGCTCCCCTCGCCGTCGAGCCCGAAATCGGCACCGGCATACTGAAGGCCCAACTCGCGTCGAACCGTTTCGAGCGCCGAAAACGCCCGCTCGCCGATTCGCTCGCGTGGGTGTCGGCGGAATTCGCGGTCGATCGCGCGCCCTAATTCGCCGCTCGCCAAATCGGCGGTTTCAAAGTGCACTTTCCAATCGGTCGAGAGGGCAGCGTGGACGGGCACGATCGCATCGCCGATAAAGAGCGCGCGATACTTGCAGTAATACCCGCGTTCGTCGCGCGTGTCGATAAATTCGACGGCATAGAACTCTTCGCCGGGAAGAGCGGCGAGTGCAGCGTTGAGTTCTACCGTATCGGCGACGCGTAAACAGAAGCGCCCGTTGTGGAAACCCGGCGATCGCACGAGAAACGGATACGAAATGCCGTTGGCGGCGAGCGCGATACTCGCCTGCGTGTTGCGCAAGCGTTCGCGTTCGATCCGCACTATCCGTGGTACGCGCAGCGCGGTACGCCCGCGAAGGCGCGCCGCATTGCGGTCGCGGCGTGTTTTCGCAATGGCGGCCGGGTGATTCACCAACGGCGCGTCGCTGCGAGAGACGACGTTCTCCGCGATCGCCAGGGCTTTCTCCGCGGCGTCGGCATCGCCGATCGCGTTGAAGAGAATATCGTGCTCGGGAAGTTCCGCCTCGGGCGACATCGCGTCGACGTGCGCGAGCGTAATTGCGTAGGTATCGTTGGGGAGAAGCGGTTCGAGATCGATGTTTGCGTTCGCGATAGCGAGCAGCGCGAGAACGCGGATCGGTCGCTCGGTGCCGCGAAAGGGAATCGTTCGGATCGGCGCGAGCTTAATCGCGTTGCGACGATGGCGGTCGGCGGCATCGTCGTCGCCGATACGTTGGTAACCTTGCGCCAATCCGAGGTGAATCTGTAGTTCGAAGGGATCGATTTCGAGCGCGCTTTCATAGGTGTCGATAGCAGCGCGCACGTCACCGGCCGCGAGCATTGTATGCCCGCGGTTCACGAGTGCGACGACTTCGGCCCTCCGCCCGTTCACTGCGAGGGTATCATTCCCCGGCGGGCGCTCACTTCCCGAGCGAGCGCTACCTCGCTCGCGAGCGGGTTCTCCGGCGGCCGGGAGAAGAGTGAGGGGTGTGCTTTCGTCGCCTGGCTCCTCGGTTCGTTGCCCTCGCCGGCATTCTAGCGATCGCGGCGTGCGCGAGAACCGCCCCGAAGCTCTACGGCACCCTCCTCCAACCCGTTCGCCCCGCTCCGCCGCTTGCCGCGATCGACCAGAACGGGGCGCCGTTCGCGCTCGCCCGCGAGCGCGGGCGCGTCGTCGCGCTCTACTTTGGGTTCACCCACTGCAAGGATATCTGCCCGCAGACGCTTGCGAAACTCGGTGCCGCGCGAGCAAAATCGGGGCTCATCCCTCGCGTCGCGATCCTGTTCGTCAGCGTCGACCCCGCTCGCGATACGCCTGCGGCGTTGCGTGCATTCTTTGCTCGCGTCGGCGTGCGCGCGGTCGGCATTACCGGGACGCACGCGCAGATGAGACGCATCTGGAAAGCCTATGGAGTCGAGGTGCAAGCGACGCGCAACGATGTCGGGCACAGCGACTTCGTCTATTTTATCGGCCCGCGCGGGAACCTTCGCATCGTCGGCGGCGACGATATGTCGATCGCGCAGCTCGCCTCCGATATGCGCGGCCTAGCGCGGTAGGGTCGAGTGCCGACGATATGCGAGCTCGAGGACGAACGCCGCGAGAAAAAGGGCGACGCCGGCCGCGGGTAGCCCGATCGTCGTCCAGCCGGGAGCGTTATACGGAAGATGGTTAAAATCGAGGTTCGTTAGGCCGAATGCCACGGCGAGAACGGCAACGACTCTCCCGACGCGCGAACGAAAACCCAGCGGAGCCATCGCGTATATCGCATTTAATAAAAACAACGTAATGAGGTGAAACGACATCGTCAGTTGGTTCTCTCCAGAAGTCCAAAGTCCGCAGCGAGGTGCGCCAGCAAGGCATCGCGAGCCTCGGCGAGGGAGACCTCGTGCCCGATTTCGTGCGCGATCGAGGTGATGCCGCGGTCGAGGAGGCCGCATGGATTGATAAGCCGGTCGTAATCGAGCGCGGTGTTGACGTTGAGGGCGATGCCGTGGAGCGAGACCATCTTTTGCACGGCGAGCCCGATCGCGCAGATCTGATTGCGACCAACCCAGACGCCGGCGTGTTCGCTCCAGCGCTCGGCGGTGATGCCGAAATCGGAGCAGGTTGCAATGACCGCAGCTTCCAGCGAACGCACCAACGGTACGACCTCGCGAAATCGTTCGAGTTTGCGAATCGGGTAGACCACGAGTTGCCCGGGGCCGTGATAGGTAACGTCCCCGCCGCGTTCGATTTCGACGATGTCGATGCCGCGTGCTGCGAGCGCCTCGGGAGCGAGTAATACGTTCTCGCGCTTCGCGTTGCGCCCCAGCGTTATCGTCGGCGTATGCTCGACGAAAATCCACGTTTCAGGCTCGCTTCCCGCACGCACCGCCTCGTGTAAGCGGTGCTGGATATCCCAGACCTCGCGGTACGGGCGCAGACCCAAATCGAGGATCCGCGCCGTTCCCAACGTGCGGTCTATTTTGCAGCTCCGACCGGTGCCTTCGGCTTGGGGTTGACGATGTGAATCGCCTTGCCGTGCGCGGCCTCCGCTGCGTCCATGATGCCTTCGGTGAGCGTCGGGTGCGGATGGATCGAGAGCCCGATATCTTCGAGCGTCGCGCCCATCTCCAGCGCGACCACGCCCTCTCCGATTAACGATTCGGCCTGCGGTGCGACGATGTGCATGCCGAGTAGCAAATCGGTCTTTGCATCGCCGACGAGCTTGATGATGCCGTCGCTCTCGTTCATCGTTCGCGCACGACCACTCGCCGCGAGCGGGAACTTGCCGATCCGTACTTCGTAACCCTTCGCTTTTGCCTCTTCTTCGGAGAGCCCGACGGTGGCGACCTCGGGGTCGGTGTAGACGCAGTTCGGAATCGCGATTGGGTCGAACGCCGCGCTCGCATCTCCACCGATCACCTCGGCCGCCACGACGCCCTGCTTCATCGCACGATGCGCGAGCAGCGGTTGCCCGGTGACGTCGCCGATGGCGTAGATGTGCGGAACTTTGGTGCGCATGCGCGCATCGACGGCGAGGAAGCCTTTCTCGTCGACCGAGAGACCCGCAGCCGCGAGATTGAGCGCGTCGGTGACGGGGCGGCGCCCGACGGCGACGAGTGCCATATCGAACTCGCGCGTCTCCTCTTTGCCGCCGGTTCCTGCGCCGGCGATCGTTGCTTTGACGCCTTTAGCGGTGGTTTCGAGTGCGGCGACTTTCGTGTCGAGCATGATCTCGACGCCCTGTTTCTTGAGGATGCGTCCGAGCGTTTTTGAAATCTCGAGGTCGCTGCCGGTAAGAATCTGCGGCAGCGCCTCGACGACGAGCACCTGCGCGCCCATGCGCGTGTACACCGTCGCAAACTCCAACCCGATCACGCCGCCGCCGATGACGAGCATTGTTTTCGGAATCTGTTTGATGCCGACTGCGTCGTCGGAGTTGAGAATCCGCTTCCCGTCGCGCGGCCACGCCTTGACGTCGATCGGTGCCGAGCCCGTGGCGATCACGATTTGCGCCGCACGAATGCGGTGGTTACTGCCGTCTTTGCCTTTGAGCGCGATCTCGTTCGGAGAGACGAACGATGCTTCGCCATACATAAACTGCACGTTGTTCGCTTTGAAGAGCGTCTTCACGCCGCCGACGTTGGAAGCGACGACCTCGTTTTTGAACTTCTCGACTCCGGCGCGGTCTACGCTCGCCTTGGGAACCTTGAGCCCGATCGCTTCGGCATGATCGATATGGCGAATCACTTCGCCGACATGCAGCAATGCTTTCGTGGGAATACAGCCCCAATTCAGGCAGACTCCGCCTACCTCGTCGCGATCGACGCAGATGACGGTTTTCCCGAGCTGGCCCAGCCGGATGGCGGCATGATAACCGCCGGGGCCCGCACCGATGACGACGGCATCGACCTGATGTTCGGCCACGAAAAGACTCCTTACGCGCAGGCGTGGATGAAAGGTAGGATACCCGGCATTTATTCCGCTGCGGAAGGCGGCGGGCCTCCGTGGTACAATTGGCTCCATCCATGAGCAAGATTGGTGCGCCCAACCTTCCCGTCCGGCTCGACCGCGACTCGATCGTCCCCCTCTATCGGCAACTTTACGAGGGGCTACGCGAGGCGATTCTCTCCGGCTCGCTGCCGGAATCGACGCGCCTGCCCCCGGAGCGCGCGATGGCCGAACGCCTCGAGATCAATCGCAGTACGGTCGTCCGTGCCTACCGAGAGCTCGTCGCCGACGGACTGCTCGATCAGCGGGTCGGCTCCGGCTCGCGGGTAGCCTCGCGCAAGCGTGCGGTTTCAGCCGGCGAACGGGGGGCCAGCGTGCCATGGTGGGTGACCCTTCCGCCGTGGCGAGTCGGCGAATTCCCAATGATCCTCGGCGAGCTCGCCGCAAAACAGGAGCCTGGTCGCATCTCGTTCGTTCAGGGCGTCGCCCCCGACGAACCTTCGCCGCTCGTCGAGCTTGCGGGCTCGTTTGCACGCGTCGCGAGCGATCCACGCTTTATTCTGTCGTACGGAGATTCCGAGGGTTACGAGCCGCTTCGCGAAGCAATTTCGGCGCGCATGCGTGCCCGCGGTGCGCGCAGTGTCGTAGCGAAGAACGTCATCGTGCTCACCGGGTCGACCCAAGGTATCGCGATCGTCGCGCAGAGCCTCGCCGAAGCGGGCGACGAAATCATCGTCGAGTCGCCTTCTTACCCCGGTGCTTTACAGATTTTTCAGATCGGCGGGTTGCGAGCGATTCCTATTCCGGTCGACGAGGAGGGCATGCGCGTGGACCACGTCGAGGCGATTTTGCGCACGCGTCGCCCGCGCTTTATCTATACGATGCCGTCCATGCACAATCCAACGAACGTAACCATGAATGCCGACCGCCGCGAACGGCTCGCGACCATCGCACGGCGTGCCGGCGTTCCCATCATCGAAGACGATCCCTACGGCCCGCTCGCCTCGCATCACGAGACTCCCTTGCTCGCGCTCGCCCCCGATCATGTCGTCTATCTCTCGACCTTTAGCAAGACCGTCGCACCGAGCCTTCGCGTCGGGTGGATGGTCGCTCCGCGCACCATCGTGGATCGCTTGTTGATGCGCAAACAAGCCTACGACATGGCGACGAGCCTCTACGTGCAGGCTGCAATCGTTGACTATCTCGAACGCGGTTACGATGCGCACATCGAACAGCTACGCGACGAATTACATCTGCGCCGCAAGATCGCCGACGAAGCGATCGCGAGATATTGGCCGAACGGTGTCCGCGCTATCGGCCCGAGCGGTGGTTTCTATCTCTGGGTTGCGACTCCGCGCGAGATGCGCGCGCGCCCGTTGCTCGACGCCGCCGAGCGGCTCGGCGCTTCGTTTCTCTTCGGGGAGGCCTTTTACGCTAATTCCGGGGGCGACCACAATTTCCGTTTGGCGTTAACCGCGGTCCGTCGCGACGAGATACCCGAAGGTATCCGTCGCATCGGCGAGGCGATGCGAAGCCTGCGCGGATGACCGGCCTCCAGAAACGCTTGCTCGCATGGTACGCTAAGTACGGGCGAGCCAATTTGCCATGGCGCGTCGTGCGAAACCCGTATTATACGGTCGTCAGCGAATTTATGCTGCAACAGACGCAAGTCGATCGTGTCGTTCCGATTTTCGGCACCTTCATTTCGCGCTTTCCTACCTTCGCAGCATTAGCAAAAGGCCCTCAAGCCGAAGTGGTGCGCTATTGGAAAGGGCTCGGCTATAATACGCGGGCGGTACGTTTGAAGGCGCTCGCCGATGCCGTCGTTACGCAGTTCGGCGGCGAGATGCCCACCGATGAGAAAGAGCTCTTAGAGTTGCCCGGGGTCGGCCCCTACACCGTCGCGGCGATTCGTGCCTTCGCTTTTAATTACGATGCCGCGCCGATCGATACCAACGTGCGGCGCATCCTGCACCGGCTCGATTTCGGCCTCGAATATCCAAGCAAAGCGAGCCCTAAAGAGCTCGACGTGCGCGCGCGTCGACTCGTTCCGAAGGGGCTGGCACACGACTGGAATTCGGCCTTGATGGACCTCGGCGCCCTCGTCTGCACGGCACGAGCACCTCGATGCGCGGCCTGCCCGTTGCAGACGCTCTGTATCGCTGCACCGATCGATGCCGCTCGTTTGGAACGGCTGCGTGAAGAATTTGCCAAACCAGCAAGCGCGAAAGAGCCGGTACCTTTCGAACAGACCGTCCGTTTTGCGCGCGGCCGAATCGTCGATCGCCTGCGCGAGCTGCCCGCCGGAGAGCAGATATCGTTGCTCGACCTAGAGCGCGAAATCGTCGGCGTCGTTCCGCCGAAGGTCGGCGAACGATTCGATGAATTAGTCGCCGCCCTGGAGAAAGACGGTATCGTCGCGCGCGACGGCGACCGCCTTTCGTTAGCGTGAATTCCGCGTTCGATTAGAGATCGAGAATGGCGTCGTAGCGGGAGAAGGCACGCGCGATGACCGCGCCCGATTCATCGTAAACTCCATACTCGGTATAACGAGGGGCGTAGATGTGAAGCGAGAGAGCGTTGACGGAGCCGACGTTTTTAACGCTATGGAGCTCGCGTGCATTCGCAAGTGCGTCCCCTTCACCGACACGTTGTATTCCGCGCTCGACGAGCCGTAACGCGCCACTCACTCCCTCGGGCCCCACCCGATGGTAACGCGCAACCTCGAGTTCGCCTGCAAGTATTCGCGTCGCGCAATAGGAGTCGCCGTGGTCGTGAATCGGCGTCGCCGCCCCAGGGAACCACAACAACGCAAGCACCTCGAATCCATCGCAGGCCATGAGCCGGGTTCGCGTGTAACCCGTCCTACGGCGCGGCAACATGCTCTCCCAGAGCGAACGGCGCGCTAGATTCTCGGCGACGATGCGATCGATTTCGAGGTCGGCGATCATGCGACGCAACTCTCGCGTCGGCACGCGACGCGTCGTGCAATCGCGCGTGCTTGTTCGGCGATCTCCGGCACCGCGGTCGTTTCGTAGAGGACGCCCCGCAGGGGTGGGCCAAGTACGAACAATCGTTCGTCGGCGAGCCCTTCGCTGTCGATCGCTTCGCCATACGGAGTGGCGTCGATCCCCAGGTGGAGTGCGTCGGGGCGAATCAGCCCGCGTGCGAGTAACGCGCGCAGCAGCGGGTTGGAATCGCTTCGCAGGTCGCCGTTGGGGCCGGTACAATTCACCACCGATGCGACGCGCAGCGATCGTAGCTCGCCGCCTGCGCGGAAGGCGATGAGGATGCCGTTATCCACTTCTGAAGCGTCGACGAGCGTGCCGTGCAGTGCGATATAGCGGCCGCTTGCGCGCAGAGTTGCAACGGCGTCGTCGGTAAGCGGCGGCACTCGATAGCGCAGCGATCCCCAGAGTGAGGCGAGGTGCTCGACAAATTGTCGGCGCTGTACGAGCGTCCAGCTTTGCCAGATTCGTTGCGAGGGCCGCCGAAGCGCCTCGGCGACCTCGCGCCAGTCTCCGCCTTGCGCGACGCGCTGCTGCATGGCGGAGCGTACCGAACGCAGCATATTTAACGGCGAGCGTTCGTCGAGGCAGAGCGGAGCGTAATTGCAGGCGCGAGCCTCGGCATCTTCGCGTGCCGGTAGAAAGCGATGGCGACCGATCGTATAGGCCGTACCGCTCTGCGAACTTGCGGCGTACGCTGCAACGCGATCGATCGCCGTGAGCCCATTACCGATGCAGAGCATGTCGCCGTGGGGCAGCGCCGATGTCGGCGTGCGCCATGGGTCGCCGAAATAGCGCTTGCTGTTGCGTACGGCAGTCGGCAAAAAAGCCTCCGGCGGCTTTGCGTTGCCGACTGCGAGGACGACGTTGCGTGCACGGAACCGGGTGCCGCGATCGTCTTCGAGAACGAAATCGGCGTTCCGTCGCTCGATATCGACGACGGTGCGGCGCTCGATAACGACGTTGGAGGTGCGGGCCGTCTCTGTGCGCAGCGTCTCTGTGACGTATGCACCGAATCGCGCGCGGGTGAGGAACTCATCGGGCCGGCATTGGAGGGTGCGAACGAGATGCTCGGGGTCGCCGGCGATACAACTCATCGCGCGTGCGGGGCCGTTCATGAACCACAGCGGCTCGCTCGGACCGTACGCCGCACCTTGCCCCGGTGGTTCGGGCGCAAAGAGCAGCACGCGCGCGTGCCGCGCGTGCTGCGCGCACGCGACCGCTACAGAGGCGCCCGCGAAGCCGCCGCCGATAATTGCGAGGTCGTCGATCTCCGGTTCGCGCGCCATCGTAGGCGGTTCATCGGCAGGTTCGCCACCCCGATTGAGCGCAGAGTATCCTACGTGGCCGAGATTCCGTTTCCCAAACGTAAAGTTTCCCGTGCGATTGCAAAAAAGGAACTCGCCCTGCTTGAGAGCGCCTATCCGCACGCCGTGACGGCGCTTACCTATCGAAATCCATTCGAACTGTTGATCGCCGTCATCCTATCGGCGCAGTGCACCGATGCGCGCGTCAACCTGACGACGCCAGCGCTCTTTGCCGCATATCCAACGCCGAAGGCATTGGCGACGGCGCGGCTGCCCGAGGTGGAACGTCTGATTAAATCCTGTGGTTTTTTTCGGACGAAGGCTAAAAACATCGTCGCCGCTGCTCGTGCTCTGGCCGACGAGCACGGCGGGCACGTTCCCAAAGATCGCGAGGCGCTCGAAGCGCTTCCGGGAGTCGGGCGAAAGACCGCAAGCGTCGTCCTCTCGGTAGCGTTCGGTGCGGCTGCGTTTGCCGTCGATACGCACGTCTTTCGCGTTGCGCATCGGCTCGGGCTCACCGTCGGCACGACACCGTTAGCCGTCGAGCGCGACGTCACGGCATTGTTGCCTGCCGCGCAATGGCGGCACGCGCATCATTGGCTCATTTTGCACGGGCGTACGATTTGCAAGGCACAGAGGCCCCTCTGCGAGCGGTGCCCGGTCGCGCAGATCTGCCCGAGTGCGCCGATCGTCGCTAGAATGAAAGTGGGCCGGGTGAATTCAGGTGCGGCGGGCGCGGCAACTCGGCATCGCGTGCGATCGACTTTAAAAGCGTCGAAGGGGTGATCGCTTCGCCGTAGGTGCTCTCCGTCGAAACCTTCGAAACATCGATCAGGCTCGGAATGGCGAGATCCGGCACGAATTGATAATCGCCGTCAAAGCCGAGCCCGCGAATGCAAACCAACTCCGCTCGCTCGTTGAGTTCGAGAGCGATTCGATGTTCGCCGAAGCGAAGGCGAAGCCGTAGTGGGCGTTCTAAACGAACCAAGCGAACGCCGGTTCGTTCGCCGAGAATCGAATTCAGGCGCTTGATCCCGACGGCGAGTGCATCGCCGAAGGCGCGCAGCGAGGCTTCCGCACCGCTTGGGACGATCGCCACGTTCGGTGCGGTATCGCCCTCGATCAGTTCGTCGAACGCGCGCCGTGCACGAATTCTTTCGGCTGCGGCGACGATTGGGTTCTGAGCGGTAAAATCCGGCTCCATTGGGTCTGCCATAGGGAAAGTATTGCCACGCATACGCGCGAAAGTCCCGCGTATGAAGCTGCTGTATCGTGTCGCGCTCCTTGGATTATTGTCGCTTGTTGCCATCGCCGCCACCCCTGCCCCGGGCACCCTGACTCCATCGCTGGCTTTTGGAAAAGAACCGCCGTGGGGGGCTCAGCCCGCAGCGATCTCATGGTCGCACGGCGGCGATCGCTTCACCTATGTGCTTCCCTCGCAGGACCCCTCCGAGCACCTGCCCTTGATGCTACGTTCGCTCACCGGCGCCGCACGAGCCCTCTTGCAGCCTAGCGCGTTCGGCAAGCATGGTGCAACGCCGTATAACGCCGGTTGGTCGCCGCACGACCGGCGCATCGCCGTCGAAGCCGGGGGGACGCTCTACGTCTATACATTCGCGACCAAAGGACTAGAGAAAATCGCGCGCGCTGCATCCGACCCTCAATGGTCGCCGAGCGGCGGAGCGATCGCATTCGCAAAAAAAGCGAATCTCTACGTTGCGCATCTTGGCGCGAAAATCTCCATCAAGCAGATAACCAAAGGGGGATCCGGGAACGCGATTCTCAACGGACAGCTCGATTGGGTCTATCCTGAAGAGCTCGGAATCGTCCATGGTTTTCGCTGGTCTCCCGACGGTTCGAAGATCGCCTACCTGCGCCTCGACGAGCGCCCGGTCACGCGCTTTCCGCTCACCGATTTTCTCCCGAAGAACGGACGCGTCAACTATCAGCGCTACCCGCTCGCCGGGGAGAAAAATCCGCGTGCGAGCCTCCACGTTATCGATCTTACGACGATGAAAGATCGCTTACTCTACGATGCAGCTAAAAAAGATCGTTATATCGCGGCATTCACATGGCGCCCGAAGAGCGAGGATCTCGTAACCGAGGTTCTCAACCGCCGCGAGCAATGGCTGCGCGTGGATGAGCTGCCTACCGATGGTAGGCCTGCGAAAACGCTCTACCGTCAGAGCTCGCCCTCGTGGGTCGACGTGATAGCGCTGCCGACGTGGCTCCCCGACGATAGATCGCTCTGGGTACTCGATCGCGATAATCTCCGCTCGCTCTATCTACGCGAGGCAGATGGATCGTTGCGACGTCTTACCGGCGATTATAACCTTGGCAGCGAGTACGCGACCAACGGTTTGGTGGCGGCGGGAAAGCGCGGAGCGCGGGCCTGGGTGTACGCCGATTACCCGACCCGCCGCAACCGCGCGTTGCTTGAAGTCAATCTTCGCGACGGCTCCTTGAAGGATCTCACGCCGGCTCGCGGTGTGCATCGTATTGCGTTTGCTCCGACAACGCATGCTTTCGTCGACACCTATTCGTCGATGAATCGCGTGCCCGCAGTGAAACTCTATTCCCCTTTAGGGCCTCCGCGAATCCTTGCAGCCCGTGCTGCATCGCTGCAATCGTTGCTGCTGCCGGTGCGCCGTTTCGAGGTGCCTTCGAAGTACGGGCCACTCGATGCATGGATGATTCGCCCGCCGCATTTTGACCCGCACCGGAAGTACCCGGTCGTGGTGTACGTGTATGGCGGCCCGGCCGCGCCGACCACCACGAACGGCTTCGGTTATACGATGGAGCTGATGCACGATCTTTTGGCGCAGGAAGGCATCATCGTATTTTCGATCGACGGGCCCGCTTCGCAGATCGATAACGACCGGCACGTTCGCCTGCTGCTGCATAACTTCGGACCCGGCTCGTTATTGGGGCAGCGCATCGGCGCGCGCTATCTTGCGTCGCTTCCATACGTCGATTCCAAACGCATCGGTATATGGGGTTGGAGTTTTGGAGGGTACGAAACGATCTATGCGCTCGAACATTCCAAGCGATTCGTTGCCGGACTTGCGGTCGCCCCGGTGACCGATTGGCATCTCTACGATACGATTTACACCGAGCGCTATATGGGACTCCCGCAAAAGCATCCCCACGCTTACGATCGGAGCTCGAATCTTCTCGACGTCGCGCACCTCAATGGTCCACTACAGATCATGCACGGCACGAGCGATGACAACGTCCACATGGCCAACACCATTGCGTTTTTGCAAAAAACGATCTTGGCCGGGATCACCGATGTGAACGTCATGCTTTTCCCGCGCAAAACGCATTCCATCGCCGGGCTCATGCAACGCCGCACGCTTTGGGAGCGAATGCTGATCTACTGGCGCGGCGTGCTGCACCCGTAGCGCAATCGAAGAGTGGTTCGGCACGATAGAGAAGGGCACCGGCGCTAGCGTCGATGCCCTTTTGGGGTTGCCCCCGGGTTTACCTTAAGATGATAACGATCGGTTAGCGAACCGGCGGTTTGTGGCCCTTTTTGGCAGCGGCTTTCTTAGCCATCGGCTTCTTAGCAGCGGCTTTCTTAGCCATCGGCTTCTTAGCAGCGGCTTTCTTGGCCATCGGCTTCTTAGCAGCGGCCTTCTTGGCCATCGGCTTCTTAGCATCGGCTTTCTTAGCCATCGGCTTCTTAGCAGCGGCTTTCTTAGCCATCGTCTTCGTGGCGGTCTTCCCTGCGGTGGCGGCCATGGCCGTACCGGTTGCGAGGAAGGACGCCGCGATCAGTGCAGCGAGGAGTTTGCGCATTCTTTCACCCCCTTTGTGCGAAAATTCGTCTCTCGACGTGCCTTAACAACGTCTGAGAAGGGCGGTTAGTTCGCACAGGCGAGCTAGCGCCCCTTCCCGACCAAATTTCGGGAGATGACCAAGCGTTGGATCTGCTGGGTTCCCTCGTAGATCTGGGTGATCTTGGCATCGCGCATCATCCGCTCGACCGGGTACTCCGCCGAATAGCCGAAGCCGCCGAGCACCTGAACCGCGTCGGTGGTAACGGTCATCGCGACATCCCCGCACTTGAGCTTCGCCATCGAGGCCCAGAGCGAGACGTCGGGGGCACCTTCGTCGCATTTACGGGCCGATTCGTAGAGCATCAGTCGGGCGGCTTCGACCTCGGTCTTCATATCCGCGAGCATGAAGCCGATCCCTTGGTGCTGGCCGATCGGTTTGCCGAAGGCGACGCGATCGCGTGCGTACTGGGTCGCGTATTCCAGCGCGCCGGCAGCGATGCCGAGGGCCTGCGCGGCGATCCCCGGGCGGGATTTATCGAGAACTTTCATCGCGATCTTGAAGCCTTCGCCCTCTTCGCCGAGGCGATTGGCGGCCGGGACGCGGCATTCGTTGAAGATCAACTCGACGGTCGGCGAGCCTTTGATACCCATCTTGCGCTCTTTCTTGCCGACCGAGAAGCCCGGTGTGCCTTTCTCGACGACGAAGGCGCTCACGCCGCGGCTCCCCGCTTCCGGGTCGGTCACCGCAAAAACGCAGACGACATCGGCGACGCTTCCGTTGGTAATCCAAATTTTCTGACCGTCGAGAACGTAGGAATCGCCGTCGCGGCGCGCGCGCGTCCGCATCGAACCCAGCGCATCGGAGCCGCTGCTCGCTTCGGTGAGTGCGTAGGCGGCGAGGTGCTCGCCGGAGGCGATCTTCGGAAGAAAGCGCCGTTTCTGCTCGTCGCTGCCGCCGATCATAATCGGCAGCATCCCGAGTTCCTGCACCGCCACGATGAGCGAACTCGATGCACAGGCTTTCGCGATCTCTTCGACCACCTTCACGTAGGTGACGAAACTTCCGCCGAGGCCGCCGTATTCGGTTGGAATCGGTATACCGAGAAGATCGTTCTGTGCGAAGAGGCGACGGATATCTTCGGGAAACTCCTCGCTTTCGTCGATTGCCGCCGCGCGAGGCGCGACTTTTTCGGAGACTAAATCACGCACCATCTCAAGAATCATCGCTTCTTCGTCGTGCGCTTGCGCGGCTACGGACATTCTGAACTCCTCTTTATAGATAACGAGCGGAAATCTCATCCCGAGCAGGCCCCGCATGGGCCGTATCGAGGGACTGGATGGTTAACCGTTCGATAGATTCGCGGACGACCAGGGTTTTGCTCCCACGACCGCCTATCTGCGCCGGTATGGAGAAAGTGTACCCATCGGCGGCCGCGGCCGTCGCCGACATTCCCAGCGGGGCCTCGTTAGCCGTCGGGGGTTTCGGCCTCAACGGCATCCCGCATAACCTGATCCAGGCGCTGCTCGCACAGGGCGCGACCGATCTCGTCACCGTTTCCAACAACTGTGGCGTCGACGGTTGGGGGCTCGGCGTCCTCCTCGACCACAAGCGCATTCGCCGAACGACCGGCTCCTACGTCGGCGAGAATAAGGAGTTCGAACGACAGTATCTCTCGGGGGAACTCGAGGTTGAGCTCGTGCCGCAGGGCACGCTCGCCGAGCGACTCCGCGCCGGAGGCTGCGGCATCCCCGCGTTCTATACCCCCGCCGGCGTCGGCACGCCGGTAGCCAATGGCGGGCTCCCGTGGCGACACAACCCCGACGGCAGCGTGGCGAAGGCGTCGCCGCCAAAAGAGACGCGTCGATTCGGCGAGAGTGAGTACGTGCTCGAGGAAGCGATTCGTTGCGACTATGCATTAGTGCGCGCGAGTATCGGCGACCGCGAAGGGAATCTTTACTTCGCGAAGGCGACGCGCAACTTTAACCCGCTCTGTGCGATGGCCGGGCGGATCACGATCGCCGAGGTCGAGCGCCTCGTCGAACCCGGAGAGATCGAACCTGAGGACGTCCACGTGCCGGGGATCTTCGTCGCGCGAATCGTCGAGGTCGGCGCCGAAGGGAAACGTATCGAGCGAGTAACGACGCGTAAGCGGGAGGGACGATAGCGATGGCGCTGACACGTGAGGAACTTGCCGCGCGCGTCGCACGCGAAATGCGCGACGGTATGTACGTCAATCTCGGTATCGGTATGCCGACGCTGATTCCCAACTACGTTCCGCCCGGCGTGCGCGTGGTTTTGCAGAGCGAGAACGGCATCCTCGGCACCGGTCCGTATCCATACGAAGAGGATGTCGATCCCGATCTCATCAATGCCGGCAAAGAGACGGTGACGGTGTTGCCGGGGGCATCGTTCTTCGATTCCGCGCTCTCTTTCGGCATGATTCGCGGCGGACACATCGATCTCGCCGTGCTCGGTGCGATGCAGGTCAGCGCGCACGGCGACCTCGCGAACTGGATGATTCCGGGGAAGATGGTCAAGGGCATGGGCGGTGCGATGGACCTGGTCCACGGCGCGAAGCGCGTGATCGTGATGATGGAGCACGTTGCAAAAGGTAACTCCCACAAAATCGTCGGCGAGTGTACGTTGCCGCTCACCGGCAAGCGCGTCGTGCACAAACTGATGACCGATCTTGCGGTGATCGATATCGAACCCGAGGGGCTGGTCTTGCGCGAACTCGCACCTGGGGTCGGCGTCGAGGAAGTGCAGGCGGGAACGGGAGCGCCGTTATTGATTCCAGCCGCGCCGAAATCGATGACCGGCTAGAGCATCTCTCATCTGCTTTTAGTGGACTCACGGCGGTACGTGCGATATATTGCGCACACATACCGCAAGTCACCATTGGAGGTCAGGTTATGCTTCAACATCGTTTGAATATCGGCGGGTACATTCGCATCGGAGCGATGCTCCTCGTCGGACTCTTTCTCGGGTCGGTGGTTACTGCGTACGCCTTCGAGCGGCAGCCGCACATGCAGATGGCGCTCGGAGCGCTGAATCGTGCTGCGGCGCAGCTCAATTCAGCCCAGCGGGATAAGGGCGGACATCGCGCCGCTGCGTATAACCTCGTCGAACAAGCGATCGGGCAGGTTCGCGCGGGCATCGCCTTCGACAATCACCATTAAGAGCATAAAATGCGGGAAGGGAGGCGTCGTCGACGTCTCCCTTCCCGTGCGATAGAGCCCGTTCGAGGTTACTTGATAACCTTAAACGTCATCATCATGTGCGCGTGGCCGATGCCGCAATAGATCGCGCAATGCGCGGGGAAGGTGCCGATCTTCTTCGGGGTGACGGTAATGGTGGTCGGCTTGGAGGTAATCGTGATGACCTTCGTGATGCCGACTTCGGGGGCGATCATTCCATGGACGCCTTGGACGGCGACGAACGTGATTTTCTGTGGTTTGCCGACATGCAGGGTGACGACGTTCGGCATGAATTGGAAATCTTTGGCTTTGACGACGATGGTGCTGTTCGCGCTGGCCGATGCAACCGTGAGGGCGCTAAAGGCGAGTGCGAGAGCTAAAGCGAGCTTGCGCATGGTGTTCTCCTGATACGATTTGAAAGGATGGCGTAGGGGCTACCCCCACTTCTATTGAGGATAGGGCCGAAGGGGCGCGGGCGGTACGACAAAACTCAGGCTGAACCGAAACGAACGCTAGGATGGGATGCGTTCGCGAAATTGGGTGCGATAGAGCCGCGCGTAGGTGCCGTCGCGTGCGAGCAGCTCGTCGTGCGAGCCCGATTCGACGATGCGCCCGCCGTCGACGACGAAGATCGTGTCAGCGTTAACGATGGTCGAGAGGCGGTGGGCGATAACCATGCTCGTCCGCCCCCGCATCAAGCGTTCGAGCGCACTCTGAATCGCCGCCTCGTTCTCGGAATCGAGGGCGGAGGTCGCCTCGTCGAGGATGAGAATGCGTGGGTTTTTCAGCAGCACGCGTGCAATCGCAAGCCGTTGGCGTTCTCCGCCTGAGAGTTTGTGCCCACGCTCGCCGACAATGGTCTCGTAGCCTTGCGGTAAGGTTTCGATGAAGTCATGAATGTTTGCAGCGCGAGCAGCCTCGTGAATCTGCTCCATAGTTGCATCGGGGCGAGAGTAGCGTAAGTTCGCGATAATCGTATCGTGAAAGAGATAGGTCTCCTGCGTGACGATTCCGATATTCTCACGAAGTGACTCAAGGCCGACCTCGGCTATATCGTATCCATCGACGAAGATACGCCCTTCGGAAATGTCGTAGAAGCGCGGAAGGAGTTGCGTGATCGTTGTCTTTCCGGCGCCCGAAGGGCCGACGAAGGCGGCCACCTTTCCGGCGGGAATTTTAAAATCGATGCCGTGTAAAATCTGGTCGCGCCCTTCGTAGGAGAACGACACGTTCTCAAAGACGATATCGCCGCGCACGGCGCCGAGCTTTATCGCGCCGGGTGCGTCATAGCGCTCGGTCTTCATATCGAGATAGTCGAAGATGCGTTCGAAGACGGCGAGCGCGCTTACGATTTGCACTTGGATGCCGACGAGTGCCGCTGCGGGGCCGTAAAGGCGCCCTTGGATGTAGCCGATAAATGCGACGATAACGCCGACGTCGAGTGCCCCCTGAAGCGCGAGCCAGCCGCCGCCGAGCCAAACGATCGCCGGCCCGACGACGACCATCGCCGTCACCGAAGCGATGAACCAGCGGCCGATCATTGCCAAGCGAATTTCGAGATCCATCAGCTGCGTGCCGACTTTGTAGAAGCGCGAACGTTCGTAGGCTTCTCGCACGAAGGACTTAATCAGGGTAATCCCCGAGATCGAAAGAGTCTCTTGGGTGATCGATTCGATGCGATCGCGTTGTTCGCGCGTGCGCTTGCGGATGTCGTACATCTTGCGACCGACCGGTCCGAGCGGCAGCACCATAAACGGTACGACGACGGTGGAAATCAGCGCAAGCCGCCAATTCCAGATCAACATCGCAATCAACGTCGTCGAGATCATGACGATGTTGGTAACGATCGTGGTGAGCGTTCCGGTAACCACCCCGTCGACGTTGTCGACGTCGCTCGAGACGCGGTTCATGATTTCGCCGGTCTTTGTCGCGGTGAAGAATGAGAGCGGCATGCGGTGGAGATGCGAGACGAGCCTGGTGCGCAAGTCGCGCATGATTCCTTCGCCGACCAGCGAGTTGAAGTAGCCCTGTGCGACGCCGAGCGCCATCGAGAGAATCGCGGCGGCAAGGATATACCCGACGTCGATCGTGAGTTCGTGAAAACTGTGGTGCGGAAGAGCGGAGTCGATAATTCGAGCGGTCATATATCCCGGCACGAGGCCGACGATCGCGCTGAGGAGGATGATCGCGAAAACCAGCGACTGCTGTTTCCAGTATGGCGAAAATAGCCCGCGAATGCGTCGCCAATCGACGCGCCGGCGCACGTGCGGCTTCTCTGGGTCGTACATGTTCGACCACATGAGGCCGTGGCCGGACATCATAATACGAGCGTCGATTCGTGAAGCGTTACTCTGTTGCCCTCGGGATCGGTGAAGGACCCGAGCTTACAGACCGGCGTCCGGTGAATCTCTTCGGTTGAGATGCCCATCTCGCGCAGGTTCGCAAAAGCTGAATCGATATCGGCGACTTCAAAGGCAATCGAGGCACAACTGCCCGGTGCAACCCCCATCCAGGTGGCCGTCATTAACGAGAAATAGCCGTTACCGACGCGTGCTTCGCAGTAAAGCGCGACTCCGTTTTCACAGTACGGCTCGTCGAACGTGATGCCGAGGCACTCACCGTAAAAACGCGCGAGCGCAGCGACGTCGCTAGCCGGATAGGCGGTAAATGCGATCTCTTTCACCTCGGGCATCGCGGCTGTTATTTCTTTCCGTTTCGCAGGTTCTTCAGCTCGCGGAAGAGTTTGCGTTCTTTCTCGGTGAGATTTTGCGGCAGTTGCCCGATGAGGCGGACATACTGGTCCCCGTTGCCGCCGCCTTTGACATGCGGCATCCCCTTCCCGGTCAGCCGGAGTAAGCGGTTGTTCTGTGTCCCTTCCGGGATCGTCATGGCGACGTTGCCGCCCATCGTCGGCACCTGCACTTCGGCGCCGAGGATGAGATCGTAGAGATCGACCGGGAGGTCGACATAGAGATCGTCGCCCTTACGTTTGTAGCGGGCATCGTCAGTGGCTTTAACGATAAGAAAGAGGTCGCCATTGGGGGCACCGCCGGTTCCGGCGCCGCCTTGCCCGACGAGGCGAATGCGTTGACCGTCACCTATTCCGCGCGGAATAGAAACTTCGAATTTTTTGTTGGAAATAGTGCGACCGGTACCATGACAAGCAGCGCAGAGCCGTCCATTCTCGGTACCCGTGCCTCGGCAGCGAGGGCAACTATCTTCGAGTTGGAGCGAGATCGACTTTTTCCCACCTTCGTAAATATCGTGCAGCGAGAGCTCGATCGTCGTTTCAAGATCCTGGCCGCGTGCGGCACTTGGCGCGGTAGCAGTCGGCCCGCGTCGCCCGACTCCGGAAAAAAACATATCGAAGAAGTCGGAGAAACCGCTCGCGCCGGCACCGGCGTTTGGGCCGAAGCCGAAATCGAACTGCGTTGCGTTTTGTTGCGTCCGATAGCGCCGCTGCTGCTCGGCCTGCCGAGCTGCTTGCTGCCAATCGCTGCCGAGCGCGTCGTATTTCCGCCGCTTATCGCTGTCGCCGAGAACCTCGTATGCTTCGGAGATCTCTTTGAATTTCTCTTCGGCCGCTTTTGCATTGCCGGGGTTTGCATCCGGGTGCCATTTGCGCGCCAGGCGGCGATAGGCGGACTTGATGTCCTTCTCGGGTGCACCTTTCGGTACGCCGAGAACGGCGTAGTAGTCCTTGTAGTTCATTGATGCTTCGCGACGAGCACTTTCGCCGGACGGAGGAGATCGTCGCCGAGGCGATAGCCCTTCTCTGCGACTTCAACGACGGTTTCATCGGCTTGTCCCTCGCTTGCGGCTACCGTACCGATTGCCTCGGCGACATGCGGATCGAAGGGCTGTCCCTTGACGTCGACTGCGCTAATGCCTTCGGAGGTGAGGACCGCTTCGAAGCCGCGCAGCGTACTTTCAACCCCGCTCCGTAACGCTTCGCCTCCGGCGGGCGCCGCGAGGGCGCGCTCGAGATTGTCGAGCACCGGGAGCAAACGCCCGAAGAGACGGCGTCGATGTTCGACGATTCGTTGTTCGATATCGCGCTGAACGCGTCGTTTGTAGTTTTCGAAATCGGCCATCGCAAGCAGAAATTTGTTGTAGTTTTCGTCGGCGCGGGCGTTGGCCTTGGAGAGTTCGCTCTCGGGCTGAGCGCTCTCGTCGGTCGCTACCGACTCATCGATGGGATCGTTGAGCAGATCGTTATCCATTGTTGCGTCTATCTCTAATTCTTTTTACAAAAGCGAGCGCATGAAAAGACGGCGTGGGGAGAGGGCGATCGCCGCATGCGGATCGCCCTCACTCCATTCGTGTGATTCGGAGGCTACTTGGCTTCCTTGAACTCGGCGTCGATGACGTCGTCGGGCGCGGCACCCGCGGCGCCGTTGGATGCCTGTCCGTTCGCCGATTCGGGCCCGGGGGCTTCGCCTTCGGGCGTCGCTCCGGTGCCCTTGTAGAGCAACTCCGCCATCTTATAGCTCGCACCCTGGAGCTTCTCGATCGAGGCCTTGATCTCGGATGCAGTGCCGTTCTCGCTGAGCTTTTTGAGTTCGGAGAGCGCGCTCTCGACTTCGCCGCGAGCGGCCACGTCGAGTTTTTCGCCGACCTCCTTGAGCGATTTCTCCGTCGAGTAAATCAGGCTCGACGCGGCATTGCGTACCTCTGCCTCTTCGCGCTTCGCCTTATCGGCAGCCGCCTGAAGCTCTGCGTCTTTGACCATCCGTTCGACTTCCTCTTTGTTGAGATTCGTCGATGCGGTGATCGTGATCTGCTGCTCTTTTCCGGTGCCGAGATCTTTCGCGCCGACATTGACGATGCCGTTGGCATCGATGTTGAAGGTGACTTCGATCTGCGGTACGCCGCGTGGCGCCGGGGGTAACCCCTCGAGCCGGAAACGTCCGAGCGTCTTGTTATCGGCGGCCATCGGACGTTCGCCCTGCAGAATGTGGATATCCACGCTCGTCTGACCGTCTTCGGCGGTTGTAAAGACCTGCGATTTCTTCGTCGGGATCGTGGTGTTCCGTTCGATCAGCGTCGTCATCACGCCGCCCATCGTTTCGAGCCCAAGCGAGAGCGGAGTCACGTCGAGAAGCACGACATCGCGGACTTCACCCGAGAGCACGCCGGCCTGGATCGCCGCACCGACCGCGACGACTTCGTCGGGGTTGACGGTGAGGTTGGGCTCTTTCCCGGTCAGTTTGCGAACGAGTTCGAGAATGACGGGCATGCGGGTCGAACCGCCGACCATCACGACTTCATCGATCTGCGAGATATCGATCTTTGCATCGGCGATCGCGCTCTTGAAAGGATTGATGCAACGATCGGTGAGATCGCTGGTGATCTCTTCGAACTTCGCGCGCGTCAGCGTGTATTCGAGGTGCTTGGGCCCTTCGGCATCGGCGGTAATAAACGGCAGGTTGATCGTCGTTTGCACGACCGCCGAGAGCTCGATCTTTGCTTTCTCCGCAGCCTCGGTGAGGCGTTGCATCGCCTGCTTATCCTTGGAGAGATCGATCCCCTGATCTTTGCGAAATTCACCGACGATCCACTCCACGACGCGGTGGTCGTAATCGTCGCCGCCGAGTCGGGTATCGCCGTTGGTGGACTTCACTTCGAACACGCCGTCGCCGACTTCGAGAATCGAGACGTCGAAGGTGCCGCCGCCGAGATCCCAGACGAGAATGGTCTCGTTGCCTTTTTTATCGAGACCGTAGGCGAGCGCCGCGGCGGTCGGTTCGTTGATGATCCGCAGCACTTCGAGGCCGGCGATTTTACCGGCATCCTTGGTCGCTTGACGTTGCGCATCGTTGAAATACGCGGGAACCGTAATCACCGCTTGGGTGACCCGTTCGCCGAGATAATTGCTCGCGTCGTTGACGAGCTTTTGCAGAACCATCGCCGAGATCTCTTGCGGCGTGTAATCCTTGCCGTCGATCTTGACGCGGTAATCGCCTTCGCCCATGTGGCGCTTGATCGAAGAGATCGTGCGCTCCGGGTTGGTGACGGCCTGACGTTTTGCGAGCTGTCCGACAAGACGCTCGCCGGTTTTCGAAAAGGCTACGACCGACGGAGTCGTGCGCGAGCCTTCCGAGTTTGCAATGACGGTGGGCGAGTTGCCCTCCATTACGGCGACGACCGAGTTGGTCGTGCCGAGGTCGATTCCGACCACTTTAGCCATGAAATTCTTACCTCGTTGATGTTGATGTGAACCCCGAGCGCGCTCTGGACCAGCTTGATCGAGCGACCGAGCGGTCGAGCCGAGGCGCGCGCACATTCGAGGTTGGTGTGCGCGTCGCGACGATCCGGCGACGCTCCGATCGTTCGACGACGCCTTGCCGCTTACGAACGAATCCGGGCTTGGTTGCCTACCCCATACTACAACAAGGAGCGGCAATTTGTTCCGCTCCTTGTAACAGCAGGTTTACCCTTTGAGTTGCGCTCGCCTCCGAGCGCGAGCCTTAGGGGACGGTGCCGGCAGTCGCCGGCCGCTCGGTCAGGGTCACGGCGGCGAATTTCTTGAGCCCTTGGGCCCAGAGATCGATCCGAACGACCGTTCCGGGTTTCTTTGCGGCGATATACTTCACGAGATCTTGGGTCTTGGTGAAGCTCTTCCCATCGACCTGAAGGATCACATCCCCGGGTTCGAGCCCCGCTTTATCGGCCGGTGAACCGGGGACGACGGCGATGATTGCGATGCCGTTGGGACCGGAGGCATAGCCGATCGGTTCCGTAACCCCGGGGTCAGGTCGGCCATCTGGATACCCATATAGCCCTCGTTGGTGCCTTGGGTGATGCCGGGGTGGGCGAGCATCTCGGCGACGACGCGCTGCACGGTGTTCGCCGGAATCGCGAAGCCGATGCCTTGGGCGTATGCCGATTTCACGGTTGACTGGTTGATGCCGATCACCTTGCCGTGGTCGTCGATGAGCGGACCGCCGGAGTTTCCGGGGTTAATCGGCGCCGAGGTCTGGAGCAGGCCTTTGAAATCGATCGTTTGCCCGCTATCGTTCTGGATCGGTTCGTTGCGGTTGAAGGCCGAAACGATGCCCAGGGTCACCGTCTGCTGGAGTTCGAGCGGTTCGCCGATCGCGATCGCCCACTGTCCCTGTTCGACGCGGTCGAAGTTCGCGAACTGCAGCGGAGGTGGAAGCTTCTTGTAACCGTCGACCCGAATGATCGCGAGATCGGCGCCGATGTTCTCGGCGACGACGTGCGCCGGCACGTGATCTCCGTCGGCGAAGACGACGGTGAGCTTGGTGATGTTGCCGCCCTGCGGCGGGGTGACGACGTGGGCGTTGGTGACGATGTCGCCCTTCGTATCGTAGACGAAGCCCGAACCCGATGCTTTTCCTTTATAGGGTTCTTCGACGCCGGGGCCGCCTTGGCCGAAGAAGCCTTGGAAGAACGGAACGACGCGCTGGCCGTTCACGTCGAGTTGAATCGCAACGACCGAGGGCTTGGTGCGCTTGACCGCCGAGACGATGCGATCTTGGTCGCTGATCCCTTGGAGCGGTGCTGCGGAGACCGCGGGAAGCGAGTGGTTCGGCCCGGCGACGCCCGCGAAATGCGTGCTGGCGTAGAGCATCATGAGGAAGCTGCCGACGCTTGCGCCGACGAGAGCGATGATAAGAGTGGGAAGTACGCGTTGTTTCACAGTTGCATATACTCCATGCTGTGGAGAAGGCTCGTTACGATTGAGGGGTTGCCTCTTGAGGAACGACGGAACCTTCTAAAAAGTGCCCGCGCTCGGTCGGCGTGTCGGAGAGAATTAATCCGTCGCGAAGGCGTACGATACGATTCGCGCGTTCGGCGACCTCCTCGTCGTGCGTGACGACGACGATCGTCCGCCCCTTGCGGTGGAGGCTCTCGAAGAGCTCGAGGATCTCCTCGCTGGTGGTGGTGTCGAGATTCCCGGTCGGTTCGTCGGCGAGCAGAACGGCGGGGTTGTTAATCAGCGCGCGCGCAATGGCGACGCGTTGCTGTTGCCCCCCTGAGAGTTCGCTGGGGCGGTGGTGCGCTCGATCGGCGAGGCCGACCTCGGCGAGAGCGGCGCGGGCGCGCTCGCGACGCTCCTTCGGCGCGACCTTCGCATAGAAGAGCGGAAGCGAGACGTTCTTCATCGCGTCGGTACGAGGGAGAAGATTGAAGCCTTGAAAGATGAAGCCGAGTTTCTCCAAGCGGATCTTCGCGAGAGCGCGGTCGTCGAGCGAGGAGAGATCGATACCGTCGAGATGATAATTCCCCGACGTCGGGCGATCCAGGCAGCCGATAACGTTCATCAAGGTGGACTTTCCCGAGCCCGACGGGCCCATGATGGCGACGTATTCGCCGCGCTCGATGCGCAGTGAGACGCCACGCAAGGCGTGCACCTCGATGCTGCCGGTCTTGTAGGTTTTCACGATCTCTTGAAGATCGATTGCGGTATCATTCATAGCGTAATGCCTCGATGGGATCGACGGATGCCGCGCGCAGTGCGGGAAGGGTGCCGAAAACGAGGGTAACGATCGTAGCGAAGAGCGTCGCAAGCAAGATCGCTTGCGTCCACGGTAGGGCCGCGATCGTTCCCGAAATTCGAGCGATGAAGAGTTGTTGTGCGAGTTCGCCGATCCCGAGCCCCGCGAGCATACCGACGAGCGAACCGCTAAACGCCAGGACGAACGCTTCGACGAAGAATTGAATCAGGATCGTCGCGCGCGATGCCCCGATAGCTCGCCGTATGCCGATCTCGCGCGTTCGCTCGCTCACCGATACGAAGAGGATATTCATGATCCCTATCCCCGCAACCAGCAGCGAGATTGCGCCGACCGCGCTCACTAGAGTGCCGACAACGCCGAAGAACCCGTCGATCTGTTTGGTAAAGAATCCAAAATCGAAGGTTTGGTACACGGAGCCTCCATGCGCCTCCGAGAGCACCCGCTTGGCGTTCGCTTCGAGCGTCGCCAAGGCGGCGTCCCGGCTGCCGAGGACTTGGATGCCGAAGAGCGGCCGTCCGCGCTGGTAATCGTTGTAGAAGGTCGTGTAGGGAATAACGACGTCGTTGTTGATATCGAAGCCCAACGATGCCGTCGAGAGCGTCGCCGGCCCGAGTACGCCGACGACGACGTAACGTTTCGGCCCGACGTAGACGGATTGGCCGAGCACCGTCGTCGGATCGACGGCATGGGGGAAGAGCCGTTCGTAGGCCTTCGATGAGAGCACGCAGACCGGGCTTGCATTCTCGACTTCGGCTCGTTCTATCGCATGACCGGCGACCACGGGAGCGGTGCTGAAGCGGCGATAGGATTCCCCGCCGAACTTCAACATCACGTGCTGGTGTCCGGCGTTGACGATGGTCCGCGTTTGCCCGAATGGAATGGCGGTCTCCACTCCTGGAACGTTTTGTTCGAGGAGCGTGAGATCGGAGAGCCCGAGATTTGCACGCTGCGTGCTGCCCTGGGTCGATTTCGGGAAAATAAAGAACGTGTTGACGTTGATTCCGCGGAAGGCTCCGTTGACCGCTGCGGCCATGCCTGCGGCCGCGACCTGAATCGAAATGATCGCGGCGACGCCGACGACCAAGCCGACGAGCGTAAGGATCGTGCGGGTTAAGTTCGCTTGCATGAGCTCGAGCGTTTCGCGAATATAGTCGTACATCTTAACTCCGCAGTGCTACGACGGGGTCGAGCTTCCCGGCGCGGATCGCCGGATAGGCGCCGAAGCCGATGCCGATACCAAGGGTGAAAAAGGCGGCAATCGAGAGAACGAGCACCCACGGAACGGGCGCGCTGCCGACAAAATGAACGATGCTCCCTTCCAGCGCGAGGACGACGGCAACGCCGACTACCGTGCCGATCGTGCCGCCGATCGCCGAAAGAATTGTCGCCTCGATCAAAAATTGCAGCGAGATGTCGCCGGAGCTCGCACCGATCGATTTACGGATGCCGATCTCGCGGGTACGTTCGTTCACCGAGACCAGCATGATGTTCATAATCCCTATTCCCGCGACGGAGAGTGCGATGCCGCCGATCAGCGTGATGCCGACGCCGATGCCACCGAGTACGTGGGAGAAAATGTCGAGCGACTTCGCCTGATCTTGGATGGTGTATTTTGCGTGCGGCCCGTGAATGCTCTTGAGTGCGGCGGTCGCCGCTGCAGTGACCTGGGCCGAAGTTGCGCCGGGTGACGCATAAAAGAAAATGCCGTCGATCGGCCCCGGAGCGATACGGTGCATCGTCGTGTACGGAACGTAGATTGCATCGCCGACGGCACTGCTCAGAAGGCTGCCCGTCGCATCGAAAACCCCGACGATTCGCAGCCGAGCGTTCCCGACCGATATACTGCGGCCGACCGGATCCTCGTGCGGGAAGAGCGTTTTGCGTGCCTCTTTTGAAATCATTGCGACGTTCGCCGAAGCCAAGACATCGTTATGATTGAGTTTACGCCCCTCGAGGATCACCATGGCGTCGTCACCCTTATCGGTGCCGTGAAGTTGCGGGTAGTGGGTCTTCCCGCCGACGTTCACCGGAAAGGGGCGACCAAAATAGCCGGCATAGGCGCTGCTAACCGTGCCGTTGCTGCGGGCGACGAAACGTGCGACGTCTCGGTAGTAGAGCGTCGCTGCGAGCGGGTTGTCCGAGGAACGATCGACGAAGGCAACCCAGCCTACGGAATCTGCATTTCCTAGCGATGCCTCCAGCCCCCGAGCACCCGCTTGGCTTAGGCCTAAGACCGCGATCGTCGATGCGATGCCGATGATCGTTCCGAGAAGCGAGAGCGCCGAGCGCAGGCGATTGCGCCAAAGCGATGCGAGCGCCTCTTCGATATAGGCGGCGAGTACGCTCACGGAGTGCCGGAGGGGCTGCTCTGCGGGATAGGCACGATGCGCATGCCTTCGTGCAACGTCGGCAGCGCAGCGGCGACGATCGTCTCGCCGGCGCTCAAACCCGAGCGTACGACGCTCTGCAGGTCGTTGCTCTTCCCTAAGACGACGGCGACTTGGTGCGCTTTCCCGTCCCGTACCAACCACACTTTGGTCGCTTTTTTCACGTGCACGATTGCGGCGGTCGGTACGACGAGTGCGTTCGGAATGCTGGTGGTGAGAATATCGACGTTCGCGGTCATTCCGTCGCGTAAGATCGGGTTCGTTTCGTCAAGAGCGACCGTCGTCAGCACCTCGCGTGCAGTCGAACCTGCATCGGTCGAGCGCGTTGCGATCGGCGAGATGCGTTCGATATGGCCGTGCAAGGTGAGATGCGGAAAATCCTCACTCGTTACGTCGACGGGCATGCCGAGTTTGATGGCATGGACATCTTGTTCGTCGACCTGAGCCTGCACGATGTAGTTGCTACCCTCGGCGATAGTGAACATCGCTTGCCCCGCCGAGACGGCATCGCCGGGGAGGATCGTGCGGTTTGCATCGGTGGGGCGCGGCGCAACGCTCTGAATGATCCCTGCGAAGGGGGCGACGATGCGTTCGAAGCCGAGTTGCTGCTGCGCCTGGTCGTTGAGAATCTTCGCTTTTAGTGCTTGAGCTTTCGCCGCCTGGACCGAACTCGTTCCGTACCCGGTAACGGCGCCGAGTTTGAGCTGCTCGACCGATTGATCGTAAGCGACTTTGGCTTGCTCTTCCTTCGCCCGGTCGGCGTCGAGCTGGCTGCGCGGAATCGCCTTATCGGCATAGAGCGTTTCGTCGGCGGTGAGTACGCGGCGTGCTTCGTCGAGGCTGCTCTTCGCCGTATCGACAGCCGCTTGATACTGCACGCGCGCGTTGCGTTCTTGGATCGCCGCGGTCGTGACGTTTGCGACCGAACTCTGATAGTCGGCGAGGGCTCCCGCGGCGCTTGCGTCGAGCGAGGGGTTTTCGATCGTGGCGAGCAGCTCGCCGGCGCTGACGCGGCTCCCCGCTTTCACATCGATGCTCGCGAGATTCCCGCTCACTAAGGCCGGGATCGTCTCCATGTGCGGGTGCATGACGGTGCCGTTCTCGGGGAGTTTCACGACGAAGGTCGTCGGTTCGATCTTCACGGTTTTAGCTGCGACCGAGTTACTCGTATGGGGGCGGAAGGCGAGCGCGAGCCCGACGACGAGAATGGCGACGATCGCGACGAGGATGAAGATTCGGGCGTTCCTGTTCATGCTGCTCCTTAGTGAAGATCGGCGACGGCGTTGGTCGGCGAGAAGATACCCATAGAGGTGCGCAACCTGACGAGCGCGTTAACGTAAGCAACGCGCGCGGCGATGAGGTCGTTTTGCGCGGAGATCGATGTTTGCTGGGCTTGGACGACATCTGAGAGTGCGGCGACGCCCGCTCTGTATTGCAGTTGCTTGATGTGCGCGCTCTCGATTCCCAGGCGAGCCTCCTGCCGAGCAAAAACGATCTGAGCGAGCGCAGCTTTCGCCGCGCGATAGGCACTGCGCACGTCGTTGAGCGCGACAAGTCTTGCGTTGGAGAGTGCGAGCTTGGCGCTCCTTACCGCGGCCTCGTAATTGACGCGCGACAAGCGCCGCGCGCCGTAATCGACGAGCGGTAAGTTAAACGTCGATACCGCCTGAATCTGCCAGAAGCCCGGGGTGCCGCGGGGGACGAGAACCTTACTCGGGATGAGGCCGGCGGCGTACTCATTGTCGAGCTGTTGTTGCGTGAAAACGGCGTTCGTCGGCGAGAACTGGTTCCCGACTGCAGCCGAGAGTTGGATTTGCGGGAAAAGCTGCGGTAGCCAGCTCTTACGATTGAGGTCGGCAACGCGAAGGGCGTCGCGGGCGCTCGCGACGTCCGCACGATTCGCCAGCGCGATGCGTTCGATTTTTTGCAGAGAGATCGCCGGAAGGGGCGGCAGCGCTAGACGTTTGGGCAGCGCAAAGGGTGTGCCCAGCGGCGCACCGATACTCTGGCAGAGTGCGTCGAGAGCGTTCGCTACGTTTGCTTGCGCCGCGACAAGCGTCGACTCGCTGCGCGCTACGGCGACGCGCGCCGAGAGCACGTCGACCCCGGCGGCTACCCCGGCCCGCTCTTTCACGCGCGCGTTTTGCAAGAGCAATCGCTGGTATTGAAGGTCGCCGCGATCGACGTTGACGAGTTCGTCGTTTTGAACGACGGTATCAAACGCATTGGTCACCGAGGTTGCAACCTGCGCGCGTGCGTTGCGAAGGTTCGCTTTCGCTTGCTCCAGGTTTGCCTTCGCCACTGCTAGCTGGATGCCCGAGAGGCCGCCGGTGGTCAGCGTGTACTGCGCCTGCAACTGCGCGGTATTCTGGCTGAATACGCTCTGCTGCTGCGCGCCGATGACGGCATAGGCGCCACCGTAGTTCGAACTCTTCGACATGATATTGTTGAGCGAGGCACCGGCAGTTGGAAGATTCTGCGTCTTCGCAACGGCGTAGGAGGAGCGAGCCGAGGCGAGCGCCGCCGCCGAGGAGGCGACGGTGGAGTTGTGCGAGAGCGCATAAGCGACCGCTTGCCGTAGGGTAAGCGGCTGCGGTGCTGCGCCGGCGGGGCCAGCGAAGAGCGCTCCGGCTAGCAACGCCGGAGCGGATATCCAAACGAAAAGTAGGCGACGCATACGTCGCCTACTACGGGGAGCACCGAGAAAAGTTTCAGTGCCCGATTATGGGCTCGCCGAGGCGCTCGTCGCCGGAGGGCTGCCGCCCGCCGCTCCCGGCGGCAGGTGGGCGAATGCCGCGCCGACGAGGGCTGGAACGAGCAATACCGCGAGGGCCGCGCTCCAGGCCATCGGTGCGGCAAGGCGTGCGATGCGTTGCATGAGCATGGAGTTGAGCCAGAGCGTCCAGAGCGTAAACGGGGTGAATGCCGCGAGCAGCGTGAGAACCTTGAGGTTCGTCGTCGGGATCACCGCTGCGAGCGAGATCGAGTTGCGATAGATATCCATCACCCCGGTGAAAGCATCGGGCCCGCGCAGCGCGAGCAGGATGGAACCGACCAGCGAGCCGATCGCGAAGACGATCGAGACATTCATCGACGCGCACCACAGTTGCTTGAATGTTGCTTTCCCTCCGAGGAGGGCGCTGCAAAGCAAGAGGATGACGGTCGCGATCGATACGACGAACAGGACGCCGAGCGGCGAGAACAGCCATCCGATTTGCGCGAACCTCGCGCTGAACGCCGCAGCGGCGGCCATCGCGGAGGCCTGCTGCGCGTTTGGGGCGGCCGCGATTTGCTGCTCGAAGAGCAGGTGGGTTACATGGCGCTGAACGGGGCCGCTCGCGAGAGTGGCGACCGCAGTGAGGAGGGATGAGGCGATGAACGCCCAGCCCCAGGTCTGCTTCTCGGCGAGGCGGTCGAAGGCGCTCGCCGGGGCGACGATGGTCTCGACGAGGCTGGTGAGCCCCGCGTTTTCTTGAGGAGGTGGTGCAGTTGTCATGGCTGCGACTATTGGCGGGCGATGGCTCGGTTCTTGCCGAGAGGAACGGATCGCCGAGCAGGCAGCCGATCGGCGCCCCCGCTCGCAGGAGCCTTTCGAGCCGCCCCAGACGCTCTCGACGCAACTCGAGTAGATGAAGGACGAGGATATCTCGCGTTCGCCGCAGGGCGTGCCAGGAATAGAGGCTTTCCGCGCGCGGTGCCGCGCTTGCCGCAGCTTTCGGGCGGCGCGTAGGGTGGTGGGTGCTCCCGAGCAGGGTCGCGGCTAGTAGCGCGAGCGTGATAGAGTATCGGTAACCCATGGGCGTTCCTCCGCCCCTCATTCCCACGCAAACAGCCGATGTAAAGGCCCGATATTGAAAACCCAGAGTATCTCCGTTCCTAAGGCTCCCAAGGAGCCGTTCGTTCGCGTCGTTCCGCTCGGCGGATGCGGCGAGATCGGCCGCAACATGACGGTTATCGAAACCAACGACGATCTCGTCGTCGTCGACTGCGGCCTCATGTTTCCCGACGAGGAGATGTTCGGGGTCGATATCGTCATCAACGATTTTAGTTACGTTCGCGAACGAGTCCACAAACTGCGTGCCGTTTTAGTAACGCACGGGCACGAAGATCATATCGGCGGCATCCCCTATTTCTTGCGCGAATTTCCGAATACACCGATCGTCGGCACGGCGATTACCGGCGCGCTCATCAAGGCGAAATCACGCGAACACAAGCTCGGTGAGATGCCGCTGGTGGCCGTTGCTCCCGGCGACCGGGTGTGCTACGGCGAGATCGAAGCCGAGTTCGTGCACATCAATCACAGCGTCGCCGGTGCGTGTTCGCTTGCGATTCGCACCCCGAGCGGAACCATTTTTCACACGGGTGATTTTAAGTTCGATCAGACCCCGATTGACGGGCGACCGGCCGATTTTGCCGCGCTCGCGCGCATCGGCGAAGAGGGCGTGCTCTGTATGCTCGCCGACTCTACCAACGCCGAACGCCCCGGTCACACGCAATCCGAGCGCGTCGTCGGGGAAGCCTTCACGACGATTTTTTCGAAAGCGACCGGACGCATTCTGATCGTTTCGTTTGCCTCGAACGTTCCGCGCATTCAACAAGCAATCGATCACGCCGAAAAATTCGGCCGAAAGATCGCTTTTCTCGGGCGTTCGATGAATAACGTCCTGCACTTCGCGCGCGAGCACGGGCACCTCCGCATTCCGCCCGACATCTTGGTAAAGATCGAAGATGTCGGCAACCTTCGCGCAGATCAAATCGTCGTGATGACCACGGGTTCGCAAGGCGAACCGATGAGCGGGCTCTCGCGAATGTCGGTGCGCGATCATCCGAAGTTCGCTATCGATCCCGGCGATACGATCGTCATCAGCGCGACGCCGATTCCCGGAAACGAAAAGAGCGTCTACAGGACGATCAACAACCTCTATCGCCTAGGCGCGACGGTCATTCATGGCAGCGAAGGGCGTGCCCACGTCTCCGGGCATGCTTCGCAAGAAGAGTTGCTCCTGATGCTCAACCTCATCCGTCCGGAGTATTTTATCCCCGTCCACGGCGAGTATCGTATGCTGGTGACGCACGGTCGCCTGGCGACGAAGACCGGCGTACACCCCGAAAGCGTCTTCGTTGTTGAAAACGGCGACATCGTCGAATTTACCGCCGAATATGGCGATAAAATAGGAAAGACCTACGGCGGCATGGTGTTGGTCGATGGAAGTGGGCTCGGCGAGATGGGCGAAGCGGTTTTGCGCGACCGGAAAATGCTCTCGCACGACGGCATCGTTACCGCGGTCGTTGCGATCGATGCCGAAGAGGTACAGACGATCGGCGTGCCGGACATCGTAACGCGAGGCGCGTTTTACGAACCCGAATCCGAAGCGTTGGTCGAACACTTGCGTTCGCACTTGAGCGCGATGTTGGCAACGCTCTCGAGCGATGCGCTGCGCGATACCAACTCGGTGCGCGAACACGTGCGGGCGACGCTGGCAAAAGAGATATTCTCGCGCACGCGGCGCCGGCCGGTGATCGTGCCGATCGTCATCGAGGCGTAACCCCGCCCTTGGGGGTTGGCAACTGCTACCCGATTCTTCGGCGTATACAGCCAAACATACGTTCCTATGGTATACTTCGGGCGTCGTGAAGCTGGCTGATTGGGCTCGAAAGTTCGGGATTTCCTACACGACCGCGTGGCGTTAGGTGAAGGATGACCTCATGCCCGTGGCGGCGGACGGCCTCGAGCACGATTCTCGTCGATGAACCAGCCGATGCGAAGCCCGCTCGTGTCGCGTTGTATGCTTGCGTGAGCAGCCACGATCAGCGTGCCGATCTCGACCGACAACTCGCACGCCTTTCGCAGTATGCCGCAGACAACAAGTTCCACGTAGCCGGCGCCGTGATGGAAGTTGGCTCAGGATTGAACGGCAAGCGTCGCAAACTCATGCGTTTGCTGCGCGATGGAGCGATCAACGCGATCATTGTTGAGCACCGTGACCGTTTCGCGCGGTTTGGGTCGGAGTATCTGGAAGCGGCGCTCGCCGCATCCGGTCGTCGTCTTATCGTGGTCGATCCGTCCGAGATGAACGACGACCTCGTGCAGGACACGATCTCGATACTTACGAGTTTTTGCGTGAGGTTGTACGGCCGTCGTTCGGCACGCAACCGCGCGATCAGCATCGAACGCGCTTTAGCACGTGAGGAGCGCATTGCATCGTGACGCTCGCTCACCGTATCCGCCTCATTCCATCGATCGAGCAGGA
>Ga0080006_1143370_pt1 | contig 61388 bp, 42 predicted proteins | sample RS3BMetagenome_FD_69209 | JGI IMG/M metagenome (GOLD analysis project Ga0080006, IMG submission 69209) | Ferric oxide microbial mat and aquatic microbial communities from Rainbow Spring, Yellowstone National Park, USA - RS3B (SPADES... ...
GCCAATGTGTTCATGGCCAGATGCTAAATGCATCCAGGTCCCATGTCCAGGGGAACAGGCGCTCTCCGTCCGCCGACTCTGCCTCCAGCCCCTCCCCGACCCCAAAAGTGCGAAACTCCACTGTCAAGCGCAGGCACTTTATCTCGTGACGGCTCCTTACCGCCGGCCGCGGGGCGGCGCCTGCCGGCGGTAAGGCCGTCTACCCCGGACGGCAGGCGACCACGTCCATCCACTGGACATCCGCGAACCGCTCCGCCGGCGTGGTGCGGGCGAAGGCCGTCCGCATCCGGTCCTCCACTTCCAGGCGCACCGCGTCGTGGCGCTCGGCCGGAACGCCGCGGAGGAGGAGCGATACCAGCCCGATCTGGCGCGTCAGCGGCAGGGCCAGGTCGATGTCCGGGAACTCCCAGGGCTCCGGCCCGACGATCCGGGACCGCTCCAGGCGCAGGCCGCCGTCGGCCAGGTGGCCGCGCAACGCCGACGCCGAGGGAAAGGCATGCCGGAAGGGCAGCCCGTGGCGGCCCAGTTCCTCCCGCACCGGCTGCAGGATGTCCCACCACACTTCGGGCCACACGAACTCCAGCATCGTGCTGACGGCGACCCGCCCGCCCGGCCGCACCAGCCGCGCCATTTCCCGCAAGGCGCGCCCCGGGTCGGTGAAGTGCAGGAACACGGCACCGAGTACGAGGTCCGCGGTCCCGGAGGCCAGGGGGAGGCGCTCTGCGGGCGCCGGGAGGAACCGCAGCCAGGCCATGCCGAGCCGGTGCGCGCGCCGGCGTGCCGCCTGGAGTTGGGCGGTGGACGGGTCCGTCACCAGGAGCCGGCCCCCGGACCCGATGCGCCCCGCGAGCCCGCCGTCGAAGGTGATGCGCCCCGATCCGGCGCCGACCTCGACGGCGGCGGAGCCGGGCTCCGGCGCGACGAAGCGCACGAAGCCCTCGGCCTGTTCGGTGGCCCGCGCGTACTGGGCGCGGAAGTAGCGGTCGAACTCGGGGCTGAAGCCCGAGGCGAAGGCCCCCGGCCCGCTGCCCTCGCCGCCTTCACCGGGGCCCGTCACGGCCTGCCGTCCCTCCCTGGTCAGGATGAGCCGGCCCCCGCCCGAGGCGCGCAGGAGCACACCCCGCCGTTCGTAGAGGGCTTCGTCGGCCTGCTGCGTACCGGCCTCGAGGCCGCCGGGCGGAAACGGGGCGGTGCCGTGGCTGAGCCGGGGGATCAGGGGGAGTTCCGCGGCGGCGGCTTCCCGCACCAGGCGCTCCTCCGCCCGGTGCGCGAAGGCCTCCGCCTGCGCGACGGTCGCCCCTTCCAGGACCACGAGGAACTCGTCCCCTCCGTGCCGGACCGCCAACGCTTCCCCGGCGGGGAGTTCGGCGGTGATGGACCGGGCCGCCAGGAGCAGGGCCCGGTCACCCGCGCGGTGGCCGTAGAGGTCGTTGAGCGCCTTCAGGTCGTCGAGGTCGAAGAAGACCACGGTGCCGGCCCGCGCGTTCCAGGACGGGGCCTCCCGGTCCCAGCGGTGGCGGTTGGCGAGGCCGGTGGCCGGATCCTGGAGCGCCCAGGCGGGCGGGTCCTCCAACACCTGCGCGGTGCGCTCGTCGACGACGACCAGCAGGGAGTGGGGGGCGTCATCGCCCGGCACCGCCAAGCCGACCAGCGATGCGACATGGGTTCGGCCGGCCCGGTCGGCGATGCGGCAGGGCACCCGCACCCCCGTCCGCAGGGCCGCGCCGACGACGTCCTGCGTGCCGCCCTCCCCCGGCGGCCCGATGCGCAGTACCTCCGCGGCCGGGGCGCCGCACACGTCGGCGGCGGAGGTGGCCCAGAAGGCCTCGGCCCGGGGGTTCATGCCGATGAGCGCGCCCGAGCCGTCCAGTACGCACATGGGCACCGGCAGGACCCTGTACACCAGGCGGGCCATCCGGTCGGCCGAGAGGGGCGCGGAGCCCGCGGCGGCGCCGCCTGTATGCATGTGTGCCGGCTTCCGCCGTCGTGCAGGGAATCCTGCCCACGTGGACGGGCGCGAGGGGCCGGCGGTGGAACCCGGGCGCCTGCGGCACCCGTCCACCGGTTCCTACTCCCAGCGCAGCGTCGCGTTACTGCGGTACTCGGTGACCCGGCTCTCGAAGAAGTTCTTCTCCTTGGGCAGGTCGATGGTCTCGCTCATCCATGGGAAGGGGTTCGGTGCCCGGTAGACCGCCCCGAGGCCGATGCGCTCCAGGCGCCGGTCGGCGATGTGGCGGACGTAGTCGCGGAACATGCCGGCCTGGAGGCCCAGGACACCGTCGGGCAGGACCTCGCGGGCGTAGGCCGCCTCCAGTTCCACGGCCCGGTCCATGCGTTCCAGGGTCCGCTGCCGGAAGCCGTCGGTCCAGACCTCCGGGTTCTCCGCGCGGATGCCGTTGATCAGGTCGATCCCGAAGTGGAGGTGGATCGTCTCGTCCCGGAGGATGTACTGGAACTGCTCGCCGACGCCCGTCAGGAGATTGCGCCGGTGGAGGCTGAGCACCATGGCGAATCCCGCGTAGAAGAACAGGCCCTCCAGGATGGCGTAGTAGCCGATCAGGTTCTCCAGGAAGCGTTGCGCGCCCTCGGGGGTCGCGGTCGTGAAGCCGTCGCGCAGCACATCCGCGGTGAGGGCGGCCTCGAAGGCGTCCTTGGCCGCGATGACCGGGACCTCGCGATACATATTGAAGACTTCGCCCTCGTCGAGCCCCAGGCTCTCCACGATGTAGTGGAAGGCGTGGGTGTGCACGGCCTCCTCGAAGGCCTGCCGCAGCAGGTACTGGCGGCATTCGGCGTTGGTGACGAAGCGGAAGATGGCGAGCGCCGCGTTGTTGGCCACCAGACTTTCAGCGGTGGCGAAGAAGCCGAGGCTGCGCAGCACCAGCAGGCGCTCGGCGGCGGAGAGCCGTCCGGTGCGCCATGTCTCGATGTCCCGGCCCATGGGCACCTCGCTCGGCACCCAGTGGTTGGAGAGCGCGTTCAGGTAGTGCTCCCACGCCCAGGTGTACTTCAGGGGCATCAACTGGTTGACGTCGACCCCGGCGGCGTTGATCAGCCGCTTGTCCGCGGCTCGGATGCGCCCGTCTCCCATCTGCGACGGCACCTCCCGGTTCGGGATGGTTCGCGGGCGTGGTCTGCCGCACGGGGAGCGGGCCGGCCCGCGGTCGCGCCTGCAGGCCACCCTGGCCGACATCGCCCGCAGCAACCGGCCCCTTACCCCGGCTACCCCCTACCTCCCGCGCGTGCATCGGCGAGAGTGCGGGACGCCGGCACCGACCACGGGAGGCGGACCCCGCCCGCCCACCGCCGTACCCCGCCGGCGTTTCCGCCCCCGAAGCGTCCCGGGGGGCGGCACCCGTCTCGCGCACGGGTGCTACGCGGGGGCCCCCGCGCCCTATTGGCACGCCTCGCACTCCGGGTCTTCCCGGCGGCACGCCGGGACGGTCGCGGTGCGCGGCGCCCCGCCGGCGTCCGCCCCCCCCTGCCCGCGGCCCACCGGGTCCGGGTCCGTCCCCCCGCCGGGCCCGTCTTCCCGCTCGACCCGGATGGCGGCCGACGCGCTCCGGGAGGCCATCCAGCGGGGTTGGATCCCCCGGGCGTTGACGTCCAGCGTCGACTTCTCCACCTGGGTCGCGGCGAGGCCGCGCAGGTAGTAGGTGGTCTTCAGTCCGCGCCGCCAGGCGAGGAAGTACATGTCGCTGATCCGCCGGCCGTCGGGCTGCCCGACATACAGGTTCAGGGACTGGCCCATGTCGATCCACTTCTGGCGCCGCGCGGCGCACTCGATCAGCCAGACGGGGTCGATCTCGAAGGCGGTCGGGTATCGTCGCCGGATCTCCGGCGGCACGCGCTCGATCGACTGGATGGAGCCGTCGAAGTACTTCAGGTCGTCGATCATCCGCTCGTCCCAGAGGCCCACCCGCCTCAGTTCCGCCACGAGGTGCTCGTTCACCGCCGTGAACTCGCCGGAGAGGTTGCTCTTGGCGTGGAGGTGGCGGTAGGTGGGCTCGATGGACGGCGACACGCCCGCGATGTTGCTGATGGTCGCGGTCGGGGCGATCGCCAGGCAGTGGCTGTTGCGCATGCCGTGCGCGCGGATGGCGGCGCGCACCGGTTCCCAGTCCAGCGCCGCCCCCCCGTCCACCTCCAGGTCGCCGCCGCGCTCCTGCCGCAGGAGTCGCAGGGTGTCCAGCGGTAGCAGGCCGCGGTCCCACTTCGACCCGGCGAAACTCGGATAGGCGCCGCGCTCGGCGGCGAGTTCGGCCGAGGCGCGGATCGCGCAGTGGGCGACGGCCTCCATGCTCCGGTCCGCGAACGCCACGGCCTCGGGCGAGGCGTAGCTCAAGTCCAGCGTGTGCAGGGCGTCCTGAAAGCCCATCACCCCGAGCCCGACGGGGCGGTGCCGCCGGTTGGCGCGCTCCGCCTCGGGGACCGGGTAGAGGTTCTGGTCGATGACGTCGTCCAACATGCGCATCGCCGTCGAGACCGTGGCCCGCAGGCGGTCCAGGTGCAGCCCCTCCGGCCCGGCGTGCGCCGCCAGGTTGACCGAGCCGAGATTGCAGACCGCCACCTCCTCCGGGCCGGTATTGAGGAGGATCTCGGTGCAGAGATTGGAGTTGTGCACCACCCCGACGTGGTCCTGAGGGCTGCGGATGTTCGACGGGTCCTTGAAGGTGATCCAGGGGTGACCGGTCTCAAAGAGCATGGAGAGCATCCGCCGCCACAGGTCCGCGGCCCGCACGCGCTTGCAGTTGCGCAGTTCCCCGGCGTCGGCCCGCCCTTCGTACTGGACGTAGCGCTCCTCGAAGGCCCGCCCGCAGAGGTCGTGCAGGTCTGCCACCTCGTCGGGGCTGAACAGCGTCCACTGCCCATCCTCGGCCACCCGGCGCATGAACAGGTCCGGCACCCAGTTGGCCGTGTTCATGTCGTGCGTGCGGCGCCGCTCGTCGCCGGTGTTGCGGCGCAGTTCCAGGAACTCCTCGACGTCCAGGTGCCAGGTCTCCAGGTAGGCGCAGACGGCCCCCTGGCGCTTGCCGCCCTGGTTGACCGCGACGGCGGCGTCGTTGGCCACCTTGAGAAAGGGGACGACCCCCTGGCTCCGGCCGTTCGTGCCGCGGATACGCGCGCCGAGCGCCCGCACGGGCGTCCAGTCGTTGCCGAGCCCGCCGCTCCACTTCGAGAGTAGCGCGTTGTCGCGGATGGCCTTGAAGATGCCGCCCAGGTCGTCCGGCACCGTCGTGAGGAAGCACGAGGAGAGTTGCGGGTAGGGGGTCCCGGCGTTGAAGAGCGTGGGCGTGGACGGCACGTAGAGGAACTGCGACATGACCTCGTAGAACTCGATCGCGCGCCCGTCGCGCTCGTCCTCCCGCAGGGCGAGCCCCATGGCCACCCGCATCCAGAAGCCCTGCGGCAGTTCGATTCGCCGCCCCTCGTGCTGTACGAGGTAGCGGTCGTGCAGCGTCTGCAGTCCCAGGTAGCGGAAGAGCAGGTCGCGCTCGGGGCGCAGGGCGGCGCCCAGACGCTCCAGGTCGAAGTCCAGCAGGCGCCCGTCGTACCGGCCCGCCTCCACCCCCAGCCGCAGGCCCGCCCGGAAGTGGTCGCCGTACGTCCCGCGGATGTCCCGGTGCCGGACCGGCCGTCCCACCGCCTCCGCGCAGAGGGTATCGAGGAGCAGGCGCGCCGCCACGAAGGCGAAGGCGGGGTCCCGCTCGACCCGGGCGCGCGCGGCGAGGATCTTGGCCTGCTCGACGTCCCGCAGGGCGATTCCCGGGTAGAGGCTCCCGACCGTCTCCCGGTAGAGGGCCTCCACCTCGGCGGGACCCACCAGGTCCGCGCAGGCCAGGGCGATCTCATGCCGCAGGACCGAGCGGTCGAGCAGGACCGTCCGCCCGTCCTCGGCCAGGACCCGCAGCCGCTCCCCCTCCCGCCGCGCCGCGCGCGCCTCGCGGTAGAGGATGTACCGGCGGGCGACCGCGTGGTGGCCGGCCGCCATCAGTTCCCGCTCCACCTCGTCCTGGATCTCCTCGACGTGCAGCGTGCCCTCGGCGCGTCGCTCCAGGCGGCCGCCCACGGCCTCCGCTACGCCGCGCACCCGTTCGTCGAGTCCGACGTCCAGCGCGTCGGGGAACGGGCACCCGGCCTCGGCCCGGAAGGCCATCTCCACCGCGTGGCGGATGCGCGAGGCGTCGAACTCCACGACATGCCCGTCCCGCTTGAGGACCGATCGCACCGCGCCCAACGCCGTCACTCCCCCAGGGGCGTCTCCACCCGAAACGGGTGGTGGGCGCAGGATATAGTATGCCTAATCGATCAGCAACCACTATATATAGAATGTCCGTGGCGATGCGGCCGGCCGAATGGTGCCGTACCCCGGAGATACCGCCCGGGCCTCCGCCTCAGAGCGGGCGGACGGCCGCCTCGCCGTCGGCCTCCCAACCCCCGCCCGCGGCCAGGTCCCGGACCAGGCGGAAGACGGCGGCGTCCTTGGCCTTGCACTCCAGCATCACGTCCGCGGCCTCCAGGCCTGCGTCCCGCAGCGCCCCGAGGGCGGTGGCCGCGCCGGCCGGATCGATGAACTCCGCGTGGTCGCGCGGGCGCGCCGCCGAGGCGGGGGAGGAGAGGTGGAACTTCGGCGGGGCATCGCTCCATGTGGCCGCCGCCGCCCCGGCCAGGGCGGATAGGCCGGCGTCCCCCCGCAGGACGCGCTGGTGGTGGAAATCGAGCACGAGCGGCACGCCCGCCCGCCGGGCGAGCGCCAGCGCGGCGGCCCCGTCGTAGATGCGGTCGTCGTTCTCCAGGGCGAGGGTTTCGCGGGATCGTTGGAGCCGCGACACTGTCGCGGCCCATGTCTCCATGGCGGCCTCTGCGTCCCCGTAGGCGCCCCCGACGTGCGCGACCAGGCGTACGCGGCCCGAGAGGCCCATCGCGGCGATCATGCGCGTGTGGTGGAGGTAGTCGCGTCGCGCGGCGTCCTGCACCTCCGGGCGCGGGGAAGAAAGCGGGGCGTAGTGGTCGGGGTGGAAACTCACCCGCATGTCGTGCCCGCGCACGAAGGCCCCCACGGCCGCGAACGCCTCCGCCAACTCGCCCGGCCAGTCCCAGCCCTCGGTCAGGGGGTGCGTGGCCAGCGGCACGAGGCGCGAACTGAAGCGGTAGAGGGCGACGCCGTGGGCGTGCGCGTGGCGCAGGATGCGCAGCGTGGCGTCGAGGTTGGCGCGGGCCAGCGCGCGCAGGCGGTGCAGGCGGGATTCCGGATCCAGGGCCGCGGCGGCGGTGGCGGTCAGCGTCCGGGACGGGGAGGCGTCGGCGAGGCCGGGGGCCATGGCGACGAAGCCGAAGCGCACGCGCAACGGAGGGCCCCCCTTCGGGGGGCAGGATGCCCGGAAGGGGACGCTGGAATCGGCGCGCCGGGCGGGACGCGGCCGCCGGGCGGCGGGTGCGGAGTGACGGGGTGTGTGCGGAGTGGCGGGGGTGTGTGCGGGCGAGACCATCCGGAGGGCGAGCGGCGTACGCGCGCGGGAGGCCGCTCCACCCTGGGATCGCGGCGACGCCGGAGCTCAGGTGGACCCGACGAACGGACGCCGCGGTGCCGCCTGGCCGCCCCGTCGGGCGCCGCATCCGTCTGGGGCGGGCGAGCGGTCGGCCATGGTGCCGCGCACCCGTCGAAGGCCGTCGGGGAGCGGTCAGGCGATTCCGCGCACGAACTCCTCGAACATGGTCTCGAAGAAGCGGTAGCGGCCGCGGCCGGCGCGCACGAGGATGCCGCGGTCGAGGAGGGCATCCATGGCGCGCTTGGTCGTGCGGGACCCGCGCCCCGTCCAGGGCGAGTCGCCTCGGGAAAGCAGAATCAGCGCCGTCTGGGCGGGCGCCGGGAGCGATCGCCACACCTCCTCGAAGGCCGGGGCCAGCGCGCGCGCGGCCGAGGCGCGGGCCGCGCCGGCGATGTCCGCGTCGACCACGCCCCTGTCCGTGAGCGCCAGGACGGCCGCCTCCTGCGCGAGCAGCATGGTGTGCATGGGGTGTGCGCCGGATGCCGCCAGCAGGGCGTCCAGCCCGGCCGCCGTGGTCGACAGGCCGGCTTCCGCGTAGCGCGCCGCGAGGTAGGCGGTCCAGGCCTCCGCCGGGACCGGGGGCAGTGACCACACGGTGGCGAATTGGTACAGGGGCTCGTTCCGTCGCGCGAACAGGCCCGACAGGAGCGAGCCCTGAGAGCCCATGAAGAGGTAGGTCGTGTGCCGCTGCGCGGAGATCTCCGCCCGGATCAGGCGGTAGATGCCCGTGTCGATGCGGCCGGCCTCCTGGAACTCGTCGAGGCAGAGGATGGCGCGCCGGCCTCGGGTGGCGGCGACGCGTTCGGGGAGCGCCAGTGCACTCCGCAGTACCTCGTCTTCCGCGTCGGGGCGGGTGTCCGGACGTGCCAGGCCGAGGACGAATTCGGCCGCCTCCGGGCCGAGTTCGCGGCGCAAGCGGAGTTCCGGCCGCACAGAGGCCAGAGCGGCGCGCAACTGCTCGAGGGCCCGGAAGCCGGTCCCCGCGACCTGGAGGCACGCGCCGGCCAACGCGTCGGCCAGGGCTCGCTTCGAAGGGGTGTAGGTCAGATCCACGCGCGCCCCCAGGAGGCCGCCCGCGCGCAGGCGGGCCAGGGCGGCCTCCGCGACGCTGGTCTTGCCCGTCCGTCGCGGGCCGAACAGCAGGAGGTGCTGGCCGGTGGAGAGCCGGAGAGCCAATTCGGCGACGGCCTCGTCGCGCCCCACCAGGTCGCGGCCCGAAGCCGGCGTGCCGAGCGGGAAGGCCGGGGGCGGAAGGGGCATGGACGCTCCACTCCCGTATGGGAGACTTGCGTAAGCGTATCAAATGGGGACACAAAAGCAAGGAGGGCGGGGCCGCATGCCCTGGCGCGGCTGCCTGATCGATGTCGGCGGGGTCCTGCAGGTCGGCGACGCCGCGCTGCCGGGGGCGGCGGAGGCACTTCACGGGCTTCGCCGCATGGGTGTCCCCTTCCGGCTCCTGACCAACACCAGCAGCCGGAGCCGGCGGGCCCTGGCGTCCCGTCTGGCCGGGGCCGGACTGCCGGTCTCTCCGCAGGACCTGCTGACGGCGACCGTGGCCACCGCCGCGTACCTGCGCCGGGTCGGGGGGAGTTGCCTGTTCTTCGTCCGCCCGGGGGTGCGCGAGGACCTGGCCGGGATCGCTGAAGCCGCCGCGTTCCCAGCGCACGTCGTGGTCGGCGACACCCCGGAGATCTTCGGCCGGGAGGCTCTCGACCGGGCCTTCCGGGCCCTGCGGGCCGGCGCCGACCTGATCGCCATGGCCAAGAACCGGTGGTTTGCAACGCCCGAGGGACCGGCCGTGGACGTGGGGGCGGCCGTCGCGGCCCTGGAGTACGCGGCCGGCGTAAGCGCCACCGTCATCGGCAAGCCGGCGGCGGGATTCTTCCTGGAGGGCGCGCGCAGCCTCCGCCTGCCGCCCGAGGCGGTGGCCATGGTCGGCGACGACCCGGAGGCGGATGTGCTGGGGGCGATGGACGCCGGCCTCGGCGGCGTGTTCGTGGGGGACGTCGGCGCATGGACGGTGCCCGGGCGGGGGCCGGACGCGCGGATCGCAAGGGCGGCGGAGATACCGGGGCTCTTCGGGGGAGGGTGATCGGGGCCTAGGGGATCGGGTGGGCCGCGGGCGGCCCTGTGCAGCCGCTCACGGCGAGATTCCGCACCCGTCCGGCGGTGACCGATGGGGCGAACCGCGCCATGACGGCTCTCCTGCCGGCGGCAGAGACGCTGCACCAGGCGGCCATGGCTGTGCTGGGGCCTCCCGCGCCGCCTCCGCCGGGGACGACCCCTCCGCGGCCAACGCCGACTGATCCACCAGGTGGGCGCGCAACGCCTCCCGCGCCGCCTCCGCCTCGGCGTTGTCCCGGATGTCGGCCGTGGCCTCCTCGATGTAGGCCTGCCACTCCAGGGCGGTTGCCCACCGCTCGTCAGACACCGGCTGCCACCCCCGTCCCCGTCCCCGTGCTCCCGAGCAGAACCAGGTCCACCGCGCGACGATGCCGCCCCCACTCCCGCCGGCGCTCGGCCAGGACCCTGCGCCCGCGGGTGATGTGGTAGATCCGCCGACACCGGCCCGGCGCCCCCGACCCGGCGCCCCCGGGGCCCAGTGGGCCTCCACCAGCCCCTGCTGTTCCAGTTCGTGCAGGACCGAGTACACCAGGCCCGCGGGGATCTGCATCTCGTGTGCCGTGCGCTCTGCCAGGCGCTGCACCAGGACGTAGCCGTGCGCAGGACCGTCCGCCAAGAGGGCCAGGTACATGGTGGGGTAGCCGTCGGCACTGGGCGTGCGTGCCATGGGTTAGCCCTCCTATTGGATGGTAAATTGAACGGAGGTCAAGGGGGGGGCGGGGACCCTCCGACGGGACCCGTTTCGGGCGAGAAGGATCCGATTGGGGTGTCAGGCTTTCATGCGGGGGTGTGCAGGGAGGAACGGGTCGCGTGGGGGGTGTGGGGATGCTCACGCTGGGGGAGGGGATCCGACGTCTGCGGGGCGGCACCCGGGGCGGCAGGTCGGCGGGAGAAGGTTCGGGCACCTGGATCGCTCCGGCCGGCCCCTGCCCCCCTGACTCGGGATGCGGTGCTTTTTCGTTGCGGCCCGCCAGTGCTCAGGCGGGGGTGGATGGTTGGTCCGCGGCCCAAATCCGCCGACCAACCATCCACGTCACGACCGCCACTGCCGCGGCGACCAGTTCGGCGGTCAAGAGAGCCGCCTGCGCCGCCCCGGCGTGCACGGCCGCCGTGTGCTGGTACCAGCCCGCGCCGAGGTCGGCTGCGGTATGTAGGCCGATGGCGAGCAGCAGCCAGCGCACCCGCCGCCGCACGACGGCCAGACCGTCGGCGGTGGCCAGGCCGGCGTGGAGGGCGATGGCCCAGAAGCGCTCCCAGACGGAGATCAGGGCCGCACCGGCGGTTTCGCCGCCAAAGCCCGCGCCTGCCGCCCCCATCACGCCCGCCGCCAGGACCAGGGCCTCCAGCGCCCCGGCGCCGAGTCCCAGGGCGAGCGCCTGTCCATAGGCGTCCACGCGCAGCCAGCGCAGCGGCACGTACTTGCCGAGTTCCTCCCACACCCCGGCCAACAGGGCGCCGAAGACCGGAAACCACCACAGGGTCGAGAGGATGGCGCTGCCGCGCGCGAGGCCGCTTCCGTGCCCGTAGGCGGCCGCCAACGGCAGGACGATCAAGCCCTTGGCCCACTGAGCGACCAGCCAGCCGGCCGCGCCGGCGAGCAGGAACTTCCACCACCCCTTGCCCTGCCGGGCGGCGACCACCAGGGCCACGACCACCACCGCGACGATACCGCCGACCGAAACCCAGACCACGGGCATATCCCCCTCACGGATCCCGGCCGGAACCGCGTGCGCCGCGCTGGACGGCGCTGCAAAAAGCGGTTTCGCTGCCGGGCGACGAACCGAAAGCCTGGCGGCAGAACAGCCCGCAGCCAGATCCCGCGTCGCGGGATCCTACGGCCGGCCGGCGCCCTCCCGGCGTGCAAAGGCGAAGTACGAGTAGATGACGCTGAGGAGCCCGGCCCCGCCGGCCCCGAACAGGAGCGCGGCCGCCCGCCACGGGGGCGGCAGGAGCAGCCCCGCCGCCCCCAGCAGCCCGCCGGCGACGAATACCGGGCCCGCGAAGCGGTGTGTGCGGCGCCAGACCCCCTCGTCGGCGAGTGTCCAGGGCGTGCGGATGCCGACGAAGTAGTTGTGACGCACCCGGGGCAGCGAGTTGCCCACGAACACGAGGAGGAGGGAAACGACGAGCGGCACCACGACAGAGCCGTCGACCGGATGGCCGAGCGCCGCCGCCAGCGTCACGGCGTCGACGGCGGCCAAGACGAGGACCAGGGCGATCCGCACGGCGCGGTAGAAGCCGATGAAGGCGGCGTAGTTGGCGCGCCGTGGGTCGATGGCGGGTAGCAGTAGCAGGAGTAGCCAGACCGAAAGCGCCAGGGCCGGGGGGAACAGCACCGCCCAGAGGGGCGAGGCCCAGGCGGTGACGCGACCCGCGGCGTCCCAGTGCATTGGAACCAGGGCCGGCAGGTGCCGGTAGGCCAGCGCTCCGCCGGCGAGCATGACCGCGACGAGGATGGGCGCGACGATGTCGCGCCTCAATTCCACGCCCACCTGGTACCCTTCTGCGTGGGCGTCATCCATGGCGGTCGTCCCCCTTGCCGCGGCCCGCGATCTCGAAGATCCAGCCGATCGCGTCCTGCAGCACCGTGGAGTCCAGGGAGTAGATGATCTGCTGGCCGCGCCGCTCGTCGCGGACGAGGCCCGCCTGCTTCAGGGCGGCCAGATGGTGGCTGACGCTCGGTTTACTGATGTCGAAGGCGGCGGCGATCTCGCCGGCGGGCATGTCGCGCTGGGCCAGCATGCGCAGGATGTGCCGGCGGGTGGGGTCGCCGAGGGCCCGGAACACGTCCGACAGCGACACCGCCCCGCCCCCCCCTGCCGGTGCCCCGCGCGCCGGTGCCCTTAGAGCATTAGGAAGACATCTAAGGAACTGGGCTAGTTATACGGCGGGAGCGCCGCCGGGTCAAGGTGGGGCGTGCCGCGACGGTAATGGACTGTCGCGCATCCACGTAGGACCGGTTTACAAGGTAAGGGCGGGATTATACCGTCGCGTCGGGATGGTCGGCCGCGGCGTCACGTGGGATCCGCTGTTTTGCGCACGCTATGCCGACGGCCGCCGTTGCCGACGCGACACCGTAGCGCCCGCCGGTCGCCTCGCGGTTCCCGGGCCCCTGCCCGGCCACCCGATCAGCGCCGCGCAGCCGCTCCACCGACAGGTTGGCAGTCCGTCATAGTAACTTATTACTCACCCCGGAAAAGTCGAGGGGTTGCACGCCTGCAAGCAGGCCTGGCCGGGAACGCCGCCGGAAGGCGGATGCAGGAATGTACTGCACCCACGACGTCGATCAGGCCGGGAAGGGTAGCGCGGCGCCCGTCGGTGCCCCACCCCGGCCGGTGGCGGAACGCCGGGTACGGGGTTCGGGGCGGGTCGGGAGTATCGTCGCGGCGCCGGCCCCGTCCCCTCTTGCGGCCGTACGCGCGAAAGGGCGGAGACCAGCCGGTGGGCCGCTCCCTCCACGGGGAGCACCAGAGAAGAGGCGACATCCCGACATTCGAGGGCCGCCGTCACCCCTGACGCCGGGTGTCATGCCGTGGTGCCGACCCGGCACAGGGGTCAATCTTCGAGCTTCACCGTCTCCCCGATGTGCATCCGGCGCAGCAGGACGAGGAGGAGACCCAACACGACGGCGAGGAGGCCCGCGAACAGGCCGGCGACCTCCCGGAGCGCGCCCCCCGGACCCTCCACGAGGAAGGGCGGGGCATTCGGGCCCGTGAAGGCCGGGCTGAAGAGGGGGAGGAACAGCGCCGCCGCGATCCGGCCGGCGATGACCCCCACGATCCCCCCCGCGACCACCAGTGCGCCCTGTTCGACCGCGACGCTCCCGACCAGGGTGCTCCACCGCAGCCCCACGGCCCGCAACAGGCCGAGTTGCGCGGTCTGGCCGCGCAGGACGACGGCCGCATAGAGCAGGTAGCCCACGGCCGTGACGGCCAGGGCGATCAGGAAGCCGATCGTCAGGAGGCCGGTCTGGCCCGCCCACTCCGGGGTGGCGATCGCGGCCGCCTCCTCCACCGCCGCCACGTCGGTGCGCGCCACGGCGAAGCCGAGGGGCGGCAGGGCCGCGTCCACCGCCGCGGCCGTCGTCCCCGGCGCGAGGGACACGAGCACGATGCGCTCACCGGCGCAGGGAGCCGTGGGGGAGGCGCACGTGATGCGAAAGACGCCGACCGCCGCCGACAACGGGGCGACGATGATCGGGCCCGCCGCGTCCGTGCCCGGCCAGCGCGGGACGGTGCCCACCGAGTGCAGGTCGGCCTGTGGTCCGCCGGAGAGCTGGGCGGTGAGGGGGCCGCCGCCCCCTCCCGGCAGCCCCGGCGACACCAGCACGGCGTTGGGCGCCGAGCCCAGCGACTGCAGGTAGCGCGCCTCCGGCAGCGGGTTGAGGTCGGCGGGCCACCACGCCGTGGCCGCGAAGTTGGCGGTGTCCACCAGCACCAGGGTCGCCGGGATGCCTCCCGTACCGGCGGCCACGACCGTGATCGGCAGTTCCAGCATCTGTGTCGCCGAGCGGACGCCGGGCACCTGCAGGTTCGCCCGGAACGGGGGCAGGGGACGCGGTGACGGGCCCCGCAGGCCGTACTGCGTGCAGACGGGCGGGGCGATGGGGCTGAGGGTGCAGGGCGAGGATTCGACGATCCGCACGGGCGCGCCCACCTGGTAGTGGACGGTGTCCGCCAGGTTTTGGTCGAGCGTGCGTGCGGCCGCCGCGCTGTATGTCCCAAGGCCCGCCGTGAAGCAGAGGAGCAGGAGCACGGGGGCGAACTGCGCCGGCAGGCGCCCGATCCGCCGCAGCGACAGGGACACCGGCAGCGGCAGTCCAGTGCCCCACAGGGCGTCCATACGGCGGAAGATCCATCCCAGGAAGCGGACGCCGAGGAACCCGGCGGCCGCCAGGAGCACGGCCGGCAGCACGTAGAGCGCCGGGTCGCCGGCCACCGCGGCGGCGCCCGCCCCCTGCAGCTTCGCCCCGCGGAGGAAGGCCCAGGACACGACCAGGACCGCCAGCAGCGCCGCGTCCAGGTACGTCCGCTGCCACAACGGCGGGGCCGGCGTCCGGCCCATGCGGGCGCGCGCCTCGACCGTGGAGCCGCCGACCGCCCCCAGCACCGGGAGCAGGGCGGCCAGCACCGCCAGCAGGGCGGCCCCTCCGGCGTAGGCGAAGTCGCGCACCTGTAGGAAGACCGGCAGCGGGGCGCGCGGGGCGAACCGCAGGAACCCGTCGGCGGCGCCCATCGCCCGTGCGAGGAGGACGGCCGGGAAGGGCGCGACGGCGACGAGGGGGATGGCCAGCAGGATCCACTCGGCGAGGTAGACGGTGGCGACCTGCGCGGCGGCGGCGCCGCGGCCGAGGAGCACCGAGATCTCCGATCCCTCCGCCGCGACCACCAGGCCGGCGGTGATGGCGACGAAGTAGAGCGTCAGAGCCAACACGGGGACGCCCGCGAGGCGCAGCAGGGCCCCCAGCGTCGCCTCCCGCACCAGGAAGCCCTGCAGTTGCCGGACCGGCGACACGGCCAGGGACGTGCCGGGGGCGGCGTCCGCCGCCTGCGTGTCGACGCGCCCGAGACCGGCCACGGCCGCCGGCACCTGCTGCGCCGTCAGGTCGCCCAGGTGAAGCACGGTGTACCAGGTGGCCTCCCCCACCGGCAGGGCGTGGCGTACCAGGACGACCTGCCGCCAGAGCGCGGGGGCCGCGAACACGTCCTGGTCCGGGTAGAGGTACGGCCAGTAGGTGCCGTCGCCCGGGACCTCCGTGAAGATACCGGTCAGCCGGATGCGCAGCGGGGCGCCGGACGTCCGGGCCGTGACGTACACCCGGCCGAACCGCAGCGGTAGATCCGCCGCCGCCCGGGCGGTGGCCGCCACGTCGATCGTCCCGTCCGGCTCCGGGGCGGCCGGCGGGGGGCCGCCCCTCTCAAAGTGCGCGTGCGCCGCCAGACCGGCGATGGTCGCCACCTGCAGGTACGGGGCCGGTATAGGGGCGCCGGACCCCGGTGCCGCCCGGACCTGGACGACGCCGCTCACCAGGAGGTTCACGGGCGGGGTCTGCGCAGTGCCGGCGGCGGCGCCCACGGAGGCGGCGAGGGCCGCCAGGCGGGCGAGGTTCGCCGTACCGGCGCTGACGCCGGGCGGCGGGAAGTCCGAGAGCAGGAGCGCCCCCGACGGGCGGTCGTTCTCGCCCGGGAGGCCGGCGTGGAGCACGCGCGTCAGGGCACCAGCGGTAAACAGGGGCACGACGGCGGCGACGGCGGCCGCCAGCAGCATGCCGGCGGCAAGCCCCGGCAGCCTCGTCCAGGTGGCGGCAAGCCGGCGCCTCGCCAGGGCGGGGGCGAGCACCGCGCCCCGCCCCGCAGCGGCGACCGCCCGCGCCCCGGCGGAGAGCGCGCGGATCCCGCGGGTCAAGGCAGCCGTCCCTCGGGGGGCCGGCGGTCGGGCGCCTGCGGCGGACACCCCCGAGGGTTCGCGGCCCGCCTCCTCGCCGGGCGGCGTGTGCGGCGCCCCAAGGATCACGGCGGTCAGGTCGGGCGCCCCCGCCGCGAAGCGATCGGTCGCCACCCGCTCGGCGATGACGGGGTCGGTCTCCGGCGGCGGCTCCGAGCGGATGGCCCCGATCAGGCCCCGAGTGCCGGCCGCGAGGAGGAGACCCGCGAGCGGGAGGCCCCACCACACCGCTTGGAACGGCACCCCGTCCAGCGCCGGAGACCCAAGACGGAGTGCCCTCCAAAACAACGGGGCCAAGCACGTGCCGGCGGCGGCGCCGAAGGCCGGCCCCCAGCCCGTGACCAGGTGCCGCACACGCCGCCGGGCGCATTCGGCCTCCGCGGCCGCCCCGAGCGCGGCGAGGGCGTCGCCCTCCGGCAGCGACCCCGGATCGACCGGCGAGGTGCGCAGCGCCATGCCGCAGAGCAAGAGCAGCCCGACGACTTCCGGCAACACCGTGACGGGCAGGGCGCCGAGGCCCCACCCGCCCGAGCCGGACACCGCTACGCTTGTGACCACGGCGTGGTGACCGCGGATGTTGGCGGTGATACCGGACACCGACGCGCCCGGCCGGAGGCGGGCCAGGAGGATCGAGGCCACACCCGCCAGACTGTAGCGCAGACCGGACTGCAGGTAGGCGCGGATGAGCGACTGAGGTACGACGGCCCAACGGCCGCGTCCCAGACCCAGGCCGGGCCAGCCGGGTTCGACGGCCACGATCCGGAGCGGAGGGAGGGAACTGGTATCCAAGATATCCCCCGCGCCGAGCGACGCGCCCTGCGCCAGTGCGGCCGAGATGACGGCGCCCCCGGGGGATGGCGCCGCCGCCATGGCCCGCAGGGCGGCCGGTCCGTCGGGGAGGAAGCGCCAGTCCGCCGTCTGCGCGAAGGCCCCCGGCGTGATGCCGAGGAGTTGCGCCGGGACATACCCGGCGGCGGCGTGAACCGACGAGTCGATGGAGAGCAATGTCGCGGCCGCCGTCACCCCCGGCGCGTCGGCGTTCCAGGTGGCGATCGGGAGGATGGGCATCGCCCGGGGATTGCTGCAGCCGTCGGCGCACCCGGACGTCCATTGCTCGCCGATACGCAGCGGAGCGCCCACCTCCAGGCTCCGCAGCATGCGGTCCGTACGCGCGGCGCCCAGGGCGCCGGAGACGGCGAACAGGACGGTCGCGGTCGCCAGCGCCGGCAGGAGGGCCAGTCTGAGCGGGGAGGCGCCGCGCCCGACCGCGCGCGCCGCCAGCACCGCCACGACAGACAGGTGGCCGTCCCGGCGGTGTTCGAGCGTGCGGACGCCGAGGGACAGCAGGCGGCCGGCCAGCATGCCGGCGCCGAGGAGGGCTGCGGCCGCGCCGAGGTAGGCCGTCGGCAAGGACAGATGGGCGTGGTCCGCGACGGCTCCGACGAAGGGGATGCCGCCGAAGACGGCGGCGACCCCCGCACCGGCCGCGCCGGGCGGACCGGCCGATCCCACGGCCGTGGCGACCGCCGCCCCTACCAATAGCAGGAGCGCGTCCGGCCAGAGGTGACGCGCCCAGGTCGGTCGGGCGGCCGCGGCCCGACGATGGTGCTCCGGGCGGCGGAACAGGACCAGCGTGAAGCCGGCTGCCGCCGCCAGGGCGGTCGCCAGGGCCGCGGCGACCGACCATTGCAGTGCCCGCCATAGGATGTCGGCGGGGGCGACCCCCGCGGCGAGCGACGCCCGCAGGATGCCCCGGAGCGTGGCGGCACGGACCGTATCGATGGCCGCCGGGGGTGGGAGGCCGGGGGTGGCGGACGCGGTGGCGTGCGGGATATAGGGTGCGGGCAGGCCGCCGGGCGCAGGGACGGCGGACGTGGGGTGCGCGGGGGGGACGGCTATGTGGGGGCCTGGGCCGGCGGCGTGCGCCGCGGATGCGGCGGAGGCCGCCGCGGCGGGGGATGCGGGAGATCCGGCGGGGGGGGCGAGGGGCGATGGCGCCGCGTGGGCGAAATGCGCCACGGCGGCGGCGACCACACCGGCTGCCAGCCGGCCTTCGACGACGGCCGCGGCGGCCGCGAGGGCCAGGAGCGGAAGCACGAAGGCGAGCAGGAGCCGTGCGACCTGCCGGTGGCCGGCGCCCCGCACTCGCGCGTGGGGGATCAGCCCCTCGTGTTCCCGTGCGGCGGACCGCCCGCGCTGCCAGGCCAGGCAGATGCCCAGCAGGACCGCCCCCTGGGCCGCGAGGCCGGCGGCAGGGCCGAGCGCGGCCATGGGGGCGGTCGCGGGGCCGGGGACGCGGGCGCCGAGCGCCGCGCCCGCGAGTGCGGCGCACCCGGCGGAGATCGCGACGGGGGACCAGGCCTGCCCCAGCAGCCGCCGCGTTCCGGCGCCGGTGATGGTGCGCAGCGTGGTGCGTGGCGGCGGGGCGTGCGGGCCAGAGGGGGGCGCCGCGGGAACGACGGGCCTCGGCGACTCGGCCGGACCGGTGGCCATGCCCCTGTGCCTCCCTCCGCCGATTCCCTCTGCGCGGGCCCGCGGCGCCCGAGGTCCCGCCGTAGCGCGACGCGCCCGTGGGATACGCGGTAGGGCCACCCTCGCGGTCGCGCCATCGTCCGACCCCTGCCGCCCCGGTCGGGGCGGCGGCGGGTTGAACCGCGCCCCCGGAGGCGGGCCTTCGCCCCGTACAGGGCTGCCGCGATCGGCGCCAGAGCCTGTTGACGGTCGTCGGACGAAGGCGGCGGTTGTGGTATGGAAGTCGGAATGCCGGTTCGTGGGGGCAGGGGCCGTTCCTGCCGCCGTGTACCAGGTTTTGGTCGCGGTTCCTTCCCGCGGCGGACGCCGGGGGCCGGGCCCGGCGCGGGGGCGTTCCGTCTGGAGGCACCGGCGGCGTGGGGGAGGTGCGGCGGGCGGGACGAGGCGGCCGGCACGCGTACGGTTGCGGCCGCTCCCGCGGGGGGCGGCACGATCAGGGGGCCGGGTACAGGCGTCGGCCGGCGTCCACTTCCACGATCTCGCCGGTGATGGTCGGCTGATTGGCCAGGTGCAGGACGGGCGCGGCCACGACGGCCTGCTCCGCCTGCCCACGCAGGGGCGGCGGGCGGCGAGTTCCGCGGGCCGGCCACGGTCTGACGGTGCGCACACCCCCGGACCACCACCGCGATCCGTTCGATGGGATGGTGGTCGCGCAGGCCCTGGCCGAAGGGCTGACGGTGGTGCGTGCCGCCCCGGTGTTCCGGCGCCACCCCGTCCCTGTCCTTTGGTGACGGGGCATGCCCGGTGTCCTGCGCCGGCGGTGTTCGCCAAAGCATCACACAACCGCAACGGGGGCGCGTCCCGGCGCCGCCGGGGCGCACGGCGCCCAAGCGGCCCAAGGCCTGGCGCCGGTCCGGCCGGTGTTCCGGGCGGCCGGACCCCACCCCCCCGGCGAAGCGGTCTTCTCCGAGCCGCAACATTCGCCGGCCCGGCCGATGGGGGAGGGGCGCCGCCGATCCCGCGGCCGGGCCGCCGGCGCCTCTCGTCCCACCCGTCTTCTCCAAAGCTTCACATTCCGACAACCGCATCTCCCTGTCCGCGGCGGCCCGGCCGGGTAAGGTCAGCTCGAAGGTCAGCCGCTCGCCCACATCCCGGACAGGAGGGATCCCGTTGCGCCGAGCCCTGCCGCGCTCTTTGGCCGCCGTCGCGTTGTGCGCCGGCGTCCTGGCGTCGGTCGCCGGTTGTGGTACCACGCCGGCGTCCAAGCCTGCCGGCTCCGCCACGTCTGCGGCCTCGCCCGCCGCTGCCGCCAAGCCGCAGCAACTGGTCGTCTACGCCGCCGAGGGTTATGACCAGGCCATGGCGACCGCGTTCCAGAAGGCGACCGGCATCACGGTCAAGCTCGAGGACATGAGCACCGGGCCCCTGATCGCCAAGGTGGAGGCGGAAAAGAACAACCCTCAGTGGGACGTCGTGTGGTTCGACGGCGACGGCCCCATGTACACCTTGGATCAGGAGGGCCTGCTGCTCGAACACTGGCAGCCGGCCAACGTGGCCGATTACACCGCATTGGGCAAGCAGTTGGCGTCGCCGGACGGCAGCTACATCCCGACCGGCATCACCGCCGCGGGCGCCATCGCCTACAACACCAAGCTGGTGCCGGCCGCCGACGTGCCCACGCACTGGAGCGACCTGCTCAAGCCGTTCTTCAAGGGTAAGGTCGGCATGAACAATCCGGCCATCTCCGGCCCCACGTTCCCGGTGGTCGCGGGCTTCCTCTACGGTAAGGGCATGACCCAGGGAGAGCAGTTCTTCAACCAGCTCAAGGCCAACGGCATGAAGGTCTACCCGACCAACAAGCCGACCCTGGCGGCCCTGAGCACCGGGGTCATCGATGCGGCCTTCGTCCAGGATTCCGCCGAGATCCAGGCGATCCAGGGCGGCGCGCCGATCAAGATCGTCTACCCCGCGGGCGGCGTCACGATGCTGCCGAGCGCGCTCGGCATCGACATCAACGCCCCGGACATGGCCGCGGCCAAGGCGTTCGCCAACTTCGTGCTCTCGGCCCAGGGCCAGCAGATCATGCTCACCAAGGGCGGCGGGGACTCCAACTTCAACCCCATCATCACCGGGGAGAACCCCAACCCCAGCCGCCAGCAGATCGGCATCACGTGGAACATGGTCCCCGTGACCTGGCAGGCCAAGAACTACAACACGATCCAGACCTGGTTCAAGGACTCGATCGTCGGATGAGCGCAGCGCCGGAACCCGTCGACGGACGGAGAGACGTCGGCGCGGGACGGAGCAGCAGGGCGACGGAGGGGCAGGGGTTCACACGAACCCCCGCCCCTGCCGTTTCCCTCCCGCGCCCCTCGACCCCGGCAGAAGGCGGGCGCGTCCCGCGGCGGCCGCTGCGTCTCGGCGGCCAGGATCTGGTCATGATCCTCGGCCTCGCCGCCCTGGGGCTGCTCATCGTCCTCCCCCTGGGCTCGGTCGTGGGCCAGGCGGTGTTCCCCCGCCTCTTCGCGCGCCATGCCAGCCTGATGTTCGACGCCTCGGCCCTGATCCGCGTGCTGAAGACGCCGGCCGACTTCCACATGCTGGCCGATTCCGTGCTGATGAGCGCGGGTGCGGCGCTGGCGGCGGCGCTCGTGGGCGGTGGGCTCGCGCTGGTCGTCGGCCGGACGGACATCCCCGCGCGCGGTCTGTGGACGGGGCTGGTGTGGTGCACCCTCCTCCTGCCGTCCTTCCTGCTCACCGAAGGGTGGACGTTCTTCCTCCAGCGGGAGGGCCTGCTCTCGCGGATCCTCCCCGAACCGGCCTGGATGCAGAACGTCTTCGGCAGCCCGTGGGGCGTTGGCGCGATTCTGGCGCTCAAGTTCTTTCCGTTCGCGTTCCTGACGGTGACCACCGCCCTGCCGTGGGTGGGCGGCGAGCACGAGGCGGTGGCCCGCACCCTCGGGGCAGGCCGCGCCGCCGTCTGGCGGCGGATCTACCTCCCGCTGCTCCTGCCGTTCTTCCTCAGCGGCGCCGCCATCGTGTTCGCGGACGTCCTGAGCGACTTCGGCGTGGCCATCACGGTCGCCGAGAGCCATCAGTTCCCGCTCCTGACCTACGGCATCTACTCGTCGCTCTATGATGTGCCCACCGACTTCGGGGGCGCCGGCGCCCTGTCGCTGCTGCTGACCCTCGCCGTGGCGGCGGCGCTGGCCGTGCAGTTCCTGATCCTGCGCGGCAGTCGCTACGCCACGATCCATTCGGGGTACCGGCCGCCGGTGCCCGCAAGCCTCGGGCGACTGCGGCTGCCGGCTCTCCTGGCGGTCGCGGCCTTCTTCGGCCTCGCGCTCGGCATCCCGGCGGGCTCGATCCTGTTGGAGTCCTTCCTGAAGACGCTCGGCTTCGCCATGGCGCCCCACGCCGTCACGCTCTCCAACTACAGCTCGCTCGCGGGCGGGGTCGGCGTGCGCGCCTCCGGCGCCCTCTTCTACTCGCTGCGCCTGGCGGCCGTGACGGCGACCGTGGCGGTCCTCTTCGGCACGCTGCTCGCCTACCTCGGCACCCACGGCTCGGGCTGGGTGGGGCAGTTGCTGGAGGGCGTCTCGCTGTGGACGATCAGCGTGCCGGGCATCATCCTCGCGGCCGGCTACGTCTTCCTCTGGAACCAGCCGTGGCTCGTGCCGCTGCACCTGGACCTCTACGGGACGGTGTGGGCCCTGACGCTCGCCTACCTCGCGGGGGGCATCCCGTATGTCCTGAGATTCCAGATGGGGGCCCTCGCCCAACTCGACCGGCGGCTCCTCTCCGCGGCGCGCGTGCTCGGCGCCGGGATCGGGCGGCTCCTCTACCGGATCGTCCTGCCGCTGGTGGCCGAGGGTGCGCTGGCGCTCTGGCTGTTCGTCCTGGCGGGCACCGCCTTCGAGTTGCCCGCCTCCGAGTTCCTCTATCCGGCCGGCCATCCGACGCTGGCCGTGGAGGTCAACCACTTCTTCAACACCGGGCTGTACGGGCAGGGCACGGCGCTGGCGGTCACGGCCGCCGTCGCCCTGATCACCCTGGTGCTGGTCCTGCGCGCGGTCCTGCGGCGCCTGTTGCCCGGGCCGCACCGGCGCGGCGGCAGGGAGAGGCTGGGTGCGGCGGGGTCCTGACCGGCGGGAAGGGGCGGCGCGACCGCCGCCCGGCGGGCGCCGCATCCCCCGGCCACGTGGGAGGTGGCGCCACATGCGGCAGGGATGGAGGCCTGGGGCTGTGGGTGAGACGCTGTCGGTGGAGCATTTGAGCAAGCGCTTCGGCCAGGTGGTGGTCGCACTGGACGTGACCTTCGAGATCCCCGGGGGCGGATACTGCGCCCTGCTCGGTCCGTCGGGCAGTGGCAAGACATCCCTCTTCAACATGGTGGCGGGCCTGGTGCGGCCCGACGCCGGCCGGATCCGGTTGGGCGAGCGCGTCTTCGACGGGCCGGGGCAGCATCTGCCGGCCGAGCGCCGCCGCGTGGGCCTGGTCTTCCAGGACTACGCCCTCTGGCCGCACATGAGCGTGCGCGAACAGGTGGCCTTCGGGATGCGCCGCGGGCCCGACATGGCGGCGGGGGTGCGGCGGTGGCTGGAACTCCTGCGCATCGAGCACCTGGCGGGCCGCTACCCCCATGAGTTATCGGGCGGGCAGAAGCAGCGGGTCGCCATCGCGCGGGCCTTGGCCTCCGAGCCGGCGCTGCTGCTCCTCGACGAGCCCTTCTCCAACCTCGACGCACCGCTCCGCGAGGCGCTGCGCGACGAGCTCTCCGCGCTCTACGCCTCCCTGGGCGTCACCGTGGTGCATGTGACGCACGACCGGCAGGAGGCCATGGGCACCGCCGACCGCGTGCTGATCTTCGCCGGCGGCCGGCTGCGCCAGGACGGCGCGCCGCAGGATGTGTACCGGGATCCCGCCGATTCCGTGGTGGCCACCATGCTCGGGGCGGCCAACCTGATCCCCGGGCGCGTGGAGTCGCGCGGCGCCGAGGACGTGCTGGTGGCCGCCGGTCTGCAACTGATCGCCGGTCGAGGAACGGTGCGCGCGGGGACGCAGGGCGTGGCCTTCTTCCGGCCGGAGGCGGCGCGGCTGCACAAAACGGCACCGACGGCGGACGTGCGGAACGTGTTCGCGGCGCACGTGCACCGCAGCGGCTGGCACGACCACGGCTGGCGGCACCGGCTGCGGGTGGGGGACGGCGGCACGGAGGTGGCGGTGATCACCCCGGTGGCCGCCGCGCCCGGCGCGGAGGTGTGGCTGGAGGTGCCAAAGGAGGCGTGCCGCATCCTCCCGGGGGAGATACCGGCCTGAGACCGGTCAGACAACAGACTGCCAGGCCGCCTGCGCGAACGCTAGGGCAGACGCTTCCGCGGCCCGCCCGGGCGAGCCGCGCCGGCCGCCGATGCGCCGCGGCCGACGGGCAGCGGTACGCGATGCCGTGGGCGGCCGCCATCCGGGGCGCAGAGGCGTAGCCGGCGGGCAGGGAGGTCCGCCGGCTACGCCTGGTCTTGTGCCCGACCGGCCGATGGACCGGAAGGCGTCACGCGCCGATCGGCTTTCTGCCGGAAGGGCTGGCGGCGGCCGGCCGACGGACCCGCGAACCGCCCGCCGGGCGGCCGCGGACCCCGAGATCGGAGGCGTCTGCCCGGGCGTGACGCGATTCTCGCCGCCTCCGCCCGGTGGACCGGCTGCCGGAGAACACATCCGCCGGCGGTGTGGAAGGGGCGATGTGTGCATCAGAGGCCGGCGGCTACCGGGTGCGCGGGGCGGAGCAGATAGGGTACCGCCGCGGCGAGGTCGCGCACGACGGCGACGTCCGGCGGCAATGGCGGAGGGGCGCACCACTCCGGGTGCCGATGCAGGAGGACGGGCTTCATGTCCGCGCGGCGCGCGCCCACGACGTCGTCCCAGTAGTTGTCACCCACGTGCAGGCACTCGCTCGGCGGGACGCCGAGGCGGGCGCCGGCCCACTCGAAAATCTCGGGGGAGGGCTTCTCCCAACCGAGCGTCGCGGAGACGGCCACGGCGTCGAAGTAGCGGTCGAGCCCGGTAAGGGTGAGGATGCGCAGCGCGGTGTCGTCCCAGTTGGAGATCAGCGCGAGGCGGCAGCCGGAGCGGCGGAGTTCGCGCAGGGCGCACCAGGCGTCGGGATAGACGTTCCAGGGACCGCCCCATGCGGCACAGACCCCGGCGGGCGGGGTGACCAAACCGAACTCGGCGTGCACCATCCCCCAGTACTGTTCCTGGAAGACGGCGTCCGCCCGGCGCCAGAGGTCCGGCCGGGACTCCATGAAATGCCGGTCGGTGCGGTAGAGCACCGGCGCCGCGTCGGAGCGCCGCAGGCGGATGCCCCGCTCCGACCAGTACGCGCACATGTCGTGATCCCTGTCGCGGTCCACCAGTGTCCCGCCGAGGTCGAAACAAACCGCCGGGCCCACGGTCCCACCCCCGCTTCCCCTCTTGCCGCCCTATGCCTGCGTCCGTTCCGCCACGCCCGAGCCGTAACTACGGTGCAGCCCCAGGCCTGGGGGTGTGGAGCGGTTGCGCCGAGCCTACGGTTTCGCCGGGTCCCTTGGATGGACGCCGCATTTCGCCGGCGGGTGGGTTCGGTTGCGGTTGTGTGAAGATGCCGCGAAAGCGGCGGTCCGGCGGGAGGCGGCGGTGCGCCGTGGGGAGGGCGGCGCGCGGAGGCGGGGCGGCGCGCGGAGGCGGGGCGGAGCGCGGTGGCGATGGCGGAGCGCAGTGGCGGACCGCGCGGTGGCGGTGGCGGCGTGGCGGTGGCGGAGCGCGCGGTGGCGGTGGCGGCGTGGCGGTGGCGGAGCGCGCGGTGGCGGTGGCGGCGTGGCGGTGGCGGAGCGCGCCGTGGCGGTGGCGGCGTGGCGGTGCGCGGTGGCGATGGCGGAGCGCAGTGGCGGAGCGCGGTGGCGACGGCGGTGCGCGGTGGCGACGGCGGAGCGCAGTGGCGGAGCGGGCCGTGGCGGTGGCGGAGCGCGGTGGCAATGGCGGAGCGCGGTGGCGGGGCGGAGCGCCGTGGCGCTGACAGAGCGCGTCGTGGCGATGCCGGCGTGGCGCTGGCGGAGCTGGCGGAGCTGGCGGAGCTGGCGGAGCGCGCCCAGACGGCCTCCGCGCTTAACCGGATGTTAACCTGAGCTTCATATTGCGTGGCCACGGGCCACGGCGGGGAGACCTAGACTGCTCCGGTGGCATTCGAAGCAACATGCTCAAGGGGGTTCGTCAGGCACATGGTTTCACGCCGGCAATGGATTGCTGCGCTAGCGATAGGGGCGTTCGCCCTACCCGCGCTGGCCGCCTGCGGGCAGTCGAGTCCCGGAGGCTCCACGTCCTCCCCGGCCCCCGCGTCTTCGTCCGCGCCCGCCTCCAGCACGGCTGCGGCGAGCCCGACCGTCAACATCGCGGAGACCGGTTCGTCGCTCCTCTTCCCGCTCTTCAACATCTGGCAGCCCGACTACCAGAAGGCGAATCCGGGCGTGCAGATCTCCACGGCCTCGACCGGGAGCGGCGCCGGCATCAGCCAGGCGATCGCCGGGCTGGTGCAGATCGGCGCCTCCGACGCCTATATGTCGCCCGCGGAGGTCAAGCAGGCCCCCAACCTCCTTAACATCCCGCTGGTGATCTCGGCGCAGCAGGTTAACTACAACGTGCCCGGCCTGAACGGCACCCACCTCCAACTCGACGGCCCGGTACTGGCCGGCATTTACACCGGCGCCATCAAGTACTGGGACGACGCGCAGATCGCCGCCCTCAACCCCGGCGTCAAGCTTCCCCACCAGGCCATCGTGCCGGTGCGCCGTTCGGACGGCAGCGGTGACACCTTCCTCTTTACGCAGTACCTCACCGACACCGCCGGCGCGGCCTGGAAGAGCGTGGGCTACGGCACGTCGGTCACCTGGCCGCAACTCGCCACCGAGGTGGCGGCCAACGGCAACCAGGGCGTGGAGGCCGCCATCAAGCAGGCGCCCGGGGCCATCGGCTACGTCGGCATCTCGTGGCTCAATCAGGCCAACAAGGACGGCCTCGGCTACGCCGCGCTGAAGAACAAGAACGGCAAGTTCGTCCTGCCGGGGGACGCCACGATCACGGCGGCCGTCAACGCCATGGTGGCCAACACGCCCGCCAACGAGCGGGTCTCGCTGATCGACGCCCCCGGGGCCACCTCGTACCCGATCATCAACTTCGAGTACGCCATGGTGAGCAAGTCGCAGCCCAACGCGGCCATGGCGGCCGCGCTCAAGAAGTTCCTGACGTGGGCCCTGGACAGTAACGGCGGCAACGCGACCGGCTATCTGAGCCAGGTCCACTTCATCCAGTTGCCGGCCTCCGTGGTCAAGCTGAGCCAGGCACAGATCGCGGAGATCTCCTGAAGTCGGGGCGGCGGGCGGTCCCGGTCGGGTCTGCCCGCCGCCCCCGTCCACGGTGCCGCACCCGCCCGCCCCTTCGGGGGCGGGTTGCGCATGCCGGGCGGGGATGCTGTCGGCGGGTGGCCGCCGGCCCTCGGGAGGGATCGGACACGTGCCTCGACACAGGCGTCTGAGCGGCTGGACGGTCGCCGCCGCGGTCGGAGCCGCCCTCACCCCGCTCCTGCTGCTCGTCACGTTGGGCGTCCTGTTCGTCTCGGCCTGGCCGGCCGTGGTCTGGAACGGTTTCGCCTTCATCACCAAGAGCGTCTGGAGCCTCGGCAACCTCTACGGCGGCACAGCGATCGTCCGGCACGGCTTCCAGGCGCCGGAGGGCGCGGTATACGGTGCCCTGCCCTACATCGTGGGTACGGTGCTGACCTCGCTCTGCGCGCTGGTGCTGGCGGTCCCCGTGGGTGTCGGCGTCGCGGTCTCGTTGGCCGAACACGCGCGCGGGTGGCTGGGGCGCGCACTGGGGTTCTTCATCGAACTGATCGCCGGTGTACCGAGCGTCGTCTTCGGGCTCTGGGGCTTCATCGTCCTGGTGCCCTGGATCGAGCACCACGCCGGGCCGGACATAGCGCACGTCCTCGGCTTCCTTCCGTTCTTCCGCGGCCCGGTGCTCTCCGGCCAGGGACTGCTGGCGGCCTCCGTGGTGCTCGCGGCGATGGTCCTGCCGCTGGTGGCGGCGGTGGGGCGCGATGCCCTGCTGCGCGTACCGCGCGAGGTGCGGGACCAGGGCCGCGCCCTGGGGTTGACGGACTGGGAGACGCTGCGCGACCTCGTGCTGCCGCTCGCCGGTCCCGGGATGATCGGGGGCGTCGTCCTGGCGCTGGGGCGGGCGCTGGGGGAGACGATGGCCGTGCTCATGGTCAGCGGCAGCGGCAATGCGATCCCCCATGCCCTCTACAGCCCGACCACGACCATGGCCTCGGCGATCGTCGTCGATCTGGACAGCGCCTTCACGGACTCCACAGGCATGGCCATCCACGCCCTGGCCGAACTCGCGGTCGTGCTCATGCTCATCAGCGTGGTGGTCAACCTGGCGGTGCCCTTCGTGGGGCAGGGCGTGTCCCGTGTCGCCGCGATGATGAACGCCGGGCGGGATGCCGGATGAGGACGCCGCCTGCCCGCCGCCTGCGCAACGCCCTGGCGGTGACCCTCGCCTGGACGGCGGTGTGCGCCGCCCTCTTCCCCCTTCTGGACATGGCGGCGCTGGTGGCGCGGCACGCCCTTCCGGCCCTCCGCTGGAAGGTCCTGACGACGGTGACCAGCGGGATCAGCGGCGGGCTGGCCAACGCCATCGCCGGTTCCGCCCTGCTGGTGGTCTTGGCCGCCCTCATCGCCATCCCCGTCGGCGTCCTCGGAGGGACCTTCGTCGCCGAGCGGCGAAGTGGGGCCTTTGTGCGGACCGTCCGCCTGGCCGCGGACGTGCTGGCCGGTCTGCCGTCCATCGCGGTCGGCTACTTCGGCTACATCGCCCTCGTGCAGGCGCTCGGCTGGGGGTTCTCGGCCCTCGCCGGGGCGTTGGCGCTGGCCCTGCTGATGCTGCCCTACGTGGTGCGGACGACGGACTATGCCGTGTCGGCGGTGGCCGACGACCTGCGAGACGCGTCCCTGGCCCTGGGCGTCGACCCGGCGACCACCGTGCGCCGCATCGTCCTGCGGGCCGCCCTCCCCGGCATCGTGACCGGCGTGATGCTCGGCGTCGGCGTCGCCGTCGGGGAGACGGCCCCGCTGCTCTACACGGCCAGTTGGTCGAGCTTCATGCCCACGGGCCGCCTGACGCATTCCCCGGTGGGCTACCTGACGTACGTGGTCTGGACCTACATCAACCAGCCCTTCGCCGCGGCGCACGCCCTGGCCTACGCTGCGGCCTTCCTGCTCATGGTGGCCGTCCTGATGCTGAACGTGGCGGCGCGATGGGCCCTGCGCCAGAGATCGTAGGGGCGGGGGAGAGGCGATGGCGGTGCGCGAGGTTGCGGACGGCCCGGGCGGGAGGCCCATCGCGACGGGTGGGGCGGCCGGGTTGGATGGCGCGCTGGCGTCCCCGCGGCGGGTGAGGCGTCCCGACGACCCGCAGGGGATGGCGCGTCCGGCTGTGGCGGCGGAAGCCGCCGGTACCGCGCCCGCCGACGGGGGCGGTACGGTTCTGTCCGCGGTGGACTTCCACCTGCGGTATCCCGGGCTTCACGCCCTGCGGGGCATCACCTTGGATCTGCCGTCGTCGCGCATCACGGCGATCATCGGCCCCAGCGGCTGCGGCAAGTCGACGTTCCTGCGCAGCCTGAACCGCATGAACGATCGGATCCCGGGCATCGCCACCCAGGGGCGGATCCTCTTCCGGGGCATGGACATCTTTGCGCCCCAGGTGGACCCCGTGGCGCTGCGGCGGCGGATCGGCATGGTCTTCCAGCGCCCGGTGGTCTTCCCCATGAGCATCTTCGACAACGTCGCCTATGCCCCCCGCATCCACCGGCTGGAGCGGACATCGGCCGGGATGTGGGTGCGCGTCGAGCGGTGCCTGCGGGATGCCGGGTTGTGGGACGAGGTGAAGGATCGGCTGCGCCGCCCCGCGTCCGCGTTGAGCGGCGGGCAGCAGCAGCGGCTGGCCATCGCCCGGGCCCTGGCCGTGGACCCCGAGGTCATCCTCCTCGATGAGCCCACCTCGGCCGTCGACCCGGTGGCGACGGGGCGGATCGAGGACACCCTGCTGCGCCTCGCGGGCCGCTTCAGCATCGTGATCGTGACCCACAATCTCGGCCAGGCGGCGCGGATCTCCCAGCACACGGTGTTCTTCCTCGGCGGGGAGGTCGTGGAGGCGGGCGCGACCGAAGAGGTCTTCAGCCAGCCGCGGGATGCCCGCACGGAGCAGTACCTGACCGGGCGCTTCGGATGACGCTGGGCGCGGGCGGGTTGCCCGCGCCCGCCCGGGGAGGGGCGGACGGACCGGCCGGTGACAAGTGTGAGGGAGGGGTGCCCATGCCGACCCGGGAGGCGTTTCAGACCCAACTGGACGGCCTGGAGCAGGGCATCGTCGGTCTGGCGGTCAGGGTGAAGGGCGTCATCGCGCGTGCCGTCGCGGCGCTGGCGGCGATGGACGCCGACGCGGGCCGCGAGATCGTGGCCGGGGACCGCGTCATTGACGACCTGGAGGCGCAGTTGGAGCGGGAGTGCCTGCGGCTCATCGCCTTGCAGCAGCCGGTCGCCGGCGACCTGCGGACCATCGGCGCCGCGCTACGCATCCTGATCGATCTCGAGCGCATTGCCGACCACGCCTCCGACATCGCCCGCACGGCGGTGCGCCTGCAGGGCGAGGGGCTGCTGAAGCCGCTGGTCGACATCCCGCGCATGGCCGAACTGGCCCAGGACATGGTGGCGCGCGCCGTCGACGCCTACGTGCGCCGGGACGCGGCGGCCGCCCGGGCCCTCGTCGAGGTCGACGACGAGGTGGACCACCTCTTCTCCCAGATCTTCCGCGACCTCGTGGCCCTGATGGGCCGCCGGCCCGAGGCGGTACGGCAGGGGACGCACCTCCTCTTCGTCGCCTCGCATCTGGAACGCATCGCCGACCACGCGACTAATCTCGCGGAGGCCGTGATCTACGCCGTCACCGGCCAACGGCCGGAGTTGAACGACTGATGCCCTTACTGGCGCTGGTGGTCGAAGACGACGAGTCCATCCGCGAACTGATCGGGTTCCACCTCGGCCGGGCCGGACTGGAGATCGTGCTGGTGCCGACCGCCGCCGCGGCCCGGGCCGAATGGTCCCGGCGCCGGCCCGACGTGGTCGTCCTGGACCTGATGCTGCCGGATGCCAGCGGCTGGGACCTCTGCCGCGAGATCCGGGCCGGTGGCGGCGGTCCAGCCGTCATCATGCTCACCGCGCTGGACGAAGAGGCCGACCGCATCACCGGGTTGGAACTCGGCGCCGACGACTACGTCACCAAGCCCTTCTCCCCGCGGGAACTCGTGGCCCGGGTCCGCGCGGTGCTCCGGCGCAGCGCCCCCCCCCGGGCGCCCGAGGTGGAAGTGCTGCAGGTCGGAGAGCTGGTGATCGACCGCCCGCGGGTGCAGGCGGCCGTCGCCGGCCGCGTCCTGCCGCTCACGGCGACGGAGTTCAAAATCCTGGTCACCCTCGCCCACGCGGGCGGGGAGGTGTGCAGCCGGGACCGCCTCCTGGACGCCGTCTGGGGGGAGGACTTCTTCGGCGACCGACGCACCGTCGACGTCCATATCCGGCACATCCGCGAGAAGTTGGAGGCCGTCGGCACCTCCGGGCTCCTGGAGACGGTCCGCGGCTTCGGCTACCGCCTGCGGGCCGGGGGGAGCGCCCCGTGAACGGGTGGTGGGGGGTGGGCCTGGCGGCGGCGGCCCTCGCCGCCTTCCTGGCGGGCGACGCCGTCGGGGTGCGGCGCGGGCTGCGGGTCCCGGGGACGCTCCGCGAGTCGGCGGAGAAGCTGATCCGGCAGGCGGCCGCGCTGGGCTTTTCCGCCGCGACCCCGCGCGCGGGGGCCCTGCGCCCCGACGAAGCCGCGGTCGACATCGAGCGGCTCCGGTTGTGGTGGGACGAGGAGTGGCGGCGCTCCGAGGAGGAGCGCCGCCGGCTCTCGGCGGTCCTGTCCGGGCTCACCGAGGGCATCCTGCTCGTGGACCGCTACGCCCGCGTCCTGCTGTCCAACGACGTTGCGGCCGCGCTCTGGCCACGCCTCCGGCCCCTGGTGCGGGGGCCGTTGCAACTCGAACTCTTCGGGGATCCGGAGCTGGACGTCGCCCTCTCGGAGGCCCTTGGGCGGGCGGAGGCGCGCCAGGTGGACATCGAGCGTCCCGGCCCGCCGCGGCGGTTCTTCCGCGTACGCGTCCTGCCTGTGGGTGGGGGCGCGCCGGCGGCGTCCAAGGCCGTGCCGGCGGGAGAGGCGGCAGGGGCCCTGATCGTGGTCCAGGACACCACCGAGCACCACGCGGTCGAACAGGTCCGCCGCGACTTCGTGGCCAACGTCTCGCACGAACTGCAGACCCCGCTCACCTCCGTACGCGGTTACGCGGAGACCCTGCGGGAGGGCGGCCTGTCCCCGGACGAGCGCCGCCGGTTCACCGGGCGCATCCTGCAGGAGGCGGAGCGGATGGCGGCGCTGGTGCGCGACCTGTTGGCTCTGGCGCAATTGGAGGCGCCCCGCTGGGCGGCGACTGAGCCCGTGCCCCTGGAGCGCATCGCGCGGGAGGTGGCGGCATCGCTCTCCCGCTTCGCGGCGGAGCGCAGCGTGTCCCTGCGCGTGGAGGCCGACCTCGCGGTGGTCTCCGGCCGGGCCGACGAACTCCGCCGCGCCGTGGACAACCTGGTACGCAACGCGTTGGCTTATACGGCCGCGGGGGGCCGTGTGGTGGTGCGGGTGCAGCGCCGGGGCGACCAGGCCACGGTCGCGGTGGAGGACAGCGGGGTCGGCATCCCCCCGGAGGTCCTGCCGAGGATCTTCGAGCGCTTCTACCGGGTGGATCGGGGGCGCAGCCGGGAGACCGGCGGCACCGGCCTCGGCTTGGCCATCGTCAAACACACGGCCGAGGGCCATGGCGGGCACGTGGAGGTGGAGAGCGAGCCCGGCAAGGGGAGCACCTTCACCCTCGTCCTGCCGGCCGCACACCACACCGCGGCGGGCACCGCCTGAACGCCCCACCCACGCGCGCCTCCGTCCAGGCCCCACAGGGAGGCCGCCGCGCGCGGCGAAGGGCCGGGTCGGGGCGGCCTCGGACGTCCGCCCCAGAGACGGGGGGATGGCCGTGCGGCTGGCCTGGACTACGCTCGGTTCGCCTGACTGGTCCATCGACAGGGTGTTCGCGGAGTGTGCGCGGGCGGGCTACGCGGGGATCGAGTTCCGCTGCCTCCGCGGGGGACCGATCGACCCCCGCCTGCCGGCCGCGGACCGGCGCCAGATGCGGCGACTGTCGGCGGAAGCGGGGCTCCCGATCGTGGCGGTCGGCGCGAGTTCCGCGTTCTCCTCACCCGATCCCGCCGCGCGCGCCGCGCAGGAGGAGGACCTGCGCGGGATGCTGGAACTTGCGCACGAGGTGGGCGCGCCCATGGTGCGCGCCTACGGCGGGGCCTTCCCCCGGGATCTGCCGGAGGACGCCGTCTGCGATTACGTCGCGGCCGCGGTGTGGCGGGTGGTGCCGCGCGCTGAGGAACTGGGGGTCGGCATCGTGCTGGAGACGCACGACGGCCTCTCCTCGGCGCGTGTCGCGGCCGAGGTGCTGCGTCGCCTGGACACCCCGCACGTGCAGGCCCTCTGGGACGTCCTGCACCCGACGCGCATGGGCGAGTCGCCGCGGCAGGTCTGGGAGCGGATCGGGCCGCGCGTGCGGCACGTGCACTTCAAGGACGGCCGGCGCGACGAGACCGGGCGATGGCGGGCGGCCTCGATCGGCCTGGGGGAGGTGCCCCTGCGCGAGTGCCTGGGCGTCCTCCAGGCGGAGGGCTACAGCGGGTGGCTCACCCTGGAGTGGGAGAAGTACTGGGAGCGCGACATCGCGGAGCCCGAGGCGGTCCTGGCGCGGCATGTCGAGACGGTGCGGGCCTGGCTCGATGCGGCCCGGGGGTGAGGGCGGGTCCGGCTTCAGTCCGCTACCGAGCGGACATAGTCCGCGAAGAGCGGGTGGTACGGGGCGTACTCCCCGCGTGCCCGGCGCAAGAGCAGGCCCTTGCGGACCAGACGGGCCGCCAGGGCGCCCCCGCCCTTGCCCGCCGTACCGGGGGGAACGCCGGCCACCACCGCGCGGAGCACCTGTTCCTCGGCCGCGGTGGCCGTGTTCCACTCCACCGAGAATTTCTCCACGGCGAGTTGCCGGGCGACGGCCCTCCATTCATGCTCCAGGAGGTCCACGGATCGCCGGCCCGGGCGATGGCGGCGAAACGCCGGAGCAGGCTGGTCTTGCCGCTACCCCACGGGCCGAGGATGGCGATGTTCCACGGTCCGGGCGATCCGGGCGCGGTCGTTGCCGCGAGCCCTCGGCGGAAGAGCGCCTGTTCCCGCTCCCTGTTGGCGAACAGGGGCACCTGGGCCGGGAAGTATGGGTTGAACGGGTTGATCGGATTCACTCGCCTGCTCCCCCGGTGCATCCTACGGACAAACTTATCCATATGCCGTAGCTGTGTCCAATCGGTGCGCCCCCCCGTCGACGCCCGAGGTAGGTTGTCCACCGCCGGGGATCCGGAAGTCCCCCGCATCCCCTCCATCCGCGCGTGCCGCCACCGTGCCGCCGAGGACGTCATTGCCGAGGGGGCTGGCAGGCGGAGCCTGCGGCCTGCACCGGCACGTGACATCTGGTAGACTCACCCCGTTCCCGCCGCCGGCCCCGGTGTCCTACGCGGTGCCGCCGCCGATGGGCGAACCGACTCCCCATCCCGTTATCCCGGTGCCACCCCCGGTGCCCGTCTCCGCACCGGTTCCCATCCCTGGTCCCGGCCCCGGTCGGCGCCCCTGCCCCCCTGTCCCGATTCCGTCCCGGTATCCGCTGCCGCCCCGCTCCCCCGGCTTCGCGCCGGGCTGTGTGTCTCGGGCGCCACGGCGTGAGACCGGTTCCCGGTTCCCCGCCCGCCGCTCCGCCAAAAGGGGGCATCGACCCATGCCGGTCCCGCGACGCGTCCCGGCCGATCCTCGGGTCCCCCTGTCCCTCCCGGCTCCGGAGGGTCTGCGCGGGGCCGGCGTCCCGGGTGGCGCCGGCCCCGCGCAGACCCTCCCCGCCCGAGCGGACGTCCCGCCCGAGCACCGGTGGCACCTGCAGGACATCTTTCCGGACGCCGCCGCCTGGGAGAGCGCCTTCGCCGCGGTGCAGGGCCGGGCGACCCTGGCCGCCGGCTTCCGCGGGCGTCTGGGGGAGGGGCCGGCCGTCCTGCTCTCGGCCCTCTCCGCACAGGACGAGACGGGTCGGGAGATCGAGAAGCTCTTCGCCTACGCCCACATGAGGAGTGATGAGGACACCCGCGCCAGCGCCTACCAGGCGATGACGGGCCGCGTCGCGATGCTCGCCACGCAGATCGAGGGCGCCTGGGCGTACTTCGAACCGGAACTCCTCGCCCTGCCCGAGGCGGAACTGCGCCGCTGGTGCGAGGCGCCCCCGCCGGAGGCGGCGGGCCTGGCGGTCTACCGGCACAAGCTGGACAACCTCCTGCGCAGCAAGCCGCACGTCCTGTCCGCGGCCGAGGAGGAACTGCTCGCCCGCGCCGGGGAGATCGCGCGCGCCCCGGATACCGTCTTCGGCATGCTCAACGACGCCGACCTCACCTTCCCGAACGTGCACGACGACCAGGGCCGAGAGGTGGAACTGACCAAGGGTCGCTTCATCCGGTTCATGGAGAGCGGCAGCCGCGACGTGCGCCGGGAGGCGTTCGAAACCCTCTATGCCACGTACGCCAAGCAGCGCAACACCCTGGGCGCCCTCCTCGGCGCCTCGGTCCAGCGCGACTGGTTTTACGCGGCGTCGCGCCGGTACGGCAGCACCCTGCAGATGGCGCTTGACGCCGACAACGTGCCGGTGTCGGTCTACGAGAACCTGATCGCCGCCGTCCGGGCCAATCTCCCGGCGCTGCACCGCTACCTGCGCCTGCGCCGCCGCGCGCTCGGCCTGGAGCGCCTGCACATGTACGACCTCTACGTGCCGATCGTGGAGCAGCCGGAGGCGCACATCCCGTACGACGAGGCCCTGCGCACGGTGCAGCGGGGCATCGCCCCCCTCGGGGACGACTACGTGCGCCGCTACCGCGAGGGCGTGTCCTCGGGCTGGGTCGACGTCTACGAGAACCAGGGCAAGACCGGGGGCGCCTACTCCTGGGGCGTGTACGGCGTCCACCCCTTCGTCCTGCTCAACTACCAGGGATCGATAGACCATGTGTTCACGATCGCCCACGAATTCGGCCACGCGCTGCACAGCCACCTGGCGCAGGAGGCGCAGCCCTACCCCTACGCCGGCCACTCCATCTTCGTGGCGGAGGTGGCGAGCACGGCGAACGAGGCCCTCCTGATGCGCCACCTGCTGGAGCAGGCCACGGACCGGCGCCAGAGGGCCTATCTGGTCAACCACTACCTGGAGGAGTTCCGCACGACGGTGTTCCGCCAGGTCATGTTCGCGGAGTTCGAGAAGGTCATTCACGAGAAGGTGGAGGCGGGGGAGGCGCTCACCGCCGATTCCCTCTCCGAGGCCTACCGCGCGCTCAACCTGGCCTACTACGGCCCGGAGGTGGAGGTCGATGCGCAGATCGACCTGGAATGGGCGCGTATCCCCCACTTCTACAACGCCTTCTACGTGTACAAGTACGCGACGGGCTTCTCGGCCGCCCAGGCGCTGGCCGAGGCGGTTTGCCGCGACGGCGCCCCGGCGCGGGAGAGGTACCTCGGGTTCCTGCGCGGCGGGGCTTCCAAGTACCCGGTGGAGTTGCTGCGGGGCGCGGGGGTCGACATGGCCTCGCCCGAGCCGGTCGATGCCGCGCTGTCGGTCTTCGGGCGGCTCGTCGAGGAGATGGAGACCCTCATCGAGTAAGGCGGGCCTTCGCGGGAGGGATGGGCCGCGACGCCGTCGCGGCTGGGATCCCGATTCCGGCGGGCCCTGTGCGGGGAGTGATCGTCGCGAGCACGACGCAGGCCCCGGAGGTCCCGGAGACGCAGTTCACCCACACCCTGGTCTACCGGCGCACCGAGCGCTGGCTGGAGGCCCCGCACGTGGAGGCCGCGGCGGAGATCCGCGCCGCCCTGCGGGCCAATCCGGGGGTTACCGTGCGCGGGATCTACAGCACGGCGGGCCTTCGCCCGGATGCCGACCTGGCCTTCTGGCTCTTGGCCGAGGACGTCGCGACCATCCAGGCGGCGGCGGCGGACCTGCGGCGGACGGTCTTCGGCCGCTGCTGCGACCTGTCGCACGCCTTCCTCGGTGTCGCGCACAAGCCGGAGTACGTGGGCGACCACTACGCCAGCTTCCAACTGGGTAAGCCGCCGCTGCGCTACCTCTGCCTCTACCCGTTCGTGCGCACGCCGGAGTGGTACCTGCTGCCGCACGCCGAGCGCGGGCGGATCCTGCGGGAGCACGGGCTGATGGGGCGGGAATTCCCGGAGATCCAGACCAACAACGTCCAAGCCTTCGGCCTCGGCGACTGGGAGTGGCTGCTGGCCTTCGAGTGCGACCGCCCCGAGCGCTTCGCCGCCCTGATCCGGCGCCTGCGGGAGGCCGAAGCCCGCCGCTGGACCAGATCCGAAACGCCCTTCATCGTCGGACGGCGGGTGGAGGCGGTGGAGGAGGCCCTGGCGGAGCTGGGGTGAGAGCCCCTGCCCCCTGCTCCGGATGGAGGAAGCCGAGGGCCAGGATGGCGGGAGCCGAAGCCGCGACCGAAAAGGGAGAGGCGGGAGGCGACCTGGGGCCCGAGGCGCCAGGATGGCGGGAGCCGAAGCCGCGACCGAAAAGGGAGAGGCGGGCGGCGACCGGCCCGTTCCCGAGGAGACCGTGGCGCCTGCCGCCTGCAAGGCTTGCATCCGCCCTTCCGGTGTCGCCAATGCGCTAACGGCAAGCCCCGGAGCTCCCGACGCGCATCCGCCGCCGCACGGCCCGTCGGTGGGAACTCAGGGCACGGCGGCGGACCCCCCGGGCACCTGGGCGGCATGCGGCCTGGCCGGAAGGAGCGGAAGGGGTCCATCGGCCGGTTTTGCGCGGGCATTCCGCGCCGGTCCGCGCGGTGGGCGTTCGGGGCGGGAAATGGGCCGGCGGGGCGTCGGCCGGCCGGCAGCCCGAGGGCCTGCGTCCGCACATGCCTCGCGACCAAGGGGACCCGCGGCCCCCCGGGCACGGCTCCGCCGCCACCCGCTCCAGGCCGGCAGCCGACGCCGGTCCCCTCGGGGCCCTGGGGAGCAACGGGCCACCCGGGGCCAGCCCACGGCCGGAGACCGAGGGTACGGCGAAAGTGCCCTTTCGCCGTACCCCCCTACCGCACCGCCATTGCGATTGCCGCGGCGTTACCCACCACCAGGGCGATCGCTACGCCCGTCGCACCGCAGCGCCCGCGCAGCCAAACCAGCCAGAGCCCCAGCGCGAGTCCGAGCGGCAGGCCGGGGAGCGGCGCGCCGGTCACCGGGCCGCTCAGGGCGAAGGCCGCCGCGGGCAGCAGGAACGCCGCCCATGGCGGCAGGACCTCTGCCAGCCGCGTCTGCAGCAGCCCGAAGTAGAAGGCGGCCTGGGCCGCGGGCAGCAGCAGGCAGGTGGCGGCAGCGGTCGTCCAGACGTGGTGGGCGAGCAGGAGCGAGCCGGCGAGGCTGCCGGCGGGGCCGTACGCCGCTCCCAGACCGAGCCGGAACACGAGCGCGGCGCCGGCCGCGCCGAGCGCGGTGTAGAGGGCTTTCGGACGCGGTAGCGCGAGTTCCAGCGGGTGCAGCAGCCGGGTGCGCAGGGCCAGGGCGACGCCGGCCGCGGGGGCCGCCGCCGCCAGCACCAGCGCGAGGAGCCGGGCGCCGGGGGGAAGTCCGGTGGGCAGGAGCCACAGCCAGGCAGCCCGCCGGCCGACCAGGCAGAAGAGCAGGGCGGGCCCGCCGATCAAGGCGGCGCCGGTGTACAGCGCCGCGAGGCGCAGCGCGTTACTTCGCGGGGAAGCCGTGCGCACGGCCAAGGGCAGCGCACCTCCGTGCTCGGGGATCCGCGTGGCCGCCGCCCGGAGGGTGCGCAGGTACCCGGGAATGCCCCCGGGCGGCCGCAGGGTCGGGCGCGGCCCTCGGGGGGCGACGGTGGGGACCCGGCCGCGACCGGAACGGCGGCGGCGGGAATGGCGCGGCGGCAGCGGGGCGGCGGCCGCGCGGCCGTCCCCGGACGGGGCGAGGGCAGCAGGGTGGCGCGGGGGCATGGGGGCGGGTTCCGGCTCCAACTGGCGGGCCGCGGACGACGAGCCCGGTCCCAGAGAGCCTGTGGACGGCGAGGCGGATGGCCCGGCGTCGGGCAGGGCTGCCGCCGCGAGGGCGGCCGGCACCTCCGGACGGAGGGGGGCGGGGACCGCGGGTGCGCGCGGCGGGGCGACGGAGGCGGGTGCGCGCACGGAGCGTTCCGCGGCGGCCCCTCCCCGGCCGGGCACCGCCACGGGGGGGCCCGCCCCGTACGCCGCGCCGCGGGGGACCGCCCGCCCCTTCCCTGCGCGCAGGCGGCGTCCCGCCCTCCCCGCCGCCGCGCGCCGGGCCCGCAGCCGGACGGCCGCCTCGGGGGAGAGGCGCCAACTGCCGGCCTTCACCCGACGGGACACCGGGCGGGGTTCCGCCGCGGCCCAACGCGGCCAGAAGGCGCCGGCGACGGCCGCGATCAGAGCGGCGGCGGCGCGGGCGCCCCACGCCCCGGACAGGGCGCCGCCGGTCAGCAGGACGACCCCGGGGAGGGCGAGCAGGAGCGCGCCGAGGATCCAATGGACCGGATCGACGCGGCGCTCCAGCCGCCGGCCGGAGGCGAGGCGCCCGAACACGAGGCCCCCGAGCGCCACCGCCGCGAGGGCCGGCAGCAGGGGGAGCGGGGCGCCCAGGAGCCAGTGAAGGAGCGCGTGGAGGGTGTCGGGCTCCGCCCGCATCCAGTGCGCGGCGAGTTCGGCCGCCGCCCCCGCCCCCGCGGTGAATACCGCCGCGCCGGCGAGCGTCCAGACACCGCCGCGCCCGGGGGACGCCAGTGCCGCGAGCGCCGCCGTGGCCCAAACACAGGCCGCCGCAGACGCCAGTCCGGCGGCGGATCTCGTGCCGGCGCCGGTGGCCCACAGCGCCAGGACGCCGAGCCCGGCCGACAGCACGGCCAGTGCCGCCCGCAGCGGCCGACCCCCGCGTCCACCCTGTGCCGACCTTGCGCGCATACGGTATCCTTTCGCCGCCGGGGCTGCGAATCTGGGTGTCGGCTCCCCCCCGGGGACCGGGCCCGGCGCGGCCATCCCGGCGCGGGGGTGGGGCCCCTTGGGACTTCCCGCGCCCTTCGCCGCCTACCTGCGGGAATTTGCGGCAGGACGCTTCTTTGAGGCCCATGAGGCCCTGGAGGCGCTCTGGTGGGAGCGCGACTCCGATCCCTTCCTGCAGGGCCTGATCCTCTTCGCCGCCGCCTTCGTCAAAGTCGAGCGGGGCAACGCCGTGGGTGCGCGCCGGCACTTCGCGGCGGCCGCCCGCTACCTGGAGCCTTACGCCCCCGACCACCTCGGGGTGCCGGTCGCGGCCGTGGTGGCGCACGCGGCCGCGGCGGCCGCCGCACTGGAACCCGTGCCGTCCGACCCCGCGTCCGCCGTGCCGCCCTTCCGCTTCGTGCTGGCGCCGGATGCGGGGCGGCGGTGGGCCGAGGCGCCGGCGCCCACCCCGGCCCCGGACCTCGACGCCGCCGTCCGCGGCGCACTCACCGCGTGGCGGGCGCGGGGGGGCCCCCTGGGGCCGTCCAGTTGGGGAGAAATGGTCAAGGAAGTCACGCGGGTGACCGGCGGGCGGGTGCCGCGCGACTCCCTGCGGCAGGCGGTGCGGGCGGCGTTGGCGGACGCCACCCCGGGCGGGGGCGTCCTGGGCGGGCCCGCACCAGACGGGCGCGGGCCGCGGCGCTAGGCGCCCTGTGCGCCCGTACGCGCTCGTGCCCCCGCGCCCCCCCTCGGCCCCACGTCCGGGGCGCGGCCGGCTTGCCATGTCACGCGCGGCCGGCGCATAGGGGTCGGTGACCGCCGGACGGCGGACCCCGCCCCCGCCCGGCCTGCGCACGGCGCGCGGCGGCGGAGGCCGGGTCCGCCCAGGCGGCCGAAGGGGGGAGCCCCCTCGCCTACCGCGCACGGGCGTCCGACGGCCCGCAACCGGTCCGTCCCAAGCCGCGGCCACTTTGCGCGGTACGCCCGCGTGCTGCGGGCACTGCTCCGCGTCGCCCGGCTGTTCTTCCCCCTCTGGCCTTGGATCCTGCTCCTGGTGGCGGCCACGATCGCCGGCATCTCCGCCGAACTCCTGGAGCCCTGGCTGCACCAGGTATTCGTCAACCGCGTCCTGCTCGGCCGCCAGACGCGGCTGCTCCCGGAGATCCTCACCTTCTACGCCGCCGCCGCCACGGCGCACTGGCTGGCCGGCAACCTCGTCAACTACGCCTTCCTCCAGGCGACCGAGCGCTTCTCGGTGCGGCTGCGCATCGCGGCCTACGCCAACCTGCGGCGGCTGTCGCTGCGCGCCCTGCGGCGCGTCAGCACCGGCGAGGCCACCGCGGCGCTGCAGCAGTTCGGGCCCGACGTCGGCGAGGGCTTCCTCGCGCTCTTCCAGTCCCTGCTGGCCAGCCTCTACCGCCTGCCGGCGAGCCTAGCGCTGATGGCGCACCTCAACGGGCCGCTGATGCGCTTCATGTTCCCCGTCCTGGCGGTCTACCCCCTCTATCCGCTCCTCACCGCCGGCCCGCTGCGCCGCGCGCTCACCTCCCTCTCCCTGTTCGACGTGCAGGCGCAGGGCGTGGTGAACGACAGCGTCTACGGGCTGCGCGGGCTGCTGCACCGGACGGACGCCCGGCAGGATGTGGGCGCGCTCCGCGCGCTCCTCTGGCGGCGCGTGCGCCTGCGGCTGCGCGCCTTCCTGGTGGATCGCGCGGGGGCCCTCCTGGACGTCGCGGCGCACCAGGGGCTGACGGTGCTGCTGCTCGGCGTCGGCGGCGCGGCGGTGCTGCGGGGCGACATGACGGTGGGCGGGCTGCTTGCCTTCCTGGAGTACGTGCGGGGCGTGGAGGGCCCCGTGCGGCGGCTGCTGCACCTCCCCATCGGCGCGCAGCGGGTGGCGGTGGTGGCGGAGCGGGTCTTCGTGCTCCTGGACGCCCCCCCGGAGGTGGCGGCCCCCCGGCACGGCCGGCCCGCCGAGTTGCGCGGGGCGATCGAGTTCCGGGGCGTCGGCTTCACCGGCGACGACGGCCGGCCGATCCTGCGGGATGTCTCGGTGGCCGTCCCCGCCGGCGCGCGCTGCGCGGTCGTGGGCGGCAGCGGCGCCGGCAAGAGCACCCTGGGGGCGCTCATCCCGCGCTATCTGGACCCCGGGGCGGGGACCGTCCTCCTGGACGGACGCGATGCGCGGGAATACGACCTCGGCGCGCTTCGGGCGGCGGTGGCCCTCATCCCGCAGGACCCCGTCTTCTTCCGCGAGAGCGTGTACGACAACGTCCGCGTCGGACGGCCGGACGCCTCCGAGCCCGAGGTCCTGGCGGCCCTCCGCCGCGCGCACGCCGAGGATCTGCTCGACGCGGCCCGTCCCGAGGGGCGGACGCTGCACGAGGGGGGCGGCAACCTCTCCGGCGGCCAGCGCCAGCGCCTGGCCCTGGCCCGCGCCTACCTGCAGAACCCCGCGGTGCTGGTCCTCGACGAGGCCACGTCCGCCCTCGATCCCAAGCTCCAGCGGGCGGTGCTCGACGACCTCTTCGCCGCGGCCGCCGGCCGGACGGTGGTCTTCATCACCCACCAGTGGGAGTTGGCGGCCAAAGCCGACTTCGTGATCGTCCTGGAGGGCGGCCGGGTGCAGCGGGCGGGCCCCCCGAGTCGCGTCCTCTGGGGGACCGGGGCGGCGCGGTAGGCGGGGGCGGCGCCCCCGCGCCGCACACCCCCTGCCCGGCCCCCGGGATGCTTACCGGCCGCGTCGTCGCAGGCCCCGCGGGCCCCGTGCCCCCGGGGCCGCTCGCCGGACCGGACGCGGCCATCCGCCCGGCCCCCCGGCCACCGCCGGCGGACGAGCCCCTGCGCGGCGGCACACCCCGGGGGAGGCCCGGCGGGTGGATCCGGCACGTGGCCGGGCCCCCCCTCGATGGTCCCCTGGCGGTCACGGTCGCTGCGTGGCTCTGGGCACGCCGGCCGGGCCGCTCCACCTTCCCGTGCCAGCCCCTCCCGTCCGGCGCGGGCGGGCCGGGGCGGCGCTCTCGGCCCTGGAGTGCCCCGTCAGGCGCAGGAACACCCTCCTGCCGCGGGCCGTCCCGTTGATTGTGACGCACTCGGCGCCACCGGTCCATCGATCCGTCGAGGATCGACTGTGGCCCCGGGGGGGCGGACCAAGTCGACCCGACCGGCGCGCCCCCTGCCCGACCCGCATCGTTGCGGGCACATCCGGAGGTCGGGCCAAGAGGCGGCCCGGGCGGGGCGGGGCGCAAATCGGCGATCGAGCCTCTCGCGGCCCACCTACCCCGCCGGCCGCCGCGGGTCCCGCTCGGCGTCCGGGTGGCCGCCCGAGGCCAGAAGGCCGAAACCCTCCCCCAGCACCTCGGTGGCCGGCAGGACGACCACGAAGGCGCGTGGATCCTCCTGTTGCACGATCGCCCGCAGGCGCACGACCTCCTGTTGCGAGACGGCCACCATCAACAGGGGCCGCGACCGCCCCGTGTACGCACCCTCCGCCAGCAGGCGCGTGGCCCCGCGGTCGAGGTCGGCGACAATCCGCCGCAGCACGCGTTCCGCCTCCGTGGTGACCACAAAGGCCAGCCGGCCGCGGCGCGGTCCCTCGACCACATAGGCCACGACCCGGCCGGTGACGTTGGTCGCCACCCAGGCATACATCGCCGCCGGCAGTCCCACCCATACCGCCACCGCGGAGAGGACGGCGACATCGGTGAGCAGGTAGGTCTGGCTGTAGCTCCAGCCGGCCTTGAGGTGCAGGTGGCGCGCCACGATGTCCACGCCGCCCGTGCTGCCCCCGGCGCGCAGGAGCGCCCCGATGCCGCCGCCCACCAGGAGCCCGCCGTAGAGGGCGGAGAGGAGGCGGTCGTCGGGATTGAGGTGCACGGGGGCGAAGACGGCCATCCAGACCGACACCAGCGCCACGCCGACCAGCGTGCGCCAGACGAAGCGCGGGCCCTGCGCGTACCAGGCCCAGGCGAGCAGGGGCAGGTTGAGCGCCGCATAGAGGGGCCCCACGCCCAGCCCGGTGAGGTAGTGGATGATGATGGCGACACCGGTGATGCCGCCGTCCGCGAGGTGTGCCGGCAGGAGCAGCGAGGTGACGCCGAACGCCATGGCCGCCGACCCGGCGGCCATCATCAGGTAATCCCGCACCCACTCCCAGGGCGCCGGTCCGCGCGCGCCGCTTCTGGCGTCGGCTGCCACCCCTGGAGTGTGCCCGCGGCCCGAGCGGCGCATCCGGACGGGGGCCAGGCCGCACGGTCGACGACAGGCACGCCGCCAGACCCGCTCCCGGCCGTGGCCGTATCCTCCAAGGCCCAGCACCGCTTAGTACTGCAGTCAGGGATACACGTTCACCTACCACATGTAGGGTCCGAGTTGATGGCGAAACCACCGCATGTAGTGGCCGAGGGACGGAAGCCTGATTACAGTATTAGATAGGGCGCTACGGCGGTCTCCGGCGGCGCGGTAGAAGGTGGCCATCATCGGCCCAAAGGCGTTGCCGCTGAACCCATCGAGCCCCCCCTGGCGCCAACCGCCGCCTTTCGGGGCGGCCGCTCGGCAACGCCAAAGTAAGCGGTATTGCTCCAAGGCCGGGAGGGACGTAAACACTCGGCACCTCGGAGGATCCGTGGGGCTGGACGCCTTGGGGCGGCCCGGGTCGGGAGCACCGCCGGCTGAGGGATACGGCGACTTACCGCGCCCCGGACATGGGTCCGGCCGGGAAGGGGACCTTCGCGCCTGTGACGGTGAGGCTGATCGCGTGTCGGCGCCCTCGGCGCCCGTCGGCGCCCGTCGGCGCCCGTCGGCGCCCTCGGCCGACCGGTGTCCGCACGTCGGAACCGATGCGTGCCGACGGCTGCTGCGGGTGGACCGGATCGGCGGCACCCCCCGGACTGGGGCTGCCGAGTGGTCGTTGAGGGGCCAGGGGGCCGGAGCCGGAGGGTGCGGCGAAGGCACGCCTTCGCCGCACCCTCCTACCGCCCGGGCGCGACCAGCAGGCGCTGGCCCGGCGCCATGACCGCGATGGGCAGGTACGGAGCCTTGTCGTAGATGTAGTCGACGAAGTGCGACGGGCGCTCGTCGTTGACCTGGTGGAAGAGGTCGTAGTGCAAAGGCACCGTGAGCCCGGGCGCCAGGCGCAGCGCCACCTCCGCGGCTTCGCGGAACGTGAAGTTGCCGATGATGTCGCTCCGGCGGCGGAAATAGTCCCGGCCGTTGATCGGCAGCATCGCCAGGTCGAGGCGGCCCACATAGGGCAAGAGCGCCGCCAGGAGTTCGTCGCAGGCCACCGTGTCGCCGGCGTGGTAGTAGGCACCGCCGCCCGTCTCGGCGATGTAGCCCGTGAAGCGGTGGCCGCGCTCCGGGGTGAAGTCGACCTCCTCGTGGGCCCCGGGTACCGCGGTGACGCGCCAGTCGCCGATGTCGAGCGGCTCACCGGTGCGCGGCGTGCGGATGCGGTCCGCGGCGATGCCGGCCCGGGCCAGCATGGGGGCGCAGACCGGAGGGGCCACGAACACGGCCCTGGGCGATGCCTCGGCGATGCCGGCGCAGGTGAAGGGGTCCAGGTGATCGGAGTGCTCGTGCGTGATCAGGATCGCGTCCGCTGCCGCGGCCACGTCCGCGGGGGCGCAGAAGGGGGGATAGCGGCGCGCCGCGTTCGGGCTGAGGTAGGGGTCGATCCAGATCGCGCTGCGGCCGGCCTTCCAGATCACGGACTCCTGGCCCATGTACCACACCGCGAGCGTCCCCGGCGGCGGCACGAAGTCCCGCACCTCGGAGACGAAGTCGGCGCCGGTGCGCCTGGCGGCGCGTCCCTGCCGCGGCAGGGCGGTGAAGGCGGCGGCGGCGTGCGCCTCAGCGGGCGTCGGCATGCGCGGCATCCCCTTTCTCCTTGGCCCCTGCGTCCCCCGCCGGCAGGGGCCGCACCATCTCCACGTAGTGCAGCTCAGGCCCGGCGTAGTCGTGCAGGGTGGCCGCAGGGTAGAACCCGAGGTCGATATACAGGTGCAGGGCGGCCCGGTTGGTGTGGAAGGTGCTGGCGTGGATCTGCCGCCAGCCCAGCGCGACCGCGCGGTCCAGGGCGTGGGTGAGCAGTCCCCGCCCGATTCCCCGGCGGCGCGCCGAGGGTGCGACCGCGATCCATTCCACGAACCCCAGCCGGAAGTGGGGCGCGCTGGACGGCGACAGGGCGAGGAACCCCACCGGTCCGGCCGGGTCGGAGGGGTCGGAGGCCACGTAGGCCTCATGCCCGGCCGGGCCAGCCGCCAGGGCCGCCTCCAGCGCCGCGGCCGTCGCGCCGTGGTCGCCCGCGCACAGTTCCAGTAGGAGCGGCAGGAGTCCGGAGGCATCCGCTCGTCGGGCGGGCCGGATCCGGGGGGCGGGCGACTCGGTCATGCGCTGGCTTTCGGGGGCGGCGGCCGGTCAACCTGCCGCCGGCCAGGGGGTGCTCGCGATCACCGCGGCCTCGGCCGGGGTGGCGGTCGTGGCGCGGTAGAAGGACACGCCGGTCGCGCCGGCATCCGAGGCCGCCGCCACGGCGGCCGCGAGTTCGGTCGCCGTCGGGCTGAAGGTGCCCATGCCCGAGCCGCCGGCGAACCAGTCGAAGGTCTCCGCGATCACATCGACGGGAACGGTCGGAGATCCCGCGTCCCGGCGCAGTTGCGCCACCGACGCCAGGACCCAGGCGTAGACCTCGCTGTAGGTGTAGCCCTCCGGCAGCACGTGCCAGTAGTCCATCGGGGCGAAGGCGGTGACGAAAGGCGCCAGGGCGCGGTAGGGGTAGTCGGGCTTCTGCTGCGGCGCCCAGGTGACGCCCACGATGAGGCCGCCCGGGCCGAGCGCGGCCTTGGCCTGCCGCGCATAGTACGCCACGGCTGCCGGCGCCAGGTGGTCCTCGATGTCCAGGGCGAGCCCGTCCGCGAGGTCGCCGGTCGGCGTGATGTAGTGGGCGACCTGGCGCACGGTGGCGGCGTCCGCGGCCGGATCGGCCAGCGCGGGGTAGACCCAGGCGATGACGGCCAGGCCGTCGGCGTGGGCCTGCCGCAGCAGGTCGTCGAGCGCGCGCCCGCCGTAGAAGCCGTCGGAGGTGGTGGCGACCTCCAGGTAGATGTGGGTGGCGCCGTCGGCCGCGGCGGTGCGCAGGAGTTCGGCGTCGGGGTTGTACCGCCAGTCGGGGAAGGTGAGCCAGAGCCCCTTGCCGGCGACGATGTCCGCCGCGGTCGCCACAGTGCGGAAGACCACACGCGCCGCGCCGGCCTCCGGGTGGTCGGGGCTCGTGAAGGTGAGGGTGCACGTGCCGGGGGAGCGCGCCACGAAGGAGCCGAAGTCCGCCGGGCCGCGGAGGAACCCGCTGCCCTGGAAGACGCCGGCCGCACAGGCGCCCCCCGCCGCGGCGATGCGGAACGGGACGGCCACCGGGTTGCCTTGCGCGTCGGCCAGCCAGGCGCGGAGTTGCGCCGACTGGCCGGGGAGCAGCACGGAGGTGGGGGTGGGGTCCACCACCAGATGCGCGGCCGGGCCGGGCCGCACCAGCAGGGCCGGGCCCGCGGCCGGGGCGAAGCCGGGCGCCGTCCAGACGAAGCGCCAGCGCCCCGCGGCGTCCGGGGAGAAGCGCGCCGTGGCCAGGGTGCCCCGTACCGTGGCGGGCAGCGACGGTAGGACGTGGCCGGCCGGGTCGATGGGCGTGACGGCCACGCCGGATCCGGCCGGCCCCCTCAGGCCCGTCGCCAGGGTGACCGCTCCGCCCGCGACGGTGGGCGCCACTGGGGCCGCTGCGGCGTCGAAGGATCCCGCGGGCAGGACATGGACCTCCACCGTGGCCGGGCGGAGGGCGCCGCCGGGGACGGAGACCGTGACGGCGGCCGTCCCCGGCTGCAGCCCCCGCAGTGTCGCGACGGTGCCCGTGCCCCGCACCGACGCCGGCACCCCCGACCAGGAGGCCACCTGTGCCGTCGCGGCCCCGGGGGCGGGTGGCGGGCCGGCGGGGTGCTGCACGGCGGAGAGGCGGACCGGCCAGGGCCCCCCGGGCAGGACGGCGGTCAGGGCCGCGCTGCCGCCGTGGCCGATGGGCGGGAGGGCGCGCCCCGGCCGGATCGCGCCCTCCGGTCTGCGGACGGCCGTGTACGGCAGGTGTAGGGGGGGGAGGCCGGGGGCCGTGAAGGTCAGGGTGTACGCCCCGGGGGGGAGGTCCGGCAGCGGCAGCGTCGCCTGCCCCGCCGTGATCGGGGCCGTGGCCGAACGGACGCCTCCCGTCCCCCGCAAGGGCGCCGCCGACAAACCGGCGGTGCCGCCCGCCGCGGCATCGACCCGCTCCCCCGCCGCGAGGATGCGCAGAGTGACGGGGAACGCGGCATGGGCCAGGCCCTCCGGCGGCAGGCCCGCCACGGCGACGGCCGCCGCACGGAGCACGGGCAGTTCCACCGCGGCCCGCGGCCCCCCGCCGGCGGTGGCCGCCGCGATGCGGATGGTGCCTTGGGCCGAGGCGCGGACGGTGGCGGCGGCGGCGCCCGCGGCCACGAGGGCGCCCGGCCCCGACACGGTGAAGGTGAACGCGGCCGGCACGATGTAGCCCGCGGCGTCGTGCGCGAAGGCGCGTACGGCCACCTCGGCCCCGGGCGGCACGGCGCCGGACCCCAGCGCAAGGTAGGCGGTGCGCGCGACACGCCCGCCCTCGGCGGCGACCTGGGCGGGACGGACGGCCCGCAACCGCGAGAGGAGTTCCGCGGCCTCCGCGCGCTCCAGCGACGCGCCCGGGTGGAGCGCCCCGTTCCCCGATCCCCGCAGCAGACCGAGGTCGGCCGCGACGTGCACGGCCCCCGCGGCCCAGGCCGGGATGGCGCCGCAGTCGGTGAAGGTGCAGGGCAGGGATGCCTCGTCGTGCGCCACGCGGGCGAGACCCAGGTAGGCCGCCACCGCGACGGCGGCCTGCGCCCGCGTCACCGGCCGGTCCGGGGCGAAGCGGCCGGGGGCCACGCCCTGCATCCAGCCGCGGCCGGCGGCCGCCTCCACCGCGTTGTAGAACCAATCGCCGGTGGAGACGTCGGTGAAGGCGGGGCCCGCCGTGGTGCCGGCGTCGCCGGCCAGGCGGAGGAGGAGGGCCGCGAGTTCGGCGCGGGTGACGGGCGCCGCGGGATCGAAGCGGCCCGGGGCGACACCCTGCAGCACGCCCTGGGCGGCCAGCGTGTCGATGGCCCCCGCCGCCCAGAAGCCGGGGGGGAGGTCCGTGAACCGGGCCGTCGGGGGCGGTGCCGGAGCGGCGGTGGCCGGGGGGGAGGCGGAAGCCGGCGGGAGGGCCGCCCGGGACGGCGCCGTGGAGGCGGGCGCCGGCGTGGGGCTGGAGGCGGGCGGGGTGGCGGCTCCCGCCGCCTGGGGCAGCGCGGGGGTGGCCTGCGGCCCGTTCGGTGGGACCGCGGCGGGGATCGGCGCGGGGGCGGCCACGCCGTCCGCGCAGCCCCCGGCCGCCAGGCAGAGGATGCAGGCCAAGGCCAGGAGGCCCCGACGTCTCCGCGCGCGCCCCAGCGGCAACTTCCGCCACCCCCCGCCCGCCCAGGTGGGACCCGCCCCGGGGCCGGCGGGACATCCCCTATGATCCCCCCCGACCCATCATGCCGGACGCGCCATTGAGCGGCAAAGCGGACCGACGTTACAATGCGTGGAGGTTGCCGCGGCAGAGGGTGCGCCGGGTTCGGGCGAGGCGTCCGCGGCTGCCCGGCCGAGCCGGGAGGCGTTTGGTTGAACAAGGAGGCGTTGGCGGCCTGGGAGCAGCGGGCGGGCGATGAGCACGCCGAGGCGCTGCCGGTCGTCAAGGTGGATGGCCCCGGACACGAGGTGCTGCGGCAGAAGGCCAAGGCCGTGCGGCACGTCAACCGGCGTGTGCGCGAGTTGATCGCGCGCATGCGCGCGACGATGTACCGGGAGAGCGGGGTCGGGCTGGCGGCGCCGCAGGTCGGCGTCTCCGCCCGCGTGATCGTCGTGGACGCGGGAGACCGCCACTGCGACCTCATCAATCCGGAGATCGTCTCGGCCGAGGGGAGCCAGACCACGCCCATGGAGGGGTGCCTGTCCGTCCCGGATCTGGCGGGGGAGGTCGAGCGCGCAGAGCACGTACGCGTCCGCGGCCTGGACGCCGAGGGCCGCGAGGTCTGGATCGACGGTGCCGGCTACTTCGCGCGCGTGTTGCAGCACGAGATCGACCACCTGGACGGGGTGCTCTTCACCGACCGCGCGCGGCGGATCGTGCGTGCGGGTCCGGAGACCAAACTGGACGTGGTCTTCATGGGTACCTCCGAGTTCGGGGCCGAGGTGCTGCGGGTCTGCTTGGAGGGCGAGGTGACGCCGGAGCTGGTGGTCACGCAGCCCGACCGACCGGCCGGCCGGGGCCTCCGCCTTCGGCCGAGCCCGGTGCGCCTGGTCGCCGAGGAGGCGGGCTGCGAGGTGCTCACGCCCGCGCGGGCGCGCGACGCCGCCCTGTATGAGCGCCTCAAGGCCGACCCGCCGGACGTGATCGTCACCGCCGCCTACGGCCAGATCATCCCCGACCGCCTCCTGGCGCTGCCCAGGCTCGGGGCGGTCAACGTCCATCCCTCCGCCCTGCCCCTGTACCGCGGCCCGGACCCGATCCGCCGTACGCTGTGGAACGGGGACCAGACCACGGCGCTGAGCATCCTCTTCATGAGCCACGAGGTGGATGCGGGGGACATCCTAGTGCAGGAACCGGTCGAGATCGGCCCGGACGAGGACGGGGGGGCGCTTTCGGCGCGCCTGGCCGGGATCGGCGGGCGGCTGCTCCTGGAGGTGCTGCGCCAGTTGGCGACGGGGAAGGCGGCGCCGCGCCCGCAGGACGGGGCCCGGGCCACCTACGCGGCCAAGATCGCCCCGGAGGAGGAAGTGGCGGACTTCTCCCTGCCGGCGGCGGTCCTCGCCGCGCGCGTGCGGGCGCTGGCGCCCCGACCGGGGCTGCGCACGGCAGGGGGGCTGAAGATCCTGCAGGCGGCGGTGGAGCCAGGGCAGGCGGACGGCGTGCCTCCCGGCGGCGTGGCGTGGGTGCGGCCGGCCTCCGGGATCGCGGTCGCCACGCGGGAGGGGCTGCTCCTGCTGCGGACCGTGCAGCCGCAGGGCGGCCGGGTGATGGAGGCGGGAGCCTACGCCAACGGGCGGCGCCTGCAGACGGGCGAGGTCCTGTCGTGAACGGGGGGGATCCCGCCCGGGAGGCGGCGCTGCAGGCGCTCCTACTGATCGAGCGCGGCGCGGGGGCCGGCCCGGCGCTCGATCGGGCCCTGGCGGGGGCGCCGGATGCTCGGGACCGGGCCCTGGCCACCGAACTGGCCTACGGCGTGACGCGGCAGCGGCTGGCCCTGGACCGGGAACTGGCGCTGCGCTGCAGCCGCCCGCTCGCCGCCCTGGAGGCGCCCGTCCGGGCCGCCCTGCGCCTCGGCCTCTATCAACTCCGCCATACGGACCGCATCCCGGCATACGCAGCGGTCGCGGGCGCCGTGGACCTCGCCCGGCACCACGCCCGGCCGGCGGCCGCCGGTCTGGTCAACGCCGTGCTGCGCCGGGCGGCGGCCGACGGGCCGCCCGCGGGAAGTGCGCCCGCGGGGGCGGCCGGCGGGGCCGGCGAAGATCCCGCCGCGCTGGCCGCGGACTACTCGCACCCGGAGTGGCTGGTGCGCCGCTGGCTCGGCCGGCTGGGGGCGGCGGACACGCGCCGCCTGCTCGCGGCGAACAACCTGCGGCCCGCGGTGACGCTGCGCGCCAACCGGCTCCGCTGCAGCGGCGCCGAGTTGGCGGAGGAACTCCGGCGGGCCGGGGTGGGCTGCCGGCCCGGGCGGCTGTTGCCCGAAGCCGTGACCCTGGAGCACGGCACCCCTCCGGCCCGGCTCGCGGCCCTGCTGGAGGGGCGGTGCACGGTCCAGGGCGAGGCGTCGATGTTGGTCGGGCATCTGGCAGACCCCGCCCCCGAATCGTTGTGCCTGGACGTCGCGGCGGCACCCGGCGGCAAGGCGACGCACCTCGCCGAGCGGATGGGCGATCACGGCGCCGTCGTCGCCAACGATGTCTCGGGCCCGCGGGCGGATCGCTGTCGCGAGGCGGCGCAGCGCCTCGGCCTGGGCTGCCTGCGGACCCACGTGGCGGACGGCCGCGACCTGCCGCGGGAGTTCGACGGCCGCTGCGACGTGGTGGTGGCGGACGTCCCCTGCAGCGGCCTCGGCGCATTGGCGGGCCGGGCCGACCTCCGCTGGCGGAAGCGGGAGGCGGACATCGCCGCCCTGGCGGCCCTGCAGGCGGAGATCCTGTCCGCCGCGGGCCGCTGCGTGAAACCCGGAGGCCGGTTGGTGTACAGTACCTGCACCACGGAGCCGGAGGAGAACGAGGAGGTCGTGGCGGGCTTTCTCGCCGCGCACCCCGAGTTCGGGCCCGAGGATGCGCGCGACCGCCTACCGCCGGAACTGGCTGCGGCGCCCGAAGCCGGCCGGGGGCTTGTCCGCCTGTGGCCGCACCTGCACGGGACCGAGGGGTTCTTCATCGGCGTCATGCGCCGTACGGGCGCGTGACGCCGACGCAGAACCGCGTCTCCGGGTACCTACGAATTGGAGGTCGCATACTTGGCAGGAGATCGACGGGGGCAGTCCGGCGGCGCGCCGGGCCGCCGGGAGCGCCCCGCGGGTGGGGCGCCCCGAGGTGCCGGTGGAAGGGGTCCGGCCGGACGGAGCGCCGGCCCGCGGGGGGCACGCACCGGCGCGCCGGGACGGGTGCGGTCGTCGGTGGATAGGCCGCGGGCCGGCAGGCCCCTGCGCGTCGACGGCACCGGGGCGCCGGTGCGGCGCCCGGAGCGTTCGGCGGGCGGCTGGGGCAACGGGCTTCCGGTCGAGGGACCGGGGGCGCCGGAGGGCGGCCGCCGGGACCAGGGGCGGCGGCCGGAGCGTCCGGCGGGCGGGACAGGCTTCGGCCGGCCCGCTAGCGGGGCGCGGCCGGGGCGGCCGTCGGGCGCGGATCGGGACGGCGCGCCGGGGCGGCCGGCCGGTGGCGCGCGCGTGCTGCGGCGGGTCGAGGGACCGGGCGCGCCGGAGGGCGGCCGCCGGGACGAGGGGCGGCGGCCCGAGCGTCCGGCGGGCGGGACAGGCTTCGGTCGGCCCGCTAGCGGGGCGCGGCCCGGGCGGCCGTCGGGCGCGGATCGGGACGGCGCGCCGGGGCGGCGGCCGGAGCGTCCGGCGGGCGGGACAGGCTTCGGTCGGCCCGCTAGCGGGGCGCGGCCGGGGCGGCCGTCGGGCGCGGGCGGGGACGGCGCGCCGGGGCGGCGGCCGGAGCGGCCTGCGGGCGGGACAGGCTTCGGCCGGCCCGCGGGCGGGGCGCGGCCGGGGCGGCCGGCCGGTGGCGGGCGTGTGCTGCGGCGGGTCGAGGGACCGGGCGCACCGGAGGGCGGCCGCCGGGACGAGGGGCGGCGGCCGGAGCGGCCGTACCGGGCCGGCGGTGCCGGTACGCCCGGGCGGGGTCCGGGGCGCTCGGAGGGCGGTTGGGGCGGGGGGCGTCGGACCGCGGGTTGGGGTCAGCCCGCGGATGTCCGGCGGGACGAGGGCCGTCGCCCGGCGCGGCCGGCAGGCGGGCAGGGTTCCGGGCGGCCCTACGGCTCCGGCGGTCCGGCGGCGCCGGGCCGCCGTCCGGTGCGTCCGGGGGGGAGCGGCCGCCCGGACGGGGCCGCCACCCGCGCATCCGGCCGTCGGCCGCTCGGGGCGGGGCGCCCCGGGGAGGGCGCGTCCCCCTTCGGCGGGCATCGCGGCGGCCGGGCGGTTCCATCCGGGCCTCGCGCCGGCGCGAGGGTGCCGCGCCCGGCCGTGGAAGGGGCCGGGGAGCCCGCCCCCCAGCGCCGCGTGCTGCCGCCGCTGCCCCCGCCCCCCGTCTGGGAGGGTCCGTCGGGGGCGGACGGGCGGCCTCTGCTGGATGTGATGGGGATGCTTCCCAGGGAACTCGCCGACCTGCTCGAGTCCGGGGGTGAGCCGTCGTATCGCGGACGGCAGTTGTTCGCGGCGCTCCACGCCCGGGGTGCCGCCGACTACACCGGCATCACCGTGCTGCCCGAGGGCGTGCGCGGGCGCCTCGCGGCCGAGGCCGCGCCGCCGGCCCTGACGCTGGCGGCGCGGAGGGTCGATCCGCTGGACGGCACGGTCAAGTACCTCTTCCGCCTGGCGGACGGCGAGACCGTGGAGACCGTCCTCATGCGCTACCGCTTCGGTTACACGGCCTGCGTGAGCAGCCAGGTAGGCTGCCGCATGGGCTGCCGTTTCTGCGCCTCGACGATCGGCGGCCTCACCCGCAACCTCCTGGCGGGGGAGATGACGGCGCAGATCGCCTACCTGAACCGCGACCTGGCGGATCCGGCGCACGCTGGGGATACGTCGTGGTTTCCCGCGCCGCCGAGGGCCGGCGACGAGGAGGAGGGCGAACCGGAGACGGACGCCGCAGGGCGTCCCGCCCGCTTCGACCGGGTCGGCCGGCTGGTCGTGATGGGCATGGGCGAGCCCATGGAGAACCTGGACGCCGTCGTCCGGTTCCTGCGTGTGGTGCACGAGCCCTCGGGCGCGGGGATCGGCTGGCGGCACATGACGGTGTCCACCTCGGGCCTGGTCCCGGAGATGGACCGGCTGGCGGAGATGGAACTGCCGATCACGCTCGCGGTGTCGCTGCACGCCCCCAACGACGAACTGCGCGACGGGCTGGTGCCGGTCAACCGCCGCCACCCGCTGGGCGAACTCCTCGCCGCCTGCCGTCGCTACGTGGAGCGCACCGGCCGGCGCCTGACCTTCGAATACATCCTGATCGACGGCGTCAACGACATGCCCGAGCACGCCCGAGAACTGGGGCGCCTCCTCCGCGGGCTCCCCTGCCACGTCAACCTCATCCCGATGAACCCGGTGGCGGAGCGCCGGCTGTATCCCAGCCCGCCGGAGGCGCAGACGCGCTTCCGCGGCCTCCTGCGGGGGGCTGGCATCCCCTGCACCGTGCGGCGCCAACTCGGCGCCTCGATCGACGCGGCCTGCGGGCAGTTGCGCCGGCACGTGCAGGCCCAGGGTGCGACGGCGCCCGGGGCCGTCACGGAGGTCGAGGCCGTCACGGAGGTCGAGGCCGCGACGCAGGTCCAGGAGTAGAGGGTTGGTGGCTGCGGGGGCGTTGGCTGCCGCCACCCCTCCGCAGCGCCGCCGCGGGAGGCGCACGCGACCCCGGCCCGACCGGAGCCGGGGGGCCTCATCCCCGCCACTGCCAGATCTGGTAGGGGCCGGCCGTGCCGGTCTCGGTGTAGTGCGCCTGGAGTTCGGCCAGGACGGGCGCCCCATAGATCCGGAAGGGCTCGCTGATCCCGGAGTGGGGCAGGTAGAACACCGGGCAGTGGGTGCGCGCCATGGCCGCCGCGATGGCGGCGTCGCCGCCGGCCGGCACGTTGAGGGTGATGTCGAGGTCGTAGGGCGTCGGATCGGGCCGGTCGGCGAGGTAGTAGAACAGGTTGGCCCACGGCAGCACCAGCACCGGCCGCCCCGGCGGCACGACGCGGTCGATGGCCGCGACCACGGCGCGGAACATGGCGGCGGTGCCGGGATCGGTGCGGAGTCCCGCCATGTACGGGGCGCCGAAGGGCACGCCGCCGTTGGGATCGGGCGCGGCGCGCAGCGACGACAGGGCCAGGCTGCCCACCAGCAGTAGCGGCAGAGGCAGGAGGCGGCGCGGCCCGCCCAGGAGGGCCGCCAGCACCCAGCCGAGCCCGAGGAAGGCCGGCGCCAGGGCGTAGTCGATATGGACGAAATCGGACCGCGGATAGGCGATGACGAGCCCGGCCAGGGTGAGGCACCAGAGCAGGAAGGCCTCGGGCAGTCGCGGCTTCCGCCGCAGGAGGCCCAAGAGCAGGACGGGCACGCCGGCCGCCAGGACGGCCTGAGGCAGGTAGGAGACGAGTGCCTCCATGCCGCCCGTGCCGCCGCGCGCGATGGCCCGCCGGAGCCCGTGCAGCGGGGGGTAGGGGATGCGCGCGGCGGATGGGAACGCGTGTATGGCGAAGACCACCGTCTCCCGCCAGAAGGGCACGAGCGCCCCGAAGGCCGCCAGGTAGAGCAGGAAGCCCAGGACGGGCCCACCCGTGCCGAGCGCGTACCCGCGCAGGGCCCGCCCGCCCCCGCGCCAGAGGGCGTAGACGGCGACGGCCGCCGCCGCCGCGGACCCGACGTTCTGCTTGGTCAGCACCGCGGCGGCGGCGAGCAGCCCCGCCAGCCACCATCTGCCCCGCCCCTCGCCGGCGCGCAGCGCCGCCCAGCCGGCCAGCAGTTCGAACAGGATGACGTACCAGGAGTAGTTGGGCTGCGGCCAGTAGGGGATGCCCCACGGGATCCAGGCGGCCGCCACGGCGAAGGCCAGCGGCCGGCCGGCCACGCGGCGCCCGACGAGGTAGAGGGCGGCGGCGATCCCCGCGCCCACCACCGCCGCGGCGAGGCGGCCGACGATCAGTCCCGGGCCCACCGCGACGATCAGCAGGGCTTGGAGGTAGAACGCCAGCGGCGTCGTCACGGTGAAGAAATCGCGGTAGGGCACCTCGCCGTGCAGGATGCGGCTCGCCAACTGGTACTCGAAGCCCTCGTCGAGCAGGTCCACGCCGCCGTGGCGCACCGCGTGCACGTTGATGCACAGCGCGGCGACCACCAGGGCGGCCAGGGCGAAGGCGTCACCCAGCCGTCCGTCCGCCGCCGCGCCACCGGAAGCGGCCGGTCCGTCCGCCGGGCGGGGCGGGGCTCCGGGAGTCGGCAAGTGTGCCTGTTCCACGCCCCGGGGCATTCGACCGCATCTGGCAAATCCATGCGGATCCAGCGCACAGATTCCACGGCGCGCACACATTGCCAAAAACCGGTCCGCGGGCGGCGGGAGAGGCGGTCCGAGTCCCCGGGCGCCCCCGGCGCAGCACTGGTGGGGGACTCGCGGGGGCGCCAGGCAGGGAGGCGGCCCAGGTGCCCGAAATACCTCGTTTTTGCACGACCCATGGAGCCGGGGCGTCGATCCCGCATGCCGTGCGGGGTGCGGCACCGGTCGCGCCCCGACGAGGTTGCGGGCAGGGGGCGGTGGGTTGCAGTTCGCCGGCGTCAGCGACATCGGCCGGGTGCGGGACACGAACGAGGACAGCTACTGCCTGGCGGAGATCGGCGCCGATGGCGCCGACGGTGGCGCCTGGCTGCTGGCGGTGGCGGACGGCCTCGGGGGCTATCGGGCCGGCGAGGTCGCGAGCCGCATCGCGATCCAGACGGTGCGCGAGCGCGTGGCGGGCTCGGCCGGGGAGTCGACCCCCGCGCTGCGCGCCGCCATCTATGAGGCGCACGACCGGATCTCCGCCGCCTCCGCCACCGAGGGCGACCTGGCCGGGATGGGCACCACCCTGACAGCGGTGGTTATCGAGGGTCTGCGCGTGTGCTGGGGCCACGTCGGGGACAGCCGCGCGTACCTGCTGCAGGGCGGCCGGCTGCGGCTGCTGACGCGCGACCATTCGGTCGCCGGCGAACTGCTCGCCTTCGGCCAGATCGGCGAGGACGCCGCGCGCCGCCACCCGCAGCGCAATCTGTTGACGCAGGCCCTCGGCATCCCGGGCGACCTGGTGGTGGAGACCGGGGTCAGCGACCTCGAGCCGGGGGACTGGCTGATCCTGACGACCGACGGGCTGACGGAGGTCGTGCGTGGCGAGGAGATCTCCGCCGCCGCGGCCGAAAGCCTTGCGCCCGAGGCGCTCTGCGAGCGGCTGGTCGCACTGGCGAACGAGCGCGGCGGCCCGGACAACATCACGGTGATCGCGGCCCGGGCCTGAGTACGGCGCGCTAGGGGCGGGGGGGGGGGGCGGGGATGATCGGTCGGACACTCGGCGGGCGCTACATCGTCGAGACCCGCGTCGGCGGGGGCGGGATGGCGACGGTCTATCGCGGTGTCGACAGCTTCCTGCACCGCCAGGTCGCCCTGAAGGTCCTGCGCGCCCAGTTCGCCGACGACGCGGAGTTCGTGGGCCGGTTCCGCCGCGAGGCGCGCGCGGCCGCCAGCCTGTCCCACCCCAATATCGTCGCCGTCTACGATGTGGGCCAGGAGGGCACGGACTGCTATTACATCGTGCAGGAGTTCGTCGACGGCAGAACGCTGAAGGACCGCATCGAGGCGGACGGTCCCCTGCCCGTGGCCGAGGCGCTGGGCATGATCCAGCAGGTCCTGCGCGCGCTCGGGCACGCCCACGCGGTCGGGGTGATCCACCGCGACGTCAAGCCGCAGAACGTCCTTTTGACCCGCGACGGCCGCGTGAAGGTGACCGATTTCGGCATCGCGCGCGCCGAGACCGGCGCCACGTTCGTGCACACGGGCGCCATCCTCGGCACCGCGCACTACGCCGCCCCGGAGCAGGTGCGCGGTCAGCCCACCGACCAGCGCTGTGACCTGTACTCGACCGGCGTGGTCCTCTACGAGATGCTCTCGGGGCATCCGCCGTTTGACGGGGAGAGCCCGCTGGCCGTCGCCCTGCAGCATGTGGAACTGCCCGTCCCGGACATCGGCCTTGCGCGCCCGGATGTGGAGAGCGGCGTCCGGGCTGTCCTCGCGCACGCGATGGCCAAGTCGCCCGACGAGCGATACCGCGGTACCGAGGAGATGGCGGCCGACATCGAGGCCGTGCTGGAGGGGGGTGCGCCGACCTACGCCCCCGGCCTGGATCCGGCGTCCACCCCGCTCGGGGCCGCGGCCGCCGTCCCCTCGGCCATGCCGGAGCCGCCGGCAGAGGGCTCGGGCGCCGGGCGCCGCCCCGGCCGTGCGGACGGGGCGGATTGGGCGCGGCTCGCGGCCATCGCGGCGGGTGTCGTCGTCGGCCTGGCCGTTCTGGCGGGCCTCGGGGCCTTCCTGGTGTCGCGGCTGCTCAACGTGCGCGAGGTGGCCGTGCCCGCGGTGGTCGGGGACAGCCTCGACGCCGCCGAGCAGGCCATCACCGGGGCGCGCCTGGGGGTGCAGGTGAACCAGGAGAACGACGCGCAGACACCCGCCGGCGAGATCGCGCGCTCCTCGCCGCCGCCCGGTACACCGGTGCGGCAGGGCTCGACGGTGCAGATCTGGCAATCCCTCGGGCCACCGAACGTGACCATGCCGGACGTCGCCGGGCTGACGCTCGCCGCCGCCGAGACCGAACTCGGCGGGATGGGTCTGCAGCCGGCCCCCGCGGCCGGGAAGCACTACAGCGCCAGCGTACCGCAGGGGTATGTCATCTCCAGCACCCCCGCCGCCGGGGCGACCCTGCAGCAGGGCGCGGCGGTGTCTCTGCAGGTCAGTGCGGGCCCGGCGGGCGTCGGCACGATGCCCGACTACGTCGGCGCCACCCTGCAGGTCGTCCAGGCCGATCTGGCCAACCGCCAGTTGACGGCCGGCCCGATCTCGCGCGAACCCACCGGCTGGCCGGCGGGGATCGTGGCGGCGACCGCCCCGGTCGCGGGCGCGGCGGCACCCGCGGGCACGACGGTGGATCTCACGGTGAGCAGCGGCTGTGTGGCGCAGTTCGAGCGGACGTTTCAGGCCGGGACCGCCGCCTCCGGCACGGGCGCCTCCGGGACCGCCGCGTCGGCCTCGGGCGTGTCGGCGTCCGCGGCATCCGGTACCGGCGCCTCCGGGACCGGCGCCTCCGGGACGGGGGCCGGCGCCCCGGCTGCGGCGGGGATGCGGGAGCAGGTTCTGATACAGGATGTGGGGCAGGCCAGCCCGCGGCTGATCTTCGACCGGACCGTCCCGCCAGGGCAGACCTTCGCGGTGCAGCTCTGCTGGTCGTCGCCGCAGGGTGCGGTGTGGACATGGGAGGAGAACGGCGTCGTGGTGGGGAGCGGCACCGTGACCTCTGCCGCCGCGCCGGCCGGGACACAGACGTCTGGAACCACGCCCGCGGGCGGGGCATCCTCGTCCGTGTCTGGGGCGCCGGCGTCGTCCTCCTCCGGCTCCGGTGGGACGCTGCCGTCCTCTCCGCAGCCGGGCCAGTCGGGGATCCCGTCCGAGAGTTCGACGCCCCCGGGGCCGGGGTAGGATAGCCGAGCCGCAGGGCAGCCGGGCCGGGAACCGCGGGGCGGGCCCGGGGCGACCGTGGGCGGCTGTGCAGGGGAGGGGTCGGGTGGAGCGGGGCGGACCGCAGGCGGGTCCCGTCGGGCCGGAACCGGCCCCCCGGGATTCGGACGGGCTCGGCGCCGGGGAGGCACCCGGCACCGGGGTGGTCGTCCATGCCATGAGCGGTATGTTCGCGGTGCAGACGCCCGATGGCGTCCTCCTCTGCCGTCCCCGCGGCCGGTTGCGGCCGAAGGCCGCGGGGGCTTGGCGCGATGTCCGCCTGGCCGAGCGCACCGACGCCGCGCTCCTGGAGGATGAAGACGAGGACGAGGCGGACGGCCTTGCCGGCACGGCAGATCCGTGGGGCACCCCCAGCGATCCCTGGGCGAACACTCCCGACGGGGGGCGCCGCCCCGGGCAGTCCCCCCCGCGCGGGGGGCGGGCGGGGCGTCCGTCCGGCGGGGATGGCGACGGGGACGAGGTCGCGCCGCCGGGGCTCTCGGGGCGCGCGGCCGGAGAGCGCGGGGGGCGGCCGCGGCCGGGTGCCCGGGACGGGACCGATCGCGAGGAGGCGGCCCCGGCCCTGCTGGCGGGGGACCGCGTGCGCTGCAGCCGGCTGCCGGACGGCGAGGGCGCGATCGACCTTGTCCTGCCCCGGACCTCGCTCCTGCTCCGCCCGCCGGTGGCCAACGCCGACCATGTGGTCGTGGTCTCGGCCTGGCTGGCGCCCCCGTTTTCGGCGGCCTTCGTGGACCGCGTGCTCCTGGAGGCCGGCCTGCGCGACTGCCACGGCACCGTCGTCTGCAACAAGGCCGACCTGCTCCTTCCCGAGCAGCGCGCCGAGGCGGAGGCCGCCCTGCAGCCGTACCGCGCCGCGGGCTACACGGCCCTGTTGGTCTCCGCGTCGACCGGGGTCGGGCTGCCCGAACTGCGCGCCGCGCTGGCCGGGCGCCTCACCGTCCTGGCCGGTCCCAGCGGCGGTGGCAAGTCCCGCCTCCTCGCGGCCCTGGTCCCCGCGCGCCCCCGGCGCTCCGCCGAGTTGTCGGCGCGCATCGGGCGCGGGCGGCACACGACGCGGTCGGTGGAACTCCTGCCCCTGCCGGAAGGGGGCTGGGTGGCCGACACCCCCGGATTCAGCCGCATCGACCTGCGCGAGGCCGATCCGGAGGACCTGCCCTACCTCTACCCCGAGTTCCGGCCGTACCTCGACCGTTGCCGCTACCGCGGCTGCGGCCACGGCACCGAGCCCGAGTGCGCCGTGCGCGCAGCGGTCGAGGCGGCCGAGGTCGACGCAGGCCGGTACGAGCGCTACCTGCAACTGGTGGCGGAGATGCGGGGGCGGGCCGCCGGAAACGGGGGGGGGGCCGGGGCCGGGGCCCGGGGGGGGGGGGCCACCGCGGGGGGGGCGGGGGGGGGGGGGGCGGCGCCGCCGCGGGGGGGGGGCGGG
>Ga0080006_1150735_pt1 | contig 61174 bp, 60 predicted proteins | sample RS3BMetagenome_FD_69209 | JGI IMG/M metagenome (GOLD analysis project Ga0080006, IMG submission 69209) | Ferric oxide microbial mat and aquatic microbial communities from Rainbow Spring, Yellowstone National Park, USA - RS3B (SPADES... ...
ATCTACACCTCCCTTCTATAACTTACCCCTATTATCTCCTTTGCCCATTTACTCAGTTTTATGAATTTATGCCTAAAGTAAAACATCTATTTTCGTTAAGACATAGCTATAAAATCAGTGAGCAGTGTCTTATACGTTGGTGTTGATAGAAAATTATCTTTGAGAGCGTTAAAAGCAGAATAATGGTAGTTTTTGGGAGCTTTTAAGTTTACACTTTTAGTATTAGCTTAATAGATTTACTAAGCCTTTAGAATGTGGAGATAAGACTTGTAAAAATACGCAGGGTACTATTATGCTTATTGTCCTCTAAAAATTTACGGGGGAAATTAGCTTTGATACATGGAGTCTATGAGGGATTTGTAATTTTGTTCAACTACTGTTCTTTTAACTTTAAGCGTTGGTGTTATCTCCCCTTTACTCTCTTCTAGTGGTTCTGGCAGCAAACGAAAATATTTTATAGTCTCGAAGGAAGCCAATTCTTTGTTAACTTGATCAACTATCTTCTGAAAGATGTCAATCAGATCTTGATTTTCAGGGGTTAAAAGCGTTTGCTTTTGAGCGAATTCGGGATACTTGTTTCTGATCGCTTTCAGGTTGGGTTCTATTAATGCCACAATATATGGCCTATTGTTACCCACAACAACTGTGTTAGCTACTTCTTCATAGGCCATAAGACGTTGCTCAATGGGTTGGGGAGCTATGTTTTTGCCACCAGAAGTAATGATTAAATCCTTTTTGCGATCCGTGATATATAGAAAGCCGTCATTGTCAACGTAGCCTATATCACCTGTGTAAAGCCATCCATCTACAAGAACTTTGCTTGTTTCCATTGGCTTATTGTAATATCCAACCATAACACCTGGTCCATTTATACAAATTTCTCCATCTTCGGAAATCTTAATTTGGGTTCCTTTAAAAGGTTTTCCAATGCTACCGAATTTGAAAGCGGTTGGAGTATTTGCAGTTGCACCTGAAGTTGTCTCAGTGAGGCCGTATCCTTGGAATATTTTTATACCCACAGCAAAAAAGAACCGTTCAATATGGCTTGCAAGAGGAGCACCGCCCGATATGAAAAATCTAAATCTATTGCCAACTAATATCTTTATTTTTTTGAAGACTAGCTTCTCAGCTATCCAATAGAAAATGTTATTTATGAAGGCCTTAAACATACTCGCATTGGACATGTCCAGATGATTTATTCCGATTCCTTTGGCCCAGTAAAAAAGTGCACGCTGGATAAAAGAAGAGCGGTTAACTTGAGCATGAATGCCGGCGTACATTTTTTCATAGACTCTAGGTACACATACCATCACAGTCGGGTTATAAAGTCTGAAGTCGTCTATCAGGGTGTCTGGGCCTCTAGCAAGAGCTAGTGTTGCTTTTGCTGCTATGCAAATGAAAATGCTAGACATTCGTTCAAACACGTGTGAATATGGTAAAAACGACAAGGCGATATCCGTTGGTGTTACAGAAAATGCTGCCAAACAGACCTCTGCCATTTTTGCAAAATTTGCATGTGACAACATAACGCCTTTCGGCTCACCAGTTGTTCCGGAAGTGTATATGATTGTGCATATATCTGCGGGCTGTATCGATATTATGTTATCGGTAATATCAGTTTCCGCAACATTAGCTCTGTAGATAAGATCGTTTATAGATCCACTTAGGCCAGTTTGAGCTGGAGTGAATGGGTCAAAGCTATAAATGCCCTTTATGGTAACTTTCGAATAATTGCATGCATGTAATAATTTCTCAAATTGCTTTTCGTTGGACACAAAAGCATAGCTAGGCGTGCAGTCTTCTAGAAGTTTAGCGATTTCTGTTGGTGTTAACGTAGCATATATAGGGACGGTTGTTCCTTGTGCGCATTGTATGGCTAGATCAGAGATAATCCATTCGAAGCGGTTTTCTGACAGTATTACAACGCGAGTGTCCTTACTAAGCCCAAGGCTTTTAAGTTTGGAAGCGAGAAGCAAAATCCCAGCAGCTGCGTTGAACCAAGTAATTACATTTTCTTTTCCATTAATATTAGCTAGAATAAACGGTTTATCTTTGTAAGACAATATGTTGTGGAAGAACGTTCCAACAACTGTGTCAGGCTTTAGTTCGTTTAATTGCTTGATAGCTGTTTCTAGCCATGGATTTTCTGACACGAGCTCAGAATAAATCATTGTCGATTGGTTGTACTGACATTGCTAATGTCCAAGACCTCAGTGGGTGCATCATGATGCCCACAAAACTTCAAGACGTATGTAGATAAAAGTTGCTAACTAACTCGAATGACCTTTATGGTGTGCTTACCAGCAGGCGTTGGAATTTCAACTGTGTCGCCAGCTTGCCTACCGATTAGCGCTTTTCCTACAGGGGATTCAACTGAAATATAGCCATTGGCAGGATCGGCTTCAACGGCTCCCACCAAATGGAATATTTCAGTTTCTCCGCTTTCCCAAAGAACCTCCACGGTAGAACCTGGTCCAACAACTGACCTGTGTGCTTCCTCTATTATTTCGGCTCGCTCAATTAATTGTTCGATGTCATAAATACGGCTATCGAGCCTTGTAACTTCTTCTTTGGAAGTTTCATATTCAGGGTTGTCCTCTATATCGCCTGGTTGAAACGCCTCCCTCATCCTTTCAGCAGCAACGCGTCTTTTTTCTTTTAACTCTTGGAGTTCCTTTTTTAGTTTCTCAAGTCCTTCTTTGGTTAGGATAACCTTCTCGTATTGCGCCATATAATCACCTCTTCGAGTTAGCCTGCAAGGGCTAAGCAGTTTCATTAATCCCTTTATTTACATGATACCAAGACCTTGTTGTCTTGCCAACAATATTACTAAATTAATCTATTACGTATTATTTCGGTTGGCAGCGCTGATATTGTACCCTGTCATAAGATCCTTGTAAAACTAGAGCACGGCTTGGCACATATTGATGTACATTTAAGGCGAAATTTACTAATGTGGGGTTTTAGTTATGTGGCATCAATCTATGCTTGCTGTTGAGTTTTTGGACTGAGTAGCGGTTGTATGAAAAAAATCTTGGGCTCAAATGGCTTGCTATCAGTTGCTATCGCTGGCGTCCTGGCATACCAATTGGTTAGAACTATACGGTTTTTGCTTGGATTCCCTGTGTCATTTCATTTAGTATATGCCGCATACTATGCGGCCGCATTAAGAGTATCTAAAGGTATCTCTCCGTATACTTACACACCAACTGCTTACCCTGGCCAATGGTTATATCCTCCTTTGCTGGCATTTTTGTTGTCGCCCTTGGTTAGATTTGGTTTTGCAACATTTGATCATATTTGGATGTCATTGTCGCTCTTGCTCGTCTTAATTCTTGGATTGCTCATTGCGATGTCAGATCAGGGGAATATCGCACTGCGTGCTGGACTGTACTCATTAATTGGACTTATTTTTCTTCCTACCCAGTACGAGTTGCTTTATGGTGAAGTAGATGTTCTTGTATTGGTTTTGTGCATAGTAGGTTCACTCATACTACGAAAGCGTGGTCTAAGCATGGGCTCAGCCATAATGCTGGGTATTGGCGGTGCTATAAAGATTTATCCACTTTTGGGTGGTCTAGCCTACATAAATAAACACAAGTATCTTATAGTTCCGATGTTTATAACATTTTCCTTGCTTACCATTGTGCCCTTTTTATGGATTGGCGGTTTTGGATCGTTTGCTGTGTTTTTCCATACCATTACTCTGCTGGGCAATAGGGGGGATCTTGGCTGTACTGATATTTCATTAATTGGGGCACTATCGACTTTGGGTTTTCGCGTTAAACATATAGTTTATCTGTTGTATGCTATTTGCGTGCTAGTTATATTATTATCGGGAGTATATTTTATTTCGAATACATCAAGTTTTGTGGCCAAAACTTCTATTGCCCTTTCGCTGAGTAGCTTAGTTGTGGTGCAAGGTCATTTATATGATCCGTTCATGATGTTGCCATTGATTCTTAGTGCTGTTGGAAGCATCACAAGACGGATACGCCCATTGCCTATAGTGTTGATGGCTATGGGATTTTTACCATTTTTGTCCAACCCATGTCAGAGTTTCTCGACTAATTTTGTCTGGGTTACGGCTGAGGTTGTTCTTTTTTATAGTTGCTGTTACCAGCTTATGGGCGAATAAAAGGAGCGATCTCCTTGCTAGTAACATAATTGTTACATAAGATTAAAATTGTTGGTTGTTTTGCATCTTGTTACCAAGTGTGTAAGTATGGGGGTCTGTCATGCGAGCCGTGGTCATTAATGAGCCAGGTAGCGTCGATGTTATGAAACTACAAGACATCAATAAGCCAAGGGCGTCAGGGAGTGATGTGCTTGTAAAGGTGCACGCATGTGGAATATGCCATCACGACCTATTGGTACGTGATGGTACCTTGAAGCGAGGTATAAGCATGCCACTTATCTTAGGCCATGAGGTATCTGGGGAAGTCGTTGAAGTTGGAGAGTCTGTGCAAAAGATTAAGGTAGGAGACAGAGTAGCGGGGTCCTGGTATCATGTTTGCGGCCGGTGTCGGTATTGTCGATTTGGCATGGAGCAATTTTGCAGCGAGGCCGAATTGCTTGGCGATCGAAATCTAAATGGGGGGTATGCTGACTACGTTTTGATCGGTGAAGAAACGGTTGCATGTGTTCCGGATAATGTATCGTTTGAAGAGGCAGCAGTTGCGACCTGTGCATTAGGGACAGCGCTGCACGCGGTTAAATATGTGGGAGAGGTTAAAGTTGGCGACACAGTGCTTGTTACTGGTGCGAGCGGAGGGGTTGGTATTCACGCGCTTCAGCTAGCAAAAATAGCAGGTGCTTATGTAATAGCGCATACAACCAGCGAAGTGAAACGGGAAAAGTTGTTGGCTTATGGGGCTGACGTTGTCATTAGGACAGACCCGGGAGAGGATTTTTCCCCTGATGTTAGAAAAGCAACATGTGGAAGCGGAGTCGATGTTGTTATAGATAACGTTGGCACGCCAGTATTTAAGTCGGTTTTGCGCTGTTTGCATCCCGGCGGCAAATGGGTTATGGTTGGTCAGGTCACAGGTGAATTTGTCGGCTTTAATCCCGCCCAGCTTTTCTTAAGGGGAATTAACATGTTATCGGTCATGGGTACTACTAGGTATCAGCTCGAAGAAGCGCTTAGATTAGTGAGTAACAAAACCGTAACTCCAGTCATTGATTCTGTGTTTCCTTTGGATAAGGTGCATGATGCTCACCATAAGCTGGAAAGCACAAACGTTATTGGTAGGATTTTACTGCTTATATAAAAATGTTTGAGACGTGTTAAAGAACGGTATGAATTATATATAGCGCCGATTGGGAAAGCGTACAAAATTCACAGGGATAAATTGATTATGCAGGTTACCCATTCAGCGGCACCACGCACACATAGGCCCTTGATCCTTGTTGTTACTTCGCTTGGCCATTTTGTAAATGATGGGATGGTTTTCTTTGTACCTGTCATTGCAGATCTCATATCCAACAGTCAGCATGTCAAGCCGCTATATCTTGCCATAATGTTAACGATATTTTACGTTGCTTCGGCGTTGAGTGGTCTAATCGTGGGAAGGTTAGCGGACCTCACGGGACGTCGTGCTGAAATGATTGCGCTGGGGATTTTTGCATTATCTTTAGGCATTGTAATATACTTTTTTGCCACGCTGTATACACATGGTCTACTACTTGTGGCTTTAATTTTTCTAGGTGCAGGCGTTGCAGGAGTTGGAAGTGCATTTTATCACCCTATAGGAGGTTCTATGCTTCAAATTACTTTTGGCAACACTGGTGCAGCACTTGGCCTCAACGGCGCTTTTGGAAGCCTTGGTAGGGCTCTTTATCCAACAATTTTTTTTGGCCTAGCAGCTCTACTAGCTTCTTCTCCACGTGCACTGCTCGCACTAGGTGTTCTTGGGTTCTTAGCGGCCGGCATTGTTTGGGTAGCCTCTACCTTTTATGCGTTAGGATCGATGACAAATAGACAACAAGGTAGCGCAGCAGGAGCACCGCAAACTCAGTTAAGCAAATATAATGTCTTAAAGCTAACCATAATAGCTTTTTTGCGCTCGATAGCCTTCATTGGAGTTACTTCATGGCTTCCAATATACCTTAGCGTCAATAAGCACATTGGCGTTAGCAGCAGCCTAGGCTTTATTCTGACTGCTATGTATGCAGGTGGAATCCTCGGCCAGCCGCTTTTCGGCATAATGTCTGAGAAGTACGATAAACGATATGTATTAGGTGCAACTAGCCTAGGCTCCGGTATTGCGATTTTAGCCTACGTGTTAGGCAGTGGGCCTTTAGCTATCGTAGCGCTCGTAGCATTTGGCGGTTTTACATTTAGCAGCTTTCCTCTTCTGCTTTCACTAGTGTCGGATTATGTTCCACGCAATTCAACTGCTTTAGGTAACGCATTTGTGTGGGGGCTGGGGACAACTGGTGGTCAAGCAATAGGGCCTTTAATAGTGGGTCTCTTAATTGAAGGTAGCTATAAAAATCTTGACTTTGCATTTATTGTAATGAGTGCACTGGCAATAGTAACCGGTTTTATGGTGCCGCTGCTGGAAAAAGCGGCAAAACCGAGCAAAGCTCCTCTTTTTGGATAATGATGGGCGGGCTACAAAAGGCATTTGTCACATATTCTAACATTGAAATAGTTGGTGGAATTTAGCATGGAAGTTGCAGTCATTGGCGGTGGCATCATAGGTTGCACTATAGCAAGGAAGCTTGCGAAAGCAGGATATAAGGTACACCTGTTTGAAAGCGATAGGGTTTGTGCTGGTACTTCTACTGTCGCTGCTGGCTTATTGGCACCAATTTCTGAGAGTTCATCCGAAGATAGGCTTTTTAAAATTCTGTGGGAGGGTTTGAATGCTTTCCACAGGCTACAAGAAGAACTGATCAGCGAGGGTATTTATTTTGCCTCGCAGATGATTGGCTCTTTGGTAGTAGCACAAGATGCTGATGAATCGCAAGCTCTAAAAGAAAAATACAGATGGGTTACAAGATATGACGACAAAGCTACCTTTATTGACAGCAAGGAACTAGTAGAATTGGAGCCGGCGTTGTATAAAGCTGACGGAGCATATTTATTCCCTTGTGAAGGCATTGTGGATTCTTATTCTTATGGCCGGGCAATAGTGAATTCTGGGTTAAGATGGGGAGTTAACATTCATGAAAACGAAAAGGTGCTCGGTTTAAAGTTTAGTAAAGGCTCAGTTGATGCTCTCAAATCAACCAGTGGGCATTCGTATCATTTTGACCTTTACGTATTGGCTGCTGGCGCTTGGTCGGGATTGTTATTCAGGGATTTAGGCGTATCTGTGCCGATAGAACCAGCTAAAGGGCAGTTGCTGCATCTCAGTAGTATGGCTACTGGGGTAGCCCATACAATATTCTGGCGAGGCAAATATTTGGCACCTAGGCCATTGGGTGGGTATGTCCTTGGAGGCACGGAGGAGAGCGTGGGATTTCACAAAGAACCTACGCTTGGCAACATAAGCACTTTATATAACGCTTTTGCCCCTATTCTACCTGAGCTAAGTCGGGCACATTTCGCTGCCACATTGACAGGTTTTCGTCCTAAGACCCCAGACGGCTTACCAATAATTGGGCGTATTATGGAATTGGAGAATGTGATAGTTGCATCTGGCCATTATCGTAATGGCATATTGTTGGCAGCGGTGACGGCAGAAATGGTAGAACAAGGACTTAGAAAAGGCTGGAAGAATATGCTAATGCAGGAAGTTTCGCCCGCTAGGCTATATAACTAATCTTTTAAAGAGGTGTACCGCAGATGGAAGACAAGCTTGTGATTGCAGGAAAAGAATTTTCCTCAAGATTGATAGTTGGAACTGGAAAGTATAGGAACGAGCAGGAAATGGTCGCAGCGCTGGAAGCGTCTGGTACTGAAATTGTGACTGTGGCTATACGACGGCTAGACTTAGACCACCCTGATAAGAGAACAATTCTTGACTATATAGATCCGAAAAAATACTTCATACTACCAAATACAGCTGGATGCCAAACTGCGGAGGAAGCAAAGAGGATAGCAAGACTAGCACGATCAATTGGACTATCAAACTGGGTGAAGCTAGAAGTCGTACCTGATCCGAAGTATTTGCTTCCTGATCCTGTAGAAACGCTTAAGGCAGCAGCGGATCTAATAGAGGAAGGCTTTGTAGTATTGCCATACATAAACGATGATCCAGTTTTGGCAAAGCGACTTGAGGAAGTTGGTTGTGCCACAGTAATGCCACTTGCTTCCCCTATAGGGTCAGGAAGGGGGATGATTAACTTTGATCAAATCAAGATCATAATCGAACAATCGCATGTGCCGGTTGTTGTCGATGCTGGTCTTGGGGCTCCTTCTGATGCTGCGCTAGCTATGGAGATTGGGTCATCTGCAGTTCTTATAAATAGTGCGATTGCAAGAGCCGGAGATCCAGTTAAGATGGCAAGAGCTATGAAACTGGCAGTAGAGGCTGGGCGCCTGTGTTACCTTGCAGGAAGAATTCCGAAAATGGAAATTGGCATTCCCTCAAGTCCTCAGGAAGGTCTGGTTGCTGCTCCGGCTCATGGGTCAGCATAGCAAATTACCAAGATTGATGCTGGTAACGCCGGATTTGCGAGTTTCCCCCGATGTCATAAGTCGTATTTGTTCCAATTTCGAAGTGATCATCCAGGTGCGAGATAAGCAGGCTACTGCTAGGGATTTTGTAAATTTCCTATTGAATTTTGACCCAGATTTGCTTCGAAAATGGTTTTTAATAAATGATCGCGTTGATTTAGGCCTGATTTTCCGAACTAAAGGTGTTCATTTGCCCGAATCAGGACTGCCAGAACACAATGCACGCTTACTAGGAGAAAATATGGTCTTGGGGCGTTCTGTACATTCGGCTGAGTCCTTGTCTTTTGTCGATTTAGAGAAAATTGATTACGTAATCGCTGGGTCAGTTTTCGACACTAAAACTCATCCTTATGCAAGGCCGATAGGTTTGTTGGAACTTGAGAATATTTGCAAGCTGTGTGGCACGTTACCTGTGTACGCAATCGGAGGTGTTATACCCGAGCGTGTTGGCGATGTTATGTCTGCCGGTGCATATGGTGTGGCAGTTGTAAGTTATGTTTTTGATTCTATGGATCCACTATCAAGTGTTAAAAAGCTGTTGGAGCAGATCCAGTACCATGATAGAGGCCACGATAAACGGTAAGAAAGTTATACTTGAGAAAGAGATAACGGTCACCGATTATTTGACTCAGCTCAGGGTTGACCCAAGAGTTGTGGCAGTAGAGCTCGACGGAGAGATCTTGGAAAAGAAAGACTTTGATTCTAAACTTATTAAAAATGGGTCTATTGTAGAAATCGTTCGCATGGTAGGCGGTGGCTTATTTTAAAGATTCGTAACCAGCCTCCTTTAGAGCTTTAACAACTTCTGCTTGCTCGTCCCAAGGTTCTTGTTTGTCACCTATCAGCATGTATTTTTGATGTCCTTTGCCGGCAAAAATTACTATATCTTTGCTACCTGCTATTTGGATTGCTCTCCGGATTGCCGCTCTTCTATCCAAAATTACCTCGTAATTTATCGATTTACTCGACACTGTTTTTGCACCTTCTAATATTTGCTGGCATATCGAACTTGGATCTTCGTTTCGGGGGTCATCTGTTGTCAAAATAAAGTGATCAGAATACAGTGCTGCTGCTTTTCCCATGCCGAGCCTATCGTGGTTTACTTCGCCAGCACTGCCAAATACAACAATTAACCGCTGCCCATTATCGCGCTTTGAATATAAGTCTTTAAGCAGTGCTTCCATTGAGCTTGCAGAGTGAGCAAAATCTATAATCACATTAAATGGTTGTCCTACGTTAATAGCTTGCATGCGTCCAGGTACACCCTTAAAGGTTGATAGCGCGTTTACTATTTGTGGTTCAGGTATATTTGCGGCAATGGCACATGCTGATGCGGCAAGCGCATTTACAACGTTAAACCCCCCTGAAACTGGACAACTAACTTTCCATGATCCATTAGCTGTTGTCATTGTATAAGCTAGCTCAGTTATTGTTGAGACTACGTCAGTTGCGTATATATTGGCATTGCTATCACCGCTAGGCGAGAAGGTGATCTGATTATCCAGCGGAAAGTTAGCTAAATATTCAAACCACTTATCATCAATATTTAAAACTTTGGTTTTGCGTAAGGACTTTGGTTTGCTGTAGCTTGCGATCTCTATTATTTTGGCTTTAGCATTCACATAATCTTGTTCTGTAGGATGATAGTCCAGATGATCATAGCGTATGCGTGTTATACACACTATGTCAAGGTTACAGCCATTTATTCTACCTTGTGCCAGCGCATGTGAGGTTATTTCGATTACCACTGCCTGACAGCCTTTTTCGGCCATCTCAGCTAGTCGCCTTTGTATGGCGTCTGGTTGCATGGTTGTAAGACCCGAGGAATTCTCGATTGTCTGATCGACGATATTTATATTTACACCTGAAATAAGACCACATTTTAAACCGGCTGAAGCCAATATATGGTAAAGCATGTGGCATGTCGTAGTTTTACCATCTGTTCCCGTGATGCCGAATACTAGCATTTTGTCAGAAGGATTTCCCCAAACATAGGAAGCGGCTGTGCCTATCAGCTCTCTCACATTTTTAGCTATCATGTATGCAATACTTTTATCGATATCCACTGGTCTTTCCGCTAAGACCGCAACAGCACCTTTATCGATTGCTTCATGAATATACTCATGGCCGTCATACTTGTGGCCTGCATATGCACAAAAAAGAGCGCCTGGCCTTGCTAGCTTTGAGTCTGAAACAACGTCAATTACATTTGTGTTGGGGTCACCAAAGATAATGGGCACTTTAAGTAAATTGCTAAGCTCTGAAATCTTCATCGAGTGAAATTATAAAGGTAGCTGCACCACACACGCTGTTGATGTATATCTTGCTCATAAGACTAAGTTAAATGAAGTTAGCAGTGCCTGCGACGCGCAGATCAGTGCAAGTAAATTAGTTATTGATGACTCAAGAGAACAACTTTGCTGTAAAAGCACGTGGCCTTGTCAAAAGGTATGGTGAGCTGGTTGCCGTGGACCATGTAAGTCTAGAGATACCCTATGCAACCATTTTTGGAATATTAGGTCCGAATGGCGCTGGTAAAACTAGCCTAATTGAGATGTTGGAAGGAATGCGACCTATTGATGAAGGAGAAGCAGAAGTTGCTGGAGTTGATGTCAGAAAGCAACCGGCAGATGTTAGAAACAGAATAGGTGTGTTGCTTCAGCAGGGTAGCTTTTTTGATAGGCTGAGCCTACGGGAGCTAGTCGAGCTCTTCGGTTCTTTTTATGGCAGGGCTGTAGATGCCGACCAATTACTGCGCGACTTTGGACTATACGAAAAGAAGAACAAGATATACCGAAGTCTATCAGGCGGTCTGCAACAACGTTTTGCTCTGGCACTTGCGTTTGTGAATGACCCAAGTGTGCTTTTTTTGGATGAGCCTACTCAGGGACTTGACCCTGTGGGGCGAAGACAAGTTTGGGATATTATCAAGCAGCAAAAGAATAAAGGCACGTGTGTAGTAATTACTACGCACTATATGGAAGAGGCACAACAGCTTTGCGATACGGTAGCGATTATGGACACCGGAAGAATTCTACTACAGGGGAATCCTTTAGCTCTCGTTACGAACTTGAAGCAAAGTGGATATGTGAATCCGAATTTAGAGGATGTATATATTTCAGTAACGGGCAAGAGCTTTTCGGAAGTATAGATGAAAAAGTCGCAATATTATCAGATGGCACGAGCATCGTTTATTATGCTTTGGCGTGACCCACATAACATATTTTGGACTTTGCTGCTGCCGCTTGTCCTTACTGTCATGTTTTTGCTTTACAACCCGACTAGAGTGACAAATATATCGGTAGGGATAAGTGCTGCTAGCAGCAAACGGCAGCTCGTATCAAGACTTGAGCACAGGTTGAGGCAAGAGGGCGTAGGTGAAATAAGAATTGTAAATCGCAGGGTAGGTCTTTCTGATCTAGCTAAGGGGAATATTGACCTTTTGGTATTAATACAGAATTCAGCCAATAATCTCAGGAGTCTTAGTTTAGTTGAACCAAGACCTGTTACTGCCAATACTAGACTTGCACAAGCAGCGATAGAAGCGGCGATAGATGTCAACGTGCCTAAGATAGAAAAGTTCTACGTTGTCAGTCGGGTTACTAACTACGCAGATTTTTTGATCCCCGGAATGATTGGAGTTGCCATCATGGATGCAGGCCTTTTTACGGTTCTCTACAGTTTTGTGCATCTCAAACGACTTGGTGTATTACGGCGATTAGCTGCAACACCCATGAAGCCTTCAAGTTTCCTATTTGGCCAAGCATTTGCAAGAGTCTTTTTAGCAGTTGTACAAGCATGTCTTTTAATAGCTGTGGGTTTATTGTTTTTTGGTCTTCATTTAGTCGGCAATATTGGGCTTGTGTTGCTTCTTACAGCTCTAGGCGCGACACTGTTCATATTGTTTGGATATGGCGTTTCGGGGTTTATCGGCAATGTCGAAACAGCTGCACCTATTGCCAACGGTATAGGTCTTCCTATGATATTCCTTTCAGGGGTATTCTTTTCACGTTCTGTTATGCCAGGTTGGCTACAGTTTTTAACAGGATTGTTGCCACTTACATATGTTACGGAAGGAATACGTTCAGTAGTTGCTTACGGAGCAGGGCTTTCTTCAGTACTTCCAGATATACTTGGCATGGTCGTTTGGAGCTGCATATTTTCTATAGCTTCTGTACGGTTTTTCAGACGAGATCTGGCTTAGCCTACTTATTAGAGTGATTAGACCCTTGGTTGCTGATAATGATCGCTACTTACTGGTTCTTGATAGTCATCACGAGGTGCAAATCTTCCTCGGATGAGTTCTCGATAAAAGTATACAATCATAAGCGGGACGAAAACTATTTTGTGTGCAAAGAACATTATAACTCCACCTATGTTCACATCTTCTACGGGTGTTAATCCAAAGAACTTTGCTCTATTACCGTAAAATGAGTAAAGAGGGGTCTTGGTCATCATTAGTAGCAGCGCTACACCTGTCATAGGAAGCATGTTAACAAACAGATATATAACTTTTGCCAGATTAGAAAGAGGTAAAAAGGTATGTTTTTCAGTCTCCTTGAAAAGTGGCCAGAAGAAAACAATTCCTACTGCTATTAGTGTCAAGTGCTCTGTTATGTGAATGCCGTTATTGTATAGTGCGGCGTCTTCTATTGGTGGTGCATGCCATGTAAGCCACGCTGTATTGTAGAGGAGTGCTGCACTTATGGGATTCATAACAACGTATGCGAATGATTTGAAATATTTTTGACTCATTAGTAATTCAACGCATTCTTCATCCAGCCCTTTTAGTAGAAACGGTGGTGCTATCACGCCTATTAGGATATGCTGTAACATGTGGACGGAGAAAAGGTACGTATCAGCTACTGTATCTATAGGTGAGATAAGCGCAAATAATACGATAAGCACCCCGAATAAAAAGGATAGAGGATGCCAAAAGCTGATACTGCTTTTCCAAGCGTACTTTCTCTGTCGATAAAGGACTAGGGCTAGATAAATGAGTGAGAATACAACTGTACCACCTATAACGCTAGGATCTATACTCCAGGTAGTCCACGCTTTTTGGGCAATATTTGAGTAGTTACCCGCCATAAATCACAATGTGTGCTATCACACCTACAGCAACAAGGAATGCTCCTGCTCCAGCTATGCTAGGGGCTATACGCCACTGCAATTTCCTAGATATAGCAGTGGACGAACATGGCCCTATACCAAAGGCTACAACTGTAACTATCCATGCTGCAAAGAGCATAATGGCTCCTATTATCATTAGTGCATCTATCAGATCAGCTAACATTACAATTCAATTCTACTTGCACCGGATTGCCTTTAGGGTTTATAGTGCAATTAAACCATATAATTTTTAGGTGAGGGGGCGCATTAGAGTACATGGCAAGCAAAACAAAAAGCAATCTGGAGATTGCCTTACCACCGAGTCCACCTACCGAGCCACCAGACAAAGGAGGAGATGGCCACAACGAGTGGTGGAATTCTCCTCCTTGGCCTGATCAGCCACGTCCTATGACTATTGGGCTGGTTACACGAGGGGGTCTTGTATGGGTACCCGTAGCGGCAGCTGTTGATGCATTTATGGGATTTATAATACGGCTTGCATCCAATGTGATGTTTGGTATTGTAGTGGGTTTGGCACTTTTTTGTTTCACTATGATAGAAGCTCTCATTGTCGTAATTTCTGCTTATAAGAAAAGAAATTCTCTGATTGCAAAAAGGAACCCGCCCGAGTAAAAATAAGCGCCATGCTACCTTTAAGCATGGCGCTTATTTTTTATATCCTTAATTACTTGTGTTCGCCTACACTTGCCAGAACTTCTTCAAGTGATGGCTGCGGGTCCTTTGCTGGCCTCCTACTCCGTATAATCGGCAAGCGATAAAAGTTAAACGGTGGCGGAGGTGAAGTTGTGACCCATTCCAGTGAGTTACCACCCCAGGGATCATTTGAAGCTTTTTCGCCATGGCGTAGACTCTTAATCACATTAATTATGAACACTAATACAGAAAACGCGATAAGGAAGGAAGAACAGGTAATTAGCAAGTTGAGGGTTCCCCAGCCTGTAAAGCTCGGATAGGTGTAAATACGTCTTGGCATACCGTCTAGACCTAGCTGGAACATCGGCATAAAGGTAAGGTTAAAGCCGATAAAGAACGTCCAAAAGCTTAATTTTCCGAGGCGTTCGTCCAGCATGCGGCCGGTAATTTTTGGAAACCAAAAGTGCAGCGCTGCGAATACGCCAAACACACTACCACCTACAAGTACATAATGTAGGTGGGCAACAACATAGTAGCTGTTGTGCAAGTATGTATCTACGGGTACGGAGCTTAAATATACGCCTGATATGCCTCCTATGAGGAAAGTAGCAAGAAAACCAAATGCATAAAGCATGGGCGTCTTAAAATCTATAGCTCCTCCCCAAGCTGTCGCAAGCCAGTTAAACATCTTGATTCCTGTGGGTACGGCTATTAAAGCTGTCATTACCATAAAGAACGACTCTACATATATGTTTAGGCCCACTGTGAACATGTGATGCGCCCAAACACCCATAGCAAGAAAGACAATCCCGAACAGGGCCAAAACCATCGACTCATATCCGAAAATTGGTTTTCTTGCAAACACTGGAATAATCTCGGAGATAGCACCAAATACCGGTAATATCATGATATAAACCGCAGGATGTGAGTAGAACCAAAACATGTGCTGCCAAAGCACTGGATAGCCACCATGGTTGGAAAAGAAATGGGTGCCAAGCTCTCTATCTGATAGCAGCAATAGCAACGCTGCTGTAAGAGAAGGCGTGGCAAAAAGGAAAAGTAACGAGGTGGATAGCATTGACCACACAAACAGCGGCATTCTCAAATAATGCATCCCAGGTGCTCTTAATGCAACTATCGTGGTTAGGAAGTTAACAGCTGCCATTATTGAAGAAATGCCTGTTACGAGAATACCTACATCCCAAAGGTTCATGCCTACGCCGGGGGTATACTGGGATTCTGTGAGCGGAGGGTATCCAGTCCAGCCTGCCGTAGCGGCGCCGCCAAACAAAAAGCCTGAAAGCACAAGTATTCCAGATATAGGTACTAGCCAGAATGCAAGCGCGTTTAGTCGGGGGAAAGCAATATCAGTTGCTCCAACCATTATCGGTACAAGATAGTTACCTATACCGGTGAGCATCGGTATAAGAAACATGAATATCATGAGCGTACCGTGCATTGTAAATAGCTCTGAATAAACTTCTGAGCTAACAAAATGATTATTTGGTGTCGCAAGCTGAATGCGCATTAAAAGTGCGAAAATCCCGGCAATTAGGAAAAACGAAAAGCCTGTAACCATATACATAATTCCGATTTTCTTATGGTCGGTTGTTGTAAGCCACTCTAATATGCCACCATATTGTGGCTCTTCCGTAGTCTTGTACCTTTCTAAAAGAGCTTCAGCTTGCATGTTAGCACCCCCTTGCACACAGGTCAACTTTAAGCCTTCTTAAGGCTTGCTAATTGCTTAGCCATCCATTGCTTGTAATAGCTCGGAGACACAACCTTTACATAAATCGTCATGTCGTAATGCCCAACGCCACAATATTCTGCGCATTGGCCATAGTATGTGCCCTTTTTTAGTGCTTTAAACCAGGTATAGTTGTAATACCCTGGTACGGCATCTATCTTGGGTCCAAGATTTGGTACCCAAAAACTATGAATGACATCTGGGGATGATAGTCTTAGTCGAACGTATGTGTCTACAGGCACAACTAGGGTACCAACGGTGTGAACTCCATTTGGATAATCGAATGTCCAATAGAACTGTCGTCCAATAACATTGATGTACAAAACATTATGCTTGGGTAAGTGGAAATTGGGTGCTGCGAAGTCGTTTTGCAGCTCTGCAAAGGATAGGCCGGCAATGACCCCAACTATGATAAAAGGAATAACAGTCCATGTTATTTCCAATGCTAGATTTCCTTCAATCTGCTTGGGCATTTGGTCAGGGCTTTTACGTCGATACCGTATAACTACATACAGCAAACTTAATTCGAACACCAAGAATATGAACGCAGCTGGAAAGGAGATAAAGTTGTACAAATTGTTCATGTTGATTGCATTTGGCGATTCAGGGGTTCTAAACTCAAACGGCAAAGCAAAAGCTGAAGGAGAGTAAGTTACTGACACAAATAAATAGAACGTAAATGCGCTAGCTACTGCTAGGCTTATGATACTTTTTATTTTCAAGGACATTTGTACTATATGCCTCATGGCACTAGTATAGAATAACTAAGCATTGCGATGCTGCGCACCGGAAATACCCTGGCGCAGAGACGCTTAAGAAATATATTAGGGCGTAGTTAGGTTTTTATTTTAGGCAGGGATAATTTGGTATTATCAGTGCGTAGGTAGTATGTACCGTTTGAACATATCCTTTAGTGCGGGAGTATGAAGAGAGTTGGCAAAAGAGCTTTCTCGTTGGCAAAAAGAAGATCCTGATAATCCAAACGTGACTATTATATGCCCTAGCTGTGAACTCGAGACTGCTAGGTTTAGGCAGTACTGCTTGAATTGTGGTTACCGTATATGGAGCCATCAAGAAAACGTGGTTGATGCTTATCATGCGTGGGTTGCGCGTGATCCTTCACGTCGATACACATACCCATGGGATAGACAGATACAATACCGAGGTCCTGAAGAAAGAATAGACTATCAAAAGCTTGGGCATGAGCTTGGTATGCATACTTTTCCGCCGAGTGTCTGGCCGATACAGATATCGCTTGGTATAGGTGTAATAACATTTGGCATAGCTTTGCAGCCTATTGCACCGTTTGGTGTCACGGCACTTGGTGTAGTGATTTTGATAGTTGGCTTAGTTGGTTGGATCATGGAAGATATTCGTAGATTCCCATCTGAGTAATGAGGGTAAGTTAAATGGCAAGTGAGGTAGGAGAGCAAGCAGCAGTTCAACGTCGAAGCCTCAGTCTGGGTATGACTGGTATGTACATATTCCTCCTATCGGAGGTCATGTTTTTTGCGGCGCTTTTCGGTGCATACTTTTATCTACATGCTGCCTCTAGCGTCTGGCCTCCTCCAGGTACCGAAAGGATACCCTTAATACCTATACCACTGATAAACAGTGTGGTCCTTTTTACTAGTGGTGGTACAATGCATGTGTCCCACTTGTACATACAAAAAGGTGATAGAAAGAAGTTCATTATCTACCTTGTAATTACTATCATTCTTGGGACGATGTTCGTTTTGGGGCAAGCATATGAGTACACGCATGCTCATATGGTGCTTACGACAAACAAGTTCTCAAACGCGTTTTTCATTATGACAGGATTCCATGGTCTGCATGTGACGGGAGGTATAATTTTTCTTCTAATCGTGCTAATTAGGGCACTAAGGGGAGACTTTAATAGCAAAAACCATCTAGCTGTGCAAACAGCAGCTATCTATTGGCACTTTGTAGATTTGGTGTGGGTATTTCTTCTTCTAGCGCTTTATATTTTCTCTGGGTAACGCATAAGCATAGAAATCGGAAATTCGAAGGGCCTGCATGTACATGTTAAGTTTTGATCTTCTACCCTATTTAGGAAAACCACTAGGTGGTTTTGAGTGCTTGCCGATGCCGGCGTAAATAGCGTGCCTACTAAAGTCAAGATTCTTATATAAAGCTTTGTTTGGGTTATACTGTATTTCCTAACAATGGTACGTAGCACAGGAGAGATTGGTTGTTACTTGTGAAGCCAAGTCAAGTGTCTTTTGATAAACGGTCATATTAGATTCGACTTAGTCTTTTATAGCCATATATCTACACATATAAGCTTGGTAAGTCTAAAAAGATAATACATAAAAGTACGGGATTATCCTTCGAAACTTGCCATAAAGCTACTGTGCTTTTTACTCTTTACATCAGTATTTTGAGAACTAACCTTTGGAGTTTAAGATTTTGAACATCTTACAAAAAGCGCCTTGCTTCTTATAATTTCCTTCTGCAAAAGCTTTGCTATGCCTATTTGACTATCTTTGCAAGTATTTTCTTGCCGATGCTGCTGTGTTTGCCTTTTACAGAAAAATAAGCAAGAAAGTTCCGACCTTAAGTGAGGAGATGAATTGCGATAGGTATATTCACATAGTAGGGTAACTTTTATGACATTCCCATAACCTATGTTGAGCCTAGAAACACATAGAAGGAGTGTCCTAGGTGTAGAAGCATAGGGAATATTGAAGGAAAATAGTTTAAGTGCTTAAGTTTCGGGCATGTTGACCGTGCTAACGCTTCGTTCGACATAGCGTTGCGTCTTCCCTTAATGGAAGGTGAAGGTTAATTGCACGTAGACAGGGATGCGTGCAAGGGGAGCGCTTATACCCCTAAGGGGTCACTTTGAGAACGACAAAGACCCCAGAACCTCCGAGCTTTAGCGAGGGGGGTATGTCAGAATGAAGGCAATATAGCTTTAATTTGTTATATAGAAAGTTGCAGTTGTTGCAAACACTAGCGCCAGATAAAGTATTGAATATAAAAACACATGCTTTTTCCAAGAATCGTTTTTAGAAATCATCAGCATACTAGCAAATGCAACCAAAACTAGGCCGTACATAAATACAAGTACAAACGCTGTGGGATTGTTAGCTTGGCTGTATGTGAGTACTAAAGTTAGGGGTAGCAAAATTAGAGAATACAACAGTATTTCGATTTTGGTTCTGAGTTCGCCTCTAATTACTGGGAGCATTGGTACTCTTGCTTTAGAGTAGTCGTCTTTCATGAACAGTGCAAGCGACCAGAAGTGGGGCGGCGTCCAGAGAAAAATTACCAAGAACAATAGCCAGGCTGTAAATGGCAAAGTTCCGGTGACGGCTGCAAAGGCTACAAGAGGAGGCGCAGCACCTGCTGCACCACCAATTACGATGTTCCATGTGGTTGTTCTTTTAAGCCACATGGTGTAGATAAGCACGTAAAATGCGCTGGCCGCTAGAGTTATGCTAGCCGCCAATGCGTTGGTCAAAGTTATTAGCAACGCAAATGCTACCAGGTTTAGCGAAATACCAAGAAGGAGCGGAAAATTTGGGTGCAGTCTGCCTGCCGGAACGGGACGATGCATCGTTCTTGTCATTACTGAATCAATATCCTGGTCGAACCACATATTTATTGAATTCGCTCCGCCTGCGGCCAAGGCTCCGCCTAATAGAACGCCCAGCATTTTTTGCCAAGCCGGTACCTCGTGAGCCGCTATGATTAGTGAAGCCAACCCTGTAAAAACCAGCAGTGAAACAATGCGGGGCTTAGTAAGTTCGACAACATCCTTAATAAGGCCTTTCCAATGTCTGGAGCGTTCTCTATTTAGAGTTACAATGTCCTTGGTTTCTTCTAAAGGAGTGATACCCATAGTTTTAAAGTTGTGCAATCTCCACTACTGACTCAGCGCTTTTCAGAGTGTTCCATCCATAGTAAGTTACAGAGAACAGAAACACTGCTGCACCCCAAACCGCACCTGCAAGTGCCACGTGTAAGCCCTTCAATGCATCGGGTTCCTTCAATATGGCAAGGCTTGCTCCAACGGCAATTTCTATAAGTCCCAAAAGAGCTAAACATACTGCACCCCAAACAATATAGCGTATATTCTTAAATTGTGTTATTCCAACTAATGATACCACAATATCCAATAAAATAACTAGCCCAGCTATAGAACGGTGTATAACCTCCAGTGTAACCTTAAAGTTTCCTATTACAGAAAAGCCACCATTGCAAAACGGCCAGCTAAAACATGCTTCGCCTGCGTCATTTGCCACTACCAGCGCGCCGCTGACTAGCAGTATGAATGTGCATATCAAAGCCAAAGAAGTAAATCTGCCATATGCGGCAATCGAATTTCGCTCAACCTCTTTTACCTTTTGCAGTATTCTGTTTCCATCAATTGTCCTTACCGCTACATATGTTGTCAGTCCAAATATTAGAAAGGCGTTTATAAGGTGAACTGCAACTATATTTCTTGGTAGTTGCATTATAACTGCAAGTCCACCTAATATTCCTTCAATGCCTACAAGGATTGTAGCTATAGATGCTACAACTGGCACACCTTTTCCTACTTTCTTTACAACAATCCAGGCGGCTATGCACATAGAAAGTATTAGTAGTCCAGTTATGCTACCCCAAACACGATGAGTAAATTCTATAATGGCGTGAATTTGAAGGGGTGGAAGTATGGATCCGGCTTTGCAATCGGGCCAGGTAGAGCAGCCAAGTCCTGAGCCTGAAGTCCTTACGGTTGCACCTGCGATTATTTGAATGTAGGTTGCTGCAGCTGCTAGAATAGCAAGCCCTTTAAATACTTTAAATTTGTTATCCATAGACCAGTGCAAATGTACCTCTTACACTTTAAGTTTATCAGACGATCCTAACTAAGCATTTAATCTACAGTTGCATCAATTGTAAGGATAAGCTAAAATCCTAACCAGTGCCGCAGGTAAGCGGATAAATAGTTAAATAGATACTTATGCCAGAAAGAGTAAGATTTGGGATCCTAGGTGGTGCTAGAATAGCTAAGTCGCAACTTGTTCCTGCAATACTTGCTTCGCCCTATGCTAGCTTTGCAGCTTTTGCTTCTCAGACTACCCCATCATATAACGAGTGGACGAGCCTTTATCCTGAGGCTAAAGCGTTTGACAGATACGAAGACTTAATTGAATCAAGTTTAGTTGATGCAATTTATATACCCTTGCCAAACAGTTTGCATGCTAAGTGGACCGTAGCGGCATTGGAAGCAGGGAAGCATGTACTTTGTGAAAAACCCATGTTCATAACTGTTGAAGAGGGCAGAAAAGTAATAGAAACCCAGCATAAGGCAGGGAAAATAGCAGCAGAGGCTTTTATGTATCGTTATCACCCGCAGTATAAATGGCTCATGGATTTGATTTCGAGAGGTGAGCTCGGTGAAATAAAACATATATCAGCAGAGTTTGGCTACACTTTGGAAAATTTAGCGGATATAAGAATGCAAAAAGATCTCGGCGGTGGCTCTTTGTGGGATGTAGGGTGCTATACAGTAGACATAGCCCGAACTATACTTGGTAAGCCGCTTAGAGCTAAAGCGTTTGCAATGTATGGTGGCACCGGTGTTGACATCAGTATGGCCATGATGCTCGAGTACAAAAGGGCAACAGCTTTGCTACGTTGCGGGTTTGATCTATGTCCCACACAGGGCGTAAGAGTTGTTGGTACAAAGGGTTACGCAGGGCTTAGTATGCCATTTAGGCCAGATCTAGGAGCCCCGAAACGTATCTTTAATGGAAGCGTTGAGGCTGTTGAACCATTCAATATGTACAGGGCTGAAGTCGACGCATTCTGTACTGCAATAATTGATGGTGCAACCAATGCGCTTATGACCCTATCTGACAGTCTGGAGCAGGTTACCATTCTTACGGGGATCCATACAGCGGCGAGGGAAAACACAAGCGTTACTTTTGATTAATTTTTGGATTTTCTCTGTTAGAATAAGCATGGTATTTTGTTTGGTGATTTCCGCTGTCGAACCGTATGAGCATATTTGAAGCTTCGCATGTATCTGAGCTTGCCGACTATCTGAGAGCACATTCCGAGCGTCTAGTTAGAGAGATGTTAAGGTCCATTCTAAGTGAGGTCCAGGTTCCAGGTAGTATGGTTAGTTCTATATCGGTAAGAGATGTAACAAACGCCTGCCGCCTATCCATTAATGTATTCGTAAAATTCATCGAGAGCGAATCAAATGAGCTCACTAGGGAAGACTTAAAACAGTTTTCTATTTTAGCCGCCGAACAGGCTGCAAAAGGGATACCACTTGACACTTTATTGCACAGCAACAGGGTAATAGCAAGGCTGTTGTGGGAGGCTCTACTCAAGCATGTTCATGCAAAAGATACTTCAATAGATATCGGGAACCTTAGCCTTCTATCGTCTAAGGTATTAGACTATATTGATCAGGTTTCATCCGCGGTTGCAGATTCTTATTTGCAGTTTCAAAAAGGACAGGCATTTCCTCGGAATATCGATAGGCTTGTAAATCTGCTTATTACAGGTTCCATACAGGATGACGTTCCATTTAAAAAGCTTGCACTAAGTGCGGGAATAGTACTGGCAAACGCCTATTTTGCGGCGGTTATACAAGTGCTCAATGGTGGATTACAGATTAAACAGGTTCTTACTGAGATTGCGCACATTGGCAATCTTCTGAAACCGAGTGACCTAATAAGCATAATTGACGATTCAACTGCTGTTATCTTACTAGGACTTGATCTATGGCAATCTGACCTATATGCAGTGAGGGTAGGTGCACTAAAGCAGGTGTTCAAAAATGTTGATGGAGTTGTTTGTGGTGTTGGATGTGCAAAGCCTCATCTTTCACAGCTATCTGAAAGTTATGTTGAAGCTCAACAGAGTTGCGACATGCTTGCAAAAGTTTATTTGACTCTCGGTAACGTTGCAACTTATGATGAGTTGCTGCCTTTGGCTATACTTGCACGAGAACCTGAGATGACAAAGCGATACATCGATAAGATCTTAGGGCCCGTGATTGCTCATGACGCAAAACGAAAACCAGTGCTTCTAACCACGCTTAGATCGTATGTAGACAGCCGAAGTGTTCAGGACACTGCACGAACATTAGGCGTCCACAGACACACAATAATATACCGATTAAAAAAGATTGAGCAGCTACTGCGTATAAACCTGCAGGACTCTAAAGATATTTTTAATCTGAAGCTGGCCCTGCTTTTGTATCAAATAACATAAATTTGGACATGGTGTAGAAAAACGGGTGATTTAATCACTACAAAATGTAACTTATTGTACTCAATCCTAATGTAATATGGTGGGTATCGTATGCGAAGAGTAGTAATAACCGGGATGGGCTGTATCACTCCTGTGGGCAATGACGTACCTAGCACATGGGCTAGCCTTATAGAAGGAGTAAGCGGAACTGATTATATAACCGCCTTTGATGCAAGTGAGTTTCGCACGCGCATTGCGGCAGAAGTAAAAGGTTTTGATCCTGTACAGATTTTGGGCTCAAAGCTGGCTAAGCACAATGGTAGGTACAGTCAGCTCGCGCTAACGGCTGCGATAGAAGCCATGAATGATTCTGGGCTTGAGTTAGAGAAAGAGGACAGGGAACGTATTGGCGTACTGATAGGTGGTGGCATTGGTGGCCTTGAGGTAATCGAACGTGCCATGGAAGCTCTTAGAGAAAAGGGGCCTAAGCATGTTAGCCCGTTTGCCGTTCCTATGATGGGCGTTAATATGGCAGCTGGTAATATTTCTATCATGTTTAACTTAAAGGGGCCAAATCTTGCGGTAACCTCAGCATGTTCTTCTGGTGGTCATGCACTAGGCGAAGCTTATGAGATGATTCGGCGTGGAGATGCGGACGTTATGGTCGCAGGTGCAACAGAGGCAGTTATTACGCCACTTGGAATAGCAGCTTTTTCCGCTATGCGAGCTATTTCAGAGCGCAATGATGATCCCAAAACTGCATCTAGGCCATTCGACATCGATAGGGATGGGTTTGTGGTTGGAGAAGGAGCAGGGATTCTCATATTGGAGAGTGAAGAACATGCACTGCGCCGCGGTGGCAGGGTGTATGCAGAACTCGCGAGCTATGCGGCGACTGCAGATGCATATCACATGACGGCCCCGGATCCTGATGGATATGGTGCTGCTCTAGCAATGAGCCTGGCTCTTAAAAAAGCTAACATCATGCCACAAGAGGTTGACTACATAAATGCTCATGGTACTTCCACGCCATTGAATGATAAAACGGAGACAAAAGCCATAAGAGCGGTTTTTGGAGAGCATGCTGATAACATACCTGTATCGTCCACCAAGTCAATGACGGGGCATATGATAGGAGCTGCTGGAGCTGTTGAGTCAATTGTTTGCGTACTAGCAATTAATCATGGAATTATTCCACCAACAATCAACATATTTAATCAAGATCCCGAGTGTGACTTAGACTATGTTCCAGGCGTGGCTAGACGAAAAGAGGTAAAGGTAGCTGTAAACAATTCATTTGGTTTTGGCGGTCATAATGCTTGTCTTGTATTTAAGGCCTATAAGCAGAACTAGTTTATAAGGAGTGTGATGGATGATGTCAGAGCTATCTTTCGAGACATATCGAGATTACATTGCCGAGCATTTGGAAATTGAGCCCGAAAAGCTCACATACGAAACCCGGTTTCAAGAGGATCTTGAGCTAGATTCTCTAGACCTTGTTGAGCTTGTCTCTGCACTTGAAAGTGAATACAATCTTGAGATAAGCGATGACGAGCTAATGGAAATAAAGACGCTTGGTCAGGGATACGAGATAATAAAGGCAAAACTTGAAGCAAACAAGACTACAGGCTGATTTATTGGATAATGCTCAGGAGCTTTAGAGCAATGGGGAAAGGACTTTCGTACGCAACAAAGGGAAATAGAGTTGGGATCAGTGCCCTAGCTATTGAGATTCCACAGGGTACATTGACCAACTTAGACCTAGAAAAAATGGTGGATACGTCCGATGAATGGATAAAGCAAAGGACCGGCATAGAGGTGCGACATATAGCAGAGCCCGGGACGCCTGTCTCAATGTTGGCAGTGGCCTCTGCTAAAAAAGCTCTTGATGCATCCGGACTAGATCCAAAAGATATCGACATGATTATTGCGGCGACCGCAACTGTGGATATGCCTGTTCCACCCCTGGCGTGCATCATACAAAGAGAACTAGGTGCAGAGAGTTGCATGGCGTTTGATGTGCTAGCGGCATGTTCTGGCTTTATCTACTCATGTTCTCTTGCCGAAAGATATATTGCAACAGGAGCTGCAGACCGGATCCTTGTTGTGTGCGCAGAAATACTTTCGAAGCTTGTTGATTACACTGATAGGTCTACCTGCGTACTTTTCGGTGATGCTTCAGCCGCTGTTGTCCTAGAAAAAGTGCCAGACGATGGTTTTTTGAGTTTTGCTATCGGAGCTGAGGGCAAAGGTGCTGACCTTATTAGGGTCACACTAAGAGATGATATGCCCAAGTGGCGTATTCAGTTGCAAGGACAAGAAGTTTATAGAGCAGCTCCTGGTCTTATGGTTAACGCAAGCCTAGAGGCTATTGAGCTTGCAAATATATCCCTATCAGATATCTCGTTAGTAGTGCCACATCAGGCAAACGAGCGAATAACTGATGCATACGCAAAAAGGCTCGGAATACCTCGCGAAAAGGTGTATTCCAACATAGCCCGATATGGTAACACATCTGCAGCTTCTATTCCAGTAGCGCTTTTTGAAGCAGTTAAAGAGGAAAGATTACACGACAAGGACGTTGTACTCATGGCAGCTGTTGGCGGAGGTCTTACCTGGGCGGCGTCTACTCTAGTGTGGAATGGTGTCAAACTTGGCTGACTTGTATAGGCTTCTGCAGGATAGATATGCTGTTATATTTCCCGGTCAAGGTACTCAACGACAAGGCATGGGATCTGAGCTATACAAAATATCAGCAGCTGCTCGTAGGATATTTGATCTTGCTAATAAAATTGTTGGCATTGACCTCATAAAGTTTTATAAACAAGATAGCCAGAGCCTTGATGACACCAGTGTGTGCCAACCTGCTGTGATTGCCGTAAATTTAGCTTGCTACTATGCCTTGATCGATCTAGGTTATCCTGCCCCTTCGGCTAGCGCTGGGCATAGTCTAGGAACTTTGGCTGCGCTTTGCGTAGCTGATGCAATAACTGTTGAGGATACCTTTAAATTGGTTGCGTTTCGCGCTAAAACAATGTCTGAGGCTGGTTCCCTGCAAAAGGGGGCAATGGCAGCCATTATTGGCCTTGGTAAAGAAAGCATCAAAAAACTGTGCAGTATTGCAAGTGGTGGTGAAGTATTAGATGTAGCTACAGAAAATTCTCCGATTGACTATGTCGTATCTGGGACAGAAAGTGCTGTAGCCAGAGCTATAAACCTTGCTAAAGAAATGGGCGCAAAGCGTGCTGTGAAGCTTAAGATTTCAATTGGAGCACATAGCCAGCTTATGGCAGATGCACAGGCTAAGTTTTCGCAGTACCTTAAGCAGGTATCAATTCGCCCACCTAAATTCATCGTCGGAGGTAGTGCAACAGGCAAAATTCTAGAAAAAGCATCTGACGTTGTTGAAGAGCTCCAAGGCCATATTGCGAAGCCTGTTGGATGGGCTACATGTATTGGTAATTTGGCTCAGAACGGCATACGTTCCTATTTGGAATTAGGACCAAGTACGGTGCTTGGCAACCTAATTCGTCGAAATGATCCCCAAGCCAACGTATATTCCTTGAACGACACTCAAGTTGCAAATTCGCTATTATTTGTTAGAAAGTGAAGCGTGTTGTTGTAACCGGTATTGGCAGCGTAAGTCCAGTTGGACTTTCTTGGCCGGAAGCTTGGCAAAATTTGATTGAGGGAAAGTCTGGAGTTGGTCTAGTAAGCTTGTTCGACGCATCATCTTATCCTGTACAAGTTGCAGGTGAGGTAAGAAACTTTCCCTTTGAAAGATTTTCACCTAAGCTTCGCAGGGTTTGTGATCGGGCAACTCTATTTGCTTTGGCTGCAGCTCATGAAGCTGCACAATCTGCAGGCATAAATGTACCCGTGTATGAACCAGCATCTGTAGGGGTCATATTTGGATCAGCAGTAGGCGGAATCGGGGTACTTTTAGATTCCGCTGCCATATTCTTTCAAGAAGGGGGCAATTATAAAAAACTGTCTGCACATTTTTTGACCCAGATGTTGGTAGACTCTCCCAGTGGGCAGCTAGCAATTGAGCTAGGCGCCAAGGGGTTAAATATGGCGCCTGTATCTGCATGTGCAACTGGGAGTCAGGCTGTTGGCGAAGCGTTTGAAGCTGTTAAAAATGATGTTGTTAGGGTGGCCTTTGCAGGTGGAACGGAGGCTCCTTTGGTTCCTCTTATTTATGCAGGCTTTTGCCAGATGAGAGCTTTGGCATCGCCCAAGCCGGATCCCCAAAGTGCGTGTTGCCCATTTGATGCAAGACGGGATGGCTTTGTGATATCTGAAGGAGCTACATGTCTTGTGCTGGAACAACTTGATCATGCACTAGCACGTGGTGCCAACATTATCGCCGAGATTGTCGGATATGGTGCAAGCAATGATGCCTTTCATATGGCAACTCCGGACCCCGAAGGCGAAGGCATGAAGCTTTCAATGGAAAAAGCGATATGCAGTGCTGGCATAAGCAAGAGTGAAATCGACTACATAAATGCGCATGGAACTGGTACGGAGCTCAATGACAAACTTGAAACCAAGGCAATACGTGAAGTATTTGGTAAACACGCCTCTGACGTCATGGTCTCATCCACCAAATCAATGACTGGACATATGATGGGTGCCGCTGGAGCTTTTGAAGCTGCCGTAATAGCTATGGTGGTGAAAACGGGTATTATTCCCCCAACTATAAATTACCTTGAACCAGACCCAGACTGCGATTTGAATTACGTGCCCAATAAGTGCGTGACTGCCAATGTGCTATACGCTCTCAGCAACTCGTTTGGCTTAGGTGGTCACAATGCGTCGTTGGTTATGAAACGATTTGAGCTTTAGATTTTGGGTGCCGGACTGAAAGTGAGTAAAGTAGCGCTTATAACGGGGGCAGGTAGGGGTATAGGGGCAGGGATAGCTAGAGAACTTGCTTCTATGGGTTTTAACGTTGCTATAAATTACCACACTTCACAAAAGTTGGCCGAGGCTCTATGTGAAGAATTAGTAAAGCAATGGAATATAAAGGTGATACAAGTTAAAGCTGACGTAGCTGACCCCAGTCAAGTAGAAAATATGATTGCAACTGTAAAACGTGATCTAGGGCCTATAAGTGTTCTGGTCTGTAACGCCGGAATTGTCAAGGATACGCTTTTGGCGCGTATGTCAATTGAAGACTGGCACAGGGTTATTGATGTTAACTTATCGTCAGCGTTTTATGCAACAAAGGCAGTGTATTTAGATATGGCAAAACAAAGATGGGGTAGATTAATTTATATAAGTTCTGTGGTTGGTCTGCTTGGGAATGCTGGCCAAGCCAATTACGCTGCGGCTAAATCTGGCTTAATTGGGTTTTGTAAAAGCGTAGCACGTGAGTTAGGCCCAAGAAATATAACCGCCAATGTGGTAGCCCCAGGATACATAGAAACAGATATAACATCTACGCTTAAAGAAGAGTGGAAGCAGGAAATCTTAAAACGCATAACTTTGGGCAGGTTTGGGAAAGTCGAAGATGTTGCAGGTCTAGTAGGCTTTTTATGCAGTGATAAGGGGTCATATATAACTGGTCAAGTTATAAGCGTAGATGGTGGGCTGTTTCTTTAAATGTCTTAATATTCCTATATTATGGTCGACAATTTGGGAAGTGCGGCTGCGAAGGTTCTTTTTTTCGAGGCTCTTGGGATCACATACGGCGGGAGATATTCCGGCCTAAGCTCTAAGATTGCTGGCCTTACACTGCGGCTTTTAAAATCTATGTAAGTGTTAGCTATATCTGCCATATACTGCTTTCCCAGCTGGTACAGTGGTCCTGTAAATCGAAAGTCAGTAAAGTGGGGGTTTACTGGCAAGATGACCTGTATAAGAAGGATGTTAGCTTTGCTGTTACCTAGCCTATAGTAAAGCTCTACTTGCTTTCGCAACGAGATAGCTATAGCTTTTGCGAAGATACCCATAAATCTTCTTGGATAATTGTGGCTGACGGCTCCTTCCACATTAATTGCTATTATGTCCGTTGCATGCTGCATGATTGCAGACTCTATGTCAAGGTCGGCGACAACTCCACCGTCAACAAGTGTACATCCATTAAACTCAACTGGGGGAAGCACGCCTGGGATTGCGCTTGAGGCAAGAAGTGCTGTGTCTAGATCACCTTCTCTAATACGATATGGCTCGCCAGTTATTACATTAGTTGCCACAATTGTAAGGGGAATTTTACTTTCCTCCACTCGTGCTTTCCTGCCAACCGTGTTTACCACAAGCTGAGCGAGCCAGTCAGAGTCATATAAGCGATCTCGGTGCCATAGTAGGTTACGTATAACTTCAAGTCTGGAACGGTTGGCTTCCGACTCTTGCATACACCGTATCCAAACGTTAAACAGGCTTTTCCCCGCATCGCGGCTAGGGAAGAAGGCAAGGTATGCACCATTGATCGCACCGACACTTGTACCTACTATTAGGTCAGGAAGTAAATTATTGGTAGCAAGTGTGTCAATACAGCCGCATTGGAAAGCGCCAAGCGTTCCACCACCGCTGAGTACAAGTGCAAGCTTTTTGTCTTTTTTGTCCAGCTTTTTGTTACCGAAGAATGGCAGATTCATTGGAGCAAATTCTTGATAATATTTAAAAGCAGAGTCTCGAGAAAGAAATGCTATACAACATAAATCATAATGGTTTTTGGTGAGGGACCGCATATGGCTGAGAGGTTATTGTCGATACCAGTAGCGGAATATAGTGCAGGTGCTCATTTCATGGGTGCGCTTGGTTTTGCAATAGTCGTCGGTGTGGTATTGATCTTCTGTATGCTGTTTCCTATTTACCTTATGATGAATCATAGGCACGATTGATATCTGACTCAAGGTGGTGCTCCCAAATATATAAAGTATCGAACAGCTAACGACTTTTTAGTCTAAAGCACATATGACAAGCTAATGTCGTTAGTATCTTAAAGTTAGTTTTCCTGCAGGTGGCGAGTTGTCTATCACATTGACCAACATGTATTGCGCGAGTATTTGCCATTATATGGGTTCAGTTATTGCAGCGTTATGGTTATGCAAGAATTCGGGCTACTTAAACTCGCGGGCTTCCCTCATGTGTGTTAATAAGCTCAAGTTCAGTAGTGATAGTCTAAATTTGCTTGCGTAAGTATGTCTTAACTTAATTTGTGTACGTTTGGGGCAAGGTTTGCCTATGTGTTATGAGAGGCAATAGGTTTGAAGTTTGAAGTAAGCGGTAAGTCTTCTTATAGCTTGCCTATAAGCGCTATATCATGTCTGATACTTAGTCTGGTAGTTTTAAGATCCATTTTTGAGCCTGGGTATGTACTTATAGTTGACAGCGTATTTGGCCCTGTAGCTCCGCACATATATGCTGGATTTGGCGTAATTTACGCATTAGTAATAAATCTTTTAGGGGGTGAGATTTCATCCAAGTTTTTTTATTTTTTGTGCGTGCTATTAGCTGGACTGCTACCCGCTATATATTTTAGTAATTCTCCATTATATGTTCAGATTCCTGCTGCAATTTTTGGAGCTCTAAATCCTTATATTTACGACCGACTGGTTGAAGGCCAGTTCTCTATCGCTTTTGGATACGTGGGCCTTTTTCTCATCCTGATTGCGTTATCTAAATTTGAACAAGCTCCAACCAGGCTAAACGCGCTATTTCTGGCTTTGGCCATCTCGCTTGATTGCTCCCTGGATGAGCATATGATTGGCATATCACTGGTGTTGCTGGTTGCCTGGTTTCTTGCCATAGGTACGCGCAAAGCAAAAGGCAAGCTATTATTTTTAGCATCACTTTTTTTGGGATACGGCTTGCTCGCATACGGTATAGTTACATTTTTCTTGGGGCACTCTGGTCCGAATTATCATACTGTGGCAAGATTCGGGAAGGCTGACCTTCTTGCCTTTAAAGCGGTTGCAAGTCATAGATATGGTCTTTGGATAAACTTACTATCGCTTTATGGGTACTGGGGTGAAGCACTACAGCGATTTCCCTTGTTAAAATCTGGGTTTGCATGGTGGCCGCTAACCTCCCTAGGTTTACTAGTCGCTGCGGTAGTTTCGGCTGCCATTGACCGAGATAAGCTTTGGCTGTTAGGAGTTGGATTATTTAGCGTATTGGTTGCGGGCTCCACAGCCACCAATGTCGGTCTAAATGTTTTTATAAATATAGGCCGTTATTTCCCTCTCATTTACGCATACAGGGAACCGGAGAAGTGGCTATCGCTATGGGCAACTGTCGAGGTAGTTTTAGTATTTTCGTTGCCTACTGTTATTATGCGTTACTTCAGAAATAGAAAGCCGCTAATAGGGGCTGCTTGTTCTATGGTCCTGCTCATATGTGTTCTGGTACCGTCTGGTGGAAATGCTGCCCGCTACTTACCATCGACTATAGTACCAGTACAATATCCAAAGACGTGGCTTTTAGCAGCCAGCTTTGTCAAACATCATATTCCAAAGAACCAATCAATATTGGTGCTACCTTGGTATCAGTATGTCACACTCCCTTTCACGCATTATAGACTTACAGCAAATCCTGCCTCTTCTATATTCCCTGGAAAATTAATTTTGCCAAATGATCTACTTATTCCTGGCAAGATTTCAGAACAGCCTAGCCCCGGCCATTTGGCGCAGATTGCTTTATCAAAACCGACGCTTTCTTGTAGGCTTGCATCAAAACTTGAGAGCTTAGATATTCACTGGGTAATTATCGAGCCAGCTGGTGGATATTATCAAACCTATTTTAGACTTACAAGATGCGATTTCAAAAAAGTCTTTGGAAATACTAATTCTGTGATGATATTGCACTATCAGAACTAGATGAACTGAAATACTGTGACAACGATGCCCTTTATTTTAAAGACATCTAGCCGATAAACCAAAAAAATTTACCACGAGATCAAAAAATTTATTGACAGAATGATGAATTTTTTGTTAGAGTTCTAGCATGTTTAGTGTAAATAAGGATAAATGGGCAGTTTGAACGGGAGGGTTCCATAATATGAAAGCGGGCAAGATTGCAGCCTCAGTCTTTTCCAAAAAATATTTGAGGCGAAAGGTTGGCGCTGCAGCAGGCGCGTTTACAATCATCGGTGTGGTGCTTTGGTCTTTGCTGCAGTCAGGAAGTTCATTGGCTTCTGTTTGTGTGCCCTCTTACACAGGAACCGGATACACAACGGGCGCATGCCCAGGATATTGGGTGGCTACAACGACTGGTCACGTGTATCAATTTGGAAACGCTCCTTTTGAGGGTTCACCAATTGCTTCAGGGCTTATGGTGGATTCTAGTGTTGTAGGTATAGCTGCTACTCCGGGCGGTCATGGCTACTGGGTTGCTACTTCCACAGGGCATGTGTACAAGTTTGGTACTGCTATGTTTTTTGGATCTCCGATTTCTGAGAAGATAGCAATTGGTTCTCCTGGAATCGGCACTGTTGTGGGGATTGCCGCAACGCCAGATGGTAGGGGATATTGGGTTGCAACTTCTGCTGGGCACGTGTACCAGTTTGGAGATGCAATGTTTTTTGGATCGCCGTTTTCAAAGGGCATTGCGGTGGACAATTCAGTTGTTGGTATAGCGCCAACCGTTGATGGGATGGGTTACTGGGTTGCTACTTCCACAGGGCACGTGTACCAGTTTGGAGATGCAATGTTTGAGGGATCTCCATTTTCTATGCATATAGCTGTTGGGACAAGCGTTGTTGGTATAGCTGCAATGCCAGATGATTCTGGCTATTGGGTTGCTACGTCCACAGGCCATGTTTATCAGTTTGGCACTGCTGGCTTTTATGGTTCTCCATTATCGATGGGGCTTAATGTCGGAACTACTGTAGTTGCAATGGTAGCCACTTTGGATGGTGGTGGCTACTGGGTTGCCACTTCGACTGGGCATGTGTACCAGTTTGGAGACGCGCCATTTCTTGGGTCACCGTTTGCGTCCGACATGCATGGTGGGAACCTCCAGCTAGGTACCGAGATCGCCATAACGAGATCATAAGGCCTAGCTTGATAATGTGCCTTGTTGATCGGTCAAAGGCCTTCGAGGTCAAGGCCAAGGAAGGGTACCTTGAAGAACGTAGATACGTCTGGTAAGCATAAAGCTAGGCCTCGAGGGCCACAAGTCTCTGTAGTGGTTCCTGTATATCACCAAGTAGAACATATATGTGACAGCATACGACGCATATCACATGCGTTAAAGCGCGCGTTTGAGCGATGGGAGATAGTAGTTGTTTGTGATGGAGATTACGAGACGTATAAGCAAGCTTTGAAGTGTCAAGCAAGCAATATTCACATAGTTGGATACTCTGAAAATCAAGGTAAAGGATACGCACTTAGGTTTGGTGCTGGGATGTGTACAGGTGAATTAGTCACGTTTATAGATGCCGATGGAGAACTTGATCCAGAGGAAATTTCTCGGATGGCGCAATTGCAGGCTCTATATGATGCTGATATTGTGGTTGGGTCAAAACGGCACCCCTTGAGTAAAGTCAGCTATCCGTTAATGCGCAGATTTCAGTCATTATGTTATCAACTTTTGGTCCGATGTTTATTCCGTGTCAACGTGAGGGACACTCAAACTGGCATAAAGTTGTTGAGAAGAAAAGTAGCTGTTGCAGTGCTACCTTTACTGCTTGTGAAAAGGTTTGCATTCGACGTGGAGCTGCTTGTCGTAGCAAGGCAGATGGGATTTAGAAAGGTTATAGAAGCGCCGGTTACTCTTGATTACAAGTTTTCCAGCACTACCAACTTAAAGGCAGTTCTTCGTGTTCTTATAGATACTTTGGCCATATTTTATAGACTCTATATAAGAAGGACATATCAAAAGCGGATGCACGAGTTTTCGGCTTATGACGTTGTACGCATTTCGGACGAACTCGTAGAACAAACGCCTTCTAAGGTATAACTTCATCTTGCTATGCAGGAAAGCTTCAAGCAGTTTCTCTCTGATGCAAAAGAGCCTACTAAGTGGGCGTTTTTACTCACAATTGCTACTCTGGCAACTGGCCTTGGAAGCTTAGCCTTTAACCTTATAGTAGCAAGAAAGGGAGGCGCAGCCGCCTATGGGGCTGTTAGTTCGCTGCTTTTGGCTACCACGATAGCAGGATTTGTAGCAGGTGGTACACAATTTGCGGTGGCTCGTGCAACGGCCACAAGTGAGTTGCCTAACATTACAATAATGCGCCGTGCATTTAAACAAGCGTTACCTTTTCTTGCAGGTGCTTTATTATATACAGCCGTCATACTACCGTTTTCTGGGTTTCTTAAAATCGGTAGTCTAGTTCCAGGACTCTTATCAGGACTGACAATTTTGCTCATGGTGGTTGGTGCTATACCTGTAGGCATCATGTGGGGACGCGGTTGGTTTCTGGCTATTGCCGCCGTGACTACTATGGGCATAATCATACGAGTGGCTTTTGGTTATTTTTTCATCACCGTTAACGATGCCATCACAATTGGTATTCTTGCCTCAGTAGTTACTGGTGTGTTTACAATAATCGCTTCAGTTCTTATAGTCCTCATACGACAAACATCAATACCAAGTATCCCTTCTAGCATGGCCACCACTACGTCAATCGGGACTTCATCTTTGCTTGGTATGGTGTTGACTGCAGGCTCTTGGATGGCATGGTCGTTACCACTGTTTTTTGCAAGGCACTATTTACCGGCGAATGCCACGGGTAGCTTTGCTGCGGCAACCAATGTCGCAAGCTCCATAATTTTTCTTACTGGTCCCATTGTTACGACCTTCTTCCCAACTATAGCTCGTAAGCTTTCCCGAAATGCTGCCATAGCTGGACTTTTGCTGACGTTGCTAGTAGGAGCATGTGGGACTTTAATACTAGGCTTTACAGGTAACTTCTTCCTTTATTACTTATACGGCAAATCGTATGCTATCGGTAACCCAATAGTTATGTCACTTGCGCTTTCAGCTACGCTTGTTTCGGCAATAACTTTTGTTGCTACGTCTCTTTTTGCCTCTAATAAGCATGCACTTTGGATAAACTTAAGCTTTGCAGTACTAATTGCCAGTGAAGCCGTGTCGCTGCAGCTGATGCCTCACTCCTTATTGTGGTATGGGTATGCACCATCGCTTGGTGTAGCGGTTGCATCGGTGTACCTTATAGCGTCATATCTGGCAAAGTATGGGCTTGTGCCCAAACAAGCTAAAAGCAGAATTGAACAGAAGATCAAGCTGTAGCTGTAACGGCCACCATGTTGTAACTCTAGATCTGCTGGACCAGTGGTGCCAGCGGAATTATGGCTTATTGGCTAAGCATTAGTGCAATCTCTTCTCGCAGATACTTTTTTGCAACCTTCCCAATTAGGTTCTTAGGGAGGCTTTCCTTAAACACTATTTTTTTGGGGCATTTAAATTTTGCGATGTGTTGCTGGCAGTACATGATGAGTTCTTCTTCAGATACTGACATGTTAGGCTTTGTAACAACAAACGCAGCGACCTCTTCTCCCAGTACTTTATCAGGATATCCAACAACAGCGGCTTCAAGTACAGCTGGATGTCGCATTAAGGTTTGTTCGATGTCACCTGGTAGAATATTAAAGCCACCCCTTATTATTAAATCCTTTTTGCGTTCAACAACGTACAAAAAACCATCTTCATCTATGTAGCCAAGGTCTCCAGTATACAACCAGCCATCCTTGATTATCTCGGCTGTTTGCTCAGGCATATTGTAGTAACCAAGCATAACGTTGGGCCCTTTAACTACAATTTCACCGAGCTGACCTCGAGGTTGCTCCTGACCCGCTTCATTTACTATTTTGACTTGCACGCCAGGCAAAGGTTTTCCAACAGAACCTTCACGTGACTCCTCTGGAGTATTTAGCGCTACGGCGGGTGAAGCTTCGGAAAGCCCATATCCCTGAAGCACCTTGCACTTAAATTTTTCCTCAAATGCTTTTTGAACCTCTTTTGGCAGCGGCGCTGCAGCGCAAGTTACACGCTGCAGTGAGCTTAGATCTCGCACGTCGCTATCTGGATGGTTTAATAGGTAAACTAGCATAGTAGGCACCATTGCGGTTTCTTCTACGCGGAAGCGCTCTATAAGCTCTAACGCTAGTGCAGGGTCGAACCATTTCATGAGTACTCCTTTCATGCCTGCAAGATTACCAACTATAGTGGATATCATTCCGTATGAGTGTGCCATAGGCAGGCAAGCTAGTGCTACCGTCCCTGGCTTCCGATTTAACACGCTTAAGGATGCTAGAGCGTTACTGTAAATGTTTCCATGACTTAGCATTACACCTTTGGGCGCTCCGGTGGTTCCAGAAGTAAATAAGATTGCAGCAAGTTCACTTTCGTTACACTCTTCTATTGGTCGTTCTCCGTTGCCAGTGATTTCGGCAAACTTTATACAGTTATCTTCACTCTTGCCTACGCATATCATGTAAGGTAAGCTACGCGACAGTTCAATAGCTTCTTTTGCTTTCTCATACACCTCTGTAGTCGTTATTAGTACCTTTGGACTTGAAGCCGATAGTATATAGGCAATTTCCTTGGGGCCAAGAAGAAAGAGCACCGGAACGGCAACTGCTCCGAGGCCCCAAATTCCATTAAATACTACGCTGACTTCAATGCAGTTTGGCATCAGCATTACAATTCTGTCTCCTTTTGTAACGCCAAGCGATTCTAGACCTTTAGATAAGCGCTTTGCCATGGTATAAGTTTCTAGATTTGTGTACCATTTATTGTCAAACCATGTACTTTCGTATTCCCCAAAGTTTTTAAGACTTTGTTCTTGTAGCTCTGCGATATTCACTTCTAGTCAGCTCCTTGAAGAAGATTATGCATTAGCTACTTAGAAAATAGCACACGCATTTTCAGAATGAATTAAGAAAGTTTACATACAAAAATAGCAGCATCGAATTGGTTTGTGCAAATGTCGGTAATATAAATAATTGGTAGCGAACAACATTGGGGAGTAGCCAAGTGGTAAGGCGCCTGACTCTGGATCAGGAGATCGTAGGTTCGAATCCTACCTCCCCAGCTAATATGTAGTTAAATAAAAACCCGCTTGCCTGGAGACCTTAGTATCTTGGTTTTGGCTGTCGGCATCTAGGTATGTCTAGCTTAGGGTCTTCATTAGCCTGTCTATTATAACTCTTGCTAACTATATTTGGTTTTATTAAATAGACGTATAACAATTGGGGTATTAATCCAAGTCACACTCTTGCACTTTAATGTTTTGCGGATAAAGCATCTGTCTCATATGTTGGCTTGCTACACATTTTTACTTATGTTTGCGTACGGATTTAGTGCATTTCAGGTGCTGTTTATATCGATGCGTGGGCTTTTTGAATGATTTTGTCATTGGGCGAATCCTAATGCTGGTAAGGGCATTTTCTGGGCAAACGGTCGTTTCATAATAATCCAATGACTGAATTTTGGTTAGACACTGGCCACAGCAGCTGAGACGCAATTTAGAGGCGCACCTGCGGGCTAATTGATTTCTCAAGACAGATAATCATTATTAAGCTTTACAGGTGCGCTCCTAAATATCAAGTGCTAAGAGGAAGGTGGTTGTGGGGCAACCGAACCATATGCGATGTTAAATCCATCGGCGTCCGAATCTGGCCCAGATGGGATCGATACCACTCTATTGTGCCGTACCATGAATCCGGCGTCGCTTAAAGTAAATGCAGGAGATGAATTATTTTGTGTTCCAAGGTCGAAGGTTGTTTGACCATAGTTTGCTAAAGTTGCTATTCTGCCATTTACCACAGGCGCTTCAACTATCCATTCGGCCGATTCACCAGGACCGGGGTAACTAACAGAAATTGTTACACTTGCATTTGTTGTTACATCGGTCAGTGTTATATCCCAACTTGAGCTTGATACCTTGTCAATGTTGGCATACATTTTATCGCCTGGGGAAATTGATATGTTTAGGGGCTGCTCAACAAATCCTACATTAGAGTCACTCCACCAAGCGGTGTAATGCGCAGACCCAAAATAATAGTCCTGTTCCGTGCCTGTCTGGATAAGATAGTTATTGTTGAATCCGTCTATGCCCACCCAGGTTGCCGAAAAAGTTGACTGCTTGCTTGGCGCTACCTTGGGCACTATCCATGTTCCGGATACCTCATAGAAGCTCTGAGATGTTGTGATCGCATATCCGGACCAGTTAGCTGAACTCCATCCGTAACCACTATAGTTAGTTGTACTTTTAGATTTTAGTCCTTTACCAAAATGGCTGTTACCTGAAATGGGGGGGACTTTAAGGGCAAGTGAGTGACGCGAGTTCACATTTGCTGATGATGCCGTAACAAGTATAATAGCTAAGACCAAAAAGTACACTATGAAGCTTTTTCTTAGAATTGCTGTGTTAATCATCATTATCACCCCTGAGTTACAATGATGTCGACCTGTCTATACACCGCAGGCGACTACATACTACGCTTGCTGCGTTACAGTTAAGCTACATTGTACTGCAGTGACAAGATAACTAAATGAATTTTTTAAACTTTTAAAGATTTGCCTTTGATTGCTAGACATGCCAGATATTTGCATACAACAGCTACATTGTGGGAAGTAGCTGTCAAAATCGTCGACGCTGATAAGTTCGCACGGTGTTTAGTCTATTTTTAAACGCTTACGTAAGTTAGCAAAGTTGTTGTATATTTAGGTACGTTTGTGGTACAAGGCGGTACTCTTTGTGCTACAAGGTAACAGCAGGTATTAGAACTTTTCTTTGACGAACACTATATAACCCTAGGGGATTCAGCCTTGCGTCTGGAAGAAAATTACATGTCAAGAAAAACAAAGACATTGTGGGATCATGGTACTTGAAGCCAAATCGGGTATTTAGTAGTTCGAACAATAGATCTTGTTGCTTTGCAAGAGTAGGTAAGTCAAGGTTGCTCATTATACCAATACTCATTAGAGGTAAGGCAAGCTCATACAATATTCTGCCCTCAGAGGCTATGACAATACCTCCATTAATTTCCAATAGTCTTTCTAGAGCAAGAACTATGGCTGAGTGATCAGTGCCCAACAGCAAAATATCGTTAGTAGTTGTGATAGTTGTTGCGAGCGCTGGCACCTGCATTAGGGCCACGACCTTTGCGTGCGCTATTGATTTGCCATCGCGTGTTAGCAGGTATGCGTCTATATAGCTGGTTGCTTTTTCATCAGAATCGGAACTTGAATGACTTTGAGTGTTCTGAGTTCTTAGCTTTGTTATCACGTTACTTACAAATTCAATTGCGAGCTGGGGTCGATGAGTTCTTATCTGCTGTTCAAAATATTGCTTAACCCTGATTGTATCAACTGAAATCTTTCTCTTAGATTGCCATCTTGTCCAATCTATAGGATCGAATTGAGTAATTAGTTTATTGTCATTTGCGACCAGCTTACCATCAAATATTACGCTGCGTGGCCTAAAATCTTTTAAACTGACAAGCAGAACTAGATCTGCTTTTTTACCGGGTGATATGCCACCTACTATATGGTCTATGCGTAAAAACTTTGCGGGGTTAATTGTGGCCATCTGAATAGCCGTAATGGGATTTACACCATTTTCCACAGCAATTTTAAGCAGATAATCTATAAATCCTTTGTTGTAAAGATCAGATGGTGAGGTACCGTCAGTTGTAAGCATAAGCCTGCTGGTATCTATTTTTGATGTTGTTATCACTTTAAGCAACTCGGGCAAATCTGGACGAAGGCTGCTATGACGAAGTGCAGTCCAAAACCCAAGTCTTAATCTGTCCAGAACTTCTTCAGGTGTGATAGCTTCGTGACACGCTTGGACGCCGGACGCTGCAACGGCGTTAAGCTTGTCAAAGCTTGCTCCAGCAGTGTGGCCATCCACAACTTTACCATGATTCAAGGCCCAATGAATGACGTCCAAAAGACGATGGTCGCCTTGATACAGCCTCATCCAATCTGTAGTTTCGGCAACTCCTATAAAGTAAGGAGTAGAAAGAAGCTTTTTAATATTTGCAGGAGCATAGTGACTGCGCATACTCTTATATTCAGCCTGCGCAAGTAGCCTAGCTAGCCATAACTGACGTGGTGGCCTGTTGTGCAGTTCTTGTATGAGCTTTAACAGATCATTGACTTCCAAATGCTCATAGAAAATTAGATTATCTAAAGCCATGGTTGTTATGCCAAGCGGTAAGACAGAAGCAAATAAGGTGTTTGGATCATAGAGCATAAATGGATGGGCATGGGGCTCTATGAACCCAGGAGCCACAAACAAGTCGGATGCGTCTATTATTTGGGTTTGATTATCAGTAGCCTTTATTTCAGGTCCGACGTATGCTATCCTGTCACGATATATGCCTATGTTTTGTCTTAATATTTCACCAGAATATACGTTTACAACATTTCCATTGGCTATCACAAGGGTTGCTGGAGTGTCGCCGCGTGCTACATCTATTATTTGCTGATCAGAAGCTTGAAACAGGTCAATCACCATTTTAATGAATGCTGCTTTCAGAAAGGCCATGTTAGGACTTAAGTAGAATTATATAGCACGGATCCGATTTTTCTCTCAAATAGAACTTAAAAGCGGATTGCGCTGTGCGTAGATGATTTTATATGTTTACGAAAGTTATTTGGATGCGGTGCAAAGCTATAGAATACTACTAGACGCATAAGATGCTATAACGGAGGCGACTTAAGAATGGGCGAAGAAGTAGTAATTGTAGAAGCTGTAAGGACACCACTTGGGAAGCGTAACGGCGTTTTGAAAGATGTGCATCCTGTTGTAATGGCGGCGCACATCTTGAGAGTCTTGATACACCGTGCAGGCATAGAGCCAGAGATTGTTGATGATGTGATATTTGGATGTGTGACACAACATGGTGAGCAAGGTGTGAATATTGCCCGAAATGCATGGCTTGCTACAGGTTTCCCTTACACAACTCCCGCCACGACGGTAGATAGACAGTGTGGTAGCAGTCAACAGGCGATTCATTTTGCTGCCGGGCAGATTTTAGCAGGCGCATGCGACGTAGTTATAGCTGGCGGGGTTGAATCAATGTCAAGGGTGCCTATGGGGTCCAACTTTTCTGATTGTGGCAATGCGTTCCCACCGGAGCTTCTAGAGCTATATGATCTGGTACCCCAAGGCATATCTGCTCAGTTGGTGGCTAACAAATACGGTATTTCACGCCGTGAAATGGATGAATATGGTGTTAGGAGTCACAGATTGGCAGCTTATGCACGGGATCACGGCTACTTTGATCGGGAGATAGTTCCGATGGAAGTTTCATCGAATGGAAGCAAGCTTCTAGTTACAAAAGACGAAGGTATCAGAGACGATACCAGCTATGAGAAGGTAGCTGCGCTTCAGCCAGCATTTAATCCTGAGCATCATATTACCGCTGGTAATTCAAGTCAGATAACTGATGGTGCTGCAGCAGTGCTGCTTATGAGCCTTACAAAGGCAAAAGAGCTTGGTCTAAAGCCGAGAGCTCGTATAGTTGCCCAGACGGTTGTGGGTACAGATCCTGTACTTATGTTGGAAGGACCTATCCCTGCAACGAGGAAAGTTCTATCCAAGGCAGGCCTTAGACTTGAGGATATTGATCTATTTGAAATCAATGAGGCGTTTGCATCTGTTGTACTTGCATGGGCAAAAGAAATCCAGCCTGATATGGACAAGGTCAACGTCAACGGTGGGGCAATTGCGTTGGGTCATCCGCTGGGCGCTACGGGAGCAAGACTTATGACAACATTGTTACACGAACTTGAGCGGCGAGGTGCACGATATGGATTGCAGGCTATGTGCATTGGGGGCGGAATGGGAACAGCAACGATTATTGAAAGGCTGGACTAGTAGCTATTTGCCGCCCCTAGAGGTTGGTGCACCTTTTAGGTAAAACCGTAGCATGGCATTGCGCCAAGGGCCAGCGTAGTCTATGCCAATACGCGGCGTAACTGCATAATTTTTCATGATGTGACTATTTGGTTCTTTTGCAACGTATAGGTAAGGGGGACTAATTATACGGCCATCGAGGGACGTGTCAATGTGCAACGACTTGCACACAAGGCCTGGGCCGCTGCATTTTCCGGTACCCTCAAATGGATCTAGGCATCTTATCAGTATGGCATTTGGAAATAATTTGCTTCCAGTTACAAAGTTCAGACAATAGTACATACCATAGATGAAATACACATAAATATGGCCGGGTTCTCCAAAAAGGGTTTTATTGCGTTTAGTAAGGCCCCTGAAAGCGTGGCTAGCCCTATCGACACGTCCAAGATATGCTTCCACTTCGGTTATGATACCGCCATATTTGTTTCCGTTTATTTCTCGGTGGAGGCTACACCCCAGAATGTCTATCGCAACTTGTATGGTGTCACGTGCAAAGAATGAAGGGTCCAAAATTTTAGACTTAATTGGCATTGTTGTAAACCACTGAACTTATAGGCCAAACACATATGGAATTTAAGTTTAGACAATCATATTGTGTGGTATCAATGGAGTTCCTAACCCTATTGCAGCAGTGCTCATTGTTTATTATTTTGATAGCGTCCATTAATAGGGTGTAAGAAAATGCGCTTAATTTTGTATCTGGGCAAAGGGGGCGTTGGCAAAACCACTCTTAGTGCTGCCACAGCGGCTTTAGCTGCTGAGCTTGGCCATAAAACTATAGTGGTAAGCACGGACCTTGCGCATAGTCTTTCAGACGTTCTTGGTATTGATGTTGGTGATTTACCCACAAAAATTGGGCAAAACTTGTGGGCACAAGAGATAAATGTAATAGAAGATATGAGGAGATGGTGGGATAGTCTTGCTCCTCATCTTACTCCTGTACTAAAAGCAAGGGGCTCTAATTCGGTGGTAGCTGAAGAAATGGCAATTATTCCAGGCATGGAGGAAGTGGTAAGTCTACTTCACATTGGTCAATATCTTTCAGGAAGTGAGTACGATTGCATTATTGTGGATTCAGCACCAACCGGAGAGGGTATAAGGTTACTCACAATGCCAGAAATATTCGAATGGTATGCTTATCAATTTTCCAGGTCGCCGCTACGGAGAAGAAGGATAAGTGGTCAAGTGGTTGAAAGCGTGTTGCCACAAGTTGGTATCTTTAGTCTGGTTGAATCTTTGCAGAGCCAAATTATCAATGTAAGGAACTACCTGGGCGATCCCAACATAAGCTCATACCGCCTGATAATAAGCCCAGAAAAAATGGTGATAAAAGAGACTAAGCGTGCTCAAACGTATTTAAACCTCTTTGGCTATCCTGTTGATGCTGTTATTTGTAATAGGGTCATACCAGAATATGTTGCAACAGGGCCTTATTGGAGTCAAGTTATATCGCAGCAACGTGCCAATATGGAGCATATAGTTTCTGCGTTTGGCGACATGCCTATATTCTATGTCGAACAAAAGGCCAAGGAAATTATAGGTCCAAAAGATCTCTTAGAGCTTGGAAGAGAAGTCTTTAAGGATAGCGACCCTACAGGGATATTTTTTCATGGCCGTAGGCTCGAAGTTGTTAAGCGCGGCAATAAGGCAGTACTTAGGATACCAATGCCAAATGCAGAACTAGAGAAAATAGGGGTTATTCAGCAAGGTGGCGAGCTAATAGTTGAAGTTGGTAACATAAAGCGAGATATACAGCTACCGAGTTCCCTAGCAATCAAAGAGGTCGAGACAGCAAATTTTATAGACGGCTATCTTGAGGTGATCTTTGTACAGCGGCGCGAAAGCTAATTGGTGTTTTTAGCCTTGTGCTTATAAAGCTCTTTGTCAGCTCTTGCCATCAGCGATTGTGAAGTGTCAAAAGGCTCAAGTTGGGCTGCGCCTATAGCTACGTGCAGAGAAAATGGTTGACTACTATTTTGGTTGTAGGTTTCGACTTTTTGCAAGAATCTGTCTGCTACGTGTAGGGCTTGTGGCAGTGATGTTTGCGGCATCACCAATGCAAATTCATCTCCACCTATACGCGCTGCAATATCAAAGCTTCTTAGGCTGCTTCTTATGAGTTGCCCTGCTGTTTTTAAAACCTCGTCTCCTGCGAGGTGACCATAGCTATCGTTTATCTTTTTAAGTTCGTCAACGTCCATCAATATTAAGGAAAGAGGCTGGTGATATCTGCGTGCTCTATCTATTTCTCTTTGCAACGAGTCAGTGAATTCTTTTCTATTAGCAAGCCCTGTAAGAGGATCTGTCCTTACTTCTTCACGCAGCACTCTTATGTGGTTCAGGGCAACGCCTACCGTGTCCCCTACAGCGGATATAAAATCGAAAGAGCTGGCTACAGAAGGTACTGTCTCATTGCTTAGGTAAACGATTAACCCCTCGATTTGTTCAGGTCCCTTCAGTGGAAGAGCTATTGCAGTCTCGAAATTTACACTACTGAGCGGATCGTCTTTCGAGAGCTCTGCTTTCGGCAATATTTTAATCTGGGCATCAGCAGCTGATTCACCTATAAAACCTTGCCCCCAGGCTACTTTGGCAAGGCGGCCATGATTATCTTCATCGACTGCGTGTATTTGGAACAATGATAGGAAGTCTCGACTCGGAGATAGTACATACACTAAACCTCCAAAGACGCCAGGTATATGCTGTCCGGCTTCAAGTGCTACCTGGGTTATATTGTTTGGGTCAAGCGATCGCGATACCTCACGAGCAAGCGTATAAAGGGCATTTAGTTCTTTATGTTGTTGCTGATATGCAGTATTTAACTGTTCTAGATAACCAAGTGTAACAGAAAATGTTATTTGCTCCATAAACCGAGTTAACCTGTCCGCAAGGTCTAACAGCACTTGCCGCGAAACGCCTATTGCTTTACCATGCTTTTGAATCATTTGCCATCCGATTGATCGTGATATTGAGAAGCTTTCTATGAGGTCTTCAATGGGAATATTCCATATGGCTGCTGCACGACCGTTCGACTTTACACGCTCAATTGTTTCGTGGTCAAGCGTCTTGCGCCCCCGTATGACATCTATAAATAGTTTTGTTAAGGCTCTTGTTGCGCTTGCCATTTCGTATTGATGCTCAGGCATAGCTAGCCTAAAGCTGCTGATCTTGGTTGTGCATGAGTGCAACATTAACGCTACAATTTCGTCGTGCTGGCTTTCAAATAAGCTCATTAGCTCATCAAGCTCGCTGTTTTCGTCGTAGGGCTTGCTCATGATATGCTTTGCTTGACTATCTTTAGCTTCATTGCAAATTTCATAATGTTCATATTGCTAGACTAACAATATAAGGTATCTAGCTGGGCGGGTATATTTTTGTTTTACAAAAATATATCGATAATTAATGTCTACTATTGAGGGAGTTTGTCTATGGAACAGTCATTACAACCTCTGGTTATGATACCAGGGCCTACTCCGGTACACCCCAGAATTCTGGCTGCGTTAGCAAAGCCAACGGCCTCTCATCAGAGTGATCAAGTCGCACAAGATATCATACAAATCCAAAAACTCTTATACCAACTGTTGAACCCAGGGCCAGACTCGGAGGTATTTGTTGTATCGGGTTCTGGGACTCTTGCCATGGAGATGGCTATAGTAAACTTCGTTCCACAAAATGGCAAGGTTCTGGTGTTATCTCACGGAAGATTTGGCGATAGGTTTGCCGAAATTTCACGTGCATACGGATACGAAACAAACGTAATTGCTGCTGAGCCAGGCAAGGCAGTTACAGCTGATGACCTAGAGCGCCAAATAGAAAGGCAAGATTATGATGTAATAACGATTACGCATGTCGACACCTCAACTGGAGTTAAAGCGCCTCTTGAGAGCTACATAAGTGTTTTAAGCCAAAGTCGAGCAATAGTTGTAGTTGACGGAGTTTGTGCAACAGGTGGTATACCAGAGGATATGTCGTATTTAGGTGTTGATGTGCTTATCACAGGAGCACAAAAAGCGCTTGGAGTGCCACCTGGGCTGGCAATTCTTGTAGCTAATGCAAAAGCTATGCAGAAGTTAGGACTTGAGCCAAGACGTGCAGGGTATTACCTTGACCTATTGAGATGGCGACCTTCAATGAGGGATCCCCATATATATTTCAGCACCCATCCTGTGAATATGATCTACGCACTTAGGGAGGCTTGCAATATTATTCAGGAAGAGACAATCAATACAAGATACATTAGGCATGTTGCACTTGCAGCCGCGTTCAGGGCAGGCCTAAGTATGATGGGCATGCAGTGTGCTACGGATACATATTTTCTTGCTCCTACCCTAAGCGTCATAAGGCTTGCTGATGGTCTTGAAGAAAGCAAATTTAGAGCTGAACTGGAGCGCTTTGGCGTGGTAGTGGCAGGTGGAATGGGACCGTTTGCGGGTTCTACAATTAGAGTTGGCCACATGGGTAATATAACATTTAGCGAAATTGAGAAGACCTTAGTCGCAATTTCACGTTCTTTGAAAGTCTTTGGCTATTCCATAGACGAACAAAATGTGTTGTCTAGAGCGTATACTGACTACTTGGAACACATGTCTAAGGCATGATGAAGATCATATTTTTGGGTACAGGGTCTGCAATCTCCACCAAAAGATACAGTTGCTCAGCTCTGTTTGACGATACTTTGCTTGTAGATGCAGGAGCACCGCTAATAAAGGTTTTACCCCAGGTTGGTGTACGGCCGGAAGCTGTCAGAATGGCATTGATAACACATCATCACGCTGACCATGTCGTAGGCCTGTTAAAACTTATACTCTATAGGGCTATTAGTGGCACTGAACTGCGCAATGGGCTGGAAATATTTGGGCCACCTGGAACCAGTATCTACATAAAAGGGCTCCTTTCCAGCATGTGGTTCCTGGACGCTGAAGACCTATGTGGTAAAGCACTTGTAAAAATCAATGATTTAGAAGATGGATCACGCACTGATTTGTCAAATGATATCCATGTATTTCCAGTAAGGATGAGCCATGGTTCGGTTATTGCGTTTGGATATAAGATTTACGTAGATGGCAAAGTAATTGCGTACTCGGGAGATACTTCTTATTGCGATGCAATTGATGAATTATTGGATGGTGCACATATCGCAATTTTGGAGTATACAGATAGAGATAGGCATGTGCATCTAAATCGAGACGACATATTGCAAATTATGGCAAAACATCCAAATGTAAATTTGTACCTGAATCATGTCAGTGACGGTGTTCGCGCATTGGAAGGGGCTATAATCCCTAGCGATTTGGAAATATTTTACATATAATCAGCTTTACGTAGTTTTCGAAGGAGGACAGCGTGGCCGAATATGAGCTAGCTGGCAGAAATTTAGATTGGGCGCTTAAGCAGCTAGAGTTGGCTACGGAAGTAGCTGACAATCCTGGCGGCGGCAAGCTTTCAGCAATACAAGCAGTGGGACAAGTAAGGGCATATTTCGAAGAGCTGGATTCGTCTGAGGAATATAAAACAATTGTTAAACAACTGTATCAGGCAGAACGTGCCTTCTTTTATAACCAATTCGATACAGGAAAGCAGCTCATAAATAGCGTTATCGCACAAGTGGAAGGTAAACACAAAGTAGAATCAGCATAATGGCCTGATGCCTTGTGCTGAAAGTAAAGTTGCGCAAAAACCTACCAAAACACTTGTACCATGATGGATTGCGCAATTTTGACCGTGCTTGGGGCTGCCGCTTAATTATCGAGACCTTTTGGGGACACATTTGAGTCATAGTATGCTGCAAGTAGTCTTGATTTAACTCTTGCACCGATACCATAGCTAACTGATATTGTCTGTTGTGCCTCGCCAACCAGGATGATATTTAAAAATTTCGGTAGCTTGATTATCAGCAAAAGTGTTGCAAGAGTATATAGAGGTGCAGATACCGTGTCAGAAAACCCGATTGCTGTTGCAATTTTCAGCAGCAGGATTTGTAAAGGACCAAGCATTAAGGCGGCAAACAAAGTGGATGCCCATTTGTAAGCCAGCAGCTTAGTTGGCTGAGATAGGTACATCAATATTGCTACTGGTGATATGCTTATGCAGACGCCTATAACTGTGACTCTTGCTACATTGATAAGTGCAATAAGGGCAAGCATAAGAAGAATCACAAGAGATAGCACTCCATTTGTAATATTTCGGTAAATATTTAAGACTAAGCTATGTTCGACATTCATGCCACCGAATGGTAGCTTTATCAGCCATATAGATATTTGGTTTATGAGGTTAACGATTTGGGATGTGAAGAATAAGCTGAAGTTAATGGCAATCCCCAAGATGAGGAGCTTTGGAAGATAGTACCTAAGTTCATATGCTATAGATGGTACTGGATTAAAGATCATGTTCATGAAATAAAAAAGAATAAATATAGCAACGATACTGTCCGCGAGAAGTACGCAATAGTGGTTAATCGTAACAATAGGGACAAATGCCCCAATAGATGATCTATTGCCTAGGGGATTTGCTGTAAAGGCTGCACTGGGCAGCATACTGCTAATCCATATGCATCCATTGTGCAGTGTTTGGTTAACTTCCCATCCAAATATTCCATTGATCCAAGAGGCAGGGTTAAGCGGATTAAAGGCACTAAGCTTTCCTGGTAAAGGAGGGCACGCAAAGTTGACCATCTTGTTATACGCATTAACTGCTTAATGTGCTTGGACGGAGCCAACAACAAGATGTGCCAAGACAGTTGATAACTCTACCCCGATTGTGCCGATTACAATACGTTGTAGCCATCTGTTAGCTTCCATGACAGATCGTGGACTAATCGCAAAAATGCGCCAAAGAAAAGCTCCTACAAATGCTAGAGCACCTAAACTTCCAACGATCAACCTTCCCATATTGATCCAATTATCTAATACTTGTTGGATTGGGTATAGGTTATTCATGCTTTGCCTCCGCTAAGAAACCTAAATGAGAATGTGTGCTTATGCTAGTTTACGGTGGCAAAGGCGTAAATGCGAAAAACGGGTGTTAAAACCCAGGAGATCCTCTTTGAAGTGTGAATTCGGTCCCTTGGCAGTATGCGCATTCCTTGGGCGGTACAAGGCCCCTTTCGTAATGCCCACAACGTTCGCAAGTCCAGTGAATGCTAGCAAAAAGATTTAAGACATCCGCTCGTGAGACAATGCCAATCATCTTGCCCTTTTCGATGACTGGCATTCGCCTAATTCGCTTTCCGGCTAGAATAAGTGCCGCTTCTTCTACTCCTGTATCAGGTGATACGCTAATGACGTGCTTGCTCATTATGTCCGCAGCTGTCTTTCCCTTTTTGGTGATAACGTCAATTTCACTAACCATTCCCACTACATGTCCTGCTTCATCAACAACAGGCATACCGCTTATGCGGTTGCGGGCTAACAGCTCGGCAACTTTTTCTACAGACTCGTTTGCCTTGACGCTTATGATGTTAGTGGTCATTATCTCACGAACTGTTATCATTTCTGCTGGGCTATGTACTAAGACCTGAATCAACTCCCGTATAAGTCTATATGTTAACCTGAGTGACGTTATTATCGCAAATTATGGTCTAGGATTTTCGAACAATAATGGGTTCCCATTTGTCCGTGCTTACTACTATGGTAACTGGGCCGTCATTTGTCAGCTCGATCTGCATATGAGCGCCGAATACTCCAGTTTGGACTGTAAGCTCTTGCTCTTTTAACGCCTCTATAAATCTGTCCAATAGTTTTATTGCTTTGTCTTTATCTGCGTACTCTACGAACTCGGGTCTTCTTCCGTTTTTGTAGACACGCGAAAATAATGTAAATTGTGGAACTACCATTATTTCTGCTCTAATATCTTTTGCTGACTTACTGAATTTACTTGAATGATCTTCAAATATCCTCAAATTGGCAATCTTACTTGCTATAAACTTAGCGTCATCGTCTGTATCGTTCTGCCATACGCCTACTAGTACCACAAGCCCCCTCCCTATTTCGGCATGAAACATCGAGTCAACAAATATTGTTGCTTTTGAAACTCGTTGTATTACAGCTCGCAACGGCGAATCACCTAAAGGTTTTTAATCCAGGTTAGGATATCCAAATATACTTGCTGCTTATCCACCTCGTTAAGCGGCTCGTGGAACATGGAAGCGTAAACTTTTGCATCCTTCAGCTTCGACGAGCAACGCTCATAAAAGAGCTTTCCTCCGGAAGGATCCACTAAGGGATCCTCATCCCCTTGAATAAGTAATATGGGCAAACTTAGGTTATGCGCAGATGAGATAGCCACTTCTGAAGCTCGCATCCATTCGTTATACAGCCTTACACTTATGCGATCATGAACCAACGGGTCACTAGTGTATGCCTTTGCAATATCCGGATCATGCGATAATGCGCCAGGGTCAATGTTGTTGCTTAATGTTAAAGCCGGGGCAAGATGTGATGTAACAACTGCAATAAGCCGAAGGTAAGTTGGTACCTTTACTCGTATTCTGAAGGCTGGAGCGGACAAAACTAGCGCTTTTAGTTTGTTTTCGTATTTTAAGGCATATATGCTGGCGATGACTCCACCCAGGGAATGACCCAAAAGTATCGGTGTATTATTAGATTCTTGTGTTGCTTTATCAATGCACATATCTACTGCTTCTATTAGTTCATTGAAGCTTTTTATATGTCCTCTTTTGCCATAGCTCATTCCGTGGCCTGGCAAATCTAGGGTGTAAACTCCTATTTGATTAGTTGCCAGATAGCTTCCAAATGTGACATACCTGCCCGAGTGTTCACCTAGGCCATGTACTATGGACACAATGTGTGAGGCGTTCCGCTTGGGCATTATAGTTCTAAGAAAAAGGTTCTGACCTTTGCCGAAAGATATATACGAATGGGAGTAATATAAATCAGTCTCCAAGGTGTGTGAACCCATTTAATATTTTTAAAGCCTCTTTTTCTGCTTCAAAGAAGGTATTTGCACCTGCCCTTATGCTTCCAACAGCATAGCGCCAGCCAACTTGTGGGAAGCTGTTGCTATGAGCCATGTATCCGGGTGGGTAAAAGACGACCACGCTGTTTCCAACTCGTTTGTTAAAGGGTCTACGTGACAGCAAAGATTCAACATCTTCCCCGGATTCTAGTTTGCCGTTATCTATTACAACATGTCGTAATCGAGCAATGGGATGTGCATTGTCGTGTATGATTACGCGGGCATTAAATATGGTACTAATGTCCCTCATGAACAGCAAAACAGCTAGAAAATCGCATTCATCTCCTTGCAAGCGAATGAATCCAGCCGCCTTTGGTTGTTCTTTTTCGTGTGCGCAAAGCTCTTGAAAATACAGTCTTTCAAAAAGACTACTAGAACCTTCGTAAGCTAACCAAAAAGGGTCCGATTTCCATTGTCTTGATGATGCAAGTTTTCTACCAAGCTCCATTACATGCTTGATGTCGCTATCCGATATTCTATAGATTGCGTAATGAACTACTCTGCTCATATTATCCTTCAATTATATTCCTAACCCTGCTTGGGAATTCTACCTTGATTTGTACTTTTTTACCACCGACTAATAACAGAAAATCTCCTCTTGCCGCAGTTTCTAAGAAGCTTCTTTGACGGTCGGTTATGCCCAAAGATTGGCTAAGGGAAAGTGCTTCTACTGGCTTTTGCTGCCCTAGAAGGACGACGCCCGCGTTTGTTCCCATTATTTTGCCCTCATCTGTTGCTAAAAGGTCCAACGCATTTTGAGTGCCAAATAAAAGACCGGTGCGGTATTTTCTTGCTCTGCGCGCTAGACTTGCAATGTACTGCCTCATCTTAATATCATAAAAAAGCAAACCCAACTCATCTATTACTAAAAGTTTGTTACTCGGGTTACATCGCATTATGGTCCATATGCTACTTGCCAATATAAACATTACTCCATTATGTATTTGAGGGTTAAGGTCACGAAGTCCAAAAACAATCGGATTTGCATTTAGATCAAATGATGTTGGCCTGTTAAAAAGTTGTCCAGGTAGTCCTGAGGCCCAAAACCTCAACGGCTTGAGAATTGAATGGGCCTCGTCGTCCTCTTGTAGCTCTGCAATGAGGTCAGAAAGTAAAGGTGCTTGATCGCTCGAAAACAACTTATATAAACAGCTTTGGATTGATGATTTTTCATTTTGCGAAAAACCACCGCACAGCACTTCAAGGATGTCGGATGTTTCTACAATATGTGCCTCCAAGTCAAAATTGGTGGGTATCTGTTTGTATGGCAAAAGCACGTTTACAGACAAGTTTCCAGGCTCGGCTACATTAAAGTATTGCCCTCCTAGCTTTCTGTATATGTTTAAATATTCATTCTCTGGATCTAAAATCACGCTTTTTGTACCTTTCAAGCATGACATTGTCAGTATACCCTTCATTAGGTAAGATTTTCCAGCACCTGAATGCCCGATTACAGCGATATTGAAGTTGCTGTGTGCCTCATTGAAGACTTGAAGGGAAACAGGCAAGTTAAACACAAAGGTTCTACCTAATGGTATTCCATGCTTTTCATCTAGTCGGCCATATGTCCAAGGAAGCAGCGATCCTAGAGTGTTAGTATCAACATGCATGGTTATATGCAATTGATCTTGGCCTAAAGGTAAACAGGATAAAAACGCGTTACTCATTTGAAAAAGAGCTGGGTAACACCTTATGAGATTAGCTGACATTTTCGCTATTAGCTTCTTAGAAGTTTTATCCAATTCGTGTATTGAAGGGGCTAAAGTGGCTATATAAAAGCCAATTTCGAACATCCTTGTGTCACCAGAAGCAATTTGCTTGCCTAGATCTTTTAGGGCTGGAAGCCCTATTTCGGTTAGGGGGTCATATAGGCCCATATCCGCGTACTGCCATGTCTGTGCAGTTAAACGGTGCAACCTACGCGTATATACTCTAAGCACATATTCACGCGTCAGCGGTGTTATATGTAAGGACACGATTGTATCTAGGTCATCACATAGTATTTCAGAAAGCCATCCTGGATGTACCGCCGGTGCGAGCGAATTTACGTAAAAGCAGCGAATAGCTATACCATCAGTTTTTAAAAAGCTTGGCTTTTCATCAATATTTAAGCCTAATTTCAAATATGCTGAGGAGCAAGTAATGCCTAACCTTTCACCAATCATACGTTTAAACGAGTCACGATCTGAGGATAGATAAGGCACAAAAATGTAAGAGTGCCGTCGCACCAATCGGCGATCATCAAGTTCAATTGTGTACTCGTTTTTAAGTTCTGATTGCTCTGGTGAATTTACTCCTCGTAGTTCTAAACCTTTTAATGAACACTTGCGAAAACTTGCGACTGTGATTTGAAGAGGGTTTTGCAGGCTGTTTAGAACGCGATGCCAATTCACTATAAACTGTTGCTGTTCGGCGGTGTCCAATCCCAGGAAGTCAAAGTAATCAGTAACAATGCAGTTAGGGTTGGTAATAAAAGTATGAGGACTAGAAAAATTTGGACCTTTCTTTAGCACATTAGGATTAAATCGCATACATGTTTGACCCTTTCGTCTAGGGAAGAATGCACTTTGGTAGTTTGTAATACTGCTAACAAGGGAAACTTACGCTCTGTACAGGCCGTTACATATGCTTTTAGAGTGTCAGGAAGGTAGATTGTTTTAGTGATATATTTGGAAAATCTGTCAGCTAGGCCACTTGGGTATCCTATAATAGTTCTACTAAACAAATAAAAGTCGCCATAGGTAGGAACAGTAGTCAGATGGTAGCTATTGTAGTTTATGGTGGCTATAGGTGTTAAACATGTAGCTCTTTCTGCGAGCTGGGCATAAATCATGGTGCTCACTTCTCTTCTTTTCAATTCATTGGCTATCAGTTGCAGAATCGTGGATATCTCCTTTGTAGAAAAGACCTTGTCGAAGGATATCCCTGTCACGTTCGGTGTGTGTTCCAGAATCTCTTGTAAAGAGTAAAGTGGAGTTAATATAACGAGAAAATGATTGCGTGCACAGAATTTAATTATCAGTGTAAACCATCTATCTAAAGGTTGCTCATGAATATGGATAGCACAATATGCTAGACACATAAGTACTAAAGGCACTGCCAACAATATCTTCTCTGTGAGAGAAAGCCATGAGAGAGCAATTCTTATCGACCCAGTGGAAGCTGCTGCTATAGACAGTATTTGTCTTAGTTCTAGCCCCATGAAAACCTTGTTTTCAAATAATGTATCTGTTTTTATTGAAATCATCACATTAAAGTACTTGTATCAGCAGATATGACGCTTGGCAAGAATATCAGTAAAGCTGCTAACAGATTTTGAGATTGTGCAGCCTGCCTAAGCACTGCACCCAAAGGTGGTCTTCACATCTACTAAGTGCTTCTTCGACAGTAGCTGAAGTTCCAGGTATGAGTAATGAGGGGGCTATGTCACATAGGGGTTTCAAAACAAATAGCCTTTTCAGCATGAGGAGATGGGGAATCGAAAGTACCTCAGATTGAAAAACTATGTCATCATACAGTAGGATGTCAATGTCGATTGGTCTTGGTTCCCAGTGATTACCGCGTCTTCCCATCAACTTTTCAATGTATTTATTAAGAGATAACAAAGACATAGGATCATATGTTGTGAGAGCTTTTATGGCCATATTTAAGTAGTTTGATTGATTTTTTACACCCCATGGTTCGGTTTCATAAACCAAGGACGCCTTAGCCATATTTACGCCATAGCGGTCCAAAAGGCTTATAGCTAGTATAAGGTTCCAAGGTCTATTACCCATGTTCGATCCAAGGCTCAGGTATACTGTAGCTGGTTTTTCCATTATGCACTTTTTATGGCGTCGATCATCCTGCAAACCCTTTTCATTGCTTTAACATCGTGGACTCTCACAATGTCTACACCATTTAATGCGCATGTGGCTACTGCGGCTGCAGTACCTTCTATACGGTCAGAAACATCTGCTCCCAGTACATAGCCTATGAAAGACTTACGGGATGGCCCTACAAGTACGGGGAAGCCGAGATCTCGTATAATGTCAAGGTTCTTTAAGACTTGTAGGTTTTGCTCTGCGTTTTTGCCAAATCCTATTCCAGGGTCTATAATGATTTTCCCTGGCGGAACTCCGGCCTCAAGGCATCTTCTAGCTGCAGAGGAAAGAAAGGCACATATGGTCTGTAGCAGACCATTGGGGTAGGTTGTGCCGAGCTGATTGTGCATAACAATTATTGCACCATTATGCGATGCTACCAACCCGCAAATACCTGGGCTTTTTTGCAGGCCCCAGACATCGTTTATAATGCAAGCTCCCTCTTCCAAAGCCTCTTTCGCTACTTCGTACTTGGTTGTATCAACGGAAACGGGCACTTTTACTGATTGAACGATTTTGCGCAAGGATGGTAAAAGCCTTTCTAGTTCTTCGTCCGCGCTTATAGGAACATGTCCAGGTCTTGTTGATTCTGCTCCTACGTCAATGAGATCTGCACCTTCTTCTACAAGTTCTTGAGCCTTGGCTGCTGCTCTTTCTGGGTCTTTATATATCCCGTCTCCTGAAAAGGAGTCAGGAGTCAAATTGATTATGCCTGCAATATAGGTTTTGGAACCCCAATCAAATATAGAATTACCTATTTGAACCCTCAATCTTGTCCCCGCAAAAACTCAGACAATGCAGTTTCTTTTTTGTAACCTTTTGTTTGTTTTAAATATTTATGAGCACTTTCAAGTAGAGTGACTATGTGCTCAAGGTCACTTATATTTTGTTCTACGAGTTCGAGTTCATCGGCTTTTAGCATCCCTTTTGCGCCAAGACTTCTTGCTTTTGTTTCCTGTGTATAAAGATCGCGCTCTGCAGCTAGGCAGGACTCTTTGAAGTATGCCAGAATCTTCTTTAACTCGTTTTCTGCACGGATCCAGTTCATGATAAATAAGATCGGCCTCCTTAAATTAGGTTATAGAGTATTGCATCACAACCCTTTGGAGCGCGAATTTGTTTTCGTCTGTAACTTCAGGCGATATTGAGCAGCCTGCTGCAACTATAAGACCCTTGCCTCCGGTTTCTTTAATAGAATTTGTGGCCTGAAGCATTACATCCTCTGGGGTGCCTTTTAAAAGAGCATTTTCTCGATCAATTCCACCCATGACAGCTTTTCCTGTAAATTCTATTGCCGCCTTAAGCTGTGGGTTGCCTTCAAGGAAATTGTCGTAGCTGACTATGTTGCAGGAGAACTTCCGAGCTAGCTCCATATATACATTAGATCCGCATAGATGCAGCACCTTTATCATATGTTCTCCGATAGCACTAAGTACCTTTTCGTCAAAAGGCGCTATTTCGGTTAGATATTCATCATAATCTAACTCGTTTTTGCTTGCGTATCCCGATATTGCAAAAAAGATACCATCTGCCCCATGATCAATAGAGGAGCTAGCAAATTCAACAAGAAGGTCTGCAATCCTATTCAGTAGCCCTTTTATTGTGTTTTTTTGTGCTTTTAGATGGGCATATAGTTTTTCGTGGTCCTGATTAACCAAATAGCCTGCCACTGTCAGAGGTGAGAATATAGTCTGGATAACAGGCACAGTTCCCTTGAAGTGGCTTGCTACTGTTTCAATAGCTAGTACTTGATCAAGTAACGAACCAGCTTCAGCTAAAGTAGGTACATCCACTCTACTCCAATCGCTGGGTTCGTTAACTATAACTTTTTCTGGAATGGGAGCTTTGTTGTATTGTCCGGATGGCCTGTAGACATTCCCAAGTGCTTCTGCGAAACAAGTAGCTCGAGGCTGAAACTTGATTAGATCCCAAAGGAATTTTTTCTGCTCCTGTATCGTAGCTTCAGCTAACTCATTTGGAGACCATTCCTTAAGATACTTGTGGCCCCATAAAGAAAAAGCTGGCCGATCAACCATGTCAAGAGCCATTGCAGCTTCTATTCTTTCCCGACTTTGCACCATGTGTTACCCCTTGTCGTTAAACGTTTGACTTGAAAAACCGAATCTAGATTAAACAATATCTCGTTGGATTATAGGTTGTGTAGCTGAAGAGACAGCAAAATTATTTTGCATTATACGCATTTGTTCAATACACATCGCAAAACAGCATGATTACATGTAGAGCCGATATGGCTGAACAGGAGAATAACCCGCGATGTTTTCGCATCTTGGTAGCATGATTGTACTCATATCATGGTCAAACCGCCAGAGACTGACAATGTTTGGCCTGTAATGTATGAAGCATCACCACTTGCCAAAAACGCGACGGCAGCAGCTACTTCCTCTGGCTGAGCTAAGCGCTTTAGAGGGACTGCCTTTACCATTGCATCAATTATCTTTTTAGCATCGGGGCCTTCGCCCGTAATGCTGCTTAACAAAGGAGTTTGTGTTGGTCCCGGGCTTACGGAATTAACTGTAATATTGTACGGCGCCAACTCGCGTGCTAGCGTTTTAGTAAACGCTATAACTCCGCCTTTTGCTGCAGAATACACTGCTTCCCCGCTAGATCCAACACGACCGGCATCCGATGCTATATTGACTATTTTCCCTTGCCGTTGCTCCATCATTTGTGGCAGCACTGCATGGGTTACGGCAATGCATCCAAAGAGGTTGATTTTTATGACCTTGTCCCAAAACTCCGGATTAGTGTCCCAAAATGGGTGGATTCTATCCCACCCAGCGCAGTTGACTAGAATTGATATGGTTCCAAGGGACTGGTTAATGATTTTTAGGGCATTATGTATTGAATCCACGTTTGTCACGTCCATGTCTACCGCTATGGCACCTGGTAATTCAGATGCGAGTGACCTTGCACCTTCAAAATTTATGTCTGCAATAGCAACTTTAGCACCCTCGTTAGATAATCTGATAGCGACTGCGGCGCCGATGCCAGAGGCACCACCGGTAACTATAGCTGACTTCCTATCGAATCCTTTGTACATTGCTCTGTTGCGTAACTTTGCCTTGTTAAAGCTTTATATGATTACATATTACGCAGTTTGGACATGCTCTTGTAGCAAAGCGGCTGCCGCTAATAAGCGTGTTTTTACTTGCTCTAACCCTAAAAGAGCCATTGACTCAAATAAAGGCGGCGTTACCGATTTTCCAGTTATGGCGGTTCTTATAAGCATAAATAGTTCTTTGTGGTCCCAGCCATATGCCTTGCCGATTTCAGCAATAAAGTTGCGTGCTTGTTCTGGGTTGTCCACACTATTTAGCTCTTGGGCTATTATGCGAAGGACTGAGCTTGCTTCATTAGCAGTATGGGAGCCGAGCTTCAGTTGAGATACAGAAGTACAAGGATTAGGATTCCAGAGAAACTCAAGCATATTCCGTGCTTCGGTAAGATGTTTGATCCTTTCCTTTATTAAAGGTACTGCTTTGGTTATAACTTCTAAATCCAGTTCCGGGATTACGTTTGATAGGGTTTGTGCTAATTGCTGATCGCTTTGTGCGCGCATGTAGTATCCATTTAAGTAATCCAGTTTATCGAGGTCAAAGTACGCACTCGTCTTGGAGACTGCCTCAATGTTGAATTCCTCGATTAGTTCTTGTAATGAAAATATTTCTCGTTCGTCGCCAGGTGACCATCCAAGTAAGGCAAGGAAGTTAACCATAGCCTCGGGAAGATAGCCCTGATCGCGGAACCCTAACAGGTCCACCTGATTTTTTCTTTTACTAATTTTGCTTCGATCTTTGTTGACCAAAAGTGGTAAATGCGCGTATGACGGTGGATCCCAGTTGAGTGCTTTATAAATCAATATCTGTCTTGGAGTATTAGAAAGGTGATCTTCACCTCTAATCACGTGAGTTATGCCCATCTCATGATCATCTATGGCATTTGTTAGAAGGAATATGGGGGTTTTATCTTGTCTTACAATGACGAAATCACCGAAAAGTGAAGTGTCAAACGCAACTTCTCCTCTTACAAGATCATTGATTACTATTTTTTCACCAGTTACTTTAAGTCGTATGGCAGCTGGCTCGCCAGATAGTGCACGTCTTCTAGCCGTTTCGGGATCGATTAAACGACATTTTCCACTATACGTATATGCTTTTGACTGTTGTAATGCAAGCTGCCTTTCTGCTTCAATTTCTTCTTTTGTACAAAAGCAGTAGTACGCGTTTCCGCTTTCTAAAAGAGCGTTAACGTACTTGCTATATATATCGCTCCTTTCGCTTTGCCGATACGGTCCGAATGGGCCGCCCTCCCATGGATTTTCATCTGAATGAAGACCAAGCCACTCAAGCCCTTCTCTTATCGAGTCTTCGTAAACAGATAGGCTCCTTTCTCTGTCTGTGTCCTCGATACGCACAATAAACTTGCCACCGCGCTGGCGTGCAAACAGAAAGTTAAATAGCGCTGTTCGTGCAGTGCCAACATGGAGAGGACCAGTGGGGCTTGGTGCGATTCTTACACGTACACTCATCTTCTACGATGGTTATAGTAACACTTTTGTTAGCATGTCTTTCTTGACGCTGACGAAAAGGTAACTGCAAGGTTCTAACAAACGAAGGCTTGGGTTAAGCTTGCCTTAGTCTAAATAGTTTCAGTGAGTTACCATACATAGGCTTGTCCGCCGTGTATTCCTATTATCTCCCCAGTAAGATACGAAGATAGTTCTGTTGCTAGGAACACCGCAACCTTTGCACAGTCTTCTGCTGAACCTAGTCGCTTAAGTGGTATGCGTTCGCGTACGGCCTGAAGATCACTTGGCGAGGAAAATCTTTGATGAAACGGTGTATCTATAACTCCAGGGCAAAGTGCGTTCACTCTGATATTTCTTGGAGCAAGCTCTTTGGCAAGACCCCTAGTCATGGAAATTATGCCGCCCTTTGCACTTGCGTAAGCCACAGCTCCATATCCGCCACCGTTTAAGGCTGCAATTGATGTAACGTTGATTATTCTTCCACCATCACGCAAATAACGCAAAGCCGTTTTAATTGCCCAGAACGTACTCGATAGATTAAGTGCTATAACCTTGTCAAAATGTTCCCAAGGCATTTCTTCAATTTTATAGCGGTGAATTAGGCTACCTGCATTATTTACCAATATATCGATCTTAAGACCTGTTGCTAGCTGTGTAATAACTTCACAAACCTCGGTTCGTTGCGTGAAATCACCTCTAGCTACTCTGCATTGCACACCCATCCTTTCTATCTGTTCTTTTAATCCTAGAGCTTCGCTTTCCGATGTGTGATAGTGTAATCCTATGTTGCAGCCAAGTCGCGCAAAGCTAAGGCATATAGCTTTGCCAATGCCGCTCGAAGCGCCTGTTATAATTGCCCACTGATTGTTAAGTGTTAAATCAAGTTGTTCCATGTGTTGGCTAGTTGGTTAATCGAAAGCTACTATCAAACAGTGAACACTGTTTAGATGTCGCGTACCTTGTGCAATTAGACTAAGATTACTTCTAATTCTATCACTAGAACTGTATAGCCAAAATGCCCCAAGATCGTTAATCTTACTTGCCAGGTAGATTTAGGTATCGGAATTCTACTTTGTTGATTAATAAAGATTGTACGCGTTTTAAACTATGTGCAATTATATGAAGACTTGCTGATATGCTAAACATGCTTCAGTGCTTCGTTCTCAGCCCAGCCTAAGTAGTATAGGCCTAATTAGCGCGATCTATCCTATGTTTCACGCTAAAGTATCATTGATATCTTTATTCATGTCAATTTGGTTAGCTAAATCTCTTTTTGGCATTTGTCACAGCGTATTAGTAATTGAATACGATAGTTAATACTGACCATTATCCTAAGTCGGCAAATTTTAACAAATTATTGCCTGAGTACTGTTACTAAGAGTATGCTGGCTGTGATATGCGCGTTGTTACTTCTCAAAAGCAAAAACTTAGTCAAAAGTATGCGTTACAAAAAATAAGCAAGAAAACTCCGACCTTTAGAGCGGATATGGGTTGCGAAAAGTGTATAGCTAATGCAGTATAAACTTTATTGCATATGGTGTTCCCATAACCTATGCTGAGTCTAGAAACA